>Ga0256841_1001433_pt1 | contig 20772 bp, 14 predicted proteins | sample 356308metaG_FD_185971 | JGI IMG/M metagenome (GOLD analysis project Ga0256841, IMG submission 185971) | Hydrothermal vent microbial communities from Mid Atlantic Ridge, Atlantic Ocean - 356-308 | ecosystem: Environmental > Aquatic > Marine > Hydrothermal vents | place: Atlantic Ocean: Mid... | reverse complement strand
TATTTACCCTTTCTATGTGTACCAAAATTTGACATGTTCGTTTCATAAAGGTACTTTAAAGGAAGTTATAAAACATCATTTTTAACGTTAAAAAGTAAAAAATAGTATAATTTAAAGCAATTTCTTATCCAAAAAAGTTAGTTTTAAACAGTGGTGAATCAGTATTTTAAAAAAGTAAGTATCAAATCTTTAACAGTATTTTAAAATGAGCATAAAATCATTAAAAAGTATTCTCGGGGCAACCGATATCTATTTACTTGATCAAATCTTAAAAAACAGGTATCAAGCCAATGAAAAAATTTTGGATGCCGGTTGCGGAAAAGGTAGAAATATGTATTGGTTTTATCAAAATGGATATAGGCTGTATGCCTTAGACCGTGATTCGATATCTGTAGGTTATGTCAAAGAAATGTATCCTAAAATAGTTGAGAATATCACTATTTCTGAATTAGACAGTATTCCTTATAGGGATAATTTTTTCAATCATATCATTTCAAATGCCGTATTGCATTTTGCTGAAAATACGGCTCATTTTGAAGCCATGTTTGTTGAATTGATTCGTATTTTAAAAGTTGGCGGCTCGTTGTTTATTAGGATGACCTCATCGATAGGGATTGAAAATTCTATTACAGAAATTTCCGATGGGGTGTATGCCATCCCTGACGGAAGCACTCGTTTTTTAATTACCAGAGAACTTATTAGGCAATTGACAGAAAAACATCACCTGTCACTTTTAGAGCCTGTAAAAACAGTAAATGTTGACGATCTGCGTTGTATGACAACATTGGTATTTCAAAAAGAATAATTTGGGCTAAACCAAAAAACCCAAGCTATTCGAAAATAACTTGGGCTTGATTATTATGAAAGCCCATAATGGGCATTTGGCAAGCGATGGTCATTACCCACCGAAATAATTAAATGACTGAACCAGAGGTTCTTGAAAAAATTTAAATAGATAAAAAATAAATTTATGCAAAAATCTTTTTGGCTCTTTTTTTACCTTTTGTAAATTGACTTTTAAAGGTATCTAAGGTGTCAAAAAAGATTTCTTGTTGATTTGCTAATAACCGAAAGCCTCCTTTGAGGGCTTTAGCAGTTACGCCTTGCCATTGTTGGGCAATTGTCAGTGATTCAGAAATCACCTCATCAGTTGTTTTTAAAGCAATATTATTTACTTTTTTGGCCACTTCTTTAGTAGTTTTCAGGATACTTTTTGGGGCTTCTTTTTTAACTTTTTTAGTGCTCATTTTAAACTTTTTTAAGTGTTATTGAACTATTTTACGGCTTACGAATTTGCTTTTGCGGCTTTGATTGCTTGCGCTTTCCATTGTGAGGTATTGTAGATTTTTATATTTACAATACCGGCATCGGTAAGCACTTTATTAATATTTGCTACGGTCATTTTAGCCAAGCCTTCATAAGATGTAATTCCTGCAGCATTGAGAATGGTTTCTATTTTAGGGCCAATGCCTTTAATGACTTTTAGGTCGTTTTTTACTGTAGGTTTTTTTGCCACTACTTTCTTAGCTGCGGTTTTTATAACAGGAGTTTTTTTAGCAGTGGTTTTCTTTACTGCTTTTTTAGCGGTTGCCTTATTATTTTTTTTCTTTGAGGCTGTTTTTTTTGTCTTTTTTGCAGCCTTTTTCCCTTTTTTTTCAACGCCTTCTAACTTCGTTTTTACATCTTCTAAAACCTCTTCGGCTTTTTCTATAACGTCTTCAGCCACGTCTTCAACTTTTTCTTTAACTTCTTCTAACGTTTCAGCTACTTCTTTTTTTAATTTAGAAGTTATTTTTTCGGCTTTTTTAGCTAAAGGGTTTTCGGTTACAATCTCTTTAGCTTGTTCAAACATTTTTGGGTCATAGCCTACTAAATCTTTTAATCGGGTAGTGCCTTTTTCAAGTTGTTGTTTAATGGTTTCAGTAGCTTCTAAGAACATTTTGATTTGCTGCTCAGTGATAGGCTCTGTTTTTTTTATCAGTTTAGATGTTAATTTTTGCCATTTTTCACCGGTTTTCACGGTGGTTTCTATCGCATCGAAAGAGGCATCAATTAGGGTGTTATTGATTTTCTTTACGCTTGCTTTGGCTTTTTCTAACTTACTTATTTTTTTTGCTTTTTTAGTTGCCATAATATATTGTTTTATTCGTTTGTTTATTATTTACGGTACAAAAATACGATGGGCTGGTTACAGATGAGTTGCAATTTAGAATCGAAGCAGTTTTAACCCAGCTCATGCAATAGAGTTACGTTATGAGTTAGGAAAGCGCAATAAAATAGGGTGTTTTACTAAATTAAGCGTAGCACCACTACGGTTAATTTTGAAAACGCAGTGAAACGACCTATTTTGCAGTGATTTCTGAACGGAATAGGAAGTCTATTGCATAATCTGGGTTTAATCTGTAAAAGGCTCCAAAGATCTTGAATCTTATATCTCGGCCTGTGGTAAAATAGTGAGAGGGCTGTCTAAAAAGTAATACTTTCAAACAGCCCTCTCAAATTTTCACTAGCAAAATTTTATTCAAAATAGTGCTTAGTTTTTACTAAACAAAACTTTAGATCGTTTAAACCCTTTTAACAATTGCCCTTTGGCAGTTTCTAGGGTGTCAAAAAATAAGTCTTGTTGTTTTGCAGCTACTTTTAAACCGCCTTTGATGGCTTTATGTGTAACCCCTTGCCATTGCTCGGCTACTTTTAGGGTTTCTAATACCACTCCTTCGGTTGATTTTAGTGCAATTTCGTTTGCTTTGATTGCTACGTCTTTTATGGTTTTACTTACTTTTTTTGTCGCTGTTTTTTTGTTTTTTGTTGCCATTTTTTAATTATTTTATGATTGTAAATCGTTATTTTTTTAAGTATGGTGCAAACATACGATGAGGTAGTTACAGATGAGTTGCAGGGAAGAATAGTTTTGTTATTTCTTTGTAGGAAATAGTTAGGGTTTGGTAATTAGTCTCTACATTTTTTTCAACTAATTTCTTCAATCTCTTTGATTAGTTTCTTGGTTTCGGGAAGTGGGTCGATGCCATATTCTTCATCGAGTACATCTACACATTTTTGGTAGGTTTTAATGGCTTGCGGCCTGTTTCCTTTGATACGATATGCCTGCATTTGCAAACGATAGGCATCTTCCCATGTAGGGTCAATAGAAATGGCATTTTGTGCCAACCGAATGCTTTCGGTAGGGTTTTCTTCTACCAGAATTTCAGCCAAAGTAATATACGCTCCTAAAATTAACATTTGTGTTTTTTCGCGTTCTTCAGATGACCAATCTTCGTAAATACGATTGGGCAAATAAATCCCTTGATAGATTTCTATGGCCGATTTATAGGCTTTTTTTGAAATGGTATTGTTTTCGCCTAAGGCTTCATTTCCGATAATGACATATTTTTCAAGTGCTTCAACATCTATCCAAATACGTTCTAAATTTAACTGATAACTAATGCCTTGTCGAATGATATATGTAGGTTCTGTTCTAGGAGGCCGCTCGGGTTCCAAGACTTTATTGATACCGTGTAAGGCTACTTTAAAATCTCTATCGTCACCTTCTTCCCAAAGGTGGTCCATAATTTTTTCTTTGTGCAGTGCATGGCGGTGCCGGTTTGAAATAAAATACTGAAGTAATTGGATGGTTTTGTCTCTTCCCCACTCTTTGGGGTCAATTTTAGTATTGTTGCGCCATAGATTAAATTGCCCCAATGTTTGAATACGTATAGGAGCATTTTTTTGAAAAGTTTTCAATATGTCTAATGTATCGAGTAATTCAGGCATGTGATATATTACTTCTTTTTACTTAGCTTGTCTATTTTAGCATGTAGCTTTTTAATTTCGCCGGCCAGTTCATTAATTGATTTCTTTACTTTTTTAAAGTCTGATCGCGACGCATTTCGCCATTGGTCTATATGTACTTTTTCGCCAATTTCATCACCTAGGTGACTAATTTGGTCTTGAATCTGGTCTTGTATTTGTGCAATTTGCTTTTTGGGGTCTTTGATAGTATCCATAATAACTTTCGGCCCTACTTGTGCTACGGTTTTCCACATGTCTAGGCTCTTTTTTAGAATGCCTTCGCGTTGCTCGGGAGAATGCTCTTTGGTGGCTTCTAAAGTTAGTTCAGACAGTTTTTCTTGGATAAAGGCAACAGCCTCTTTAAAGTCAGAAAAACGCTGTTCGTCACCTCCTTGTATATGTGATACTTTTCCGCGCCATTGTACGTTAGATTCGCCATCTTCTTCAAATATTTTTTGGTGAAAACGAACTATAAAAGAGGCCGTTTGTTCTGGTTTTTTTGCCATGATTGTATATTATTTATATAATGTTGGAAGTTAGATGATAAATGGCAGAAGTACTCTTTTGTCTTCTGACTTCGGTCTTCTATCAATTTTTTTTTAACCGGGTTCTCTTTCAGAACCCACTTCGCGCAAGATGAGGCCTCGAAAGGCATCATTTACCGTATTCCCTTCATAGAGTACCTTGTAGACTTCGGTTGAAATGGGCATTTCTACTTTGTAATCTTTAGCGAGTTCCATTACTACTTTGGCAGTTTTTACGCCTTCGGCAACTTCAGACATTTCTTCGATGATTTGTTCTAAGCATTTTCCCTTGCCCAATTGGTATCCTACATAGTGATTTCTACTTTTATCACTAGAGCAGGTAGCTACCAAATCGCCCATTCCGGCCAATCCGGCAAAAGTCCTGCTTTTCCCACCCATTGCAACACCTAATCTGGTCAATTCTGCCAATCCTCTAGTAATGATGGCTGCCCTGGTATTATCACCGGCATTGGCACCGTCACCCATACCGGTGGCGATGGCAACAATATTTTTTAAGGCGCCACCTAATTCACACCCTATCACGTCTTCATTGGTATAGACTCTAAATAGGCCTGTGCTAAATATTTGTTGCAATCTTTTGGCAATGGTTTCGTCTACCATGGCAATGACAGCTGCTGCCGCTTTGCCATGATGGATTTCTTTGGCTAAATTAGGGCCCGTCAATACGCCTGCCGGATGCCCGGGCATTTCTTGCTCTACAATTTCGGTCATCCGCATTTTTGTACCCATTTCTAATCCTTTTGCCAAGCTAATAATTGGCACCCAAGGCCTAATATACGGTTTTGCCTTTTGCAATACTTCCCTAAAGTTTTGTGAGGGGATGCCCATTACTATTACGTCGGCATTCTCAACAGTTTCTCTTATGGAATACGATGCTTTTAACGATTTGTGCAATTTAGTTTGGGGTAAGTATTTTTCATTAGAATGTTTTTCATTGATTTCATCAACGGTTTCTTTACTTCTCGCCCAGAGTATGGTCTCACTATTTTTTGCTGTTAATGAGGCTACGGTAGTGCCCCAAGAACCTCCTCCTAATAATCCTACTTTGAGTTTCATTGGCTACTTGTTTATCGTTTGGTTTTTACAAAAAGTTAACTCTCTAATTCATTCAAATACATATTTCTGAGCTCTTCTACATAGTTGTTGATATGTTTTACTTTCCACTCAGAAGTATCAATGGGGTTTAACACTACAACTTCTATATGTGTAGGTTTTAAAATACTGCTTCCTTTAGGCATGGCCATATAGGCATTTTTGATAACTATAGGAATGATGGGTACGCCTCCTTTTATCGCCAAATGAAAAGCTCCTTTTTTAAAGGCTCCTAATGTTTTACTTCCACTTCGGGTACCTTCAGGAGCAATGGCCACAGAAATACCGTTTTTTAAAGCATCTATAGCGGGTTTCATAGCTTCGATGGCTTTTGCCCTGTCTGACCTATCGATAAAAATGGCTCCCAAGGCTTTAAAAAGTGGCCCGATAGGCGTCATTTCCAATTCTTTTTTTGCAATACCTGTAACATCTTTACGCAGTAATTTCATTAAAATAAAAGCATCTGCCGAACTTTGATGGTTAAAGCAGAAAATGGCGGGCCTAAAATCTTCTAAATTGTGTTTTCCTTTTACGGCAATATCCAATCCGGCGAGTTTGGTTCCTAAATCGCCTAAACTGGCCAAAGTGGTATTTACGGCTTCTTGCCTTGACATGGTAACGGCACCTTTTGCCAAGCCTTTTAGTACAGAGGGATAGATACTGGCAATGGCCATTCCGGTTCTAAATCCATTGACTACAGGTGTACCTTTCGTTTCTTCAAAGCGTAAAATGGGCCAGTCGTTTTCAAAGGCCAATTGTGAAAGTTTACTATCGGGATTCGTAGCACGGGGTTTTCCAATAATTTCTAATAAGGGGTAGTCTTCAATACTATCGGTATAGAAAAAACTTTTTGAGAGGTCGATATCATTCTTTTTTGCAAACTTACGTGCGGCATTTGCTTTGCCTTCCCCCCAACACATCTCTTCTATATTTCCGGTAAACCTACCTTTATGGACTTCTAATTTGGTACAAAAAATATCTTTGATACCCAACTCTTTGGCCACTGGTTGTATCTGGTAAATAGTGGCTGCTGAAACAATAATTACTTTATGCCCTTTTTCTATATGTGAGGCTATCAATGCCCGTGATTCGGGATAAATAGTATTGGCAAGGTGATTTGAATAGACATCTTCGCCCAATGTTATAAAGTCTGATTCTTTAATTCCTTTGATTCCCAATGCTGTTATTTTGGTCAATATTTCAAAATCGCGGTTTCCCGAAGCATAAATTATAGCTGATGCAAACTGAGAAAGGATTTCTTTGGTAGTGGTTTCACCACTCAGCAATCTTGACTGTAAGAATTTTTTGGCAGAAAAATCATTGATTAAGGTTCTGTCTAAATCAAAAAACGCGGCAATATGTGCTCCTTCTTCTTGTTTTAGAACTTCTTCTGAAACACTGTTGAGCTCTGAACCGGGCACTATCTCTTTTTCTTCTACATCTTCTTTGGTTGCTTTTTTAGTACTGTTAATTTCAAGTTGTTGTAAAAAGCGCAACCGTTGGGTTAAATCTTCTAATAAAAGCATCCACCTTTCAAGTTGCTCATAATCTATTTCGCCATTGACAGGAGTAAGTTTACTGTTTTTTGCCAATCGTAAGGCACTTATTAAAAATGGTTTTGAAACACTGTCTAATCGCCTGATACGTCCATGCCAGTGTAATTCTTTTCCTTTATAGAGGCATAATTCTATAAAATCATCATCAGAAAATTCATCTTCTAAATCCCAACAATTCAGCGTATGGCAAACCACTTTATTGGCCTCTAAATAAATAAAGAGGATGGCGTTAGAAACAAATAACTCTTGTGATGCCAGCAGCGCAGTAATATCTTTTGTAGAATCGGTTATAATGGCTCTCCAATTCTTGTCAAAAAGGTATAATTCTTCTTCTATTTCGCTACTAAATTCAGGTTTGTTGGTATAGAAAAATTCAAATTTGAACAAATTTCTCAACCGCATTATTTCTTGCCAAAAATGTAAGATTCGGTCTTGTGATGTATCGTTTTTTATTTTTACCAATGCCATTTCAATAAAAGCGCGATGGTACAAATGCCCAGAAGACATATTGGCATAATAGGTAGCCGTTAGGTATTCGGTTGGAGCTAAGCTAAATTGAGTTTTTAGTCCGGCTTTGCTCTTTTGGATAATACCGGCACCTAATAATAAATTCAATGCTTTTTGTGTGGTAACGCCAATACTTTTTCCGCGATCTATCAATACATCTTCTTTTCGTTCGCCAATATAATTCATCAATTGAATGACGCTAAATTCTATTTCTTTTTTTGTGAGTGCGAAACTGTTGAGTAAGACATTACAAATAAGCGATATGGTGGTTACGGGGGTTATTCTGTTGGCTCTATGAATGAGTTCAAAGGCAAAACGCGGCAACGTATTGTTATCGGCATAGCTATCTTCTTCCATATCTGGGATGATAGCGCTGTGATGGGCTTTGGCATCTACGGGTTCTCCAAATCGAATAGCAGCCCTACCATACGGATGTCCTAATTTTTTGATATAATTTACAAAGGTATTGAGGGTTTCGTCTTTTTTGCCTTTGCCTTTGCCCTCTTCGGTCATTTCTTTTACATCTGGAATAAGGTCATATACGATGGAAACCGGAATGTATTTAATTTCACGGCTACTTTGGTGTTGGCCTTCCATAATATATTTTAAAATACCCATTTGCGGATATACAATTTTGCCTGTTCTTGAACGGGTACCTTCTATATTCCAAGTAAGGTGGTCGCCTTTGTCAATAAGGCTCGAAATATAATGCCTGAGTGCTGCTTTATAAATAATATCATCTTTAAAACTACGGCGGATGAAAATTAATCCTGAGTTTTTACCGAGCTGTTTGATGCCCGGCATGGCTAAATTTTTACCGCCAAACATATAAGGTATTGGCATTCCGTATTGTGACAATGTGGTGATTAACACGGCATTGTCTAAATAGGTTTTATGAGTCATGATAAAGGCTACAGAATTTTTCCGCATGAGCTTCATCAAGCTCTTGATTTCTTGTGGGTCGATATCTATTTTATCGCTGTATGCTTTAGAAATCATATATTCAAAGCCTTTTACAGCCATAGAAGTGGCAACGGGATGTTGGTGTGCATACAATTCTTCGATGCAGGCAGCTCCTTTTTCTTGAACTTCGGCAAGGTCTAATTGTTGCTCGCGGGCAATTTGCTTTAGCCTTTTTTGGAATTTTGTATCGTTAATGATGTTTTCCATAGGTTGTTAATTTACGACTTAAAAAATAATTTTTTAAGTTTAGAGGCTGCATTTTTTTTCCAAAATTTTGGAAATAATAAACTTTCTATATGAGTTGTAATCCCTTTCACTTCCTTGCCCTGAATGTTTGCACTCAATGAATTGGCAACACTTAGTAATACAGTGGCATTGGCTCCCATGCCGCTATGGCTGCCAAAGACTTCTATATTATTGATATTTTTTCTGTAGGTATGTGCTTCCATACAGTGTTTCCAAGGAACAACCCCATCTGTTTTAGTATAGATACAAGTGATAGGTACGTCGGGAATTTCTTCGAGTTCTTTGAGAAATTTCTCATTTCTCTCTTTGACAGATTTGCCCCTGAAAAACTCAAAGACGTTTATCAGTGGTGTTTTTAATTCCATCAGTCCCCAAACCGGAGAGCCTATGGTAATAATTTGTTCTACTTTATCAGGATATCTGTTGGCCAATATTTTGGCAAACATACCGCCACCACTCCAACCTACAATACTTACTTTTTCTTGATGTTTTTCATAGATGGCATCTAACTTTTCTATTAGTTTCGGAATATAATGTGATTTGACCAGATTAACCCCTAAGTCCCATTTATACGTTTTAAACCCGAGCGATTTTAAATATTTCCGTACGAAAGTGGTTGAAATATCATTGCCTAAATAAGGTGGTATCAACAAAACAGGTTTGTTATGCCCTTTATTTCGTTTCGGAATCAAAGGATAAATACAAAACATCGATGTCCATTCTAACAAAGACCTTCCTTCTAATAAGACATTGTATAGTGGTGGTGGTGGGATGTGCAAATTGATATGGATAACTTCTTCCATAAACTTTTTGACTACCCGAACGGCAGCATCTTTTTTAATCTTTTCGGCCTTTTTGGGGTTTTCATTTCTAATACTTTCTAAGACCATCCCTAAGGTAACATAATCTCTGTCGGGGCCTAAGTCTTGGCAAATATGAATAGTTTCCTCTAACAAGGTGTCTATGTGTTTTTTATCGGGTGTAATGTTATTGATAATGTGGGCAATTGTTTTTCTATAAGGGTGGTTGTCAAATTTTTGAACAATCAGTTGTTTTGCCTCGCCTAGGGTCATACCGTATGCTACTGCCACTGATACGGCCAATTTTGTAAATGCAGTATATAATAATTTTTTGCCTTCCATTTTATCGTTCTATTTTTTCATTGAGCCAACTTACAAGGTCATGGGTTACTTCTTCTTTATTGACTTCATTCAACATTTCGTGCCTACCACCTTTGTATAGTTTTAATGTAATATCATTCATACCAGCTTTTTTGTATTGTTTTAATACTCTTTTAAGCCCTTTGCCCATTTCACCTACGGGGTCTTTGTCTCCTGAAAAGATAAAGACAGGTAAGTTTTTTGGTGTGGCATCGAATGTTTGCTGTTTGTTTAATTGCTTGCTGGCTTTAACAATGTCTAAAAAAACACTTAGCGAAAAATCTTCTACCCGATAAGGGTCTGCTTCAAAAATAGCTACTTGTTTTTCGTCGCTGCTTATCCAATCAAGGCTCGTTTTATTGGGTTTAAACTTTTTATTAAATTCTGAAAAGAACAGTGATTTTAGCAATTCGTTCTTTTTAGTCCTTCCATTAAATACTTTAATCACATTGGCACCAACTAGGCCAATTGTACCGAGCCCTTTCATAAAACTTGCGGTTCCTGACAATATGAGTGCTTGTAAATCTTCACCATATCGGGTAGCATATTGCCTGCTCAGCAGAGAGCCCATGCTATGGCCAAATAAAATTATTTTTTGGTTGGGGTGTTCTCTTTTAATAATTTCGGTTAATTGCCGCATATCTGCTATGGCATCGTCAAAATAATTATGGCCGCTATAAAAACCCATCAATTCTTTTGATTTTACAGACCTACCGTGTGCCCTGTGGTCATTGGCATATACTTCGTATCCTTGTTTTTGTAATTTATTGGCAATGCGTTGGTACCGGCCGGCATGTTCGCCTACGCCATGAGAAATCTGTACTATTCCTTTAAAACGGGAGCCTGTATTGACTTTCCATTTATAATAAAAAATAGATTCACCGTCTTTGGTTGTATAAGTATGGGTTGTATACTCCATAAGTTTATCGGGCTAAAAACTCAGCTATGAAATGTGCCAGTTTTTCTGTATACTTTTCGTTGCCTTGTAATTTTATTCTTCCTTGTATTTTCAATTCTTCTAACAGTACTTTTCCTTTGTATAGCTTGTATAAATTTTCATCACTTATTTGTAGGGTAGCTTTGGGCTTTGCGACGTCTTTTTTTCTCAACAACCCTTCTTTTTTTGTCAAGTCTAATTGCCAATGTTGTTCTGTATTTTCTAACCTGACTTGTATTTTATAGAGGCCTTTGTATTTTTTAGTTGATGGGTTTTTCTTAAGAAACCTTCTCAAAGCACTAAAAAACGGAGTGCTTTTGGGTTTTATTTTAGCAACGGCATTTTTTTTCTTTCCTCTTTTTTGGATGACTTTTTCCAATTCATTGGCGGCTTCACGGATATAGCGTGAAAACTTATCGGCATCGGGCATGGTCTTGGCATCTGAGGTGGTAGTAATACTAATTTGTCCGTTATAACTAAATGCGGCAATAATCAATCCGAAACCATCTACTACAGGAGTGAGTCCGAAGATAGAAACAATTTTATGCCCTTTTAAATACAACATTCCTCTAGGGCCGGGTACGTTTGTAATGGTTACATTAAAGGGAGGCCTGTGGAGTTCTTTAATATTATATCTGCTGTACAATCCCGCGGCTAAGTTTGCCAATCCGAAAGGCACAGAATCGGCCATTTTAGCAAGGGTTTTGGCACCTACGGCATTGTGCCGGGTCTTACCTAAAAGGGTTTGTTCTTGTATGAATTCTAATCGTTCAATCGGGTCTTCAATATGTGTAGCGATTTGTACAAACATATTAGAAATTTGGTTATTCATTTCTAATTTACTGTCTTTTACCCGAATAGAAATCGGCACATTGGCAACTAAGGGTTGCAGTGGTAATTTATCGCGTTCTTGTAAATAGCGGCGTATGGCACCGGCACAAATAGTTAAGATAATATCGTTGATGCTCACCTCCATTAATTTTTTGAGCGTATTGATGCGTTCAAATGATAAGATGGCTGTACCCCACGTTCTTTTAGGTGAGATAGAGCCGTTAAAAATGGTTTTGGGCACCGGGGCTTTATGAAATTGCTTTTGTTTGCCGCGTAATTTTCCGGCGGCTGTTCCTTTTAGGAAAGAAAAAGCGGTTTCACTCACCATTTTAGGGATTTTCAACGGATTTTTAATAAAGCTATATCCGCTTTTTAGTAATAAACTCAACTCATTGGGTAGCGGGTCGGGTTCAAAAGGTTTGGGTTTTTCGGGTTCTTTTTCCTGGTTTTTTTCATTTTTATCGAATAAGACTCCCATAATTCCTACACCGGAAACTCCATCGACCATTACGTGATGTATTTTAGTAACAATGGCTACCGAGCCTTTGGGAACTTGCGGAATATCATCTAAGCCTTCTATAAAACTCACAGACCAAAGTGGCCTTCGTAAATCTAATGAGTTGCTAAACAGTGCAGAGGTCAACTCCCGTAAGGTTTTCCAATTCGAAGGGTCGGGTAATTTTATTCTGTGTAAATGTAAATCTAATTCAAAATTCGGGTCATCTACCCAATAAGGATAATCTAAATTTAGCGGTATATTTAAGAGGCGTTGTCGGAATTTAGGGATTTTATGCAGTTTTGAAGCTAAGATTTCCCTAAAATCTTCAAATTTTAAAGAGCCTTCTACTATGGTCAAAGTAGCTACATGCATTGGGCTAGTGGGTGATTCTGCATATAAAAATGTAGCGTCATACCCCGAAATTTGCTGAATAGAGGTGTCTAATGCATCTTGAACTATATCTTTTATTACCACTTTCTTTGCCATATCTATATCGGTTTAACTAAACTTGCAAGTTAACGGTTTTTTTCAACATTTTAAAAAAAGGATTCTCTTTTGGCCTTGTTGAACTAATGCCTTTAGTGCTTAATTCACGATAACTTTATCCTTTGATTTATATTGTTATTTTTTTTGAGATTTGGCTATAATTTTTTCATTTCACCGAAATATTTTTTGTTTTTATCTTATATTGGGCACAGAAAAGCATCTAAAATTTAATTTTGATCATACAAGGGAATGATTATTAATAAGTTTCATCATCATTAAAAAGCAACAATAAAACCCATGAAAAAACTTCTCATAGTACTAAGTTTTGTATTTAGTACCACTGTTTTTACTCAAAATACTGTAGAATATATTGATTTTAAAACAATTAACGATAAGATTAGTTCGTATGCCGATAAAGAAGAATATGACAAAATAATTGAAACCATTGACAACGTAAATAAAAATGACTCTATTTACAGCTCGTTGTTAATCACCAAGTCGTATTATTTATTGCAATTGGGCAAGTATAAAGATGCCATTAAAGTTACTGATGAAGGCTTTACTATTGGCAATAGTGACGAACGGCTGTCATTTTTTATCAATAAAGCACTGTCTTATTGGTATTTAGAAGATTATAAAAATGCTTTAAAAACGATAGATGAAGGACTGAAAGAATTCCCTAAAAGTTATGAATTGTATTATAGAAAAGGATGGTTTTATCATAAAATGGATCAATATGACGATGCTCTAAAGTGGTATAAAAAAGCTATGATTTTAAATCCGTTTAATGCTGACACACACCTAAAAATAGGGAATATTTGCTACAAACAACACCTTATTACCCAAGCCTTAATGTGTTTTAATACTTATTTGTTACTAAACCCCGACGGCGAAGATGCTTTTGCCGTATTAAAGTCTTTAAATTCTATATTGGCACAAAAAAATGAAAATAAAAAAATAGAAGGGCTGATAGTATCTAAAGACGATGAAGCCTTTGAGGATATTGATTTGATATTAGACAACCGGGTGGCGTTGAGTGCTGATTATAAGATAGAAAATGAAATTAATATTAACTATGTAAAACAAAATCACGCCTTATTTCAGGTGCTCGGCAACTTTAACGGTAACGGCGGCTTGTGGGATACCAAATATGTAAAACTCCATAAATGGATTGCCGAAAATAATTTTTTTGATGATTTTGTGTACACCACTACCTATTCTATAAAAAACGAAAAACTTAAAAAAATACTTGAGAAAAAGAAAGATAGAGTCATCGCTTTTTTTACAAAGTTTAAAGATAAATGGGCAGAGATAATGGAAGAAAACGAACAAGTTTTCAGGGGTAAAAAACAGCGGGTTTTCAGCTATTTTAATAATTATATACTTGAAGGAATTGGTACTGACAAAGAAGGCACAACGTTACAAGGATTTTGGGAGTTTTACGATACAAAAGGAAGGATTACCGGAGAGGGTACTTTTGACGCTAATGAAAACAAAATCGGAAAATGGATTTGGTATTACCAAGATAAAACAATAAAGGAAACAGCACAGTATAAAAACGGGAAATTAGAAGGCGAAAATATTGGATATTATCAAAACGGAAAAGTAAAATACAAAGCCAACTATGGCAACGGGCTTCTTATAGGAGCATACAGGTATTATAATGAAAAAGGCGCCTTGAAGCAACTTAAATATTTTAAAGATAATAAGTTAGACGGAAAGTTTATATCTTACTATGAAGTGGGCAAACCCACTACAAATTTTATAGTTAACTATGAAAACGGAAATAAAGAAGGCCATGTAATTCAATATTTTCCGAACGGGGCAAAACTTTTTGAAGTTACTTTTAAGGGCGATAAAAAAAACGGAAAAGAAAAAGAATATTTCAATAATGAAACGTTACTGTCAGAATATTTGATGGTAAACGATAAAATTAATGGCGATTATAAAGAATATTACAATACAGGGATTTTGTCAAAAGAAGGAAATTATCAAGATAATGAATATACGGGCTTGTGGAAAATGTATTATCCCGATGGCAAGCTGATGAAAGAGTTTTCTTACAAAAATGGCAAATTAAATGATGCTTATATAGAATATGCCTCTAACGGAAAGCCATATTTTGAGTATACGTATAGAAATGACGAAATAATAGGCTATAAGTATTATGGCCAAAACGGTGAAGTTGTAAAAGACGTAAGAAAAAAAGGGGGCGAATTTTTTTACGAGGGCTATACGTATGAAGGGAATAAAGTAGCAGAAGGCCTGTATGATGTAAAAGGCGGCAAAACCGGCGAGTGGAAATATTATACCGATAATGGAGTGTTGTCATCAAAAGGAACCTATAAAGAAAACTTGATTCAAGGCGAGTATACAAATTATTACAATAACGGCGTTGTAAAATCTGTAGACACCTATGTAAACGATACTATTTCAGGATATTCTGTAAACTACCATAAAAACGGAAAAATGGAAAGCCAAGGGTGGTTTTTAAACGGAAAGATGCACAAAGAATGGCGTTATTATTACCTAGACGGAACATTGAAATCGATAAATTTTTATCATAAAGGCGAATTGCACGGAGAACAACAATATTTTTCTATTGAAGGGAAATTGTTTAGTACTTTGCAGTATAAATATGGCAAATTGTTAAGTGAAAAATCTTACGATTACAACGGAAAAGTACTCGATGAGATTTCGCATACAAATTTAAAAGATGATGATACTATCATAAGCCATTATTCTGCTAATAAAGCCTTCAGTAAAACAACCTTTAAATTTGGCGTACGCCATGGCCCTTACAAAGCCTATGATTTTTATGGCAATGTATTGTTAGAAGGGCAGTATTTTAATGATAAGGCGTCAGGAGTTTGGAAATGGTACAACACTGATAAAAACGTTATTAAAAAAGCAACGTTTTTAAACGGAGAATATCATGGCACAGTTTCTTATTATTACGATAACGGCAACATCAGTAGAAAGTACCATTATAACTTAGATAAGTTAGAGGGTATGGCCTATTTTTATGCCGAAGACGGTAAAACCATTACAGGCACTACCGAGTTTGTAAATGATGAATATCACGGCAGAAGGATAGCCTATAGCAAAGAGGGCAAACTGCAACTCGTTAGGTTTTATGAGTACGGCAGACTAATAGGCTTTAGTTATTTAGACAAAAATGGCAATGAACTGCCAATGATTAAAATTAAAAACGAAACTGCCAAAATTGTTACCTATTTTGATAATGGCAATAAAGCGAGAGAGATGGAGTTTATTAATGGAGACGATGAAAACGAATACAAGTCGTACTATTACAATGGCCAATTGCATGTTCAGTATTCAAATAAAAACGACGAATATGATGGCACGTATTTTGAGTATTATCCTGACGGAAAACTCAAAGAAGAGATTGACTATAAAGATGGCGAATTAAATGGGGTATATAAGAAGTATTATCCTAACGGAAAGCTCAAAGAAAAAGTACATTATAAAAATGATGGCAAAAGCGGTGAAGCAACGTATTATACTCCTCAAGGTCAATTAAAAAAGACAGAAAAATATTTTAACGAATATCGATATGAAACAACCCAATTCTAGTTTTTTTAGAAAGATTATTTTAATAACCTTTATTTTAAATGCAACCGTTGGCAGGGCACAACTAACAAAAGATTGGTCTTATTATAAGGCCAAATATCCAAAAATGAATGTTGTACGATTAAACAATGAACTGTCTATCAATATCGGTATTGAAAAAAGCGGCGATATTTCAATTACGCAAACCTCATTGAATGAAGATTTATTTTTAAACGAATCGGCTACGCAATACTCAAAAGAATCAGTAAGTTACTCTACTTTTTATAAATTAGAAAAAGTAGAAGCCTCTTCATTTACTTTACAAGACGGTAACTATTTAGAGCATAAAGTAACCGAGTTCAGAACCAAAGATGAGTTAGACGGCTCTTTTTATGACGATGTAAAATCGGTTAACTTTATCTATTCAAATTTAAGCCCCGGTTCAAAAACAAAACTCAATGTTGTTGAAAAAGTAATGGATCCACGTTTTTTGAGTGCTTTTTATTTCGGAGGTTCGTACCCGGTATTGAATTCTAAAATTACCATTACTGCCGATAAAAATGTTGAGCTTAGTTTTAAAGAGTTCAATACAGATTCAATTCATATTGCATTTAGTAAAAAAGAAAAAAGAAATAAAGTAATTTATACGTGGCAGTCAAAAAATATCGACGCCATTGAAATGGAAGATAATACGCCCAATTTTAAGAATTACTATCCACATATTGTTCCCATTGTAATTCAGTACCAAACCAAAGATAAAAAAGTGGTAAAACTTTCTTCAGAGGTTTCAGATTTGTACCGTTGGTACTACTCGTTGGTAAAAGATATTAACAAACAGGCTTTAGACCCTGATTTGGTAAAATTGGTGGATGAACTTACCAAAGATAAAAAAACCGAACTTGAGAAAATACGCGCCATTTACTATTGGGTTCAAAATAATATTAAATACATTGCCTTTGAATATGCCTTAGGAGGTTTTGTACCTAGAGAAGCCAATCAAATTTATCAAAAGAAGTATGGTGATTGTAAAGACAACTCGAATATTTTGTATGAAATGCTAAAAACCGCCGGAATCAAAGGCAATTTAACATGGATAGGTACGCGCAGCATTCCGTATAAGTATAACGAATTGCCTACGCCAGCCGTTGATAACCACATGATTTTAACCTATCGAGACAACGATAAAATTTATTTTTTAGACGCTACCGGCCGATATATTCCGTTAGAGCTTCCCTCATCGTTTATACAAGGTAAAGAAGCCTTGGTAGGTGAAGGTGATAATAAGTTTGAAGTAGTTGAAGTACCTGTTGTTGCTGCCGATAAAAATGCCGAAATAGATACCTCTTTTATCAATATTAATCAAAAACAATTGATAGGGCATGGGTCAAAAACCCTTTCAGGATATAAAAAAATTAATATGTTTCGCAGGTTAGAATCTATCAATACTCAAAAAAAACTACGAGACTATTATAAAATCAGGCTTCAAAAAGGGAATAATAAATTTATTGCCAGCAATATCAAAGAAATAAACAAGTATAGCTACGATAAAGATTTTACGATAAATTACGATTTTGAAATTTCAGATTATGCTGTACTAACCAACGATGAAATATATGTCAACCTAAACTTAGATAAAATACTTTTAGAAAATACTATTGAAGATGGTCGTAAAACAGATATTGAAGTTGATTATAAAAAAGCGTACACTTTTGTCAATGAACTTACCATTCCTGAAGGATATACCGTTGATTATTTGCCTGAAAACATATCGGCGAAAAACCATTTACTCTCGGCATCAATTACCTATAAACTAGAAGGCACAAAAATTATTTATACACACCATGTAGCCTTTGACTTTTTAATTTTGAATAAAGAAGCCCAAAAAGAGTATGAAAAACTTTTGAAAAAAATTGAAAAAGCCTATAAAGAAATTATTGTTTTAAAAAAGATAAACTAACCCATGATGATAAAAAAGATAATATTCGCAATCGCCCTTCTTTGTGTCACCGCGATAACTGCACAAGAACCTGTTTATAAATCGTATAGTTGGGATAAAAAGCCTGATTACACAAAATTTAACACAGACCCTGATGCCGATGTTATTGCTTTTAAAGATAAGATTATTAGCGAATTTTACTACCCCGAAAAAGAAGGCTTAACAGAATATGTCTTAGAACACCGTTTGTTATGGCTCAATTCTGATGAAAAAATTGAAGACTATAACAAAATTTACCTGCCTTATCGTTCAAATTCTAAATTATTGGTAAGCAAAGCAAGGGTGATTTCAAAAGACGGTACCATACAAGAATTAGACGAATCAAAAATACTCACTGCCCAAGATGAAGAGACACAAAGAACCTATAAATATTTCGCTTTTGAAGGCGTTACCAAAGGTAGTTTTATAGAATATTATTATGTAGTAAGACAAGCCCCTAATTACAAAGGCAATAGGGTTACTATGCAATCTTCCTACTTAATGCATAATGTAGAATTTGACCTGTATGCGCCAAAAAATTTATTTTTTAAATTTAAAAGTTATAACGGTTTGCCCGAGGTAACACGCGATACCTTAACAAAAGACAAATTGCATTGGGCACTACACATAAAATCGGTTAAAAAGTTAGAAAAAGAAGACCTTGCCCCTTATAATGCCCTAAAAAAGTATTTGGTGTATAAATTAGATTATAACAAGGCAAATAATACCCACGGCATTTCTTCGTATGATAATATCTCTAAGAATGTATATGATTTTCTCTTTGTGGATATTTCTAAAAATGAAGCTGCCAGCATTGAAAAACTTGTCAACGAAGCCGGATTAAAAGATAAAAAAGACGATGTTTCAAAAATACGGGCGCTTGAAAATTATATCAAAAAGAATTTTTATATCTCAAAGATTAATAGTGATGAGCTTAGAAATATCAAGTCGGTAATTGACAATAAAGCCGGTAGTGAAATAGGATTGATGAGAATTTATATTGCCGCCCTTAAAAGTGTTGGCATTGGCACAGAAGTGGTATTGACTAGTGACCGTTCTCAAATCAAATTTGACAAAGATTTTGAAGCCGACAATTTTTTAACCGACTATTTGTTGTATTTCCCTTCGGTTAAAAAATATACTTCGGTAAAAGAAATGAATTCGCGTTTGGGCTATCCGCCTTCAGAATTAACAGATAATTACGGACTTTTTATCAAAGAAGTAGCCTTAGGAAATTATAAAAGTGGCGTAGGTAAAATTAAATATATCAAAGCCCCCGATGCCGAAGAAACGGTAGATACTATGCTTATTGATGTGTTTTTTGACCCGGATGACCTTACTAAAAATTATATAGAGCTAGACCGTTCGTTTAGCGGATATTACGCCATTTTTATACAGCCGTTTTTAGATTTAGTGAATAAAGAAGATGCTGATAAGCTCTATGACCAATTGATAAAATCTATGAATGATAGAATTACCATTAAAAAGAAAACAGTTTTTAATGATAAATCTGAATTGTTTGGCATAAAACCGTTTAGGTTGGTAGCCGATATAGAAACCGATGTTTTTGTAGACAAGGCCGGAAGAAAATATTTATTCAAATTGGGTGAACTTATTGGGCCACAAATAGAAATGTATCAAAAAAAGAAACGGCAATTGCCGGTTGAATCTGATTATAATAGAATTTACAATCGCGTAATTAATGTAGAAATACCAAAGGGATATCAAATTAGTAACTTAGACGATATTAACATCCATCATTTTTATGAAAGAGACGGTAAAAAATTATTAGAATTTCATTCGTATTATAAACTTAACGGAAACAAACTCACCGTGTATGCCGATGAATACTACAAAATCAACAAGATTGGCCTCAACTTTTTTGAAGATTATAGAAGTGTTATTAATAGTGCTGCTGATTTTAATAAGATTGTATTGGTATTAGCACCGGTGAAATAACTCAAAACGTATAGCCAACCCCCAATTGAAACAATCTGTTTTTATAATTGTGTTTTACAGTTGAGTTTCTAAATTCGATATCCAAAATATCGGCTAAGCCATAGTTGTACCTTGATTCTATAAAAATGCCCAGATTAAAATGGTACTGAACACCTATAATAATTCCTGTATCAAAATTGCTGTAGCGGTCTTTTATAGATCTTAGTCCTCCCCTAGAACCGGTATCTTCTTGTACATTTATTATATGCCCGATATAGCCTCCGCCCAATACATATAATTGATCAAATAATTTCTTTTTTAGTAAAACAGGCAGTTTAATTTGATCTATGTTGAGTATACGCGTGTAATTTAAACTCGAAAATTTTTTTGTAAGGCCTTCTCTAGAATATAATAACTCTACTTGCATTCGTAGTTTAAAGTTATTCTTTGATAAGATTAAGAAATCTAAATCGCCACCTACATAAAAAGAGGTTCTATTATCATAATCTCTATTTGAAGAAGAGCCATTCACAATAACGGTGTATTTTGTGTTAGAAATATTCAGGCCTCCTTTTGCCGAAAAATTTATAGATTGTCCGAAACTATTATGTATACTTATTATAACTACTAGTAAAAGTGTATAGTTTAATTTTCTTAGATTCATTATTATTTTTT
>Ga0256841_1001432_pt1 | contig 20783 bp, 19 predicted proteins | sample 356308metaG_FD_185971 | JGI IMG/M metagenome (GOLD analysis project Ga0256841, IMG submission 185971) | Hydrothermal vent microbial communities from Mid Atlantic Ridge, Atlantic Ocean - 356-308 | ecosystem: Environmental > Aquatic > Marine > Hydrothermal vents | place: Atlantic Ocean: Mid... | reverse complement strand
TTAAACGTTTAATCCGGCGGATATATCCGTATCTGATATTGCTGCTGCTTGCGTTTCTGGGATTTTGGCAGGTCTCTTTCCTGAAATATCCTCTGAAATGGGACTTGATGGATCAGGCCTTCCCCTGGAAGTATTTTATCGGTGAAGCACTGCAAAATCATGTTCTGCCGCTTTGGAATCCATATCAGCATTGCGGTTACCCTATACATGCCGACCCTCAGAGTTCGGCTCTTTATCCTGTGGTGTGGATTTTCGGGTATATTTTCGGTTATTCTATTTATACGCTTTCAATAGATTTTACACTGCATATTTTTATTGCAGGAGCCGGGATGTTCGTTCTCGGTGAAACTCTCGGATTACGTCGGAATGTTGCCCTTATTATGGGTGTCGGATATATGTTCAGCGGTTTTTTTGTGGGTAATGCACAGCATTTTATGTGGATTATAAGTGCAGCATGGCTGCCCTGGGTAATCGGTTCTTATATTGCATTGTCAATAAAACAAACCCTCAGAAAAGCAGTGCTTTTCAGCCTTTTTATGTTTATGCTCATTACAGGAGGTTATCCTGCCTTCACCATGGTTTTGTTCTACTTTTTGATAATTCTTTCTGTTTTCTATGCCATTACAATATATGACAAATCGGGAAAAACAGGTCTTCTCTCTTTTGTCAAATACAACATTGTTGCACTTATGCTGACGATAGTAACATCGGCAGTGATGCTTGTATCGGTCTTTTTTTTGATGCCCTACCTGAGCAGAGCGGAAGGATTATCCCTTCAGGATGCTTTATTCGGTCCGTTTTCCGTTAAAAGTTTGATCTCATTTATCATTCCGTTTGGAGCTGTAAACCATGATCTTTCTTCATACGGTACTGATATGTCAATGGCTAACGGATATTTCGGTATCATTCTCTTCGTCTTTTTCATTGCAGCATTTCTTATCAGAAAAACGCCGATAATTAAACTTTTTCTTTACTGGGGGTTGTTTATGCTTGCGGCTGCTCTCGGCGATGTGCTTCCCGTAAGAAGTTTTCTGTATCATTATCTGCCGTTCTTTAATATTTTCAGATTCCCGGCTCTGCTGAGAATCTTTGTCATTATAAGTTTTATAGTCGTTTCGGGTTTTGCGCTGAATCATTTTGTTACTTTTCGTAACCGCAGAATCATTAATGTTTCTATCCTGGCGCTCTTTTTAATTATTGTTGCTGTTACCGGATTTAACATCGCCGGACAGTATATTGACCTTGGTGGTTTTTTGATGAAAGGTGGGATTTTTTCATTTTCCGAAACTTCGGTTTTGGCAAGACAAATATTTTTTCAGGCTATTGTGCAATTGATTTTTCTGGGTTTACTTTTGACGGGTATAAATAAATTTGGTAATTCTAAAAGATTTTCCGGATCTATTCTGATTCTTGTGGCGCTGGATATGATCTTTGCTCTACAGCTAAATGCTCCATATACGATTTATAATGAAAAGGTTACGCAAAAACAGATAAACGAAAAGATGAGATTACTTCCAAAGGGATTTCCAATTCCCGAAATGAGTCCGTTAAGGGAGAACCGCGACAGGAGATCATTATCTTTTAAGCCGTTATGGAGAAATCTAAATATATTTCATAAACAAATTGCCTGGGACGGATACAATCCTATGGAGCTGAGGGATTTTGAGATTCTTGAAGATTCCTTGCCCGGACTGTTAAAAGCGGTTATCGAAAATCCTCCTGCCTTTTTTGCCGAGACTGTTTTGCCGTTTGATTCGTTGCAATATGAAGATGAAAATGAAACCTTTTGTGAGGGGACAATCTATATGAAAGCCAAAGACTACAAAAGCATAAATTATATTGTTCAGGGAGCCGGAGATAATGATGCAAGGTTCACATCTTTTTCTCCCGTTGAGGCTGAATTCGAGGTTGAAACCGACCGGAATAAAGTTTTTGTTTATTTGCAGAATTATTATTACGGATGGAAGGCTTTTGTTGACGGAAAGGAAATGCCTGTTTTAAGGGCCGATGGAACTTTTCTAACTGTTGAGGTACCTCAAGGCTCACATATTGTCAGGTTTGAATATAAACCTGCTTTGGTGATTGCAGGCTTCTATTTTTCCTTATTTTTACTGTTTATTTCAATTATTTATTTGGTAACACCATTTGGGAAGTTTTAGAAAATCATAATTAGGGACTACTATAGACTCTTTTATCAAAACCGGATCAGACATCCTGCATAAATCCTATAAAATCCTGACTGAGGTTAATGTTGTAAACCTTCTCGAATTGTTCTCTTATTTTTTCTTTAACCTGCTGTATTTCAATATTATGTCCCAGCTCTTTCTCAAGAGATGTAACCCCTTTGTCCGTAAAACCGCAGGGGTTGATATATGAATAATAGTTCAGGTCGGTGTTGACATTCAGGGCAAATCCATGCATTGTAATTCCTTTTGTTATCTTTACACCTATAGCACAAATTTTACGTGCTTTGTCCGGGATATGAGCATCAATCCAAACACCCGTCGCACCCTCAAGTCTCTCGGCTTTTATCGAATAGTCATTGAGAAGCCTGATCATTACCTCTTCCATTCTGAAAATATATTCCCTTGTTCTGATGCCGAGTGCATTAAGATCGAATATCGGGTAACCCGTAATCTGACCCGGTCCGTGGTAGGTAATGTCACCGCCACGATCGCTTTTGAAAAACTCTATACCTTTCTCCTTCAGCATTTCACCGGAAAGAAGTAGGTTTTTTTCCAAACCATGTTTTCCAAGTGTAAAAACATGCGGATGTTCGCAAAGCAGAAAAAAATTATAGTTCATATTTTGCTCACAAAACGGTAGTCCGGCATTGATATCTTTTGTCTCCAGAATGTGTCCCACAAGATTTTTTTGATAATCCCAGGCCTCTTTATAATTGATAATCCCCAGATCCTTATATAATATTTGTAGCTCCATATCTTAACCATTATATATGTTTTTCCGCGTGATACGACGACCGTACCAGCGGGCTGCTTTCGACAAACTTGAATCCCTTTTTCAGTCCCGTTACTCTATATTCTTCAAACACATCGGGATGGACATACTCTTTAACCTCAAGATGTCTTTTCGTAGGTTGCATATATTGACCTATAGTCATCACCTCGCAACCAACAGCAAGCAGATCGTCCATAGTCTTTAACACCTCCTCCTTTTTCTCCCCGAGGCCAAGCATAATTCCCGATTTGGATCTTGCTTTCGATTGCGAGATTATCCTGATAACCTCAAGGCTTATCTTGTATTTGGCCTTGCTTCTGATCAAAGGAGTAAGTCTCTCCACGGTTTCCAGATTATGAGAGACCACTTCGGCACCGGCATCAACAATCTGCATAATAAGCTCTTTCCGCCCGTCAAAATCCGGAATCAATGCTTCGATAGTGGTTTCCGGACTTATCTTTTTTATCTGTCGAATAGTTTCAGCCCATATTGAGGCACCACCGTCCTCCAGGTCGTCTCTGTCAACGGAAGTCAGCACACAATGTTTGACCTTCATAAGTTTCACCGATTCGGCAACCCGCTGCGGCTCTTTCAGGTCAACAGGCAAAGGCTTTCCGGTTTTTACATTGCAAAACTTGCAGGCTCTTGTGCATATATCCCCGAGTATCATCAGTGTTGCGGTTCCGCGACCCCAACAGTCTGCTATGTTGGGACAATGTCCGCTTGTGCAAATGGTATGCAGCTTGTTCTTCTCCACAATCTCCCTTACCCCTATATATTGCTTTCCAATGGGTATCTTTGTTTTAAGCCAGTCAGGCTTCCTCCGTCTCTTGTCTGTCATAGGTATTTATAAATTTGGCACAAAATTATGATATTTTAATTGAACTACCGTTCTCTTTGAAATCTTAGTAAGTAAAATTGTTATTACGGAATTTATTTTTTTGAAAAAATGATTACTAAAGGAGACAAAAAATATACAAATATGTTTACCTCAGGATACAAAAAATGAACAAAAATAAAGCCTCCCGTAACAACGGGAGGCTTTCAAAATTCAATTCTATTTAAGTAAAACGGAGTTCGTTAATTTTTGTCTTTCGACAGCATTTCATCAATGGCTTTACAAGCTTTGAAACCGTCGGCAATAGCGCTGATAGCGTCAGCAGTACGGTTCACGGCATCACCACCGGCGAACACTTTAGGATCGGTTGTTTGCTGTTTGTCGTTAACAACAAATCTTCCTCTTTCAATCTTGATCTTATCTTCAAACTCTTTACCGAGGAAGCTGTAGTCGCCCATTTGACCTATGGCAGCCATAACGGAGGTAGCTTCAATGATGGTATTACTACCTTCTATCGCGACCGGTTTGGGACGTCCGCCTCTTTCATCAGGTACCATTTCAGCTTTCAGATACTCGACCGATTTCACGTGGCCTTTCTCATCTTTGTGTACTTTAATGGGGATACCCTGAGGAACAATGTGAACGCCTTCATCCTCGGCACCTTCAATCTCTTCCCAGTCGGCCGGCATATCTTCAACACGACGACGGTAGAGTATGGTTACCTCGGCGCCAAGACGACGCGAAACCCTGGCTGCATCAATGGCGACATTACCACCACCCACAACAACCACTTTATCACCGATGTCCACTTTTTCGCCGGAGTTGACCATATGCAGGAAGCGGAAAGCCTGCATTGAGCCTTTGGCATCTTCACCGTCAACTCCAAGAGACCAGGCATCAGGGAATCCCACGCCCATAAATACAACATCGAATTTATCATATATCTCTTTAAAGGAGATATCTTTACCCACTTTAGTATTAAAGTGGATTTTCACCCCTATACTTTGTATGTACTCTATTTGTTTGTCGAGACTGTCAATGGGGAATCTGTATTTAGGTATTCCGTACATTGTAGCACCACCTGCTTTCGCATTTGCTTCATATATCGTAACGTCATAACCACGTAAGGCGAGATAATATCCGGCTGTCAGACCTGAAGGTCCAGCTCCGATTATTCCCACCGATTTACCGTTTGCTTCTTTGATTTCGGGATTAACAATTTCTCTTGTTATTTCCGAAGTGAGAGCCGTTTCGGTAGCATAACGCTTCAGCCATCTGATAGCAATAGGTTCCCCTCTTACTGCAATGGCACAAACATCCTCACAACGGCGTGTACAAACCTTACCACACATCTCAGGCAACGGGTTGTTATCATAAATTATCCTGACTGCGTCAGCATCGTTTCCGGTTGCAATCGCATTGATGTATTCGGGGATATGCATATGCTCGGGACAGGCTTCGGTACAAAGTCCGCAGGAGATACAACGACTTGCTTCCGCCCGGGCCTGCTCCTCATTATAACCAAGGACAACTTCGGCAAATGATTTAACTCTCTCCATACCTTCCAATTCTGGCATGGGGATACGTTTGAAGTCATTAAGCGAAATTTCATTGGTTGTGTAGAATGATATTTTATCTTTTCCTTCGGGATTATCAACTCCCGGTGTCCATAAGAATGAATCCGGATCATCACTGACATAAAGGTAATCTTTAGTAAGGCTGAGGCTTCCTGTGGGGCAAACCTCGACACAAAGAGCACACCAGCAGCAACGTCCATGGTCAATTCTCGGACGTAAACCCGAGTCGCCCTTTTTTCCTTCGACACCTTCAATATGGATCATATCAATGGCAGCATTCTGGCAGATTGTCGAGCAGTTACCGCAACCGATACATTCTTCTATATCGTTGTAGTGAAAACCCCTGTAACGGTCTGCCGCCTCCTTCGATTCCTTAGGATAGGAAATCGTGTGCGGCTTCTTCCCGAACTGCTTTAAAGCAGTCAACGGTTTTACGGTACCTTTTAAATCAAAAAAACTCATTTTGTTATTTTTTTGTACGTATTTTCAATATTATGTTTATGCCCTATTTTTTTTTTTAACAATTCTCAACATTTCATATCTCCTTCGTGAGTCTGTTTTCGACGTGAAAGGTTACCTTTCAATTTCCGGAGGACAAGTTCCCAAACTGTTCATTATTGCCGAAACATCAGCCACATTTTCACCGACAAGAAGGTTTTCGAGTAATGTAATACCATGAACATAAGCTGCGCCTCTGAAATGTACTCTTCTCGGTTTTGTGCCGCCGTCGCTTGCAATAAAAATACCCACTTCACCTCTTACGGCTTCTGTTCTTGCATATGCATCACCCTTTGGTAATGTCCATTTCTGTGGATTGGGAATAGGGTTATAATAATCACCGGAAGGTATTTTTTCAATAACCTGCCTGATAATTTTTATAGATTGTCTTACTTCCTGACGGCGAACGAGAGCACGTGCCCAGATGTCGCCGCCTTCGGCTGTCGGAACTTCAAAGTCCAGTTTATCATACACTTCGTAAGGGTCATCAATTCTTATATCGCTTCTGATTCCGCAACCTCTTAGAACAGGGCCAACAACACCCCATTCAACTGCTTTTTCTTTCGGAATAATACCGACGCCCTGAGTTCTTTTCTGGAAAATGGCATTGTCAAACATAAGATCATCATAATCTTTCACTCTTTTTTCAAGATAGTCCATTGTCCTTAGAACTTTATCTTCAAAGCCTTCCGGGAAATCTCTTCTTACGCCTCCCGGCCAGATATACATATGATAGATACGGCCGCCGGTCAATTCTTCAAACAGGTCGAGGATATAGTTTCTGTCGCCGACGCTCCATTGTCCCATTGTGTACAGTCCGAGAGACCCGTTTTGTCCGCCATACCAAAGCATGTATGAGCCGAGCCGAGCCAGTTCCAGCATAAGAACCCTGATATATTTTGCACGTTCCGGAACTTCACGGCCTTCGAGCAATTCTACGGCACGGGCATAAGACTCCTCAACGGGGTCAGGTTCGGGAACACAAAACCGGCATAAAAGGGTAAAACTTTGCAACCAGTTTCTTTTCTCCTGCAACTTTTCAAAAGCACGGTGCAGATATCCGACTTCGGTAGTAGCTTTAACAATAGTATCACCTTCAACTTTAAGGCGAACCATCATGTTTCCGGTTATCCCCGGGTGCTGCGGACCAAGATATAGTGTTGTTGCTTTTTCTCTCATCTTATCTTGAATATTTTTTTGCAAAATCAGGTATTTCTTCACCCGAACGTTTTATAATTTCTTCTCTTACATCACCGGCATCTTCTCTTCCCGGACGCTCGAAGAATGTTTCCGAAGCATACTCTTCGGTATGGAAGTCGCGACGCATTGGCGGCGGTCCGTCCCAGTCTTCAAGAAGGAAGTCCTGAGGAGCTTCAAGCCCGGTAAACTGAATGCCGAACATCTCTCTGAATTCCCTTTCGTAAGTATGTGCCTGACGCCATATCATGTCAATATTATCCATCACCGGATTTTCCCTGTCAAGGCGTGTCCGGACAAATACTTTTATTTTGTCAACAGGAGACCATACAATAAAAATAAGTTCCAATTCGCCCTCTTCCAGCCAGTCAACACAGGTTATGTGTGAAAGGTGTTTAAATCCCATTTCGTCTTTCAGATAAAAAAGAATGGAAGGGACAGTTGTCTTATTTACATTGAAATCAAGCCTGTTATAATTAAAGCTGTTATTTTCGGTAGCATCCTGAAAATTCGCCTTAATCCGTTCTATTATTTTTGTTTTCAGTTCATCCATTTTATGAACATTTTTTATTTTTTTATGACATTTTTGTCGTTTGTCATTCTACTGTTTTTCAACCTTTCAAGTCTTCTGCGTGCATTGCAGGCATTAATGTTAAAGGTTTTTATAATTCCTACCAATTATACTCCGGCATAACCCAGTTCGGTATTATCTTTTTCTGGTTTTCGCGATACCAATCCAGGTTATCCTTATATTTTTGAGCTCCGTTGGCTTTTCCCTGAGCTATCAGTTCCTGAAGTTTTGCAAAGCCCGACAAAACGGCTTCGGGTCGCGGCATGCAACCGTTAATGTAAACATCAACCGGCAGATACTTATCCAAAACTTTAATGGTATTGTATGAATCGTAATACATACCTCCGTTTATGGTGCAGGAGCCGAAACCTATTACGTATTTGGGATCTTGCATCTGTTCGTAAACCCTTATAACTCTTTTCAAAGTTTTCGTGGTCAGATATCCTGTAATAAGGAGTACATCAGCCTGACGTGGTGTTGCAGCGCCCCTGACACCAAGACGTTCGGCATCATATCTCGATGTCATTGTCGGTGGTATTTCGATTGCACCGCAACCCGTACCGTAAGCCAATACCCAAATTGAGTGTTTTCGTGCCCAGTTTTGGATAAAATCAACTATCTTTTGTGAATTCTTATCGTTAATCATCTCTTTTCAACTTTAGAAAAATACAGCATATAAAATTGCAAGTAATCCGAAAAATGTAGGCCAGCCCCAGAAATATCTTATAGATTGTTCGGTCCTATACCGGGGGCTGACAACTCCATAAAGAACAGGTATCATATAAATTACAAATGTTTTGATCAGCAACTCGATGAGGTTTGAAGCACCACCGAGGAACAGGTCAACATAGAGAGTTAGTTTTGCAAATGCAAATACCGATGCCGATGACATCATAGTAAAAAGGTATTTTCCGCCGTTTTCCGACATAGGTCCTGAAGCAAGTTCGGTAGGTGCTCCCACAATGTCAAACGGTGAATATCTGAACATTCCAAGCATTGCCAGAACGGCAGCTATAAAGGCAAACGGCGATGAGAATATCAGCCAGGTACCGCTTTCAACCTGAATATTCATAAGGTCAACGATAGAGGTTGTGTGGTATTGGATCATCAGTGCTACGAGAGCCATCACCCAGGGAATCTCAAATCCAACCATCTGGCTCAATCCACGAGTCACACCAATTGCCGAGTTAGGGTTTCCGGTCTGTCCCGCACCGAGTGCCATTCCCAAAGGTCCGAAGACCATAATGTAAAGCAGGAAAATCAGGTCACCGTGAAAGTTCAGGTTACTGAACCACATTCCGTTATTCAAAACGGGAATTATCATTAAGGACATTACTGATGAGACCATAAGAAATGCCGGTCCGAAATGTTGCATAACTCCGTGATGAATAGCAGAGGTTTTTGAACCTAACTTCATAGCGTCAATAAAATTCTGGTAAAAGGGAGGTCCTTTACGATTTTGTACTCTTGCCGTTATTTTACGGCTTAGTCCCATATAAGTCATTCCTACAGTGAAAGCCACTATGAATGAAACAACAACTCCCAATAATTTAAACCAAATAGAGTCCATTTATCTAATGTTTTTATTATCCGAAAATACTATTTTTAAAAATCAATAATATAACAACAAAGACTATTACGAAAATTGCATAGGTCTGTCCGTTACCCGTGTAAATTCTTCTTGTAAAGTCAAATAAAGATTCAAGTCCGTTTGCAATGGCAGTGTAATACTTGTCAATTTGTCTTCTCATAGCAGGTTCAACAGCTCTGAGGAATGGCTGGAAGAAACCCTGTGAAAAAGTAAGGTTTTCGTGAGCCAACGGCACCTCACCCGAAGAACTGATATCTTTGGTGGTTACGTACCTTGTATTCTTATAACCCTTGATTGTTACAAAGATGACAAAGAAGACAAAAATTCCAAGGATTGCATAAAGGATAGGTTGCAGAACGACCTGATTACCCCACTCATTCAAAATGATTGAAGTATCCCATAGTTGACCCTGTGTCATTCCGTATCCGAGAGTCTGCATTCCGTTGGCAATAGGTTTTAAAATGATTCCGGGGTATGTGCCGAGCAAGAAAGTCAGCCCTGCAAGAATTACCATCGGAACAACCATCAATGCAGGAGCCTCTTTAACATGTGCCCATTCTTCCTCTTCCTGTCCGAGGAAAAAGCCGAAAAGGAATTTGTAACAATAGAGGAATGCGGCAGTACTTGAGAAAAATATTACAATAACGAGCAAATAATGATCGCTGGTTATCAACGATTCGTAAAGCATCCATTTTCCCACAAAACCGCCCAACGGAGGAATACCTGCAAGAGCAATGATTGACATTAATGCCGCCACAAAAGTCCAGGGCATTTTTCTTATCAATCCCGTAACTTCCGTAAAGTTGGATGTTCCGGTCTGACGTTCGATAGCTCCTACTACCATAAAAAGAGTTCCTTTAAATATAGCGTGCATAACGGCAAGGAACAAACCTGCCATCATTGCAAGTGGAGTACCAATTGCCACACCGACAATAATATAACCAAGTTGTGCAACAGAGGAATATGCAAGAAGTTTTTTAGCATCATCCTGTTTTATAGCCCATAATGTGCCAAAAACAGCGGTGAAACCGCCGAGCCAGGCAACAACTCCTCTAAACCATACTCCTTCGGGAACATAGGATAACATTGTTGTGAAAACGATAACCATCCCGTAAATACCCATCTTCGAAAGTGAGCCGGAAAAGATACTCGTATAAGCCATGGGAGCATTACTGTAAGCTCCGGGAGCCCAAACGTGAAGAGGCATAATAGCTGCTTTAACTCCGAAACCCGTTAAGAGTAAAACCGGTATTAAAATCTGCATATCATAACTGAAAGATGTGTATGACGAAATAAGTGATTCAATCATAAAACTTCCTGTCATTGATTTTATAAGTACAATTGCCATCAACATTGCGTAAGCACCAATAGCACTGAATACAAAGTATTTGATACCAATGCGTTGCACGTCATTTCCATTATAGACAACCATAATGTATGATGACCAGGTCATGATTTCCCAGAAAATAAAGAATGATATCAAATCCTGACTCATCAGTATTCCCAGCATCGCCATTATACTAAGGATAAAATTTAAGTAGAAAGCACCTCTACGCTCTTTGCCTTTCATAAAGCTAACAGCATAGAAGGCTGCAAATGCTCCAAGTCCCAGAACTATCAGCGAAAACAGCCAACCGAAAGCATTTATCCCCCAGCTGAGTTCAATTCCGCCAACATTAAAGTCAATGGCATAACCTGTCGCAACATTAGTGTAAAAAAGATAAGACGGGACGAGTATTGTTGCCAGGAAAAGTATATCCTGAACAATATTGCCAAGCTTACCGGCCATCCAGGTAACTATTGCGCCGCCCAGGAATAAGATGAATATTAAAAATATTGTTTCCATTGTATCAATTTATCTTTATATCCTAAAATTAATTAAGTGTCAAAACATCATTTATATAACCTGCTTTATCCATAAGATCAGCCGATGCCCTATGGAGAAAACCTGTAACGGCATCAGGATAAAAACCAACTATCAGAACAATTGCACCAAGTGTAATCATTGCAATCAAAGCATTAAGAGTAGGCCTTTGTGTTGAAACGGATTCATCCTTTTTAAAGAAATAGATTCTGTTCACAACTCTCATATAATAAACCACTTCAATTATACTAACGATGAGTACAAGAGCTATAATCAGCAACATATTGCTATCAGCGGCGGCAGTTAAAACCGAAAGTTTACTCCAGAACCCTGCAAAAGGCGGCAACCCGACAATAGCAAAAGAACCGAGAACAAAAAGGAATGAGGTTATGGGAAGAAATTTTCCAATACCGTTAACCTCTTTGATGAGTTTATCTTTTGAGTTGTACACAAGATAACTTCCCGAAAGGAAAAGCAAAGACTTGATTATTGCGTGGTTGAACATCAGGAAAAGAGCTGCAAAAACTCCTTCTTCCGTACCCATACCGAAAGCAACCATTACCAGTCCCATCTGGCCTATACTTGAATAAGCAAGCATCCTTTTAAGTTTCTCTTGGCGTATTGCAGCGGTTTCCGCTACAATTAACGTTATCATTCCGATAACTATGAGAAGATCATAAGCACCGCTAAGGTCAAAAAGAGTATATATTATACGAATAGAAGCATAAATGGCAGCTTTTACCACAATACCTGCAAAGGCTGCTCCAACCGGTCCGGGTGCTTCGGCATAGGCATCGGGTGCCCAGCCGTTAAGCGGGAATATCTCAGCTTCAATACCAAGTGCGGTAAAAAGAAATATGATTGCCATTATCTTGTAGGCAGGTTTCATCAGGTGCATCTTGCTTCCGATATCCGCCATATTCAATGTGCCCAATTGTGAATAGATTATCATAATTGCAATGAGCAGGAAGGCTGAAGCCAACGAACCGAGCATTAAATATTTAAACGATGCTTCCGCACTGTCACGTCCTGTGTAAAAGGCCGTAAGTGCATATGCCGAAATACTTGTTATCTCGATAAATACGAACAGGTTAAAAATATCACCTGTCAAAACCATACCAACCGAACCTGTAATAAGCATCATTAATAAAAGGAAATACTTTTTTGCGGGTTCAAAGTCCACATTACGCTTAAAGCGATAACTGTACATCCAAACTATCAGTCCGAGGAAAACCATTAATGTTACCAGAAATCCTGAGAATGCACTAAATACAAGATTAATTCCCAGAGGAGGAGCCCAGCCTGCAATAACTTCTACAATAGGGCCGTTTACCATTACGTAATTCATCAGGTTTATGGCCAGCACCAACAGGTATGCCAGTACGATTCCGGGTATCACCCTGACCGATTCTTTCCAAATCATCCCGAATAGCGGAATTAAAAATGCCGCCAAAAGGGGAATTGCTACAAATAATACGGGAGTTCCTACCATTTTAAATTCCTTATTTCGTCAATATGTAATGTACCATGATGTCTGTAAAGTCTGATAACGAGAGCCAAAGCAACAGCTGTAACTCCGAATCCGATAACAATGGCTGTAAGAACCAGTGCCTGCGGGATGGGGTCAACCATTATTTTCGGGTTATCGAGGTATCCCGGTGAAAATATGGGAGCCGTACCTCCTTTTAAATAGCCAATGGCAACAAGTAACAGGTTTATACCCGAATCAATTATTGAAAGGCCAATGACAATTTTCAAGAGGGAGCGTTTTACCAGAGCTCCGTACAAACCAATCAGGATCACCAGTACAGCAGTGCCGTAAACACCGTAATCCAATATTTTAAATAATGTATCTTCCATTGTTTTATCCTTTTTCGTGTAAAACAGTATAAATAACACCTGTAAGCTCAGCAGCTACTTTAAAACCGACAGCTATATATATTATAGGTATAACTCCGCCGCTGAACAGATCATTCAGAGTGCCGACAGGTAAGAAGTTTTCGAGAAAACTACCACCATATATCAATCCCCAGATTCCAACTCCTGCAAAAGTTATTCCCGCAAGAGATTCGATGACAGAAAGTGTATTGTGTCCCACTGTGAAATTCTCATAAGCAAGAAGCATCAGCAGAAACCCTGTTGCAATTATAACACCTCCCTGGAAACCTCCACCGGGAGAAAGATGACCGTGAATGAACACATAAGCACCTAACAGGACAATTGCGGGAAATAGTAATTTTGAGCCCGAAGTAACAACTTTACTTGCCGAGAACAATACCGAGCGCTCTCCGGCCTGGTGCCTTTTCTTATATAAGATACCTCCCAGAGCCGTAACTGCAAGGAAGAGAACCGTTACCTCACCAAGTGTGTCAAACCCTCTGAAGTTAACAACAATACTTGTTACCGTGTTGGCAACATTTAAAGAGTTTACCGTTTCATTAAGATAAGCATCCTTAACCGGCACAACACCTTCAACTAAATGGGAATCGCCAAAACCAATATCAAAAAATGTGATTGAGATATAATATCCCATAACGGCTAATAATAATATAACTACGAATTTCTTCATTTTACACCGGATTTAAATTTTTCCTTATTGTCATGCTCATCTTCATAACGAACCGTATTACGGATGGTGATGATGAATATAATTGTTGTAAGAGCCACTCCGATGGCAGCTTCCGTTAATGCAACATCAGGAGCCTGAAGCAGATAGAACAGTACTGAAAGAACAAGACTGATGATACCTGTAGCTATTGTTGCATATAATAAATCTTTTTGCCTGATTGAGTAAACAGCTGCCCCAATCATTAGCAAAAACAAGATTACAATTAATATGAAATATATCATGATTTAACCTCCTCTTTTTCGTGTGGGTTTACTTCGCTGTAAGCGTCCATATTTTCTTTATCCTCACTCAATATCAGAGGATAGCGTTTTCTTTTATACATTGCTCTTGCCAATGCGTGTGAACTGATGGGGTTTGAATAGGCAATGAAAATAATAATTATGATCATTTTCATCATCCAGGAAGGCTCAAGAAAACCGACTCCCAGAATTAAACTCATACCCCCAAGAGTAGTTGCTTTGGTACCTGCCTGCAAGCGGTTGTAGATGTCGGGCATTCTAAAAATACCCAAAGCACCGAGAAACAGGAATATACTACCTATTATAATAAAGGTTCCGCCGATAATTTCCATAATACTCATAATGCGCCCTCCAAATATCTTGCGATGACAATAACACCGATAAAGCCGAGAACGGCATAAAGCAGTGCAACATCAACATAAATAAACCTTTGAAATACGTATGCCAACAGCACAATAGCAGCTACGGCAATAGTTGTTATCGTGTCAAGAGCTACCGTACGGTCTCCTGCGGTTGGGCCCTTAACAAATCTTATGGCTGAGAAAATGAATCCCAGGACCATAAATGAAAGAGCAATTGTGATTATAATTGTCATAACTAAAAGATTTTTAATAATATTTTTTCAAATTGTTCGGCAATATCCGTAAATGCTTTCTCCGGATCAGTTGTCTTTACATCAATCCAATGAATATAAAAAGTATCATCAACAATATCAATCGTTAAAGTTCCCGGAGTAAGTGTTATGCTGTTGGCCAAAACCATTTTGGAATAATTGGTTGTCAACTTGGTTTTAAACTTAACTATTCCGGGGTTAATAGGTAAAGATGGTGTTAGTACCCTGCGTGCTACATCAAGATTGGAATTAATCAGAGCCCAGAGAAAGACAAACAGATACCATATCATATAAAAAATTTTCACCGGATTGAAAATGGAAATCGTACAACAGGTAAAAAGTCTGATACTCAGATAAGAAATTATCATTGATGTCAAAGCGCCAACAATCAATTCGTGGGTTGCAAATGAACTGGTAAAGGCAATCCAAACCAGCATCATAAACACGGAGTTGACTATAAAACGCGACAGCTTTTCACTAAATGTTAAAGTAGGCATAAAGCAGTTTTTTAAATTATCCTAAATCATATTTTTTACCTTCAAAGTAGCGCATAAACTGAACCCTTTCATATTCGGCAGGATTCGGGCTGTTTATCTGGCTCATTTTGCCTTTGAAGTCATCAATTTTATCAAAATCATGTTTGCTCATCCAGGTTTTCAGGTCTTCAGTCATATCTTCAATATAATTTACTCCATGTTTATACAAGGAGGATACTACCTGAACAGCATCGGCACCGGCAAGTATCTCTTTCACAACGGAAGCTCCGTCGTGAACACCGGTTGAAGCAATCAGATCACAACCAACCCTTCCCGAAAGAATTGACATCCATCGTAACGAAATTGCAAGGTCGGATGAACGGCTCAATACATTGGACGGTATAATCTTGAAGTTGTCAATGTCAAAGTCAGGATGGAAAAACCTGTTGAAGAGTACAACGCCCTGAACACCACTTTCAGAAACTCTTTTTACAAAAGCTGCAAGATCGGCGAAATAGTAGCTTAGCTTGACGGCAATTGGAATTTTAACAGTGGATTTGATCTTTTCGATGAGATCCATATAGGTATCTTCAATCTTAGAACAAGTTTGACTGAAATCGGAAGGAAGGATGAACATATTTAATTCAATAGCATCTGCTCCGGCTTCCTCCAGCTTTTTGGCAAAAAAGCTCCATTCCCAAGAACTAACACAGTTTATGCTGGCTATTACGGGAATTGTCAGTGCACTCTTTGCTTCCGAGATCAATGTGAGATATTTCTTGATATTGTCATCTTTGATTTTGTAGTCATAGTAATCCAGAAAACGAACATCCGGAAACTCCAGATCTTTCTCTTTTTCAAGAATACTCTGATACTCATTATAAATTTCCTCTTCAAAAATGGATTTTAAAACAACAGCTCCTGCGCCGCTGTTCTCAATTTTTTTCAGATTATCCAATGAGCTGGTAAGGCTTGAACTACCTACCACTATCGGGGATTTTAATTTTAATCCTAAATAATTGACTGACAAGTCCATAGTTTATTTTTTTATTATTAATGTGGGGCAAAAATAGGGAAATATGTATTCATATTGAATCTAAATAAATAAGTAGTGTAAATTTAGAAATATTTATAAATAAGGAAGTGGGTAAATTGGGGGGTGGTTTGGGGTTTTGAAGTTTTGAGGTTTTGAGGTTTTGAAGTTTTGAGGTTTTTTAATGTTCATTAATGAGCTTTGTAAATTTGAAAAAGTCAATGCCAACCATATATTGGGGAACAGCAGAGGGATTTTTACCCGTCGTTTTAATTGTAACCGTATTTCTACCTTTTTTCAGGCTGAATATGCCCAGCTCCGCGGAATCTTTAATTACATCTTTGCCTGTTTGGTCGTGATATCCGGAAAACTTTTTATCGCAAAATTTGCCGTTAAAAGCAATTTTAAAGTCGGCATAGTCAATGGCTTTAGTGTATTCCATCTCTATTTTATATTTTCCGTTTTCCGGAACAATGAAGTCTGCCGTTAAAGTAGAATTGTCAGCTCTGGCAATCCACCACAACTGAGCATTATTACTCCACTCAAGTTCCTTTATTGATTGTATGTAATATCCGCCATTGCTTACATTCAGAACCCGCAAGTCTTCACCTTCCATTATGCCGTTTTTTAGGGGCTTAGGTTTAATAAGATCGGTCATCTTCAATGCAACAGGTTTGTTAACAGTTTCCGGTGAAGGCGTAATATTGCAAGTCCCTCCCGGCAATATGTACCAATATGATATAGGTGCATAATTGATTTGTGTTTTTACCCAATGCCATAACTCCATATCAAAACGTAAAGAATCGTTAAACGGGATTCTGTCTAAAAGATAGAATCTGAGGTTTACAGACATTCCGGGATGAAAATTTCCCGAGCCGTCGGGTTGAGCAATTAAAAAGTGCGAAAACTTTGCAGGAAGACACCAGGCATACCCGAAATAATCTTCGGTTCCCGTTCCTATAAACGAAGGGAAGGTGTCGTTATCAACCCATACTTTCTCATCTCCTTCTCCCCACCAGGCATCTACGGTGTTAAAAACAGTTAATCCGGTTCCCATATATACTCCCTTACCTTTCAGAGTAACAAAATTAACATCAAAATGTCCGTCGCTGTCATTATCCTGATTTGTTTTAACCGATTCAATGTTATGTAACTCGTTCCAGGAAACACCAAAGTGCATAGAATTATCCCTCCAATGGTATCTTTTGGTCATTATATTAAACTTCAGAATACTAACTTCCTGATTGCCAAGATTTCCAATTGTGATTTCAGCATTTTTATGAAACGGCATCAACCAATAGGAAGTAAGAGTGCTGTCTTCGTCAACGCATGAGTATAATGTTTGGTACTGACGAATCTGATAGCCTGTTCCGAAAAAGTCTCCCACCGGTGCCCACACGGTTCTTTCGCCGTCAAAAGTCATTTTCAAAACAGTAGAACGCAATGCCTGTGGCAGATTATCCGCAGATATTTTCATTTTTAACACGCAAATTGCTTTATTTCCCGAAAGTGATAAGTTTGATGAATCTCCGGGCTTCAATATTATATCGTTTCTAATTATTTCTTCATTTCCTGAAGTTGATTCCGGCAGAGACGGTTCAAGAAGTTTTTTTTGTACTTTTTCAATGAGAGGCGAGAGTACGGTCAGTTCTTTTGTTGTAAAACTTCTGACAGCAGTTTTCCCGGAGTATGTCCTGTAATCAATATTGTAATATATTGACGGAGAATGCTTGTCGGGCTTTAAAGAATCACTCATAGGTTATTTTAAGATGACGGGAGTAGGGGATGGGAAGGTAAAGATTATGTCCGCGCCTGGAATAATCCGATTCGGGTGATACTGATGAACTTAACGGTTCTCCGACAAGGGCCCCACCGCTAATTATATCCAAAACGGGTCCTTCTATTTCAGGATTGTCAGAGCCGTCGAAATAAAAACGAATAGTGCCGGAATAAGCATTCTTGTTACCGAAAGTCATCCAGAATCTCACGACGGCACCCGGACCGTCCGCATCAAACATCACAAATTCGCGTCTTTCACCATTGTTTTCTTCCCTGAGAAACCAGGAGGCGTCATAATTGGCAAACCAACCTGTGCTGTCGGGCGAAACGGAGCGTCTGTCGTATGAACTGAACTGCTTTACGGTGAAAGCCGGTACCGGGAATTTCGTAACAATGTTTCTGTCTGTCATTTCATTCAGCAAACTTGCCAGAGTAATTTCCTTGTTTGATTGCCTGCAGGATATTGCCAGTATGAGAATCAATATAATTGCCGGAAAATGCAGATGTTTGCTCATGATTTGAATATTTTGGAATTAACCTACAAATTTAATAAAAAAAGGCATACCCGCCGGATATGCCTTTTTTCACGAAAAAAAACGTATTTTAATAGAACCGGACTCTGTTATCCGTAATATCACTGTTATCTTTAAGAACTTTTACATACGAGTTGTTGTTAACCTTTGAAACGAAATTCATCAGTAATTGCTTTTCATAAAGCTTAGTATTTCCTGATAAGTCTGCTTTTTTCAATTCGTCAACAACAACAAAGAATCCGGCATTATTACCTTTCACCGGTTTTGAGATGACCTTAGTTTTCATTGCAAATGCTTTACCTAAAACAGTTGCTTCATTTCCAAATCCTGCAATATTTCTTGTCATGAATGTCAGGTTTGGAACCGTATCAATCTTTGAGTTCAGTTTTGAAGCTATTTGGTTCAGGTTTTTAGAGTTTTTGGCAACCTCTTTCATTTTGCTTATCATAACATCACCTTTTAACTCTTTCTTAACCAGCGGTTCAAGCATATCCCTAATTTCGTCAAGAGGAGGAATACCTGCCTTCCTTACTTTGGTAACTGCAGCAACAACATACATGTCTGTTAGTGTATAGACCTGTGATACAGCTCCCACATCTATTCCGTCGGTGTAAAGCCATTGTATTATACTTCTCGGGTTATCGAGCCCGGCAATTCTGTCGGACATAGGTTGCAGGCGCTGAGCAGTTCTTTTATTCAGCCCCATACTTGTAGCCAGTGTGTCGAAGGCTTCCAGGTTTGTAGCTTTTCCCTGAAATTCGCTTGCTTTTGCAAAAACATCCTGATAAGTCTGCTGACTTGGTGTAATGTTAATGGTAATCTGGGCTACCCTCACTTTTTTTGTCGGTTTAAGTTTACCGGTTACTTTAATAATATGGAACCCGAAATCGGATTCAACAAGTGTAACACCACCGACAGGCGTCTTAAAAACAGCCTCATTAAATTGCGGGACCATCTGTCCGTCGGCAAACCAGCCGAGGTCTCCGGAGTTTTGCTTTGCAGAAGGATCATCAGACATCTCTTTTGCAATTTGCTCCAGTTTTTTCGGGTTGGCTTTCACAACTTCCAGCAAACTGTCTGCAATAGCTTTTGCATCAATTTTTATCCTTGTAACATCTTGTCCTGCATTCCGTGCACCCGAATATGCTATTAAAATATGGCTTGCTTTCATTGAATCGGGTCTGAAAACGATTTTTTCAAGTTTAGCCATATGCCATGCATTATTTTCGACATAAGGCTCAACAAAAGTTCCAACCGGAGAGTTGAACATTATAGAATCAATTTGGACAGGGAGTTGACCTTCTTTATAATATGTACTGTCGTATCTCTCGTCCGATTCTCTTGCAACAAAAAGAGGTGCATTGTCAGCCTTTTTGAAATCTTCAAAAATTTCAAAAACCTCTTTTTTGATGTCTTGCCTGTCTTTTGAAGATGGTTTCACATCAAAAATCACATAATCAATATCACGTGATTCGGGTTGCTCGTAGTTTTGCTTGTACTCTTCGTAGTACTTCTCCATATCGGCATCGGCGACAGTTATTGTGCTGTCGGCAATAGTGTTGTATCTTGCACCAACAAGCCTGACCTTTGCCGTTGTTTTCCTGTCAACATAATCTTTTACCAGAAAGGTGTCGGGCATAAAGTATGCTTTGGATATCAGGTCTTTATATTTTGTTTGTAGCCTGTCCTCTTTGATGGCTTTTACAAAATCATCCCAGCGGGCACGGTTAGTAGCATCCATCTGATCGAGCTGTTTTATGTAGTTTCTTACCAACTCCGGGTCATATTGATTTGTCTTGGGATCTTTAAAATACTGGAGGATATATTTGTGAGGATTGTCACCTTGCAACTGGTCGAACAGCTCTTCAGGAGAGACCACAATTCCCAGTTCTTCATATTCCTTTTTCAGAATAATCTCATCAACTATCTGATCGTAAGTTTGTTGTCTGATTCTGAAAACTTCATCGGCTGTCAGGTTCTGCTTTTTTTGCTGACTTTTGGTATATTCAATATTTTTTTCAACTTTTTGATTGAAATAAGAATAAGGAATCTCCTCGCCATCAATAACGGCAATGTTCATATCCCTTCCTTGCGGCCTTCTTTTCAGGAAATCACCCAAAATAAAAGCCGCCAAAGCCACCCCGATAATTATAACAAGTAACCCCGATTGTTTTCTAATGCTTCCAATAACTGCCATAAGTTCACTTTTTTAAAATAGAGCGCAAATGTACAACAACTAAATTGAATGAGACAAATTTTTAGAGAAAAATTTTTTTCTTGACTTTTGAAGTTTGTTCTTTATAGAGTGAAAATGATATCCGGCGGAAGGAATTTGGGAAATAGGAAGTTTCTAACGGGCTATTGCCGATACCGACCTTCGGTCGAGT
>Ga0256841_1001431_pt1 | contig 20786 bp, 17 predicted proteins | sample 356308metaG_FD_185971 | JGI IMG/M metagenome (GOLD analysis project Ga0256841, IMG submission 185971) | Hydrothermal vent microbial communities from Mid Atlantic Ridge, Atlantic Ocean - 356-308 | ecosystem: Environmental > Aquatic > Marine > Hydrothermal vents | place: Atlantic Ocean: Mid... | reverse complement strand
CAGATCATCAATCGCTTCAAGTACGGCGACACGCCCGAGATCCTGATCGTGGTGGACAAGCTGCTCACCGGCTTCGACGCCCCGCGCAACACCGTGCTCTACCTGACCCGCATCCTGCGTGAACACACCCTGTTGCAGGCCATCGCCCGCGTCAACCGCATCTATGAGAATGAGGACGGCGCCAGCAAGGCGTTCGGCTACATCGTGGACTACGCCAGCGTGCTGGGCGAGCTGGATCGGGCGCTGTCCATGTACAGCGTACTGGACGGCTTCGAGGACGAAGACCTGGCCGGCACCCTGATCGCGGTGCAGGAAGAGGTGGCCAAACTGCCCCAGCGCTATTCCGACCTGTGGGATCTGTTCAGCGAGGTGAAGAACCAGTACGACGAAGAGGCCTACGAACGGCTGCTGGCCGACGATGCCCTGCGCGAGGAGTTCTACCAACGACTGGCCGACTACAGCAAGACGCTGGGCATCGCCCTTTCGGTGGAAAAGTTCATCATGAACACACCGGAAGAGAAACTGCGCCAGTACAAGACCGACCTGAAACGCTTCCAGAACCTGAAGGCATCCGTGAAAATGCGCTACGCCGAGGCCATCGATTACCGTGATTACGAGCCGAAGATCCGCAAGCTGCTGGACACCCACATCTCCGCCAGCGAGGTGATCCAGCTCAATGAGCCGGTGAATATCTTTGATGAGGAAACCTTTTCACAGGTCAAGGAGGAGCATGGCATCTACGGTGCAAAGACCACGGCGGCGAAAGCCGACGCCATCGCCCATGCGACCAAAAAGACCATCACTGAAAAGATGGAGGAAGACCCCGCTTTCTATGAAAAATTCTCGAAACTGATCCAGCAGGCCATCGATGATTTCCGCGCCAAACGCCTCTCCGATCTGGAATATCTGCAACGGGTCAGTGAGATCCGCGACAAGGTCGTCAACCGGGAGCATGACGACGTGCCGGAAGCCCTGCAGGGCAATGACGACGCCATGGCCTTCTACGGCATTCTGAAACCCTACTTCAACGCATCAGAAGAAGAGACTGCATGCGCTGCTGCAGTGACCATTAACAAGATCATTCACCACCATTGGAAAGTGCATTTCTGGGACGATCTGGACGCACAGAAACAGGCAATGAACGATATCGATGACTACCTGTATGACGAGGTCAGAGGTGAACGCGGCATCGAACTCAACACTGAACAAATGGATGAGATTATCGAAAAATCCATGCAGCTTGCCCGGCACCGAATACCGGCATGAGGAATCCAGAAATTACAGAAGCGAGTTCACATGACTTGCCATCATCCCCGCTCTTTGTCGCCATCCCCGCTCTTTTGCCGTCATTCCCGCGAAAGCGGGAATCCAGCAACACACTGTATCAAAGCCGCTGGATTCCGGGTCTACGCTCCGCTTCGCCCGGAATGACGAACTTATAGTCCCCCTCGATGAATACCGATGATCGACACGATAAACAATAATCTGCGAAAATCCGCGGATTTTTGCCTCCTCTACGGTAGCCAGGAGATATCTTGCCGTGTTCTGTATACGAACCGAAAAACCATGGAGATCGCCGTCCACCCCGACGGCCAGGTGATCATCACGGCGCCCCCGGATGCGGGACTGGAAGCCATCCAGCAACGCGTCAAAAAGCGCGCCCGCTGGATCACCCGCCAGATTGCGTATTTCCAGCAATTCCAGCCTCGCACTCCGCCCCGGCGATATGTTGGTGGAGAAACCCATCTCTATCTTGGCAGACAATATCGCTTGAAACTTTCACATGGAAAGGAGGATGCAGTAAAACTGATACGCGGATATTTTGTCGTGTCCTGCCAGACATCGGAGTCCGATGACGTACGTCAACTGCTTGAAAAGTGGTATCTGCACAAAGCCAGAGAAAAATATTCTGAAATTCTGGAATCCTGTTTGCCGGAGTTCAGGCGGTTTGGCTGCATGGAACCCAGACTCCATATTCGGCGCATGAAAACGCGCTGGGGAAGTCTGTCCCCAGCCGGGGTATTGACCCTCAACCGGGAACTCATCCGAGCGCCTCGTGAATGTATCGAATATGTTGTTGTGCACGAGCTGTGCCATTTGAAATTCAAGAATCATTCCGTGGGTTTTTACCAGCTTTTGGAACAAATTCTTCCGGATTGGGAGAAGCGCAAACACCGGCTTGAGTGCATGCTTGTATAGTGGTTTCGAAGTAAATCCTGTTTTCCACAAGTTTCACGGAAATTGCACTTATCCAGACTCCAAAGTGAGGTTTGGCTGGAATAAGTCATGAACCGTGTTGATCTCCTTCCACAACACGCGTTTTGGTTTTACGCGCATACGGCGACGGCTCAGAAAAACACCCGATTGGCGTCGAACACCGGGCCGTCTACGCACACCCGTTTCATGGCCGGACCGGCATCGGTCAGGACTTCCACGGCGCAGCCTGCGCAGCCGCCCACACCGCAGGCCATGAACTCCTCCAGCGACACTTGGCAGGGCAGGTTGAAGTCCGCCGCCAGCCGCGCCACCGCCTCCAACATTGGATGTGGGCCGCAGGCGAAGATCTCCACGCCGGCGAGGGTGTCCCCGTCCAGGGCGTCCAGCCAGAGGCGCGCCAGATCGGTGACGTAGCCCTCGTAGCAGCCGGGATATCCCTGCTGGCTCACCAGCCGTGAGGGGATGTCCCAGTCATCCAGCAGCGGCATACAGGCGATCGCCTCCGCCGGCAGGGTAGGCAGCAGGATCTGGGAAGGGCGGGCCTGGAACGGGAATGGCGCTTCGCTGCCGAGCAGCACCAAGGGTTGGACGCCCTTCTGGCCACGGAGGTGGTCGGCGAGGAAGATCATCGGTGGCATGCCCACGCCGCCGCCGATCAACAACGGCCGCGGGCGTTCCGCATGGAGGGTGAAGGGGTGGCCGATGGGGCCGATCAGGCTCAGGCGCTCTCCCGCCTTGCGCTGCGTCAGCAGTGAGGTGCCGTGGCCCACCACTTTGTACAGCAGTTCGATGATGCCCTGTTCCCGCTGCGCCCGCATGATGGAGATCGGTCGGCGCATGGGCAGCAGGGGGTCGCACTGCAGGTGGACGAAACTCCCCGGCCGGGCCCGCCGGGCGCATTCGGGGGCCTTCAGGTGGAGCACGTACTGGTCACCCTCGAAGGCGTCATGCAGGGTGATGACGGCCTCTTCAAGAAACAGGGTGTCGCGGTGTGACGGGGTCATGGCAGGGGGCCTTCGGAATGGACGATGCGTCCGTCCAGCAGGGTGTGGGTGACCCGGCCGCGGAACTCCCAGCCCATGAAGGGGGTGTTGTGGCCCCGGCTGGCCAGGGTGTCGGCCCCCAGGATCCAGTGGGCGCCGGGGTCGAAGACGCAGACGTCCGCCGGGGCGCCGGGGTTCAGGCGGCCGAGCGGCAGCCGCAGGATATCGGCCGGACCGCTGGTGACGCGGGCGATGGCGTCGGGCAGGTCGAGCACCCCCTCGTCCACCAGCTTGAGGAGCAGCGGCAGCAGGGTGTCGAGGCCCGAGATGCCGGGCGCGGTCTCCTGGAAGGGGGCGTTCTTGGCGTCGGGTTCGTGTGGCTGGTGGTCGGAACAGAGGGCGCTGATGACACCGCGGCCAACGGCGTCGCGCAGGGCGTCGCGGTCGCTGCCGGTGCGCAGCGGCGGTTGCACATGGCACAGGGCGTTGAAGCCGTCCACGTCCATCTCGGTGAGGAACAGGTGATGGATGGCGGTGTCGGCGCTGATCCGCGGGTTGTCGAACCGGAGCCGGCCCAGCATCCGTGCGCCGGTGCCGCTGGAGAGGCCGCGGAAATGGATCCGCGCGCCACTGTGTTCCGCCAGCGCCGCGTCGCGGGCGATGGCCACCGTCTCTGCCGCCTCGGGGACGCCGGGCAGGCCGAGGCGGGTGCTGACGCGGCCTTCGGCGATACAGCCATGGTCGTGGAGATCTGCGTCTTCGGGATGGAGCATTACTGGCAGCTCGAAGGTGGTGGCGTACTCCAGCGCCCGGCGCAGCACCAGGGTGTTGCGGATCGGCGCCATGGCGTTGCTCAAGGCCGCGCAGCCCGCGGCCTTGAGCGCGGCCATCTCGCTCAGTTGTTCGCCCCGCAGGCCTTGGGTGAGTGCGCCCAGGGGGATCAGCCTGGCGTGGCCGAGATGTTGTGCGCGGCGGCGGATGAGGGTGGCCACGGCGGGCGTGTCGATCACGGGGTCGGTGTCCGGAGGGCAGCAGAGGGTGGTGATACCGGCGCGGGCCGCGGCGGCGGTTTCGCTGGCGATGGTGGCCTTGTGCTCCAGGCCGGGTTCGCGCACCCGGGCGCTGAGGTCGATGAGGCCCGGACAGACCACCCGGCCGCTCGCGTCGAGGAGGATCTCCGCGCGGAAGCCCTCGGGTGCGGCCCCCACGGCCTGCACCTTGCCGTCCGCGATGTGCAGATCGGCCACCTCGTCGATGTGGTTGGCCGGGTCGATCAGCCGGCCGCCGCGGAGGGTGATGGAGGGGGTGTCATTCATCCTGTGGCTCCCCGGCGTCCCTTGGTGGGGCGCCCATCGCCATGGCCATCACCGCCATCCGCACCGCAATGCCATAGGTGACCTGTTGCAGGATCACCGAACGCGGTCCGTCGGCCACTTGGGAGTCCATCTCCACCCCGCGGTTGATGGGACCGGGGTGCATGACGATGGCGTCGGGGCGGGCCGCCTGGAGGCGTTCTTCGGTGAGGCCGTAGAGCTGGAAATATTCGTGTTCGCTGGGCAGCAGGGCGCCGCGCATCCGTTCTTTCTGCAGGCGCAGCATGATCACCACATCCACATCGCGTATGCCCTCGGCGAGGTCGTGGAAGACGTGCGCCCCCAGGGTGCGTACGTCGGCCGGCAACAGGGTGCGTGGCGCGATTACCCGCACCTCGGCGGTGCCAAGGGTGTTGAGGGCGAGGATCTGGGAACGGGCCACCCGCGAGTGCAGGATGTCGCCCACGATCGCCACCCGCAGGCTGGAGAAACGGCCCTTGTGGCGGCGGATGGTGAACATGTCCAGCATCGCCTGAGTAGGGTGGGCGTGACGGCCGTCGCCGGCGTTGATGACGCTGACATGCGGCGCCACGTGGCGGGCGATGAAGTGGGCGGCGCCGCTGTCGGGGTGGCGGACCACGAAGGTGTCCACATGCATGGCCTCCAGGTTGCGCAGGGTGTCGAGCAGGGTCTCGCCCTTGGCCGTGGCGGAGAGCGAGATGTTGAGGTTGAGGACATCCGCCGAGAGGCGCTTGGCCGCCAGCTCGAAGGTGGTGCGGGTGCGGGTGGAGGTCTCGAAGAAGAGGTTGGCCACTGTCTTGCCCCGGCACAGGGGCACCTTCTTCACGCGTTGTTCGGAGACCCCCGCAAACCCTTCGGCCTGGTCCAGGATCTCGGTGAGCAGTCGGCGGCTGAGGCCGTCGATGGTGAGAAAGTGGCGCAGTCTTCCCCGGTCGTCGAGCTGGATGTCGTACTGCGGTATCACGGTGGCTCAGTCTCCGGTGCGGGATTGGCGGTTGGAGGTGTGTCCCAACACCAGCCCCAGCGGGTCGGGGCCGGTGAGGGTGACGTGTTCGCCGGCGGGCAGATCGAGGTGCAGGCCGGCCACGTCGGCGGCGATGGGCAGTTCCCGGCCGGGGCGTTCCACCAGCACGGCGAGCATCACCGAGGCGGGGCGGCCGTAGTCGAAGATCTCGTTGAGGGCGGCGCGGATGGTGCGTCCGGTGTACAGCACGTCGTCCACCAGGACGATGTGGCGGTCGTCGACGCTGAAGGGCAGATGTGAGGGCTGCACCACCGGGTTGACCCCGATGCGGGTGTAGTCGTCGCGGTAGAAGGCGATGTCCAGGGCGCCGGGGGGCTCCTCGACCCTCAACAGGCCGTGCAGACGCTCCGCCACCCATACCCCTCCGGTGTGGATGCCCACGAGCACGGGCCGGTGGCGTTGCCGTTCCGCCAGCAGATCCGACAGATCGTCCGCCATACGGCGGATCAGGTTGTCGATACCGGCATCGTCCGGCAGGGGAGGCAGGTTGTCAGTCTCTGTGTTCACTCAGCCACGTTTCCAGGATCAATTGTGCCGCTACCGCATCGATCTGCTCGACGGCGCCGATGCGTGCGCCCAGCCGTTCCCGTGCCGCACGGGAGCTGAGGCGCTCGTCCACCATCTCCACCACCCGCCGGTGGCGCCCCTCCAGTTGACGGGCAAAGCGTCGTGCCCGCGCCGTCAGCGGTGTGTCGGTGCCGTCCATGTTGAGGGGCAGTCCCACGATCAGCCGTTGTGGTTGCCAGGTCTCGATCAGTGTCCCGATGCGCGCCCAGTCGGGTTTGTCCCGCACTGCCCGCAGGGTGGTCAGTGGCGATGCGGTGCCGCTGACCCGCTGACCCACGGCGACGCCGATCTTGCGCGGGCCGTAGTCGAATCCCAGCAGGGTCTCCGTGCGTGATTGCTCAGGCGTGTCCGGCATCTCCCGAAAGCAGATTGAGGTCCACGCCCAACAGGCTCGCCGCCGCCTGCCAGCGTTGTTCTGCCGGCAGATCGAAAATGATTTGTTCGTCCGCCGGGCCGCTCAGCCAGGCGTTGGCGCTCAGTTCATCCTCCAATTGACCGCTTCCCCATCCGGCGTAGCCGAGCGCCACCAGATAGTTCACGGGGCCCTTTCCAGATGCGACGGCGGCGAGTATATCGCGCGAGGTGGTGACGCCGATCTCGTCCGTGACCTTGAGGGTGGAGTCCCATGCCTGTCCACCCGTATGTACCACGAATCCCCGGTCCGTCTGTACCGGTCCGCCGGCATATACCGTCTGCTGCGCCACCTCCGCGGAGTCGGTTGTGATATCGAGCTGGGTGAGAACGTCCTCCAGTTTCAGCTCCAGCGGCCGGTTGATGACGATGCCCATCGCCCCCTGCGCGTTGTGCTCGCAGATGTAGGTCACGGTACGGGAGAAATTGCTGTCCTTGAGACCGGGCATGGCGATGAGAAAGTGGTTGGTGAGGTCTGTTTGCACGTCCATGCTGCATAGTATCCGGTGTGGGGGGCGTTGCTGCAAGGCACCTGTCGATTTATTAACCCGGCAACAATATATATCGCATTCAGGGCTTCGGGCAGGCGCCGGCCCTACCCATGAGATGGGGCATTACACGTTGGGGGCATTCGGAAGCCGGGTTGCCGGGGCGCTGGGGGGCGTGTGCGGTCATTTGCCCCAGCCGAGGCGGTTGCTGCGTAGAAACTGCCAGGTGCGGGTGATGTCCAGGATGTCGGTTTCCTTGCGGATGTTCTCCGGGAAAGGGGCGAAGGGGGCGGCCAGGCGGACGATGCGGATCGCGGCTTCGTCCAGCAGTTTATGACCCGAGGAACGCACCACGCGAATCTGTTCCACGCTGCCGTCGGCGCGTACCGCGACGTGCAGCACCAGGTTGCCATAGAGCGCCTTGCGGCGTGCTTCCTCCGGGTAGTTCAGGTTGCCGATGCGCTCGATCTTGCGCCGCCATGCCTCCAGATAGGCGGCGTAACGGAACTCGCGGGTGCTGGCGCTGATGGCGCGGCGGCGAGGCCGCCGCGCATAGGCGGTTGCCCGTTTTTCGATGCGGCGGGTGATGCGGGCGATCTCTGCTTCGGTGCTGGCCAGGATCTGATTGGCCGTCACGCGCGGTTCGTGATTCCTCTCCTCGGGGAGGGGTTCGGCCTCCGGCTTCCGGCGTCTGTGCACGACGAGCCGCTCCTGCCGGGGCTGTTTTTCCCGGGGGCGAATCCTGGTGCGCGCATCGATCTTCGCTTTCGAGTCCCTGGCCGTTGGCTGCGGCGTCAGCACCTCCGTCGCCGGGCCGGGAGGGGCGGGCGTTGGGGGCTCTTGGCCGGGTTTGGTCGGGCTGGGAAGGCGGTGCCGCTTATCGCTGTTGCCGGATCCCTGTTGGTTCGATTCGGCAACGAAGTCCGCCTTGTCCATGACGGGGGGCGGCACTTCCCGTTTGCGCACCACCGTGACCTCCAGTGTCTGCGGGTGGGTGGCGGGCGGTGGACGGAGAAAATCGAAACCGACGCCCAGGATCACCAGGGCATGCACGCAGATGGCGGCCAGCAGGGCCATTCCGAGGGGGTCGATTCGGTAGGCAGGCAGGTTCGGTTTCATCGGGCAGTCAACGCGGTCAGTGCGGGTCGCCGGGGCCGGCGGCGCCCTTGTCCTCCAGGGGTTCGCTCAGAGCGATGTCCAGGTCGCGATCCAGCAATTCGATGCGATTGGCCATCGCCGGGTTCATGTGCAGGGTACCCGCGCTGTCTATCAGCAGGACATAGCGCACGCCCATGCGTTGCGCCACTTCATGCCAGTGGTCGGGACCCGCCACGAACAGGGCCGTGGCCGCGGCATCCGCGGTGGTGGCGTCGCTATGGACCACGGTGACCGAATGGGTGCCCTCGGCGGGATAGCCGGTGCGCGGGTCAATGATGTGGTGGTACCGTTTGCCGGCGTAGATGAAGTTGCGTTCGTAGTCGCCGGAAGTGAAGACGCTCTCGTCGCCTTCCACTTTGAGTATGGCGAACACCCCGTTGCCGCTTGGCCGGCGGATGGCGATGCGCCACGGCATACCGTCGCGGCTGCCGATGGCGCGCAGGTCGCCGCCGGCGTTGACGATGGCGTTGCGAATGCCCATTTCACGCAGGTGCTGGATAGCAAGGTCGATGCCGTAGCCCTTGCCGAAGGCGCCAAAATCGAGTTGAACTGCGGGGTTGCGGCTGCTGAGCATAATGCCGTCGAGGGTCAGGTCGGTCATGCGCGGGTTGGCCTTTACCAGTGCCTGGATGGCGGCTGGGTCCGGTGGCGGATGGGAGTCGGAGTGCTGGCCCTGAAAACCCCACAGGGCGATCAATTTGCCGATGGCCGGATTGAAGAGATGTCCGCTTGCTTCCGCCAGCCGGGTGCCGCGTTCGATCAGCGGCAGTACGGAAGGTGGCGCGGCAAAGGGCGTGCCGGTCGGCAGCAGGCGGTTGACCCGGGTCAACGGGCTCTCTTCCCACGCGTGCCAGGTGTGGTGCATGGTGGCGAAATCCTTTTCCATGGCGCTCTCCGCCTGGGCCGCGAGTTGCGGTTTCACGCCCAAGACGGTGACCTCGATGAGGGTGCCAAAGGCGTAGATCATGGCGGTGTGGGTCGGGGCCTTGCGGCTGCAACCCGGGATTGTCGGCGCCACCGTCGCCAGCATCAGGACGAAGAGGAGGAAGGGATGCCGCTTCATGACCGCAGGTGTCGTTCGATGCAGGTCATAAGATCGCCTGCAATATCGAGATCGTAGAGATGGTCCAGTTCGCGGATGCAGGTGGGGCTGGTGACGTTCACCTCGGTGAGATAGTCGCCAATGACATCGAGTCCGGCGAACAGAATCCCCTTCTGCCGCAGTACGGGTCCCACCTGGGCCGCGATCCACCGGTCGCGTTCGGATAGGGCGACCCCCTCGCCGCGGCCGCCGGCGGCAAGGTTGCCGCGCGTCTCGCCGGCGGCGGGAATGCGCGCCAGGGCGTGGGGCACGGGTTCGCCATCCACCATCAGGATGCGCTTGTCGCCGGCGCTGATTTCGGGCAGGAAGCGCTGCGCCATGATGTAGCGGGTCTCGTGCGCGGTGAGGGTTTCGAGGATCACACTGAGATTGGGGTCGTCCCCGCGCACACGGAAGATGGAGGCGCCCCCCATTCCCTCCAGGGGTTTCAGAATGATGTCGCCGTGGGCATCCAGAAACGCGCGCAGGTCCTCATGACGGCGGCTCACGCGCATCGGCGGGGCGCAGTCGGGGAAGTGTGCGGTGAACAGCTTTTCATTGGCGTCACGCAGGCTCTGTGGCCGATTCACCACCCGTGTTCCCTCACGTTCCGCCTGTTCGAGCAGGTAGGTGATGTAGATGTACTCCATATCGAAGGGCGGATCCTTGCGCATCAGGATTACGTCCAGGACGCGCAAGGGCGCGGATTCCGGCTCGCCGAGGCGGAACCAGTCCTGCGGATCGTCGGCCACTTCCACAGCGCGCATGCGGCCCCAGGCGACGCTGTCGCGCAGACTCAGATCTCCAGGCTCCATGTAGGTGAGCGCCCAGCCGCGCTTCTGCGCCGCCAGCAGCATCGCGAAGGTACTGTCTTTCTTGATATTGATGGAGGCGATGGGGTCCATCACCACGCCTAGACGAATATTCATGTCGACATCATACTGCGAAGCGTTGGTAAGATGTAATTTCGTGATGCGTCGGTTCGGGATATCACCTGAATCACCGTGTAATTGGCGTTGTGTCGCAAAAATGGCGGCCAACGCAGTGTTATTCCTTGAATAAAGATGCGGCAGTTGCTATTTTCCCATGAGAATTGGATTCCAGTTGGGGAACAGGCGTCCGGCGTCCACCCGCGAGTAGGGGGGCGCGTTCAGCAGGAGTGGATTCCAATCGTTCAAGCGAGGGTCGCCACGGACGTGGCGATCCGGTACAGGTGAGGGTCGAAGAGTGGAAAACGCGGAACCAGTACATGCGGCGGAGGCAGATGGCTTGGCCGGCATCAAGGTGATGGTGATCGACGACAGCAAGACCATCCGCAGCAGTGCCGAGTCGCTGTTGAAGAAGGCCGGTTGCGAAGTCGAGACGGCCGCTGATGGATTCGACGCCTTGGCGACCATCATCGAGTTCCGGCCGGATGTGGTCTTCGTCGATATCATGATGCCCCGTCTGGACGGCTATCAGACCTGCGCCCTGATCAAGAACAACGAGACACTCAAGGATACCCCGGTGCTCATGTTGTCGAGTAAGGACGGCTTGTTCGACCGCGCGCGTGGGCGGGTCGTGGGCGCTGAACAGTACCTCACCAAGCCCTTTACCCGGGATGCGTTGCTGGGTGCGGTGCAACAGTACGTGGACACGAAACAGAGTGCGGATGCGTGAATCATGGAAGTGGGTAAGGATCCTGAATCGAAGGGATAGCAAACGATGAAGAGCTTTTTCAAACGGTCGGGCCCGGAGGCGGGCGCAGAAACGCCGGTGCGGCAGAACGGCGTCAACACGGTATTGATCATAGACGACTCCCCTACCGAGCAGCATGTGATGAAGCAGGTGCTGCGGAAGGCCGGTTATATCGTGGAGACGGCGGACAATGGGGAGGTGGGCGTGGAGGCCGCACGCCGTCTGCAACCGGACGTGATCCTCATGGATGTGGTGATGCCGGTGCTGAACGGGTTTCAGGCCACTCGCCAGTTGAGCAACGACGAGGCGACCGCCGGTATACCGGTGATCATGATCACCACCAAGGATCAGGAGACGGACAAGCGCTGGGGAATGCGCCAGGGGGCGAAGGATTATCTGGTGAAGCCTGTCGATGCGGCCCTGTTGATCGAAAAGATAGAGGCGGTACTGGGTGGCTGACGGATCGCCCCGGGCCGTCGAGGGGGGGCGCGAGATCATCGCCCTTCTGCGGGGCATCGAAGGGCTCAGTCGAGACCACAGCCAGATCGGGCCACGTCAGCGCCAACGGCAGGATATCCGGGAATGTATCGTTTTCACGGTGGGGCAGACGCGTTACGCAGCGCCCATCGACAGCGTAAAGGAGATCCTCAATCTGCCGGCGGGTATTACCCCGGTGCCCGGCACCAAGACCTGGGTGCGGGGAGTGGCGAACATCCGAGGCACTCTGCTTCCCATTGTCGATCTGAAGCAGTTCCTGGGCGCCGGGGCGACCAAGCCGGGGCGCCGCAGCCGGGTGCTGGTGATCGATCGGCAAGGGGTCTATACCGGCCTGCTGGTGGGCACCATGGCGGGGATGCGTCATTTTTACCCGGCTGATCAGCGTCAGGCATCCTCGGCGGAGCTCGTGGCCGAGTTCGGGCCTTTCGTCAAGGCCCTCTACGTTCAGCAAGAAGAGAAATGGCCGGTATTCGATATCCCGGCGTTGATCGAGGATCCGGGGTTTCTGGTGGCAGCTGTTTGATGGATGTCTGGCGCAATGCAGGTCGGGCGAATGCGGATGGGATATAAAGCGACGGAGTGGATTTAGGCGCCAGGAGTCCTTACTTGAGGGCAGGTGGGCCGTTTTCCCCCGCGCCGGACTCCGGCGATGGTTTTATCCTTGATTTGCATGAACGCGCGACTTCGGACCATACAGCACACCGCCGGCCTGCGGGTCGGCACTACAAACAAAAGGGCTCGAGGAGAGAAACAAGCATGAAATCCAGGTTTTCCAGGGGAACGGTCGGTCAGGCGTCTTCTAACGGGATCATTCTGCTATGGTCCGTGCTGTTGCTGGTGTCCATCGTCCTGGCGTTGCTTACTTTCGTCTATGCGGCCCGGCAGGATGCGAACGACGAACAGTACATCCTGCGCGCCGAAGACCAGCGGGTGCTGGTACAGCGGATCGCCAAGAATGCCTTGGTGGCGGTGCGGGGCGACAAGGACGGGTTCGATCGCTTGCGCGACGCGCGAGAAGGTTTCGAGACCCTGATGTGGGAACTCAAGAAGGGCACCAAGGACCAGAGTCTGCCACCATCGCCCGCGGAGGTGCAGCCGTTGCTGAACGACCTGGAAAAGATGTGGCAGAAGACCCGCACCTCCACGGATGACATTCTTTCCAACAAACAGAAAATCCTTGCCCTGCGTGAATCGGTCGCGGTGGTATCGCGGCAGCTCCCGGCGTTACGCGACATCTCGGACAAGCTGGTGCAGACGCTGGTGGAAAAAGGGGCGTCGGCCAAGCAAATCTACACCGCCTCGCGGCAGATGATGCTGGCGCAGCGCATCAGCGAGGCGGTTAACGGTCTGCTCGATCAAGGGAATAACGCTTCCGACGTGGTGGAAGGGCTGCGGCGCGATCTTGATCAATTCGGCAAGACCCTCGAGGGTCTCCTGAACGGCGACAAAGAGAAAGGCATCGAACGGGTAGTGGGTCCGACCGCCATCAGCCAGTTGCGCGAGGCGGCGGAGATCTACGGCGGCGTGAATCAGCAGATGCAGAACATGGTGGCGGCCATGCCTTCGGTCATGCCGGCGCTCAAGGCCGCCGCCGAGGTTGCCACGGACAGCGACAAGGTGGACGATCTGGCGGCAAAGCTTGTGGCCGCCTATCGCGCGTCGCCGGGGCGGTTCAGCCTGCTGGGCCTGAAGGCCGGCCCGCTCCTGGTCTCTTTGTTCACTGCCCTGGCCGTACTGTTTCTGATTTTGCTGGTGGTGCAACTGCTGCTCGATGCGCGCAGACGCGAGCAGGCCAGCAAGGAGCAGAACGAGGCCAACCAGAAGGCGATCCTGCGGCTGCTGGACGAAATGGGTGATCTGGCCGACGGCGATCTCACCGTTACCGCCACCGTCACCGAGGACATCACCGGCGCCATCGCCGACTCCATCAACTACGCCATCGAGGCCTTGCGCAGCCTGGTGACCACCATCAACGAGACCTCTGCCCAGGTCTCCTCCTCGGCCCAGGAGAGCCGCGCCACGGCCATGCATCTGGCCGAGGCGAGTGAGCATCAGGCCGAACAGATCATCGACGCCACCGGCGCCATCCGGGAGATGACCACCGCCATCGATCAGATGTCGCAGGATGCCACCGAGTCGGCCGAAGTGGCGCAGCACTCCACCCAGATCGCTGGCAAGGGCGCCGAGACGGTGCGCCGCACCATCGAGGGCATGGACGGCATCCGTGAGCAGATTCAGGAGACAGCCAAACGCATCAAACGCCTCGGTGAGAGTTCCCAGGAGATTGGTGATATCGTCGAACTGATCGATGACATCGCCGATCAGACCAACATCCTGGCCCTGAATGCCGCCATGCAGGCGGCCATGGCGGGCGAGTCCGGGCGCGGTTTCGCGGTGGTGGCGGACGAGGTGCAGCGCCTCGCCGAGCGCTCCAGCAACGCCACCAAGCAGATCGAGGCCCTGGTCAAGACCATCCAGGCCGACACCAACGAGGCGGTGCGTTCCATGGAGGCCAGCACCACCGGCGTGGTGAGCGGGGCGAAGCTGGCGGAGGACGCGGGCGAGGCCCTCAAGGAGATCGAGAACGTCTCCAACTACATCGCCGAGCTGACCCGCAAGATCGCCGATTCCGCCCAGCGCCAGTCCACCGAGGCGGGCAAGATCAGCAATACCATGAGCGTCATACAGGAGATCACCACCCAGACTTCGGAAGGCACCGGTCAGACAGCGGCTTCCATCGGCAAGCTTGCGGAACTGGCCACCGATCTGCGCCGGTCGGTGGCGGGCTTTCGTCTGCCGGAGTAACCCGGAGCGATGAATACCGCGTACGGTCACCGGCCGCTGCATTGGATCAAGGATGAACTGGAAGGCGTCATCCTGGAGGCGCGGCAGGCGCTCGAAGGATTCGTTGAACGGCATGAGGGCGACCGGGCGGCCGCGCGCTGTATCGAACGCCTGCATCAGGTGCACGGGATCCTGCAGATGGTGCAGCTCTCCGGTCCGGCATCGCTTGCGGGCGAGATGGAACGGTTGGCCGCCGCCTTGCGTAAAGGTCAGGTGGAGGACTTTGACAAGGCCACCGATGCCCTGATGGGCGCTCACATCCGTCTGCCGGAGATGCTCGAACGGTTTCGCGAGGGCGCGCCGGATACCCCCCTTCTGCTGCTCGATGAGATCAACGAATTACGCGCCGCGCGCGGCGCTTCGTTGTTGACCGAGGCGGCCTTTTTCTTTCCAGACATTGCGGGGGCGCCGCTGCCGGAACGGGTGGATGGGGCGCCCAATCCCGAACTGCCCGGCTTGGTGGCCCGCCTGCGTCCCCAGTTCCACAAGGGGCTGCTCGATTGGTATCGTGGCGAGGACCCGCAGGCGGGCCTGCAGCATTTGCGCGCTATTTTCCAAGGCATTGCGGAGGATGCCCACACGGCGCCGGTTTGGGCGCTGTTCCATGTGGCCCAGGGGGTGGCGGAGGGATTGATCGAAGGCGCCATTGAACCCGGTGGCGCGCTCAAGACGGTGATCGGCCGCCTCGACCATGTGCTCAAGCCGCTGATGGCGGATGGCGAAGCGGGGATTCCGATGGCAGAGCAGCAACAGCTGCTCACCCATCTGCTCTATGTCATTGCCCGCGCCGACTCCGGTCATCCCTTGCTGAGGCAGATCAAGGCGGATTTCCGGCTTGCCGATGCGCTGCCCGATGCCGATGAGGTCGAGGCCGGACGCAAACGGCTCCATGTCCCCGGCGTGGCCCTGTTCGAGAGCGTGAGCGACGCTCTGAAAGCGGAAATGACGCAGGTGAAGGACGGTCTCGACCTCTTCATCCGCGGCGACCGCGACACCCTGGACGAGCTGACGGCCCTGATCGATCCATTGCAGAAGATGGCGGATACCCTGGGTGTATTGGGGCATGCGGCCCTGCGTCAGGAACTGCTCGACCAGGTGGATGTTATTCGGGAGATCGCCGATGGAAGGGCCGTGGCGGGCGATGCGGAACTGATGGAAATCGCCAGCAAGCTGCTCTATGTCGAGTCCGCAATGGGGGATTTGACCACCCAACAACCGGACCGGGGTGCCGCAGTGGCCGGAAACCGGTTGCCGCAAATGCCGCAGAACCAGTTTCTGCAACTCATCGAACACACCATGCAGGAGGCCGGCATTGACCTCAACGCTGTCAAGGCCGCCATCGAGTCATATGCCTTCGACGGAGGCGGTACGGCGGAACTGGAAAGAGCGGGTGGCCGGCTGCAACGTATCGCCGGTGCGTTGCGCATGCTCGATCACGAGGGGGCTGCAGCGCTGCTGGATCGGGCGAATCGCTATATTTCAGATCACCTGCTGGATGACCGGCCCCCGCCGCCGCGCGAAGAATTGGACGCCATGGCCGATCTCATCACCGGTATAGAGCTCTACATGGAGGGTGTCGTGGCCGGTGGACAGGGTCTGGAAAAGGCCCTGCAGACGGCGCGCAGCGGGGCGGAGCGTCTTCCCGCGGGGTCGGCGGGTCCCGCCGTTGACACGGTGGCGACGCAACCCTCCGAGGTGGTGCCGTTTCCCACTCAGATGCCCGGGGAAGAGGCCCCGGTTCCTGCGGTCTCCGAAGCCGGAGGGGTTGAGGCTGAAAACGACGGAGAGGGCGACACCGACGGGCAGGTCCTGGAGACCCTCGATCCCGAGATGCTGGAGATCTTCATCGAGGAGGCGCGCGAGGAACTGGAGTCCATCGAAGACTATGTGCCGCGCTGGAAGGAAAATACCGATGACAAGGACGCGCTGATCAATTTCCGGCGTTCGTTCCACACCCTCAAAGGCAGCGGCCGGTTGGTGGGCGCCAACACCATCGGGGAATTCGCCTGGTCCATCGAGCATCTGCTGAATCAGGTGATCGACAGGCAAGTGGCGCCATCGCCTGCGCTGTTCGCGGTGCTGGACGAGACCATGCAGGTCCTGCCGGACATGATCGATGCCCAGGAAGAAGGGCGTGCCCCCACGGGCGATTTTCGCGCTGTCATGGCGCGCGCCCGGACCCTTGCGGAGGGAGGCGAGATCGCGGTCGAGACGCCGCCCACGGAAGAGATACCCCCTCCGGAACCGGAGGCCGCGGCCACCCCGGAGACCCCGGCGGCGCCCATCGTCATGGATGCCGCGCTGGCGGAGGTCTTCATTACCGAGACCCGGACTCATCTGCGGGAGATCGAGTCCTTTTTGAATCGCTGCCGGGAGACCCCGGCCACCTGTCTCATGGATGAAGAGCAGGCGCGTACCTTCCATACCCTCAAGGGCAGCGCACGGGTGGCCGAGGTCACCGCCATCGCCGAGGTGAGCCGGGCGCTTGAAGGTCTGGCAACGGCGCTGGCCGGACAGGGCAAGCCCCTCGACGCCGAGGTACTGGACTTGATCGAGGACAGTGCGCGCCGGATCGAGGAGATCATCGAGACCATCAATGCGCCCAACGCGGCGCTGCCAGAGGTGGATGATCTGATGGCGCGCATCGCCGCTTACCGCACCACACTGGAGGAGGAGATTCCCGCCGGGGTGGCGCTCTCACTGGAAGCGAGGGCGGCCCAGGCGGCGGCGGAAGAAGAGGGGGCCGAAGCGGCGGACCTGCGTCCACGGGAGATCGAGACCACCGAAGAGACGCAAGGGCAGGCCCCAGAGGACGCCGAAACTGCCGAACAGCCGGAGGGGACCCAAGAGAAAGAGGAGGCGGAGGACGAGATCGCGGCCATCTTCGTCGAAGAGGCCGGTGAACTGCTCGACGAACTCGACGGCGGGCTCTCGCTATGGCGGGAGAACGGGCCGGAGCAGCCCCTCTTCGCGGGCCTCCAGCGAACGTTGCACACCCTCAAGGGTGGTGCACGTCTGGCGGAATTGGGCGCCATCGGCGATCTGAGTCACGCGCTCGAGGCCCTCTTTGCCGCCATTGCGGAAGAGCGTCTGGAGGCGTCGGCGGAGCGGCTCGACCTGGCCCAGCGGGCGTCGGACCGCCTGGTTGCACAGATCGAGCAGGTGAACGCCGGGGGCGGCCCGGAACCGGCGGACGACTTGGTCGCCGCGCTGCAGACGGCCCTCGAGCCGCATGCGGAGGAAGAGGCGCCTGAGGCGGCTCCGGAAGCAGAACCGGCGGAGGACGAGATCGTGCCGGCGGCCGAGGTGGAGGGCCCGGCGCCGGAAGAGCAGGAACCGGTGGAGGTCGACGAGACCCCGACGACCGGTGCGACCACGCCTGAGGCAGCGGTCGTTTCCGAGGACGAGGAGAGCGCCTCGTCGGCGGAAGAATCCCCGGCAGTGGAAGAACCCCCGGCAGCGGAAGAGCCCCCGCAGGTGATCCCCATGCGGCCGCCGCGGGTGATGCCGGCGCCCCGGGTGGTGGCAGCCAAAGGGGAACAGGTCAAGGTGAGCTCGGATCTCCTCGATCGGCTGGTAAACGATGCGGGCGAGATCAGCATCTTCCGCGCCCGCCTGGAACAGCAGGGTTCCGCCCTTGGTTACAATCTGGAGGAACTGGATCAGACCATCGCCCGTTTGCACGGTCAACTGCGCAAACTGGATATCGAGACCGAGGCCCAGATCCTGCATCGGGTGGAACGGGAGCAGTGGGAAGGCGGCGGCAGAGAGGATTTCGATCCCCTGGAGTTCGACCGCTTTTCCACCATGCAGCAACTCTCGCGCAGCCTGATGGAGACGGTCAACGACCTGCTCAGCATCAAGACCAGTCTGACCGAGTTGCAGAAGGAGACCGACACCCTGCTGTTGCAGCAGGCACGGCTCTCCACCGATCTCCAGGAGGGCCTGCTGCGCACCCGCATGGTGGCCTTCTCCACCCTGGTGCCCCGGCTCCAGCGGCTGGTGCGCCAGACCTGCGCCACGCTGGGCAAACAAGCCGAGCTGGAGGTGCGGGGCGCGGACGGGGAGATGGACCGGGCGATCCTCGACCGCATGGTGGCACCGTTGGAGCACATCCTGCGCAACGCCATCTCCCACGGCATAGAGACGCCCGATGAACGGCAGGCGGCGGGCAAGCCCCGGCATGGCCGGATTCGGCTGGAACTGGGGCGCGAAGGGGGCGAGGTGATGCTGGTGGTATCGGACGACGGAGTCGGATTCAACCTGGCGTCGATCCGCCAACGTGCGGTGGAGCGGGGCCTGCTGGCGGAGGACGCGCAGATCAGCGATCACGACCTGATGCAGTTCGTGCTCGAGTCCGGTTTCAGCACCGCCGAGGAAGTGACCCAAGTGGCTGGCCGCGGCGTCGGCATGGACGTGGTCGCCAACGAGGTGAAACAGCTCGGCGGCTCGCTGCAGATCGGTTCGCGGCCGGGTGAAGGTACCTGGTTCACCATCCGTCTGCCCTTCACCCTGGCCATCGCCCAGGGCATGTTGGTGCAGTTGGGGGACGAGATCTACGCGGTGCCCCATGCCGGAGTCGAGGGTGTGGTGCGCATCGGCCGGGACGCGTTGGAGGCCTGTTACGCAGGCAGCGGTAAGGGCTTCAGCTACGCCGGCCGTACCTATCCGGTGCGCTATCTGGGCCAGCTTCTGGGCGTCTCCGAGCCCGAACTGCCCAAGGGCAGACGCTGGTTCCCCATGCTGTTGGTGCGGGTGGGTGAGCAGCGGCTCGCGTTGCAGGTGGACGCCCTGCTGGGCAACCGGCAGATCGTGGTCAAATCGGTGGGCGCGCAGCTCAGCACCGTGCGCTGGGTCAGCGGTGGCACCATCCTCAGCGACGGGCGTGTGGCCCTGATACTGGATGTGCACGCCCTGGCCCGGATGGCGGCGGCGCAGACCCTCGTGACCATGGAAAAACCCACCGAAAGCACGGCGGCGCCGGACGTGACCGTGATGGTGGTGGACGACTCCATTACCGTGCGCAAGGTTACCCGCCGCTTGCTGGAGCGGCATCACCTGGGGGTGATACTGGCGAAAGACGGCCAGGACGCCCTGGCGAAGCTGGAGGATCAACGGCCGGACGTGATGCTGTTGGATATCGAGATGCCCCGCATGGACGGCTACGAACTGGCGCGCCACATGCGTAACGACCCGCGGCTGCGGGACATCCCGGTCATCATGATCACCTCTCGCGTGGGCGACAAGCACCGCCGCCGCGCCGAGGAGCTGGGGGTCAAACGTTACCTCGGCAAGCCCTATCAGGAAACCGAACTGATGGACAACATCTTTGCCGTGCTGGCCGAGGCCTACGCATGAACAGGGGCGAGGATCTGCTGGCGTTGCTGATTCCGCTGCATCGAGATCGCCATATGCTGTTGCCCAATGCCGCCGTGGCGGAGGTGATCGGCTACCGTGACGCCGAACCGGTGGCACACAGCCCCGACTGGCTGGCCGGTGAGATCCAGTGGCGTCGGGAGCCGATCCCGGTCATCACCTTCGAACGCCTGGCCGGCCTGCCCGACGGTGCGCCGGGCAACCGGGCGCGGATCTGCATCGTCAATACCCTTGGCAAGGACTCCCCGGTCCCCTATTTCGGCATGGTCGCGCAGGGGATCCCGCGTCTGGTGCGGGTCAACGAGGGCAATGTCTCACCCCTGGACCGGGAGGCCGGGGAGGCGGTGAGGCAGTGGGTGCAAGTGCGGGATACAGAAGCGATGATCCCCGACCTCGATGCCGTGGAAAGGCGGCTGACGGAGATCACCGCAGTGCAATGAAGCGTCCCCCGTCGCGGGAAACCGGTGACGGGGGTCGTGCCGTTACCTGACCGATGTTTTGCAGCCGATCTCCATCCGCTCCCGGTCGATAACCGGATAGGTGCGTGACGGGCTCTGCGGGCAGTTCACCGAGCGGGGAAAGGCGACGTCCGGTCTGCATTTGACAATCCAGATGTTTTCGCCCCTGAAGGCCGCTGGGTCGGATCGGCGGTCAACCACCGTTTTCCACCCCTTGGGGCAGACGGCGACCATGCGTGCCGCCTGACCAAGCCGGCCCATGTCGGGTTTGTGCAGCACATTGGGGTTGATCATCGGCCCGCCGGCAAAAGCGGGAAGGGAGACGGAGAGAGCGAGTACCAGGGTCTGTAATTGTGGCTTCATGGCGACCTCCTGATCAATGACCCGGCCCGTACAATGCCAGCGATTCGTGCGCCATGGGGAACAAGGGCGCTGGAGGTGAAAGGGAGGCATGGCGGTGCGACCGGAAAAAAACAATAATGCCACTGATCTTCATGGGGTTGGCAATACGCGTTTTCAAGGTCGATGCGGGGCACACGTCGAGCGCAGGAACGCCAGCGTGGCCTGCCACGCCTCCGCGGTGGCGGCGGCGTCGAAGCGTGGACTCGATGGGTTGGTGAAACCATGGGCGGCATCGAGCTGGAGGGAATGGGTCTGCTGTCCGGCGTCC
>Ga0256841_1001430_pt1 | contig 20787 bp, 19 predicted proteins | sample 356308metaG_FD_185971 | JGI IMG/M metagenome (GOLD analysis project Ga0256841, IMG submission 185971) | Hydrothermal vent microbial communities from Mid Atlantic Ridge, Atlantic Ocean - 356-308 | ecosystem: Environmental > Aquatic > Marine > Hydrothermal vents | place: Atlantic Ocean: Mid... | reverse complement strand
CGGAGCCGAGAGGAGCCGCACGAGCCCTTCCCCCTCACAGGGGGAAGTACCCCGGAGGGGGGATGGGGGTATGTTTGCCGAATCCATCGCACCTCCGCTCAAGGGAGCGGTGTCGTTTGCGTATCTCGTGTTCCCGGGGTGGTGTGCCTGTCGAATACCACTTCGGGTTTACTGGTTGTTTTTCAGCCGGGCGATGCGGCCGTCGGGGCCGACGGCCCACGCGGCGTCCGGGCCGAGGGCGGCGACGCTCCAGTAGTTTTCGCTGTCGATGCGGGTCCACGTCCGGCCGTTGTCCGTGGAGAACGCCGAGCCGTCCGGGCCGACGGCGAGGAGGGTGGGCGTGGCCGTGCCGGGGACGTACGCCGCGCCGAAGACGGCGCCCCGAAGCGGGGCCGCGCCGCCGGGCGTCCACGTCGCGCCGCCGTCGTCGGTGGTGGCGACGGTGCGGGTCAGGAGGGTGTCGCGCCGGGCGTAGTCGCCGCCGAGGGCCGCGCCGTGGCGGGCGTCGCGGAAGGCGAGGCTGTAGATGCCCGAGGACGGCGTGTCGCTCACGATCGGCGTCTCGGCGACGGTCCACGTGCGGCCGTAGTCGGCGCTGTGGAAGACGCGGGCCGCCGCGCCGGAGGCCCCGGTTCCGACCCACACGTGCCCGCCGGGCCGGGTGACGACGCACGTCCCGCTCGCGGCGAACGCGCCCTCGCCGGGGAGGGCCGGGGGAAGCGTCTCGGTCGGGAGGCGCGTCCACGTCGCGCCGTCTTCGGTGACGAGGAGGTACAACCGCCCCTCGATGCTGTCGGAGAAGGCGAGGCCGTGCGCGGCGTCCCAGAAGTCGAAGCAGTCGAAGAAGCCTTCCGGCTCGGGGTTGATGAAGAGGAGCGTCCACGTCGCGCCGCCGTCGGTGGTGCGGTAGATGCGGGAGGCCGCGCCCGGCCCGGCGCTGAGCAGGTACGCCGTGCGCGCATCGACGCCGTGCACGTCGCGGAACTCGAGCGTGTCGGCTCCGGGGACGATGCCGCGGCGCCACGTGGCGCCGCCGTCGGTGGTGACCACATACGTGCCGCCCGTGCCGCCGGCCCACACCACGTTCGCATCCACGATGCTCACGGCCTGCAGGCGCGCCTCCGTGCCGCTCACCTGCGGCTCCCACACCGGGTTCGTGAGCGCCGCCGGCGGTTCCGCCCCGCATCCGGCGGCGGCGAGCAAAAGGACGAGGACGAGCGGAGAGCAGCGGAGGGTCATGGCCGGAAGCGGTTTGGTGAACGGACACGCCGTGATGATACGATGCGCCACACCCGCGCGCTAGCCCTCCCCTTCCTCCGGCGGCCTGAGATAAGGCAGCAACGGCGCGAGCAGGGCTTCGTCTATGGTGATTCCGCCCTCATTGCAGGCGTTCTGATACATCTCGACAAGAATGCGCATCAAGTCGCCAAAGGCGGCGGGTATTCTGAGGAAATACGGCGTGAGGGTGCGAATGCCTTCGGCGAACGCTTCGGCGGCGGCGGGCCAATCTTCACCGGAGACATGAACCGACCCGAGCGCGCCGAAAGGCATCGCGAGGTCGGGGGGGAAAGACGTCGGGGAGGACACGGAGCCGTTTGCCGTTCGAGAACATCGGCATCGGGCCGAACCGCGCGCTTTGCGAGAGGACGGAGGGGGGCTGCGCACGGAAGCGGAGTGGGACGCCTGCCGGAGCCGCCTCCGTTCGGTGGGGCCCTCGGAGCGTCCGGGCGGTCATCCCGAAGGGCGGCGGGGCAGCGTCTCGCGCATGACCGACAGCGCCACGGCGCCGGAGCAGGCCGTCAGCGCGCCGACGACGCCGATGGCCCACGTCAGCCCGAGCGCGTCGGCGACGAAGCCCGCCAGCAGCGCGCCCACCACGTAGCCGCCGTCGCGCCAGAGCCGGTAGACGCCGATGGCCGAGCCGCGCCACGACGGGTGGGCGACGTCCCCGATGGCCGCCAGCAGGGTCGGGTAAACCATCGCCGTGCCCGCCCCGAGCAGGATCATCGCCGAAGCCATCAGGCCGAAGGCCTTCCCGAGCATGAGGAGCACGATCCCGACGGCCTGCACCCACATGCCCGCCACGATCAGCGGCTTGCGTCCGATGCGGTCGGACCACGCGCCGGTCCCCATCTGCCCGAGCCCCCACACCGCCGGATAGAGCGCCGCCAGCATGCCGATCTCGTCGAGGGAAAGCCCGGCGGCGGCAAAATAGAGGGGAAACAGCCCCCAGGCCATGCCGTCGTTGAGGTTGTTGACCAGCCCGGCCTGGCTCACGCCGAAGAGCGTGCGGTCCCGCCAGCTCGTGCGGAGAAACACCGTGCCGAACGACGGCGGGGCGGCCCGTGTCTCCGCGCGCTCTTCCTCCCACGAGGCGGCTTCGTGACGGGCGTGCCCGTGGGTCTCGCGCACGGCGAAGAGCGCCAGCGCCAGGCCCGCCAGCGCGAACACGACGCCGAGATAGAACGGCTGGGGACGCAGCCCGTAGACGGCCGCGACGTAGCCCGAGGCAAGCGCCGCCAGCGAGACGGCCAGGTAACCGGCGGCCTCGTTCAGGCCCATCGCCAGCCCCCGCCGGCGCGCGCCGACGAGGTCGATCTTCATGACCACCGTCATCGACCAGGCCAGCCCCTGATTGACGCCGAGCAGGACGTTCGCCCACACGATCCACGACCAACTCGGCGCGAACATAACGAGGAAGGGCACCGGCAGCCCGGCCACCCAGCCCGCCACCAGCACGCGCTTGCGTCCGTAGCGGTCGCCGAGACGCCCGGCGAAGACGTTCGCGAGCGCCTTCGCCAGCCCGAACGAAGCGATGAACGACAGGATGGCCGCCCGCGACGCCAGCCCGAACTCCTCCTCGGCGAGCAGCGGGAGCACCACGCGTTCCAGCCCCACCATCGCGCCCACGAACGCATTGACCACCACGAGCACGGCAAACTGCCGCCAGTTCTCCCGAAGTCCCAGCCGGATGTCGGTCATGTCAATGGTTTTTTCGATTCAAAAAAAGCGGCTCAGCGCCTGCCGCACAGCACGACGAAGCCGCCCTCGCCATAGCCCTCGCGCACCGGGTCCGGACGGCTCATGCGTTCGGGGTCGCCGAAAAGCGTCTGGTGCGCGCCGAGGATCTGAAAACCTGCTTCCCGAAGCGCCGCCTCGACCTCCGCCGCCGCGTGGAAGTCGGCTTCCCGGTAAAAGGGGCTTCGCTCCCGCTCCCGAAGCAGGCGCCGTCCAAGCGGGCTCTCGCGGTCGATGAAGCCGACGGCGAAGATCCCGCCGGGGCGAAGCACGCGGTGCGCTTCCCGAAAGGCGGCCCGCACGTCGTCGAGAAAACAGAGCGTCGTGACCATGAGCGCGTAGTCGAACCGTTCGTCCTCGAAGGGCAGCGCCTCGGCCACCCCCTCGACGACCTCCACGCCGCGCGCCGCCGCCCTCGCCGCCAGGGCACGAGACGGTTCGACGCCGCACCGGACGCCGAGCGGCGCGGCGAACCGCCCGCTCCCCACGCCCACTTCCAGGCCGACGCCGTGCCCCGGAAGGCATGCTTTGAGCGCCGCCAGCTCGGACGCATAGGCCGCCGAATGCGTTTCATACCAGGCGTCGTATCTTTCGGGATACGTATCGAAGGGGAGCGTCTTCGGCATCTCGGCCTCCATCCGTGGCGGGCAACAAAGGGACGCGGCGCCGGGTTCATACTCCCGGCGCGCACGTCTCCCTTAAACCTCCGGCGGCGCGAGAGGTCCCCTCCGCTCCCCGGACCGCCGCCCCCCATGCGCCGCCGAACCCCTTCGCCGAACGACGCGCCATGATCCACCCGAAGACAGCGCCCACGCACGCCGACGTCGCTGCGCATTACGACGCGCTCGACGGGTTTTACCGCGAGCTCTGGGGCGAGCATCTCCATCACGGGCTGTGGGAGACCGGGCGCGAGACGCCCGAGACGGCGGTGCGGAAGCTCGCCGGGCGGGCGGCCGCCGAGGCCCGGATCACGCCGGGCGACGCCGTGTGCGACGTCGGCTGCGGCTATGGCGCGACGGCGCGGATGCTCGCCCGCGACTACGGCGCGCGCGTCACCGGGCTGACGCTCTCGGAAGCGCAGCTCGCCTACGCCCGCGCCCACACCGACGGCGACAACCCCGCCTTCCTCCGCCGCGACTGGCTGGCCAACGGCCTCCCCGACGAAAGCTTCGACGCCGTCGTCGCCCTCGAGAGCCTGGCCCACATGACCGACAAGCCCGCTTTCTTCGCCGAGGCGCACCGGGTGCTCCGGCCGGGCGGGCGGCTCGTCGTGTGCGCCTGGACGGCCGCCGACGACGCCCGCCCGTGGCACGTCCGGCATTTCCTCGAACCCGTCTGCCGCGAGGGGCGGCTCCCGAGCCTCGGCTCCGCCGGCGAATACGCCGCCCTGTGCACCCGGGCCGGCTTCGCGGACGTCGCCCGGGAGGACCTCAGCCGCCGCGTCGCGCGCACGTGGACGGTCTGCCTCCGCCGCGTGGCGTGGGGGCTCCTCACGAAGCCGCGCTACGCACGCTACCTCCTCGACGCCCGCCACACCGAGCGCGTCTTCCTCCGCGCGCTCCCGCGCCTGCGCCTCGCCTTCGCCACCGGCGCGTTCCGCTATGCGCTCCTCACCGCGAGGAAGCCGGCGTGAGGACGACGGGTCATTTCCCCATCGCGTACAGCGCGCGCACCTCGGCGGCCGAGAGCGGGCGGTCGTAGATCCGCACCTCGTCGAGCGCGCCGAGGAGCGAGGTGAAGCGATCGTCCACGGCTGCCGCGCCATAACCCAGCGTGAAGAGATCCGGCATCGGCGCCGTGGCAAAGAACGCGTGCGAGGACGGATCGCCTGCGTTGTAATGCCGGTTCACCATCTCCCGTCCGTCCAGATAGCCGGTGTTGAAATCGTCCCCGACGACGCCCACGAAATGGCGCCACCGTCCCGGCTGAAGCGGCGCGTTCGAGTCGAAGCACTGCACCGGCTCGCCCCTGACGGACACCGTGAAGTACAGCTTTTGCCGGTTCTCCGGCTTCGGATGCCCCACCTCGATGATGAGCGAGTTTTGCCCGGCGTCGTCGCCGAGGTAGAGGATGGGCGCAATCGACGCGCCGCGCGCGATGCCCTCATATTTGAACCATACGGAGATGCTCCCTTTCGGCAGGCGGCCCACCGTCGTGAGCACGCCGGTGCTCTTCGGCGCCTCGACGCGCCCGCGCCCCCGAAACTGAAGCGCGTACGGCCCGACGACGCCCTGCGTCCATCGCCCCCCTTCCACGATGCCGTTGATGTGATTCGGCGTCTCGTCGTGAAGCACCATGCCGGTTCCTTCATCGAACGGATAATCCACCACGAGCCCGTCTTCGAGCGTCGCGGGAGCCGGCGCGAGGCGTTCCGCCGAGGAGGAAGGATGCGCGCCGGGCGCTTCGTCCACGAGCGTTTCGGTCGGCGTTTCACAGCCGGTAAAAAGCACGACCAGCGCCAGTATGAGCGAAAAAGAAAAGATTGCTTTCATCGTTCCACCTCCACGATTCGGTCTCACGGGTCAGTTAATCGACCCGATCTTAAGGAAACGGGAAAGAGGGTCGCGACGGTGTTTCGCCCCAGGGATGCGTGGAGGTTTTCGGGAACGGCGTGTGAGGGAAATCCTCACCCCGGCACAGTCGGGGAAGGGCCCTGTGGGGATTCCGGGAGCCCGGGACGCGAGCCCATGACGCCGGCCGAACGGCCCGCCCATGAGCCCGCAACCATCCGCACACAAGCTTCATGTCTCGTGCGCTTATCCGGGGGCGTCGGTTCGTATTTTTCGGGCCGATCGCATATCCAAACGAGGAGGGGGTCGTCTGTGCGTGTCTCCATTCTTTTCGCTCTTTTTTGCCTGTTCGGGTCGGTTGGCGGGGTCCGCGCCCAGAAGGCGCCGGCGGCCCTCACCGTCTTCCTCGACTGCAATGCCTGCGACGAGGACTACATCCGCACCGAGATCCCCTTCGTCGATTACGTGCGGGACCGGATGGAGGCGCAGGTGCACCTGCTCGTGACGACGCAGCGCACCGGCGGCGGGCGCGAGTTCACACTCACGTTCATCGGACGCGAAACCTTCGCCGGGGTGAACGACACGCTCCGGTACGTTTCGAGCAACACCGACACTGCCGACGAGCGCCGCGCCGGGCTCACGCGGACGATCAAGCTCGGGCTCGTGCGCTACGTGGCGCGCACCCCGATGGCCGCCCTCCTCGACGTCCGCTTCGAAGCCGGAGCCACGCCCGCCGGACAGACCACGCCCGAGAACGATCCGTGGAACTTCTGGGTCTTTCGCGTGGGCACGAACGGCTCGTTCAACGCCGAAGAATCGACCGACTTCCTCCGCCTCAGCGGCAACCTGAGCGCCAACCGCGTCACGGAGGACTGGAAGATCCGGCTCTCGGCCAACGGCAGTTATCGAAGAAGCAACTTCGACCTCGGCGACGCGACCATCACGAGCACGAACCGCAACGGCAACTTCAGCGGGCTGGCGGCGCGAAGCCTCGGCGGGCAATGGGCGGCGGGCGCTTTCGTTTCGGTGAGCACCTCGTCGTTCAACAACACCGACCTCTCGATCACCTTCGCGCCCGCGCTCGAATACAACCTCTTTCCGTATGCCGAGTCCACGCGCCGCGAGTTCCGCCTTTCGTACCGTCTGAACTTCCGCGCCTTCGACTATGAGGAGGTGACCGTCTTCGACAAAACGTCCGAACAACTGCTCCAGCAAGCGTTCGAGGCCGCCCTCGAGTTTCGGCAGCCCTGGGGCACGGCGGCGGCTTCGTTCGAGGTGTCGAACTACCTGACGGACTTCCGCAAGACGCTCTTCGATTTTTACCGCGTGGAAGTCTTCGGTTTCGTGGAGATGCGGCTCGTGCGCGGTCTCTCGATCTTCGTGCGCGCCGGCGCCTCGCGCATCCGGGACCAGCTTTTCCTGCCGCGCGAGGAAGCTTCCGAGGAGGACATCCTCCTGCGCAACCGGCGGCTGCCCACCTCGTTCGCATACAACGTCTCGCTCGGGCTGAGCTACACGTTCGGCTCCATCTTCAACAACGTGGTGAACCCGCGCTTCGGCTCGTGAACCCGGAGCGCGTCCCGGACGTTCATGACCCATCCTTTCTCACGCAAACCGGTCCACGTCCCATGTCGAAATTCGTCCGTGCACTGTTCATCTCCGCCGCCGCCACGGGCGCGTTCGCGTTGGCGCTCACGCTCGTCAGGGGCCGCGCCGAGGCTCCCGCCCCGGATGCCGCATCGGCCGAAGACCTGCCGGAATCGCTTCAGGTGGATGCCGACCGCATGCCCGAAGCCCAGCGCGACGCGCTCCTCGACGAGCTTGCGGCGCACCTCTGAGATCGCGGCCTCACGCACCCGAACGGGCGCTTGATCTCCGCCGAAAAATCGGTAACTTCTCCGGTCGCTCGCTCACCAGCCTCCGGAGGACCTCATGAGTTTTCACGCGCGTCTGATCCCGATCTTCATCCTGGCGATGGTGGTGTGCGCCGCCGCGCCGATGCGGGCGCAGCCGGTGGCGGCTCCGCCGGCCGTCGCTCCGGCGCCGCCGCACTACGGAGCCGTGGTGGCCCGGGCGCGGGCGATGGCGCAGGCGCAAATGGCGGAGCAAGGATGGCCCGGCCTCTCCATCGCCGTGTCGGTCGGCGGCGAGACGGTGTGGGCCGAGGGTTTCGGCTATGCCGACCTCGAACAACGCACCCCCGTGTGGCCCGCGACGAAGTTCCGCGTCGGCTCGATCTCGAAGCCGCTCACGGCCGCCGCCGTCGCCCGGCTCTACGCCGAGGGCCGCCTCGACGTGGACGCGCCCGTGCAAACATACGTCCCCGCCTTCCCCGAAAAGCGCGCGTCCGTCACCACGCGGCAGCTCGGCGCGCACCTTGCCGGCATCCGCCACTATCGCGGCGAGGAGTTCCTCATGCGGGACCACTTCGACACCGTGGCGGACGGCCTCGCCATCTTCGCCGCCGACACGCTTCTGTTCGAACCCGGCACGCGCTACTCGTACTCGAGCTACGGGTGGAACCTCATCAGCGCCGTCGTCGAAGGGGCCGCCGGCGAGGACTTCCTGAGCTACATGCGGCGGCGCGTCTTCATCCCGCTCGGCATGCGCCACACCGTGGCCGACTACGTCGACAGCCTCATCACGCAGCGCGTCCGCTTCTACGCCCGCGACGACGACGGGACGCTCCTCAACGCGCCGTACGTGGATAACAGCTATAAGTGGGCGGGCGGCGGCTTTCTCTCCACCACCGAAGACCTCCTCCGCTTCGCCAACGCCGTCGTCCTCGGCGACTTCCTCCCGCCCGAGGGCAAGGCGCTTCTCTTCACCGAACAGCGCACGACCTCGGGCGAGGGCGTCGATTACGGCTTCGGATGGCGCATCACCGAGGACGACCGGGGGCGGCGCGTCATCATGCACACCGGCGGCTCCGTCGGCGGCACGTCGATCCTCGCCGTCCATCCGGATACGGGCGTGGTCGTCGCCGCGCTCATCAACCTCTCCGGCGCGGACCTGAGCCTCGGGCGCGAGATCTTCGCGATGTTCGTCGAGGCGGCGGGAGAATAGGGCTTGCCTGACGGCGCGCGCGAAGCTCCCCCGGAGCCCGCGTCTAAAGCAGCTTCAGGCGCGTGAAAAGCTCCTCTTTGAACGAGGCGCCGATGGGGATAACGCTCCGGTCGATGACGATGGAAGCGTTGGCGATGTCGGCGATGCGGTCGAGGCGGACGATGTACGAGCGGTGCACGCGGGCGAAGTCGCGGGCGGGGAGGCGGTCCTGCATGCCCTTCATGGTCGAGTGCACGAGGTAGCGTTTGTCGTCGGTGTGGATCATCACGTAATCGCCCTGCGCCTCGATCCACCGTACGAGGGTCAGGTCGAGCTTGACGAGGCGGCCCTCGGTCTTGATGAAGACGCACTCCGAGGCGGCGGTCGCCCGCGCGAGGCGGGCCTGTCGCTCGGCCCGTTCGACGGCCTTGAGGAACCGCGCGTACTTGACGGGCTTGAGGAGATAGTCGGCCACGTCCACGTCGAAGGCCTCGACGGCATACTCTTCCTTGGCCGTGACGAGCACGATCTGCGGGCGGTTCGTGAGGCTTTCGATCAGCTCCATGCCGCTCATCTCGGGCATCTCCACGTCGAGGAAGATCAGATCCACCGCCTCCCGCTTCATCAGGTTGGCGGCCTCGATGGCGCTCTCGCACGACCCGACGAGCTCGAGCGCGTCGTGCCTGGCGATAAAGTGTTCCATGAAGGCTCGCGAAAGCGCTTCATCATCGACGACAAGGCACCTCATCATGCCTCCCTGCTCCCTTGCGTGCGCGCAGCCTGCCGGGGCGGCCCCTTTCCCGGCTGCTCGTTCGGTGAATGGCGACCGGCAAAGTACGCCGTAAAAGCGTTCGCCGCAACGACTCCCGGGGGTCCGCGCGCATTTCCTTTCGCCTCCCGAGGCGCCCCCTCACACCGACCCCGCCTCGCGCACGACGTACCGTTCCCGCTCCTCCCGCAGTTCCTCCAGGGCAGCCCGACAGACCGCCACTGCCTCTTCGATCCGTTGCGGCAGATCCTCGCGCCGGGGTCCGCGCCCGGCATGCCGCTCCACGACCTGAAGCACCCCGGTCAACGCCTCGATGCCGAGCATCCGCGCCGACGACTTCATCTTGTGCGCGACGAACCGGACCCGTTCCCAGTCCTCCGCCGCCCGCGCCTGCCGAAGGTCGCGCAGAAGGTCGGGGGCTTGTTTCATGAACAGATCGATCATCTTGACCACGAACGCATCGTTTCCGAAGGCATGCTCTTCGAGGAACGTCAGGTTGACGTAGCGCGGGGAGGTCGCGCTCGAGGTGTGAATGCCCAGATGAAACGCCAGCCGAAGCCGGAGGTCATTCGGGTTGAAAGGCTTGAGAATGAAGTCGTTGATGCCCACCGCCGCGATCTCCTCCCGATGGTCGACCAGCGTCGAGGCCGTCAGGGCGAGCACCGGCAGCGCCTGCGCCGAGAGCCCCATCGTCTCCCGGATGTGTCGCGTCGTCTCGTATCCGTCCATGCCCGGCGCGCGGAGGTCGACGAGCGCGAGGTCGTAGGACGTTTCGCGCAGCCGTTCGAGCGCGGCGTGCCCGTCCGCCACCGCGTCGACGCGCGCGCCCCACTGTTCGAGCATGCTTCGGAGCACGAACCGGCTCATCTCGTTTTCTTCCATCACGAGGATGCGCGCGTCCGTCAGGCGCACGTCTCGCCCGCCGGGCGCGACCGCCTCGCCGAGCCGATCGCCGGCGCCCTCCACCTCGGCGAAGGGGAGCGTCAGCGTGAGCGCCGGCTCCGCGCCCTCCTCGCGCGTCACGGCGATCTCGCCGCCCATGCCTTCGACGAGCTCGTAGGCGAGCGCCGGCCCCGGATCGGCGCCGTCGAGCGGGCGGGCGGCCTCGTCGCGGGCGTGCACGAAGCTTTCGAAGGCGGCGCACGGCGCTTTTGCCGGAGCGTCGGAGCCCGCGCCGACGACGAACCGGAGGCGCACCTGCCCGTCCGCCCGCGCCGCCCGCACGCGCACCGTCACCCGGCCGCGCCCCGCGTGCCTGATCACGTGCCCGACGAGGTTGAGCAAGATCTGATGAAGCCGCACCGGATCGCCGAGCAGGACCGGCGGCAGGCGCTCTTCCACCTCCGCCGTCAATGGGAGCCCGCGTTCCCGCGCCTGAAAGGACAGCGTCTCGACCACGCCCCGCACCACCTCGCGCGGGCGAAACGGGACCGTCTCGAATTCGAGCTTCCCCGCCTCCATCTTCGCCACGTCGAGCATGTCGTTGATGAGCACCAGCAGGTTGTCGGCGGAAAACTTGATGGCGTTGAGATACTTTTTCTGCGCCGCCGAAGGCTCTGTCTGCATGAGCAGGTGCGTCATACCGACGACGGCGCTCAGCGGCGCGCGCATCTCGGAGCTCATGTGGGCGAGCAAGCGCTCTTTTGCCTTCACCGATTGCTCGGCCCGGCGGTTGGCCTCGAGCAGTTCGCGTTCGGCCCGCCGCCGCTCCGTCACGTCGCGCACATAAGCCGTATAGAGGCGTCGCTCGTCGTCGCGGGGGTGGGAGATGACGGCCAGCTCCACGGGAAAAACGCTGCCGTCGGCACGCATACACGACATCTCGACGCGCCATACGGGCCCGGCGTCTTCGCCGAAAGCCACCAGGTGCGCCAGCCCGCGCCGGTACTCGTCCCAGAGCGGCGGCGGCACCAGATACTCGGGCATGATCCGGCCGAGCACCTCCTCGCGGCGATAGCCGAAGAGCCGCTCCGCCGCCGGGTTGAACTCGAGGATCCGCGAGGTCTCGTCGAAGGTGATGATGCCGTCGAGGGCGGAGACGAGGATGGCCCGCTGACGCCCCTCGCTCTCGCGCAGCGCCGCGCGCACCCGCCGCCGCTCCGTCACGTCGAGACCGAACCCGAGAATCTGCTCGACGCGCCCCTCGGCATCGCACACCGGGTTGAGAAAGCGCACGAAGTGGCGAAGCGCGCCGTCCTCCTCAACGAGCGACTCTTCGAAACGAACCTTCCGTTGCTTCCGCACCGCCTCCATCAGCTTCGCGTGCCGCCGCCGGGCGACCTTCGGATCGAGACCCCGCCGCGCGAAATATTCCATGTTCGTCTTCCCGACGAGCCACCGGCGGCGTTCGGCGTCGGGCACGGCGCTCGGATTGGCGTAGAGGAACCGTCCTTCGGCGTCGAAAACGACGAGCTGAGCCGGCATCTTTTCGAGCGCCTGTTCGAAAAAATTCTTGAGGCGCACGACCTCTTCCTCGGCGCGACGATGCGCGCGGAGTTCATCGAGGAGCCGCCGGTGCGACCGGCAGGCCTCGAGCGAGGCGGCGAACTTCGCGAAGAGCGGCTCGAAGCGCGCCCTCTCGGACGGCGTCAACGGCTCGGTGCGGCGGATGTGGAGTTGGAGAAAACCGGCATCGCCCAGGGCAAAGACGCCCCATACACCCGGCTCGTCCGCGTCCGCCGCCTTCTCCGAAAAGCTTCCCGCTTCGGACAGACGCCGGACGAGCGGGTGCGTGACGGGCAGCCATGCTTCCTCCGGAGCCTTCGCCGCCGGCTCCGCCCGGACCAGCCGGTATCCGCCCGGCGCCGCCCCCTCGTCCCGCATCCACACGGCGGCATAGTCGAACGCCGCGTGCTCGACCAGGGCATGAAGAAAAGCGTCGCAGTTCGTTTCGAAGTCGAGCGAGACGCCCGCCGCAAGCGAGAGCTCGAGGATGGCGGATGCCTCCGGGAGAGCGCCGGACGCAACGGAAGAACGGGTTGTGGCAGCCATGGGACACGACGGGATTCGTCAGACACCGCCCGCGCGGGGCGATGCCGACAGCGGGAGGGCGTTCGTAAAATACGGCATTCTCCCGCGCTTCGCCCGGCGGCTACACGCCCCATTTGAAAAAGTATCCCACCACGAAGGACGGCCCGGCGGGCAGGTTGCGCCCGGAGAGGGGAAAGCGCCCGCCGACTTCGACGACGCCCGGCCCCACGGCGTGGCCCACACTCGGCATGAACTGCACCAGCCGTCGCCGCGCCGAACGCAAGGGCAGGCCCAGAAACTCCGGCGTCCGCCCGAAGAGGACGTCGAGCGAAAGCTTCCACTGAAAGCCTGCGGTCTGCCCGCCGAACGTGCCGAAGCCGAACCACTCGTTGCCCGGCTTGTGGACGGCCTGCCGGTTCGTCTCGCGCCACCGGTAGCCGAACCATCCGGAGAGGTAGAGCGGGCGCGGCCAGAAAGAGTGGCCGAGTTCGAGCATCACCTCCCAGTCGCGTTGTCCTTCCGCCAGAGGAATCACCTCGGAGTCGCGGGTGTATTTGCCCGTGGCCAGCTTGACGCCGGCGCGCACGGCCACCGGCACGGGCGAGCGCACGCCGAAGAGCTCCGGCCCGAGGCGCACGTGCACCCGCACGTCGCCGACGCCCGTGCTCTCACGGTCTTCGGCCACGTCGTTGAACTGAAGCCGGTGGTACGGCGCCTGCACCCACACGTCGACGCCCCGCACGAGCCCGCCCGCCGCCGTCACGAACACCGAGGTGGTGATCGACCGCCCGCCCTCGTTGAAGAGCCGCTCCTCGTTGCCGCTCTCGTCGAAACGGCGGCGCGTGTCGTGGTGGTACACGCTGACCTGCACCCAGCCCTCGCCCGGCCGCTCGATCCATTGCGCCTGCGCGCCTTCCGGCGTCAGACACCAGCCCGCCAGGGCGATCCACATCCAGCCGTACCGCATCTTTCCGGTCACGTCGCCTCCGAATTGCGTTCGTGTATGTTGCCGATCATTTCCCCGTCCACAGGCGCGTTTCCGGGTGAAAAGCGGCCCATGCGAACCAGAACGCGACGTACGCCTCCGCCACCGGCTCCAAACGCGCGCCCGCCTTCGGGCCCGAGACGGCGCGGCCCGTGACGTCCCACACGCTCCCCGTCTCCGCATCGACGAGCTTCCCGTCCGACGCCGAGAACGTCAGGCGCTGCCCGGCATGGCGCGGGTAGTACGCCATCGCGCTTTGCGCGGCGGCGTCCCAGAAGACGACCACGTCCTCGCCGTCGACGGTCTCGTGCACCGCCCGCACCGGAGCGTCGGCGGCGTCGAGCGCGCCGAAGGGGAAGGCGATGCCGCCGAGGCCCGTCCGCGCCGGTAAACCGAGCACCCGTTCTTTCGGCGGACGGCGCGGATCGAGCGGGCGGCGACGGTCGAAGACGGCGGGGTTGTCGGGGACCTCGTAATCGCCGAACGGATACGCATAGTCGGTATAGTTGCGGATGAAGCCCGTGTTCGACGAGACGACGCGCGTGTCGGGATGGAGCCGTTTCCACCCGCCCCACGTCATCTCGATCACGGGAAACATGGGGAGCGGCGTCCCGAAGCGCACGCCGCACCCCGCCCGTCGGGCCATCTGCGGCCACAGCGACGCCCCCCGCTTCTTCTCGAACATGACGAGGTTGTTCTGAAAAAGCAACCCCGAGACGGCAAACTCGGCGCCGCCCACCACGTCGCGCTCGAAGGCGAGGCTCGACCCGGTGAGGGGGCAATACGTGACGGCGAGCCGCTCCCCGCCGAGGTCGAAGTTGATGATCTCGTGGAACCACAGGATGTTGTGCGGGGCCGCGTACGCCTGCCCGTCGATGAAGAAGCCGATGACGCGGTCGTCATCGACGAGGTAATCGGCCACGCCGTCCGCGCCGACGAGTTCGGGGTTGCTCAGTTCCGGGATGCCCTGAGGCGGCACGCCGCCGTTGAAGAAGCGCTCCGCATCGACGCTGCAGTTCTCTCCGCTCACCTTCGGCAGGACGACCTCGTCCTCCTCGCTGAGCGTGAGGCTGCTCCCTCCGCCGCCGTCGCAGGCCGCCAGAAGGCACAGGCCCGCGAGCACGGCGATCCGCGCGGCGCTCAACTGCCTCCGTTCCATATCTCGACGTCCGGTTGAAAGACGGCCCATGCGAACCAGAACGCGACGTACGCCTCCGCCACCGGCTCGAGCTGCGCGCCCGCCTTCGGGCCCGAGACGGCGCGGCCCGTGACGTCCCACACGCTCCCCGTCTCCGCATCGACGAGCTTCCCGTCCGACGCCGAGAACGTCAGGCGCTGCCCCGCGTGACGCGGGTAGTACGCCATCGCGCTTTGCGCGGCGGCGTCCCAGAAGACGACCACGTCCTCGCCGCCGACGGTCTCGTGCACCGCCCGCACCGGCGCGTCGGTGTCGTCGAGGAGGCCGAAGGGGAAGACCATGCCGCCCGTGCCCACGGGGATGCCGAGCCCGCGCTCTTTCGGCGGACGGCTGCGGTCGAGGCCGGTGCGGCTGTCGAGCAAAGCGGGGTTGTTGATCTCCTCGTAATCGCCGTACGGATAGCCCGTCGGGCGGTAGTTCCGGTTGAAGCCCGTGTTCGACGAGACGACGCGGGACTCCGGGAACATCGCCTTCCACGCGCCCCACGTCATCTCGACCACGGGAAACTTCGTGAGCGAGACGCCGACCCGGGCCCCGCATCCGGCGCTTCCGATCATCTGCGGCCACAGCGAGACGTTGTCCGTGCGGTCGTACATCGTCAGGTTGTTGTTGTAGAGCAGCCCCGAGACGCCGAACGTCCCGCCTCCGACGGCGGCGCGGTCGAAGGCGATGCTCGAGCCGGTGAGCGGGCAGTACGTGACGGCGAGCTTCGTCGCCCCGAGGTCGAAGTTGGCGATCTCGTGCCACCACAGAATGTTGTGCGGCACGGCGTAGGCCTGCCCGTCGACGAAGAAGCCGATGACGCGGCTGTCGTCGGTGAGGAAGCCTCCGACCTCATCCGGCGGCGCGAGGTCGGGGTTCGTGAGCGCGGGGATGCCGTCCGGGGGCACGCCGCCGTCGGCGAAGTGGCTGATGTCGATGTTGCAGTTCTCGGCGTCCACGCGGGGAAGCGGGCCGGTGGTTTCGACGCCGTTGTTGCCGCCGTCCGCCCCGCCGCCGCCGTCACAGGCGGAGAGCATCACGGCGAAGACGAGCACGAAAGACGGGATCGAGCGATGAAAGCGAGGCGTGAACGATCTGATCATGGCCGAATCTCGAATGGGTGGGGCCGGCTTTCCCCGAAGGGCGGAAGCCGTCAGTTTCGATAAAGGTCGGTGTTCGGTTTGAAGGCGAACCACGCGAAAGAGAAGTAGTCGCCGTGAGGCAAGGCCCGAAGCTGCCGCCCCGCCATCGGCCCGGAGACGGCGCGGCCCGTGACGTCCCACACGCTCCCCGTCTCCGCATCGACGAAACGACCGTCTTCGTACGAGAAGTGAAGCGCGCGCCCGTCGACCGTCGGGTCGAAGACGCCGGTGGAACCGACCTCTCGGGACTCGGCGATGCGGGACTTGTCGAGCGCCGAGGTCGCGCCTTTCTCGGAGTGAAAGACGACGAGCGGCTGCCCGCCCACCTCGTCGTGGATGACGTGCGCCCGTCGCGTGACCGCATACGGATACGCCTTGTCCACCCCGCCGAAGCTCACCCCCACCACCTTCTCCATGGGGCGGAGCCGATCGTCGGTGGGGCCTTTGTAGAGGAACGGTCGCTCGTTCACGTCGTCGTAGCCGACGTACGGGTTCCGGCCGTAATTGCGCCGGTGGCCGGTGTCCCGGGAAAGCACCATGCCGTCGGGATGGGCCGTATAAAACTGCTCGAACGAGATGATCTGCGCCGGGATCGGGGCGAGCTTCACTCCGGTGAGCTCACCGACGATGCCCTCGCCGGAGAGCTGTTGCCAGAGCGTGTGCGTCTGCCGGTCGTACATGACGAGGTCCGAGTGGCGAAGCATTCCGGAGACGCCGAACTCGAGCGTCCGCCCGTCCACGCGCCGGTCATAGACGAGCGCGCTGTAACAGAGCGGGCAAAACGTGACCACGACGGGGACGTCGAACGACACGCCGTCGTCGACGATCTCGTGCCAGGTCAGGATCTGTAGCGGATAGGCGCGCGCCACCCCGTCGATCACGAGCGAGAGGACCGGCTCCCGCTCCCCGATCCACCGCCGCGCCTCCTCGATGGAGACGAACTTCGGGTGGTCGATGGCGGGAATGGCGTCGCGCGGGATGTTGACCGACAGTTCGGAGACGTCGATGTTCTTCTTGTCCCAGTTCGTCCGCCAGTCGTCCAGGCGCGCCCCCTGCGGGCGCTGCGCCGTCGCCGTCCCCGCGACGGCCAACACCGCCGTCACCAACGCGAGGGTCCATCGAAACAGCGGCTTTGCGGCAGGTAGATTCATCACTCGGTCATGGGCTGTGCGACACGTCTCCACACGGCGACGGAAGGCGCCCCGCCGCCTCGACCGCCGGAGCGTACGTCTCCCCGTGCGGCCTCGTCATCTTTAGAGCGCGCGACGCTTCGGGCGTTACGTGCGCCTGTATATTCGTTATAACGATTTTTTAACCCATCCCCTTGATATTATGGCCTGAGATGCTAATTTTGCGCTCGGGAGGGCTCGGCTGTATCCGTTTCCCACCAACCTTACGGAGAGCGCCATGAAATACGCGGTTCTCATCGGACGTTTCCTCTTCTCCCTCCCGTTCGTCCTGTTCGGGCTCAACCACCTGATGAAGCTCGACGCCATGAGCGGGTATGCCGCCTCGAAAGGCGTGCCGGCGGCGACGTTCGTCACGATTGTCACGGGCCTCTTGATCATCGCCGGCGGGCTGAGCGTCATGCTCGGCTACAAGGCCAGGATCGGAGCCTGGTTGCTCGTCGTCTTCCTCGTCCCGACGGCCTTCATCATGCACAACTTCTGGGGCGTCGAAGAGGCGATGGCCCAGAACGAGATGGCGCATTTCTTCAAGGATCTCGCGCTCGCGGGCGGCGCCCTGCTCATCACGCACTTCGGCTCGGGGCCGCACAGCCTGGACCAACGACGGGCGGAAAGCACCGAGGCTCCACAGACGGCCTGACGAAGCCGGCAGGAACCTTCCGCCATCCGGCCCGGAGACCGCGCGTTTCCGGGCCTTTTTCATGCGCCGAACCCGCGGGGAACGGAAAACCCTCGGCCGCCTCAATACCGGTACCCGCTGACCTCCTCGGGCGAAAAGTCCACGCCGAGGCCGGAGGCGATGCGGTTGACGAAGTTGAAATAGCTCACGATCAGGTTGACGTCGAGGATGTCGCGGTCGGTGAAGCCTTCGGCCCGGAGCGCCGCGACGTCGGCTTCGGTGACGGCGGCGGGCGTTTTCGTGAGCTTCTCGGCGTATTCGAGCATGGCCCGCTGCCGCCCGGTCAGCTCGAGCGCGCGGAAGTCGCGCGTCGCCTGCGTCACGCGGTCCCGGTCCTTCCAGTAAAAATTCAGCGCCTCGGCGTGATGATGCACGCAGTACGGACACCCGTTCGCCGCCGAGACGACGGTGGCAATGAGCTCGCGGTCGGCGCGGCGGAGCTTCGAGCGGCCGAACATGATCTTCAGATACAGGTCCATGTGCGCCTGCATCGTGGGCGGGTTGAGGCTGTGGATGCGCATGATGTTCGACAGCTTCCCCCGGCTGCCGACGATGCGATCGTAAATCTCCCTGAGTTCTCCGGAGGCGTCCGCCTCGTCGATCATCTCTATCCAGGCCATAAGTCGGGTTGCGGGTTTGAAGGTGAAGGTCGGGGGGTTCGTGCCCCGGCGGGCGGCTCCGTTTCAGGCGAAGCGCACGGCGAGGCGTTCGGCCACGAGCCGCCCCACGTTGAGCGAGGCGGTGGCGGCGGGCGAGGCGGCATTGCACACGTTCACGACGCGGTCGGTTTCCGTGATGAGGAAGTCGTCCACGAGTTCGCCGTCGGGGCGGAGGGCCTGCGCGCGCACGCCGGAAGGCGCGGGCGCGAGGTCGTCGAGCGTGATCTCGGGGATGAGACGGCGGAGCGAGGCGAGGTAGACCCTCCGGCAGAGCGACTGCCCGATCTCGAAGAGGCCCTTGCGCCAGTGCCGCCGCGCCATGCGACGGAAGCCGGGGTAGGCGAGCGTCTCGGCCAGCTCGCGCGGGTGGATCGTGCCGAAGGTGTACCCCTCGCGCGCGAAGGCGAGCACGGCGCTCGGCCCGCACTCCACGCGCCCGTCGACCCTCCGCGTGAAGTGGACGCCGAGGAACGGATAGGCGGGATCGGGCACGGGGTAGATGAGATGACGGCAGAGATGCCGGGCGCGCGGCTTGAGCTCATAGTATTCGCCGCGAAACGGGACGATGCGCACGCCGGGGTCCTGCCCGCTCATCTTCGCCACGCGGTCGGCATACAGCCCCGCGCAGTTGACGGCGAAGCGCGCCCGGATCTCGCCCGCCGCCGTCGCGAGCGTGAGGCCGTCGGGGCGCTCGACCATGCCGCGCACCCCGGCGCTCGTGCGGACGGCGTGCCCCCGCGCCCGGATGCGGTCGGCCAGCCGCGCGCTCACCGCCCGGTAGTCGACGATGCCGGCCTCGGGCACGAGGATCGCCTCGAGGCCCGCCGCGTGCGGCTCCCGCGCGCGCAGCCGCTCCGGCCCGATCAACTCGCACGCGACGCCGTTGGCCCGCCCGCGTTCGAGGATGGCGTGAAGGCGCGGGCGCTCGTCCTCGCGCACGGCCACGATCACCTTGCCGCAGACCTCGTACGGCACGCCTTCTTCCTCACAGAACCGCACGAGCGCCTTCCGCCCCTCGCGGCAGTTCTCCGCCTTCAGCGAGCCGGGCCGATAATAGATGCCCGAGTGGATCACTCCCGAGTTGCGGCCGGTCTGATGCGCCGCGAGCGTCGCCTCCTTTTCGAGCACGACGAGCCGCCGATCCGGGTAATGGAAAGCGAGGTGATGGGCCGTCGCCAGCCCCACGATGCCCCCGCCGATGATCGCGATGTCGTACGTCAAAAGCGTTTCCCGCTCCCGTGTGTAAAAAAGGACGCCCTCCCCGGCTCACGCCTCCGGCAGCCCGTTCCGGATCACGTCCTCCATGGCGTCGACGAAGCGGTCGATCTCTTCGAGCGTCGTATACACGTTCGGCGTCACGCGCAAGCCCTCGAACTCGGGATGGATGATGGGGGTGACGATGATGCGGTGCTTCCGCCACAGGTGCTGCCCGAGCTTCACCGTATCGACGCCCTCGACCTGAACCGTGGCGATGGCGCACGAGAACTCGGGCTCGAGGCTCGTGTGGAGCCGGACGCGGTCGTGCGCGAGGAGACGGTCCACCCACAGGCGCGTGAGATGCCGGAGCCGGGCCTCTTTCCGCTCGGCCCCGATGCCCTGATGGAACGTGAGCGCCTCGGCAATGGCGAGGTAGTTCGCCGCCGGATGCGTGCCGATCTCTTCGAACTTGCGGATGTCCTCGTCCATCTTCTCGGGCGCGGCCATCATCGGCCACAGCCCGCCGATCTTGTCTTTCCGCACGTAGAGCATCCCCGTGCCGTGCGGGGCGAAGAGCCACTTGTGAAGGCTCGTCGCGTAATAGTCGCAGTCGAGGTCGTCGTGGGTGAACCGGAAGTGGGCGAACGAATGCGCGCCGTCGACGATGACGGGAATACCCTTCGCACGGGCCATGTGCACCACCTTCTTCACCGGCAGGATCTGCCCCGTGATGTTGACGATGTGGCACATGAGGATGGCCCGGGTGCGCGGCGTGATATGTTCCTCGAACAGGCGCACGACCTCGTCCGGGTCCTCGGCGGGGATGGGCAGGGGAAACTGGACGAGCTTGATGCCGTCGCGGCGCTCGCGCTGTTTGAAGGTGTTGATCATGCGCCCGTAGTCGTGCGTGGTGGTGAGCACCTCGTCGCCCGGCTCGAAGTCGAGGCCGAGCTGGCAGATCTGAAGTCCTTCCGAAGCGTTGCGCGTCAGGGCGATCTCTTCGGGGTCGCAGCCGAAGTCGCGGGCCAGGCGCTGCCGGACGCCCTCGCGCTGGGGTTCGAGGATGCGCCACATCGTATAGACCGGCGCCTCGTTCGAGTAGTCGAGGTGGCGTTTCATGGCCGCCTGCACGATGGCCGGCGCGGGGCTGACGCCGCCGTTGTTCAGGTTGACGAGGCTGCGGTCCACCGTGAAGGCCTGCTGCACTTCGAGCCAGAACGACTCGTCGCGGGCGATCTCCTCCGGCGTGCCGGGATAGCCGGCGAGCGCCTCGAGCAGGCGCGGCAACGCGGCAGGTTTGAACGTGGCGGTCACCATGGCGGCGGCGGCGGGACCGCCAAAGGCTCCGAAAAACTGACGGCGCGTATACATTGATCTACCTCCGAGGCGGGATGAGAAAGGGGCGGCGCATCGCAATATGCCTTGTGCTTTGCCCGGATAATCTAA
>Ga0256841_1001429_pt1 | contig 20803 bp, 20 predicted proteins | sample 356308metaG_FD_185971 | JGI IMG/M metagenome (GOLD analysis project Ga0256841, IMG submission 185971) | Hydrothermal vent microbial communities from Mid Atlantic Ridge, Atlantic Ocean - 356-308 | ecosystem: Environmental > Aquatic > Marine > Hydrothermal vents | place: Atlantic Ocean: Mid... | reverse complement strand
GTATCAAATAGTTCGTAAAGTATCGTTAATCTGCATCAACTCATCTTGACAACGATATCTTCCAGAGAATTGGCACAGACCTGCATACGCTTGCCTATTTCCTTGAGCTGGGAAAGGATCTCTTTCCTGACGAACATTTCCCTCATATTGCCGCTGTCGGCAAGTGCGGCCATCATTTTAATGTGCCGTTCTATGAGTGCTTCATAGCCATCCCTTACCTCCTGCGCATGATTCGCCACGATCACAGCATCTCCCCCTTTGAGATTTTGAAATCCAAGCTGCAGGCTTTTGGACTGCTGCTGTATACATCCGATGATCTCGGTATAGCCGTCATCGAGACTTGTGATACGGTACGCTTTGGCTTCAAGTACAAAATGGCGGATACTCACAGCGATCCAGTCAAGCTGTGTGATCACCCTGTAGATAGATTCCCTGTCGATCGGGGTAATGAAGGCATTGAGAAGCTCATTCATATTCTTCTCTTTGATACTTTGTGCCTGGCTCTCGTTGTCAAGTATCTCTTTACAGCTTGCCTCTTTTTCTTCGATAAAACAAAGATAGAGTGCATTGATGATACTTTCTACTGCCAAAGAATGCTCTATGAGTGCCGAGATGAAATCCACCTCTTTGGGCAGAATGAATTTTTTAATGAATGAGGTCATGATACAACTCCGAGTATTTGAATGATAATATAGGAATAAAGCGCACCGAACATCATGGAAACAGGAACATTCACGAACCATCCCAGGACGATCTGGCCCGCTCTTCCCCACGCCACATGCGAAGGTTTCTCGGCCGCACCGTTCCCAAGCAGTGTAGCCGTTACGACCTGTGTGGTAGAGGTAGGCGCACCGATACTGGTGGCCAGTGTATTGACCAGTGCCGCACCCAGCTGATCGGCGACCGAATGGATCAGCCGTATGCGGTAAAGCTCAAAGCCCAGTGTTTTGATAATACTCCATCCTCCGAACATCGTGCCCAGTGTAATGGCGCTGGTACAGAGAATGATCACCCAGAGCGGGATAAAGAAGTGCTGCGTATCCCCTGATGCCAAAAGCATCATTCCTATGATGGCCATGCCTTTCTGTGCATCATTGGCTCCGTGGGAAAAGCCAAGCCATGCTACAGAAAAATATTGCGACACAACAAAAAGCGGACGGATCTTCATCGTAAACCGTTTAAAAATAAAAAAGATCAGTTTCATAATGAGAAACCCGATGATAAAACCAAGAAAAGGAGAGGCAAAGAGTCCGACGACCACTTTCATCATCCCTTCCAGATGCCCCTGATGCAAAGCTTCCATACCCCAGTTGATCTTTTCGCTCCCGACCACAAAAAGCCCGGCACCCACGAGACCGCCTGCCAGAGAATTGGAGGATGAGGAGGGAAGGCCGAATCTCCAGGTGATCAGGTTGTAGGTAATGGCCGCGAACAATGCGGCAATGACCAAGGCCTGGGCATGCATCATGGATGCCCCGTTGATCTCGACAAAGGTGCCGATCGTATCGGCAACGGCAAGGCCTACCGTCAAAGGGCCAAGGAAAGTAAAAAGTGCAACGATGGCAATCGCAACGGAACTTTTCATCGCCCGTGATGCAATAGCCGTGGCAACCATATCCGCAGCATCATGAAAACCGTTCGTGAAATCAAAGGCAAAAACAGAAACAATGGTCAAAAGCAGCAATATGGTCGTAAGTTCCATACAGGGATTATACTATGATTCCCTAAACCCCGCCCCTCAAGCAATCACAAATGGGGTTCAGCTGCTTTTTTCTCTGATGATTCTTCTGTCTGCGTCACATACCTCTTACGGATATCGAACTGAAAACTTGTTAGATAACTGACCAGTACTACGGTGATACCTGTTGCTACCAGGATATTGTAGTCGAAGGTGAGTTCAAGGGCCAGGACAACGGCGGTCAGAGGCAGCTTCATCACTACTCCCATGAAGACCGCCGCACCGACCGCGGCAAAAAAGAAAGGTTCAAAGGGGAAGTGGGAAAAAAAGGTCAGGATCTCCCCGTAGCCGTACCCTACCAGCGCACCGATGCTCATCATCGGAAGGAAGAGCCCGCCTACCGCATTGGCGTAGAGAGAGACAGACGTACCTATGATGCGCAAAAGGATGATCAGAAAAATGAAGTAGACGGAGATAGGCTCTGTATTGTTGATCAGGTGCATGACGATCTCTTTCCCCGTGAATGCCGCATGCGGTTCGATCATCAGGATCGTACCGATCACTGCCCCGCCGATGAGGGAAAAGACCACATTCCGCATCGTACGGAATTTTTTGAACACTTCAAGATCTATGATATGCAGCAGCCGCTTTTTCATGAAAAGGTAAAGATAGACAAATATCGTAATGAAAGGGATGAAAAGCAAAATAGGCACCAGATAGTTCAGATCGAATTCTTTTCCCAGGGAACTGTGAAAAGAGATAGAATCAAGAAATTTCACCGCGATCGAAAAAGCGACCACAGAAGAGAGAATGACATACCCTATATACTGTTTAATGAACTGATAGGCAATATTTTCGATGGAGAAGACAATACCCGTCAGAGGGGAGACAAAGATCGCTGCAATACCGCTGCTCGCTCCCACACTGATCATCATTTTCACAAGCATGGAAGGAAGCCCAAAGAAACGGTGTATCTGGTACGCCACCATTGCCCCCATACTTGCTGAGGGCCCTTCCGTTCCCACTGCATAGCCGCTTGCAATAGAGAGCGTGGAAGCGATGACCTTCATGACCAGTGTCTTGACATTGATGATCAGCTTGTTCTGACTGACCGATTCGGCGATTTCCGTCAAACCGTATTCCCGCACATAGTTGTCTTTTGAGATCAGATAATTGACCACAAAAATAGCGACAGTCGGTACAAGATAGAGATACCATACCGGCAGTACAGGGATCGTTTCAAAAGGATCTCCCATAAAAAACAGACGTCTCGTAAATGAAATAAGAAGTTCATAAAAGGTGATGAAAAATCCGCTGATAACCCCTGTCAACAATGTCGCGATTATCAGTTTGGCGATCATCTTTCCCGCTGCCTTTTATTTGAGATTATAAATTATATAACTTTTTCTATAAATATCACGGCAATACTGCTTCGGCAACATAAACTTCCGAAAGATCGAGCTTTACAGAAGTCCCCGCTCCCTTTCTTGAAGAGATGGCAATCTCTATCCCTTCTGTATCACAGTAGGCTTTCACCAGTGCCAGCCCTATGCCTTTGCCTTCTTTACTGCTGTCGCTTTGGTAGTAGCGTTCATACACCTTTAAAAGTTCTGCATCATCCATACCGACACCCTTGTCTTCTATGAAGAGGCAATGCCTTTCAAGTCTCAGCGTTATGGCTGCACTTTTGGATGAATACTTCATTGCATTCATCAAAAGGTTGTCCAGCATTTTTTCAAAACCTATTTTGTCAACATCTATTGTCAGGGAGTTGACATCTACGCTGAAATGATTCCGTCCAAAAGATTCAAAAGCTTCTACCCTCTCTGCTATCAGAGCCTGGAGATCCACATGTTCTTTTTCGATCGGGTGGATCTCTTTTCTAATACTGTAAACCAGCTCTTCATAAAGGCGCTCCAGTCTGTCGGATGATGTTTCGATGCGCTCAAGCCTTTTAAGGGAGCGTTCATCTTCCTCTATGCCTTTTTTCAACATTGCCGCATTAGCCTTGATCGTCGCAAGAGGTATATTCAGTTCATGTACAATGTCTGAGACCAGTTGGGAGAGACTGGCATCGAGCTCTGCCTTGGGAGCAAGGAGATGCGCAGAGATAATGTATCCCCATCCGGCAGCAAGCAGCAGGACCAAAAAACCGGCAACAAGGAAATTGCTCTCGGTAAACCCTTCGTTCTTCAAAAACCAATATAGGAAACTCAACAGGATCGCCACACTGGAAAAATACCCCAGTGCCGCCAGCACTGTCTTCTTCCAGTGGGACGAGCGTTTCACAAGGCACTCCATCGGTAGCCGACACCGCGTACATTGAGAATGTTTTCGGGAAAATATTTTTTCAGCTGCGTCACATACACACGCAAAGAACCGTCACTGGCCTGCTGGCCGGCTGCCCAGAGTCTGCTCTTGATCTCTTCGCTGCTGACCACTTCTCCTTTGGCCTGTACAAGCAGCAGCAGCAGATCTACTGCCTTGTTCGTCACATCAAGCGGTGTATCCTCCAGATAAATCGTTTTTGCAACAGTATCGAGGCTGTATCTTCCAAGTTCCATCCGATCCTGTCGGATCTGGCGGCGGAGTACAGCCTGTATGCGAAGCCCAAGCTCATCAAGGTCGATCGGCTTTTTCATATAGTCATCTGCACCTTTTTCAAAACCTTCTGCAAGGGATACTTTGTCTTCTCGGGAAGTCAGAAATATCGCCGGTGTCGTATCACCGCTGTGCCGTAATTTTTCCAAAAGATCAAACCCGCTCTCATAGGGGAGATTCACATCGAAAAGATAAAGATCGAAAATAGTGCTGTAACTCATTTCCAGTGCCGAATAGGGATCCATCGCCGTTTCTACAGTATACCCCTCCTCTTCCAGAAAATCTTCCAGTGTCTCATTAAAAAGCGGGTCATCTTCGAGTACGAGTATGCGTGCCAATATTTTGCCTTATGCTGTATTGCAGTGATTATACCAAATGATGCAATAGGATTGCCAAAATTAGCGATAGTGCTTGTGCTGTGGGTGTTTGCAAAGAATTTGAGCTTAACCCAAAGGTTAATCGATGATTATTTGTAAATGCCCACAGTGCAATGACTTTTGCTGGTTTGGTGATTTCTATTGCATATTTTGGGATTATACCCCAACTCATGTTATAATTCCTGCAAAAAGATGCAGAGGCAACAGCCATGGAAAAACATATTTCCTTTTTCAGACATACGGAGGGGAAGATCCTTATAGCCGGGCTGGCCCTGCTTTCGCTTCTTCTTCTGCTCCTTCTCCTCAGTGCTGTTTTTATTCCCGGCTCTCTGCAGACACTTCTGGGTATGACTGCGACGAATATCATTTTTGGAAGAATGGCCGGCCTCTCTATCGGGATTGCTGATCAGATGGATACACGCTTTCTTATCTCCTTCACTTCGCTCATCGAAATGATCATGGTACTGCTGTTCTATCCTCTTTTCGTACAAAGCTGGGATCGGCTTGAGATCATTACCTATAAACCCCTGCATCGTTTTTTTGAACGTGCCGGGGAAACGGCAGAGAAATATCAATCCACGATAAAAAAATACGGTATTCCAGGTCTTATCTTCTTTGTACTTACACCCCTTGCCATGACAGGACCCGTCGTAGGATCATTCCTAGGATACATCCTGGGTTTCAGCCATCGCAAGACCCTGGGTACGATCCTTATCGCAACGATCATTGCCGTGTCATTATGGACTTACCTCATCGGACATTTTGAAACACTTCTCATCACCTACAGTTCACTGTTGAATATCGGCCTGCTGGCCGCTGCTGTCTTGATGGGGATCTGGTATATAGTAAAAGAATATCTGATAAAAGAAAAATGAGGGGGTGGATTTCGACGCTAAAAACGTGAAGCAGTTCACGTTTGCTTAACGGGGTCCCCAGCCTGCGCGGCTACATTCGCTCCGCTCATTCCGACCGCTTCGGTTTCGACCCTACAAACGTGAAGCAGTTCACGTTTGCTTAACGGGTCTCACATAAACATTCCGCCGTTTACTTTTAGGGTTTCTCCGGTAATGTATGAGGCATGGTCTGAAAGCAGGAAAGCAACCGCTTCAGCCACTTCTTTGGGTTCACCGAATCTTCCCATAGGGATCTTCGCCGTGAAAGCATCTTTTACCTCCTCTTTAAGTACATCAGTCATTTCTGTCGCAATGAACCCGGGGGTAATCGTGTTGTAGCGGATGTTTCTCGGTGCTGCTTCAATGGCAAAACTTTTGGTCATGGCAATGGTCCCGCCTTTGCTCGCCGCATAGTTGGTCTGCCCCGCATTGCCTGTTTCACCTACGATGGAGGCAATGTTCACCACTGAACCGAAACGTTTTTTTCCCATGACCTTGACCGCTTCGCGACACCCGATGAACGTTGATTTGAGATTGGCTTCGATAACCGACATAAAATCATCCGTCTTCATACGCATCGCCAGTTTGTCATTGGTAATACCCGCATTATTGACCAGATAGGAAAGTTCGCCATCCGTCTCCACGATGCTTTTGACCGCCGCAACGAACGCTGCCTCATCACTCACATCGAAACCGAGGGTCTCCGCTTTGCCGCCTTTTGCCTCTATCTCCGCTTTGACCGCAGCCGCTTCAGCTTCTCCGCTTCTATAATTCACCCATACTTTCAGTCCCATTTCTGCCAGTGTTCTGGCGATCTGTGCACCGATCCCTCTGCTTGCACCTGTGACCAGTACATTGTTTCCCGTAAATTTCATTCTGTTCATTCTCCTTATATATTATGAGCACTCAAAAAGTTTATTCTTGATATCTTCGAAGATTTTATAATCTTCTTCGCTGATCTCATCTGAATAGATAATATGGTTTATCTGCTCAAGCAAATGAAATTTGGAAAGTTTGTCATCACACAATGCCTGGTTGATGATTGCAATATGTTCATCGAGATCATACTCTTTATGCATAATATCCCTCAGAAATGCCTTTGCCTCTTCTTCATCGCAATTGAAATCCTGTCCCATGATCTCACAAAAGAGCGGTGCTTCTTTCTCCACATCCCTTTTGTCGACTTTAATGATATGTGCCAGCAGCGTTCCCACCGACTCTTTGATCTTCTTTTCCATGATAATCTCTCCTTCTTTCAAGCGTACTTTATTATTGTACCAAAATATAGAAGCACTATGCAATCAGCGGTTCATCCATCTCTTCGGGGATCTTCAGCCCCATGATCTTCAGTACTGTCGGTGCAATATGGTTCAATCCGCCGTCTCTCACTTCATCCACACCCGGAGCAAGTACGAAACACCATACTTCTCCCACGGTATGGTTCGTCAGCACATGCCCCTGGAGGTCACACATCTCTTCACAGTTGCCATGATCACTCGTCAGTACAATGGCATAACCATCCTCCCTGGCTTTTGCAATGATCTGTCCAAGCTCACGGTCTACCGCTTCTACCGCTTCTCTCGCCGCATCGTAATTCCCCGTATGCCCTACCATGTCTCCGTTGGCAAAATTCACCACAATGAACGCGTACGCTTCATCCATGGCGGTACGTACTGCTTCACCTACCTGCGGTGCCGACATTTCCGGTTTCATATCATACGTCTTGACATTCGGACTTGGTATCAGCACACGGCTTTCCCCGATCATCGGCTCTTCGATGCCGCCGTTCAGGAAGAAGGTGACATGCGCATACTTTTCTGTCTCTGCCGTATGCAGTTGTCTTAAGCCGGCACGGGAAATCACTTCTGCCAACGTATTTTTCGGTGCTTCTTTGGGAAAAAGTACCGGATAAGCGAAACTTGCATCATACTGCGTCATCGTCGCGATATGCAGTGGGATCCGCTTCCGTTCAAAGGCATCAAAGCCCTCCGCGCCCAGTGCTGTCGTAATTTCCCGTACCCTGTCGGAACGGAAGTTGGTCATGATCACCGCATCTCCCGCCTGCATCCCCTCATAGCCGTTAAATGCTACAGGCTCGATAAACTCGTCCGTCTCCTTCTTCGCATAACTCGCCTCGATATAGGCTTCGGGAGAAAGGGATGTTTTCGGTGTTGCTTCGGCAATGGCACGGTATCCTTTTTCCACGCGTTCCCAGCGGTTGTCTCGATCCATCGTATAAAAACGGCCGCCCAGTGTTGCAATGGAAATATCTTGATCACACAGTGCTTCGATCTGTGCCAGGTAGGTTTTCGCCGAAGTCGGGCTGACATCCCTTCCATCGGTGATCAAATGCAAAAAGACCCTCTTCCCTCTCTTTTTGGCCAGTTTTGCAAGCCCGACCGTGTGTTCAATATGCGAATGTACCCCGCCGTCACTCATCAATCCGATCAGATGCACACGGTCACTCTGCTCCAAAACCGTTTTAAGAACATCATTTTCTTCTATACTGCCATCTTCCAATGCCAGAGATATTTTGACAAGATCCTGATACAATACACGTCCGGACCCTATGGTCATATGCCCCACTTCGGAATTTCCCATTTGCCCTTCAGGCAGGCCGACGCTCAATCCGTGCGTTGAGATAAGGGCATGAGGTGCAGTTTTGAAAAGTGTGTCATACGTAGGCTTTTTTGCTGCCTCGAATGCGTTACAGCCGCTATGGGGTTTATAACCGATACCATCGGTGATGATCAACACTGTTTTTTGAATATCCATAAAATTCTGTCTCTGCTTCTTTTTTATGAAATCATAGTAAAATAAGCTTGTTTAAACCTAAAGCGTTATACTAATCCCATAAATGAAAGTCGCCTATGCTATATGAATTGAACACCCTGCTCCATATGCACCTTTTCGGATATATCTCCGTACGTGCAGGTTTGGCCTTCCTGCTGGCATTTCTGCTTGTCCTGATACTCATGCCGAAATACCTTGTCTGGGCCAGGGCCAAAAATGCCAACCAACCCATCAGCAAATATGTTGAAGCCCATGCAAACAAAGGGCATACTCCCACTATGGGCGGTGCTGTTTTCCTTGCCGCAACCTTCATTGCTGCATTCATTGTGATAGACTTGGCAAATATTTATGTCTGGGGTGGGCTCATCACTCTTTTGGGCTTTGGTCTGGTAGGCTTCAAAGATGATATCGGCAAGATCCTCTCCGGAGACAATCTTGAAGGCTTGACACCAAAAGGGAAAATGGGCCTGCAGATCATTGTTGCACTTATCTCCACCGGACTGCTGCTTTATGTCGGGTTTCCAACAGAGCTTTATGTTCCGTTCCTCAAAACACCGCTTTTTGATATGGGCTGGTTCGCGATCCCCTTCTGGGTATTGATGTTCCTTGCAGTGACCAATGCTGTGAATCTCACGGATGGCCTGGACGGCCTGGCAACCGTACCATCCATCATCTCTCTTGTCTCTCTCGGACTCATTGTCTATGTGACAGGGCATGCCACATTCAGTCACTATCTGCTTGTACCCCATGTCAATGGCGTGGGGGAAGTCCTCGTCCTTGCCTCTGCCCTTGCGGGTGCCCTCATGGGGTTTCTCTGGTACAACTGCTATCCCGCCGAGATCTTCATGGGTGATACAGGAAGTCTCTCCATAGGCGGATTTTTGGCTTACCTCGCCATCTTGGGAAAAAGTGAAATTCTGCTCATCCTTATCGGCTTTGTCTTCGTTATGGAAACAGTTTCCGTCATTTTGCAGGTCGGCAGTTACAAACTGCGCAAAAAACGGATCTTCCTCATGGCTCCTCTGCATCACCATTTCGAACTCAAAGAGTGGGCAGAGAACAAGATCATCATCCGTTTCTGGATGATCGCCTTTATCACGAACGTACTTGCGCTGATCAGTTTCAAATTCAGATAGTCCACCCTACGGAGAACAACATGATAAAAAAACCAACACTCTTCGGTTACGGATTAACAACCAAAGCGATCGCCAAAAAACTTGGTGGAGGCTGTACCTTCTACGATGACAACACCAAAGAGCCCTATACCGATGAAGAGGGCAACAAGATCCTCCCCTCGGCGCTCTTCGCCCCTGACAAAAGCGCACTGGAAGTCACCACGCCAAGCCTTAAACCGGATCATCCTCTCATCCAAAAAGCAAAACACCTCTTAAGTGAATACGACTATATTTTAGGGAGCAGGGAGCAGGGAGCAGGGAGTCTTTTCTTCTCTCATATACAAGCATTACAAAGCCATGCGGACCATCACTCCTCACTTGAAAAGCAGATGCCTTTCACTATTTGGATATCCGGCACCAACGGCAAGACCACCACCACGCAGATGCTTACCCACCTCCTTGCACACAGAGGAGCCCTCAGCGGCGGCAATATCGGCATACCTCTTGCCGATCTTGATCCTACTGCGCCTATCTGGGTGCTGGAAACCAGTTCCTACACCCTGCACTATACCCAAACTGCATCACCCAATATCTACCTGCTGCTCCCCATTACCCCGGACCACCTGGACTGGCACGGTTCGGAAGCAGTCTATACCGAGGACAAACTTCGTCCTCTGCTGACGATGAAGGAAGGTGAACTGGCATTGGTACCCAAAGGCCTGAACCTGCCCAGGACCGATGCCTTTGTCGTAGAGTACGACTCAACTGCTTTTCTGGCAGACTATTTCAATATCAATCCACAACATATACACTTCAAAGCAGCCTTTCTTGAAGATGCCATGCTGGCACTGTCAGTGACCCGAGTTCTTTTCGATGAAGTGGATTATGCCCGTATCAATACTTTCAAAATGGATCTCAACCGCCAACAGGAGTTCCATGATGCTAAAGGCAGACTCTGGGTCAATGATTCCAAAGCTACCAATGTGGATGCAGCCATCCAAGCCATCAAAGCATACAGTGAACACCACATTCATCTCATTGCCGGAGGGGATGACAAAGGGGTGGACCTGCATCCGTTCTTTGATGCCATGGAAGGTGTTTCACTTACATTATATAGCATTGGTGCGAACAGCGAACGTCTCCTCTCCCTCGCCAAGGAACACAACATTGATGCCGTTGGAGCAGATACACTTGAGCATGCCGTCACACACATAGACAAGAACATGCATGAAAACGATGTTGGCCTCCTCTCTCCCGCCGCAGCCAGCTTTGACCAGTTCAAGAACTATGCACAAAGAGGAGAGATTTTTATAAAATTAGTTCAAAAGTTAAGTAAAGATTAAAATTAAACCGTTATAATTTCAGCCACTTAACAAAACATCAGTGGCTCCGTAGCTCAGTTGGTAGAGCAATGGATTGAAAATCCATGTGTCGGCGGTTCGATTCCGTCCGGCGCCACCACTCACAAATTCCTTTTATTTCATAATCAGATAGTATAATTCTCTTTTTCTAAACTAATCGGTTTAAAAATCATTTACTTTTCTTAAAAAACAGCTCTATTTCTTAAATTTTTTGACTCAAAATAGTTTTAAGTTATTTTTAAAACATCAAAACCCCTCGTGTATATGGGCTTTATAACGATTTCTTACTGCTATTAACTTTTTATTAATAAACTTGACATTTATAAATATAATACGCTATAATACGTTTTGTATTCAAAAAATCAAGGAGATTACAATGAAAAAAGCATTATTACTTTCAGTAGTGGCTTCAGTAGCAGTTATGGCGGGTGGGGACATTGCTCCAGTACCAGCGCCAGTAGTAGAAACTTCCAATTGGGAGTGGAGTGGAACAGCAAAAGTATATTACCAGACAATGGATCATGAGAACTATGCACTTGGTAACGGACCGGTTGTTGGAAACAGCAATGATTTCTTTGACAGAAAATCTTCTGCAGCAGATGCAGGTCTTCAATTAAGAGTAAACAACAAAGATGTGATTGCAGGTATTGGTTTCGGTGCTGAAATGACTGGTCTTTCTACACTAAACCTTGTCAATGCGGGTGTAGTGACTGCAAGTATGCAAAGTGCTGCAGACGGTTCTGTACATGGAAATCCTGGTGATGCTGACAATATGCTTAGCAGTGCTTGGATCAGCCAGGCATACTTGACATATGGTTTCGGTAATACCTCATTCAAACTTGGTCGTCAAGAGCTTCCAAAGTCTCTTTCTCCATTTGCATTCTCTGAAGGCTGGAACATCTTCAAAAACACATTTGAAGCATTGCTTGTTGTAAACACAGACCTTCCAGACACAACATTGGTCGGTGCCTATGTAAACAGAGCGAACGGTTCTCTCTCTTATGCAGGTTCTATCGTAGCAATTACTGCCGGTACAGCTGCCAACCATGGTGCTGGTGACCTCGCTGACTGGAGAAATGTAGGTGACAACGGTACTTATATGCTGACTGCACAGAACAAATCTATCGAAGGTTTGACTCTGACAGGTACATTCTACTATGCACCATCATTTGCTAAAAATGGTGTGATCAGTACAAACAACTCATATCTTTCAGGTTTGGGTGGTGTTGCAATCAATAATAGTGATTCTGATGCTATGGTACTTTGGGGTGACTTGGCATACAGCACAGCTGACTTCCCTGTAAACTTTGGTGCACAAGGTGGGTTCATTAGTGCTGATACAGATGCTGCGACTCTTGGTCTTGCATCTGAACTTGATGACACAACTGCGTATGGTATTAAAATAGGCGGACATTTCGGTGCCTTTGCTCTATCTGCTGCATACACAGGTGTTGACATTGATGATAGAGTACATGCTTTGACAGTAACCAACTTCGGAACTGCTGTTAAATCTCCACTCTATACTCAGCAAGTTCTTAACCAGATCTTTATCGATGGTCACTTCGGTGATTCTGATACATGGCAGATCAAAGGTGTTTACAAAGGTCTCGGTGGCAAATTTGTCGCTCAGTATGCACAGTCTGATGTAGATGCTAGTACTGATGACTATAGCGAATTCGACTTCATTTATGGAACCAAGTTTAATACTCAATATGGTGACATTGGTGTAAAAGCTATGTGGATCAACCAGTCTTTCTTCGCTGATGTAGCTGGAAATGACAGTAAAGACGATACAAACAATGTTCTTCGTCTGATCGCTTCTTACGACTTCTAAGAATCACTTCTTAATGTTGTAACTTGCAGAATCTGGTTTAAACTAGATTCTGCCTTCTTTTTTTTATTTTCTTCTCTTTTATTCATACTTACTCCAATTTTTAACCATACTCATTATATAGTATTTCCAGTCCTATAGCAGAATAATGTAATATGCTATAATGTCAAAAAATTTAAAGATATTTCCAATGACAAAAAAACTACACCTCGTCAGCCTCGGCTGCACCAAGAACCTTGTCGACTCCGAAGTCATGCTCGGCAGACTCAAAGAGTATGAGATCACCGATGACAACACTGAAGCCGATGTTATCATCGTCAACACCTGCGGGTTCATCGATGCGGCGAAAGAAGAGAGTATCAACACGGTGCTTTCCCTGCACGAAGAGCGCAAAAAAGACTCCATTCTTGTGATGAGCGGATGCCTCTCGGAACGCTACAAAGAGGAACTGCAGCAGGATATGCCTGAGATCGATATCTTTACCGGCGTGGGTGATTACGAAAAGATAGACGCACTCATTGCATCCAAGCAGAGCACCTTCTCTCCCGAGGTCTATCTGGCAACCGAGACCTCCGGAAGGGTCATTACCGGTTCGAACTACCACGCTTACATCAAGATCGCCGAAGGGTGCAACCAGAGCTGCTCGTTCTGCGCCATTCCCAGCTTCAAAGGGAAACTCCATTCACGCTCCCTCTCCTCCATTGCAAAAGAGGTCAGAATGCTGGCCCAACAGGGCTACTATGACTTCTCATTCATTTCACAGGACTCATCGAGCTACGGACGCGACATGGGCCTCAAAGATGGGCTCATCGACCTCATCCGAACGGTCGAAGAGATCGGAGGTGTGAGAAGCGCGCGCATCCTCTACCTCTATCCCAGTACGACGACCTTCGAACTCATCGATGCCATTTCCGACTCGCAGATCTTCCAAACCTATTACGATATGCCCATCCAGCACATCGATGATGCCATACTCAAGACCATGAAACGCGGTTTTGGAGAAAAAAAGACCATCGAACTGCTCGAATATATGAAAAGCAGGCCGGATGCTTTCCTGCGTACCTCCGTCATTGCCGGGCACCCGGGAGAAAGCCAGGAGAGTTTCGAGAAACTCTGCAACTTCATGGAAGATTTCGGCTTTGACCGATTTAACACCTTCCACTACTCCAACGAAGAGACTACCTCCGCCTACACTATGGAGCAGATCCCGCAGGATGCCATCGACGAAAGGGCCGAGATCCTTGGAGAGATCGCAGAAAGATCTACCCTCCATTCCCTTGAAAAGATGGTGGGGAAAACGGTAGAACTTGTCATAGACGGCGAAAGCGACGAACACGAATACCTTCTCTCAGCCAGACCCCTTCAGTGGGCCGTGGACATAGACGGGGAGATCCTCATCAACGACACTTCAGATCTGCCCGTGGAATATGGAAAGGTGTATAAGGCAAAGATAACGGAACGGGTAGGGGCACAGCTTCTTGCCACACTTATCAAGCCACTCTAATACCATGCTCCCCATTGATACCTCTGACCTGCAAAATAAAAAAAACCTCTTGGCATTTTCAGGCGGAGTGGACTCATCCGCTCTCTTCTTTTTGCTCCTTGAACATCATATTCCTTTTGATATTGCCATTGTAGACTATGGAACAAGAGCGCAAAGTAAAAAAGAGATGGCTCATGCCCAAGCACTGGCTCAAAAGTATGGACTAAAATGCTATACGACCAAAGCACCCGAATTCCAATCACACTTTGAGGCCAACGCCCGTACGTTTCGTTATAGCTTTTTTGAATCACTCATGAAAGAACACAACTACAACAATCTTCTGACCGCTCATCAGCTCAATGACCAGCTGGAGTGGATGCTGATGCGACTTAGCAAAGGTGCAGGGATCTGCGAGCTTATTGGACTTGAACCCGTCAGCAAAAGAGAGGGATATACCCTTGTCAGGCCCCTGCTCTCCTACAGCAAAGAGGAGCTTCTTGGATATCTAAAGCATCATCATTATCCCTATTTTGTAGATGAAAGCAATACAGACGAACAGTATGAACGCAACCACTTTAGAAAATATTTCTCTGATCCATTCATTGCGCAATACAAAGAGGGGATCAAACGCAGTTTTGAGTACCTCAGAAAAGACAAAGAAGCACTCGAAAAAACGTTTGAAACCGTTTATGCCGAAAAAGAGCTGCGCATCATCAAACTTCATTCTCCTACTGCTAAGGCCAAGGCAACCGATTTGACGCTCAAAATGCTTGGCTATCTGCTCTCTTCATCCCAGCGCCAAGAAATAGAAAAAGAGGAAAGTCTTGTGATTGGAGGGAAGTGGGCAGTTGAACTGCAAAACGGACTGCTTTATGTCGCACCCTATTCGACCGTTGATATGCCTAAAAAATTCAAAGAGCAATGCCGTATATTAAAAATACCACACAAGATCAGAGCCTATTGTTTTGCAGAGAAGATCGAGATACAGAATCTCCCGTAGGGTGGTGCTTTTAAGCCCACCAATGAACCAAGTTCACCTATAAAAGATATATCCTTTGAATATTACATTCCCTATAAGGTGGGCATAAATGTACCACCCTGCCTACTTGCCTGCCAGCGGATGCGCTTTCATATACTCCTGCATTTTTTTGACAGAACCCAGTTTGGTATAGACCTGGGTGGTCGCCATCGTTTCATGGCCAAGCAGTTCGCTGACATCGGCGATGCGTGCGCCGTGGTTGAGCAGATGGGTGGCGAAGGAGTGGCGCAGCTGATGGGGGGTGACTTTCAGGCCCTCTTTTTTGAACAGTTTGGTCAGCCTATAGCGCAGTTGCGCACTGTTCATCGGAGCATTTCCTTTTTCAAAAAGATACTTTTTGGGCATATTTTGCTCCCGGTACACACCGATCATCTTCTGTAGCGATGCCAGCAGAGGAAGTTCTCTCACTTTGCTTCCCTTGCCATGTATCTGTATCCACTCCCCATTAATATCGGAAAGTTTCAGTCCGCTCAGTTCGGAGATCCGCAGTCCCAGACCGTAAAGCATCGTGATGAGCAGTTTCTCCTCCAAGTTCGCTTTTCCTAATACCTCATCTATATACCGCTCTTCGATCGGCTTGGGGAGGCTCTGGGGTACCTTTATGGACTCGTCTGCGACCAGCTTGACACCGATCTGGCATTGATCTTCAAGATATGTGACAAAAGACCGTACGGCAGAGAGTTTTTTGACGATAGTCTTCTTGCTGTTCTCGACGATGGCAAAACGAAAGGGGGTGATATCGAGTATCTGCATTCCCTCTTCAAGATAAAAATGACTCACTTCTGACATTTGCCGCAACGCGATCTCGTAAGTCTCCACCGTCTTTTCGGAATATCCCCGCACATCAAGCATATAGTTCAAGAAATCTTCAATGTAGGTTTCAAGGCTTGTATTGCGTTGTTGCATTGTTTCTCCCGACTTTCACCATTGGCTGTGATCTTATCTTTTGGCGGGCATAATATGCCCACCCTACGGCTATGGTATCGTGTATTCCAGCATTTTTTCTTTCAAAAATGCTTTTGCCTCTTCCAATGCCATTCCTTCAAGCGAAAGACTTTGCAGGTAGAAATCGATCTTTGTGAACGGCTTGGGTATGACGAACCTGTCCCAGCTTTTAAGTTCCCAATATGACTTTGCCTGATAGTTCATAATGAAAACAGGAAGATGACTTTTCAGCGCGATACCTACAGCACCGTCACTCATGGAGTGCCGCGGCCCGCGGGGACCGTCTGGAGTAATGAGTACTTCTTCTCCTGACTTGATACTTTTAAATGCCTGCATCAGAACCTGCCTGGCACCTTTTTTACTGGAACCCCGCAAGGGACGGATACCCAACAGCTGAAGCGTTCCTGCGATCAGAGAACCGTCGAAATGCGAGGAGATGATGGCAGAAGCAGGCTGTGCTGGGTGTATTTTTCTGTATGCCTGAGGGCTCATCAGCAATTCAGCATGCCAGCAGACGCAGACATGCTGTGCATCACTTACCTCAGAGATGAAATGGAATTTTTTTTTGCTTGTCCACCAGAGAAGCCGCATCAGAAGATACACAAGGGGAGGGACAACGACCGATGCTGCACTTCTGAGCCTGTTTTTCATGGCGGCTACACCAATACACCGTCAAGTGCGCCACGTGAAGTTTTCGTGATCTTGATATCACTGATCTTTCCCAGCAGCTCTTCGCTGCCTTCCACAAAGACCAGTTTCCCGTCATCACTGCGTCCGGAAACCCTGCCGCCGGGTTTAAGCTCGTCGAAGTAGACCGTATGTACTTTCCCAAGCTGTGCATCCATCACTTCATCAAGGATCTCCGTATGTCGTTTCTGAAGCCTTGTCAAACGTTCTCCGGCAATGTTGTTGTCTATCTGTGCTTCAAAATCTGCCGCTTCCGTATGAGGTCTGGGAGAGTATTTAAACGAGAAGAGCTGTTCAAAGCGTACCCGTTCAAGAACATCCATCGTATCCTCAAAATCCTCTTCACTCTCCCCCGGAAATCCCACAATGATATCTGTTGAAATGGTTGCTTCGGGACAGAGCCTTCGTATCTTCTCACAGCGATCCAGGAAATTCTCTTTGGTATATCCGCGTTTCATCGCTTTGAGAAGAGAGGTCGATCCACTCTGCAGCGGTACATGGATCTGCTTGCATATCTTCGGATTGGAAGCGAATTCTTCAAGGAAAGCATCATCCATATGCAAAGGATGGGGAGAGGTGAAGCGGATGCGTTCAAGCCCTTCTATCTTCGAGATCTTCCGAAGTAGACCCGTAAAGTCTATCTTCTCTTCCACGGCCCCGAAGCGCCTGCCGTAATTGTTGACATTCTGCCCAAGCAGCATGATCTCTTTCGCACCGGTGCCTACTGCTTTGGTGATCTCCTGCACCAAAAGGTCGCTGGGAATAGAGATCTCGTCTCCGCGTGTCGCCGGTACGATGCAGAAAGTGCAGGATTTGTCGCACCCGATGGAAATGTTCACCATCGCTTTGAAAGGATTGGTACGATACTCCCCGAAAGCATAAGTGCTTTCATCATAATCCGTATCGATCTCGACAGCATGCTTTTTATCCACGACCTGCGTGATCTTGGAAACATTTCTCGCCCCGATAACAAAGTCGACCGAAGGGGCCCTTTTGATAATATCTTTGCCAAGATGGCTCGCCGTACATCCCGCGACACCGATCTTCGCTCCGGGTTTTTTATGTTTGTTGAATACACCGATCTCCGAAAAGAGTTTGGCGACAGGTTTTTCCCTGACTGAACAGGTGTTGATAATAATAAGGTCTGCTTCGTCAAGATTCTGTGTGAGTTCGTAAGGTTCTTTGCGGTTGAGTTCCGCGATCATGTGTTCGCTGTCCCGGACGTTCATTGCACATCCGAGCGTTTCTATAAATAGTTTTTTCATGGAATTATTACAGGAAGGAAAAGTGTTTCCTTACGCTATGATATGGACTTCGTAGATAAATTCGTTATCATCGAGACCATATTTTACCTCGCGCATATAGACAGAATACCCTTTCTCTTCGAAATATTCGATGAGCTCCTTGAGTTCTTTGTGGGAATTGTCCTTGTCAAAATAAAATATTGATCTGCTTGCTAGTTCCTCTTCCAGTTTCTTCAATTCAATGGTTTTAGGTTTTGCTTTCAGTGTCGTTCTAGCAAGTTTCAGTTTCATTCTTTATACCCTTTATAGTCATTCTTATAAGATTCATAACATCAATTTGATTTATTATACTTTATTTTCGGTAAAGGTTAGATGAGATATAATACAACTCTTCAAAAACACTGCTCTCCCAGACGTTCTTAACATTGTTATGTTACCTCTAGTAGCGGTAAAATTGAAACATTATTCAAGGAAAACTTTATGGAAAAAATACTGGACATCATAGAAGCGATCGCACATGAAAAGAATATTTCTAGAGAACATGCCATCGAAGCCTTTAAAGAGGCTCTTATCAATACAGCTAAAAAACTGACAAGCTTTACAAGTCATTTTGAAGTGACTATAGACAACGATACGAAAACCTATTCTGTACACAAAGTGATTACTGTGGTAGCGGATGACGATGAACAACTTTATGTTGAAGTCGGGAAAGAGGACCATAAAGAGAAAATACTTTCCGATGCTTTTATGCCTCTTTCCGAAGCCAAAGAGTTCGATGAATCACTTGAGATCGGGGACAAACTGACAGAAGAGTTCATTCTGGAGGAGCACGGGCGTACAGCTTCTGCCAACCTTTTCAGGGAACTTGAATATCATATTCAAAGACGTATTGAGCAGGATCTTTTCGAAAAGTACAGAGAGAAAGTCGGTACAGTCATGCTGGGAACTGTCAACAGGATTGACAATGATGACAATACCCATGTCGAGATCGGTGAACTTAAAGGTATCCTGACCCTGAGAAACCGTATCAAAGGAGAAAAATTCAAACGGGGAGATACGATCAGAGCACTGCTTCGCTATGTCTCTGTCGATCCTCAGTATGGCCTTTTCCTCGAACTTACCAGAACTTCACCGAAATTCCTTGAAGCCCTGATGGCCAGTGAAGTACCTGAGATCGCTGATGGCGTCGTAGAGATCGTCAATGCGGCAAGGATCCCTGGAGAAAGAGCGAAGATCGCACTTAAGACGGATCAGATGAATGTAGACCCTATCGGTGCAGCAGTCGGTGTCAAAGGGGTACGGATCAATGCGGTCAGCGAAGAACTGAACGGAGAAAATATAGACTGTATCGAATACTCTCCGATTCCCGAGATCTTCATTACCCGTGCACTGAGTCCTGCGATCACACAGAGTATCAAAGTAGATCAGGAAGAAAAAAAGGCGGTTATCAATATTACCGGAGACCAGAAAGCAAAAGCCATCGGGAAAAGCGGCATCAACATCCGTCTGGCATCCATGCTGACAGGCTATACCATTGAACTGAATGAAGTAGAAGGGGTAACAGAGAGACAGGTGGACAGCAGTTCCAACAAGGAAGCTACAAAAACGACTGACACATCAGCTCTTGAAGATCTGTTTAAATAAGTAGTTTTTACTTGGTGCAGCAATAAAGGGAGGCGGAAAGCTCTCCTCCTGAGAGGATTCCTGTAAAAAAGGCGGAGCATTTACCCTACGCGAAGATCATCTCTGAAAAACTTTCCACGTCCAACGAAGCAGAGCCTACCAAAACACCATCCACACCCTCTATCGCAGTGATCTCTTTGATATTTGCAGGTTTGACAGAACCGCCGTAAAGCAATGGTCTGTCAAGCTTCTGTTTCAATGCCTGATGCGTAGAGGCGATCTCTTCTGTTTTGGCGGAACGTCCTGTTCCTATCGCCCAAATGGGTTCATAAGCCACAATGAGCTTTTCATAAGAGAGATCGATCCCCTCAAACTGGGCAAAAAGGTGGGCCATCACAGCTTCATTGCCCTCTTCACGTATTTCCAGTGCTTCACCGATACAGTAAATGATCTCAAATCCCTGTGCTTTGAAATAGGCGAACTTCTCGGCAATATGTTCCTGGCGTTCTCCAAAAATATCACGTCTTTCGCTGTGCCCTATCAAAATGGTCCTGATACCGAATTCTTCCAGCTGTTCCAAACCGATCTCTCCGGTATAGGCACCGTTACGTGCCATATAGGCATTCTGCGCCCCTACGGTGAAATCACCGTGATAACTGTCGAGCGCTGTTGCCGGAGGAAAAATCAATACACGGTCCGCACTCTTTTTTGCAGTCAGTTTTTGCTGCAAAACATTCAAATAGTTTTTTGTACTTTCCCGTGTATGATTCATTTTGAAATTGGCTGCAAAGATCATCCGTTCATCCTTTTTAATTTTCCAGTGCTTCCAGCCCTGGCAGTTTAACACCTTCGATAAGCTTCAAACTTGCTCCGCCCCCGGTACTGACAAAGGTCATTTCATCGACATCTCCGGCCCGCTGTGCCACATCGGCCGTATCGCCGCCGCCGACAATGGTCGTGGCATGTGTCTCTGCGATATGATGGGACATCATAATGCTTCCTTTGGAGAATTTATCCATTTCATAGACCCCCATCGGACCATTCCAGATGATCGTCTGTGCATCGTTCAGAACTTCCCTGAAGAGTCGTGAAGAGGCTGGACCGGTATCGAGCCCCATCCAGTCATGCGGGAT
>Ga0256841_1001428_pt1 | contig 20811 bp, 23 predicted proteins | sample 356308metaG_FD_185971 | JGI IMG/M metagenome (GOLD analysis project Ga0256841, IMG submission 185971) | Hydrothermal vent microbial communities from Mid Atlantic Ridge, Atlantic Ocean - 356-308 | ecosystem: Environmental > Aquatic > Marine > Hydrothermal vents | place: Atlantic Ocean: Mid... | reverse complement strand
CTGTCCCCGCTACTACATAAATCCCCTTGCGCAGGGGATTTTTTGTTTTTCCCTTTTTAATTCTTTCTTTAATCATGAAAAAATATTTCGTCTACGTAATCAAAAGCGTCGAAGGTTTTCATTATACCGGTATGACCGAAGATCTCGAGCTCCGTCTCAAACAGCATAACGATAAGTCTTTATCATTCTGGACAAAACGGGGTAACGATTGGAAACTTATTTACGTTGAAGTTTTTGATAATAAAACCGATGCTCTCAAAAGGGAAAAATGGCTTAAGTCCGGTGCCGGTAGAGAATTCTTAAAAAATAATGTGCCAGGGTATTAATTCTTCACACTTCATTTTTTTTTGAGGTTGCAGGTTCAATCCGCCTCGGCGGACTGTCCCCGCTACTACATAAATCCCCTTGCGCAGGGGATTTTTTGTTTTTCCCTTTTTAATTCTTTCTTTAATCATGAAAAAATATTTCGTCTACGTAATCAAAAGCGTCGAAGGTTTTCATTATACCGGTATGACCGAAGATCTCGAGCTCCGTCTCAAACAGCATAACGATAAGTCTTTATCATTCTGGACAAAACGGGGTAACGATTGGAAACTTATTTACGTTGAAGTTTTTGATAATAAAACCGATGCTCTCAAAAGGGAAAAATGGCTTAAGTCCGGTGCCGGTAGAGAATTCTTAAAAAATAATGTGCCAGGGTTATAATTTAGTGAAACACAAGCATAATTATGTTTTAAATAATTTTCATTAACTTATTATATATTTTATTTGAAAACAAGTAAGCAAAAAATACAATTGAATAAAAAATAATGAAAGGCAATTAACTTCGGCGGGTCCCCTTTATATTCTTTATGAAAAGTAATAAACTGCGTAAATCAACAAAGCAAAGTGCAAAAATACCAAAGCTCCCGCAGCCAATTTCTTTTTTAGCATTCTTCTTTTATATAATCTTTCTTCTTCCAATGCTTTTTCACTGTAAAAATCGCCTTTGCTTGGGTTCCATTCAGGATGCGTCAAAGGTTGATCAATATAACTTGCCATATTTTTACCCCTCATTTTTTTCCACAACTAATTTATCTGTTGCGCAAAATACAGAATTTCAGCTTTGAATCAGTGACTACAATCACAATTAGGGAAAAACCGTGATTTTTTTGATTGTTGGATATTTCAGTCTGATTATTTATTTTACCTTTCTAAATAATATTATTTTTTCGTATAAAGTTTTTTTATTTATTACTTGAAGGAAAAGAATATTTATTTTATTTTAGTAAATAAAATAATCCGGGAGAAAAATGAAAAAAAATATGACTTCTCGTGAAATTGCCCGTGAGATGGCAATATTAACATGCGAATTGGCAAAGGCGTGTAATCAAAAAGAAAAATCGTTTGCAGCCAAATTTAATTTAACCCCTGCGGAATTCCGGTGTTTGAGATTATTTTCAAATCATGATTCCCTATCCATTAAATTCATTACAAAAGCAATGGATATTACACCGGGAAGAACAACCCACATTTTAACATCGTTGGAAGATAAAAAATTAGTAAGACGCAAAGCCGATCCGAAAGACAAACGGAATATGATTGTTTATTTAACCAGTAAAAGCAAACCGTTCATCAAAAATCTGACGGAAAATCACGTTAGGATTCATGAGGAAATATTGGGGCATATCAAAAAGAATAATCAACCTATGATTATTAACGTGATGCGCGATGTAATAAATGCTCTTTACAAATGGACAGATAAAAAATAATTAAACCGGAGGATAAAACTCAAGCTGTTTCACCCCCGCAGCTTGAGCCGGCTCCGGCTGTGCACCCGAAGCAATGTTGACCGGTTATAATTTCCCTTCCTTCCAAAATATGGTGATCGAAATCTTTTATGTGCCGTGAATTTCCGGTTTTTACTTTCAGTTCAAGCATTTGATTGAAATCGCAATCGTACAAATATCCATCCCAACCGATTGACAAAGTGTATTTGCACATTACATTCCTTGCGGCTTCGGGGTTGAATGCGTTAACAAGTTTCTGCATATATTCCTCATAATTTCCCGAAGCTAAAAGATAATCAAGGTACCGGCTAATCGGCATATTTGTAATTGTGTAAAGATTATTAAATACAACACCAAAGTTTTTTGCCAATTCCCTTTTGTAATCCTTTTCCAAACATTCTTGTCCCGGTGGTAGAAAAGCTCCCACAGGGTTATAAACCAGATTAAATATCAATCCGCTGTTTTCTTTTCCGTAGCCCAAACCGTTCAATATTTTCATCGCTTTAATTGATTTTTCGAAAACTCCGCTTCCCCTTTGCCTGTCTGTGAAGGAAGCTTTGTAATATGGCAATGAAGAAACAATTTCCACTTTATTTCCTGCTAAAAATTCAGGATAATCTTCAAATCCGTTAGTAACCAGAATGGTAAGATTCGAACGGACAATGATATGCTTATCCATTTTTTTAATTTCGGTAACGAACCACTTGAAATGCGGGTTCATCTCCGGAGCACCACCGGTTAAATCCACTGTTTGAATACCGGAATTTGCCAAAGCTGAGAGGCACAATTCCATTGTCTCGCGTGTCATTATTTCTTTTCTGTCCGGACCGGCATCAACATGGCAATGTTTACAAACTTGGTTACACATCTTTCCAAGATTTACTTGCATAATTTCTATTTTACCGGCACGTAATTTTTCTTCCCCGGTTTCTTTATATTTTTCATCGAACGATGGAAATCCGTTTCTACGGTTAATAATTTCCAATTGAACTTCCGGTGAAGCCAGTTCGCTACCGAAAGCCTTCATACTTTTATGTCTTGCTTCCAATATTTATCCTTTCACATTGTTAATTTTTGGTTTACATTTTTCATTTGAACACCGTGCACAAGGGAAGCACCACCGCGGATGGCACTTGCCACGTGCACCGCTTCGGTCATTTGTTCCAAATCTGCTCCTTTTTCCAAACATGCTTGGGTATATGCATCAATGCAATACGGACATTGAACCGCATGGGCAACGGCAAGAGCAATTAACGATTTCTCACGTTCGGAGAGAGCACCTTCTTTGAAAACTTCCGTGTACCAATCGTTAAATTTTTTCCAAAGTTCAGGTGCACCTTCACTTATTTCCGAAAATTTTTTAAGATCTTTAGGATCGTAATACGTATCCATTTTTCTCCCTTTAATTTAAATTCGATTTTTTCCCGGCAAAAGTTGATATGAAAATTAATCGATTTTGCGAATTTTAACTTTTGACATGAACTTAACGTTAACAAATTAATTATTCGGGAATTAAATTTCATAAAAAAATCCGGAAAAAATGTAAGAAAGGCGACTAACTTAAAAATTTTTCCGGCTTGGAGTATTGTTTATTTACGCCGACACATTTTAACAGTGCGTAAAAATCCCTGTTTGCATCTAAAAGAAAAGCCGGACAATACGCCCGGCTTTAATTAAAAAATATAAGTTTGGAATTTATAAATTATAAGTAATTCCAATGCTAAAAGCGAGAACATCCAATTTGTGGATACCCGGCATATTTTCGGGAGCCAATGGGTCTGGATATGCTTTTACGTCCCTTTCGGCGCCAATCAAATATTCCAGTGCACCTTCCAGTGTAACTTTATCCATAAAATAACTGAACCCGCCGGTTATAACATGATTTGTTGAAGAAGGGAACAAAAAATTCAACGTTTCGTCCGGTGCGGGTGCTGGATCGTAATAATAACCGAATCTTACTGCATAATTTCCGCACGGGGCATATTCAGCACCAAGACGGATTTGGGTGGCATCTTTCCAATTTAAGCTGAAATCCGATTCGGTTGCCCATTGTTTATATTTGGCCGTTAATTTATCCAATGCTTTCCAATTGCTGTATTGTGCATCCAAAGTAAGAGTGAAATATTTTGCCGGATGGTAAGCTATTCCACCTGCGATCCACATCGGCCAGGTAACATTCCTGTCAAAATCGCTTTTCATCTGGGCGGGTAAGTCGAGCAATTCACCTGTGCCGCTCATTGTAACTTTTGTTGAAGTTCTGAAAGTAGCACCAAAAGATATTTTTTTCGAAGCGGTGTATTTCAAACCGATTGTAACACCATAACCCGTTCCGGTCGAATTTTCGGAGTATTGCGGCAATGTTTCAGGAATTCCGTCTTGATTCAAATCCAATACTTGATTATGCGGTCTTTTCAAATCGAATGTAGCGTAATAAATATTCACTGCCGCACCAACGGAAAATTGCGGAGTTATTTGATATGCAATACCGGGCGAAAAATTTATCACTCCGATTTTCGACAACCAGTTGAACGGACCCATTCCACCGGTAAGAGGCAAAACATCTTTGCCATTCCATTCCGCTCCCAATCCGGCCGGGACAAAAACTCCGAATGAGAGAGCCAAATTCTCCATTTTGTAGTTGAAAAATAGATTCGGACTGATATAATGATTTGTTACGGTTTTCGCATCAATTCCCGCAGCGGAATATTTGTAAGAGCCGAACGGTATCACATCGGTACCGAATACCAATATTGATGAATTTTGTCCGGCCAAACCGGCTGGATTCCAATAAAGTGCGGTTCCATCGTTTGCCAGACCTACAAAAGCGCCGCCCATGCCAAGGGCTTTCGTCCCAATACTGTTCAAACTCAGTCCGTTGGGCAATACGGAAAAATTAAAAATCAACATAAATGCAACGGTTAAAAAAGCTATTGTTTTTTTCATTTGCTCCTCTCTTTTAAATGGGAATTTATTCTGTTTATACCAATAAGCATATTAATTTACATACCTGTAATATTTCCATACAATTACCCGTAGAACCAAGCTGCGGATCAAATCTTTTTCCGATAATAATATACTAATATCTTTTGATATTTGTAAAACAAAATTATCAAGTAAATATAATTTGCGCTCCGGCGGATTTTTCGTAAAATTCGCCAACGGTTAAAACTTCATCGACTTGCGGACATAAATCGTCTTTGGTAAGATGAAACATATCCATTGCCGCTTTGCAAGCGTAAATTTTACCGCCGGCATCGCTAATCATTTCAATAAATTCCCTCACCGGAGGAATATCCAACGCTTCCATTTCTTTTTTCATCATGTGAGTTGCAAAAGCCGACATACCCGGAATCATTCCGAGCAACGTTGGCATTTTCATTCCGCCGGGCATTCTCATTGCGGAGTTTCCAACGGTAGCAACGCTCAGTTTATCCATTCTTTTATCAACAATTGCATCCAATCCGAAAAACGTAAAAAACAACATTGCATCTATTCCTTCCATCAGTGCGCCGTTGCCCATAATTAATCCGGGATATACTCCGTCCAACGAGCCTTTCGATACTACAATCGATACTTTTGTTATTTCGTCAGTCATTTTAATTTCCTCTATTTTAATTAATTAAACACAACCTTTCGGTTTCGGTAAACCGGCAATTTTAGCTGCTTTTTTAGCCGGTCCTTTAGGGAAAAGCTGGTACAGTTCTTTTGTATTTACACCGCTTTGTTTGGTTAATTTTCTGATAGAGGGAACTTGTCCGTTTTCCTTAAATTCCTTGCGGAGGAAATTTATTACAGCCCAATGTTTTTCCGTTAATTCTTCTATCCCTTCTTGTTTGGCAATTTCCTTGGCAATTTCTTCATTCCATTCTTCCGGATTTGCCAAGTGTCCGTCTTCATCAAGTTGAATTGTTTTTCCCAATAATTCTACAGTTGCCATTTTTTCTATCTCCTATATTTAGTTGTTAGAAATTTGTTTTTTGTTTTCTTCGCTTAGCTCAGCTAAATTTTTCAAGAATTTAATTGCGAATGCCAAACCCCTTCTCATTTCGGGAGTGTTGGCACGTTTGAATAATGTGAAGTAGGAAATATTTTCATCCACTTCAATATCCAGTTTTTTGTATACATTTACCGCATTGTTAATTGCCTGTAACATATCGGGTTGAGTAAGGTTTTTCACGGTATTCAAAATGGTAACAATGTTGTCTCCTAATGCTTTAACATCATCGACCGTGAAAGAAGTTACTATGTTATCCATTATGGTTCCGAGTTCTTTTAGGAATTGGAAATAACCTTTTCTGTCATATTCATCAAGTTTGTACATCAAGTCGATAATCGATTCTCGTGAAATGGGTGCAAAATCTTGTAAAAAATCACGCAGGCTTTCCAATTGTTCTATTGTTTTACTGATTGTACTTACATTTCTTAGCAATTTTTTGGCAAGAGCCAGCATATCACCGGTATTAAGCGAATCGTGCACTTCTTCCAATTCCACCACAGCGGTCTGGAAGAGGTCTTTGCCGACGCGTGTAAGATCTTCTTTCAAATCTTCCATTTCGCGTCTGTGACGTCTTTGAAGATCAATTTCTTCAAGTATCAAATCCAGTTTTCTATTAATATCGTTAATTTGAGTTTGAATATTTTTATCTTCCATAATTATTTCCTCTTTCCGGCCATTGACATTTGAGATTCTATTGGCAATTCTTGACCTTTAAGCAACAGATGCCAATACATCCAACGGAACATAACTTTTCCGTAGTGATTCATCTTCGTTTCTTCCAAAAGCGAAAACGGTCCGACGCCGGGCAAAGGAAATTTACCGGGCAGCGGTTCGGTGTCGTAATTAAAATCTATCAGTATTCCTTTCCCGAAACCTGATTCGATGTAGCAATTGGCGTGACCGTCGAACTTTGCTCTAGGTTGCAATCCTTCGGTAACATCAAGAAAGTTTTCGAGTAATATATCCGATTCGAAATGGGCTACGGAGCCGGCTTTCGAACTTGGCAAATCCGTTGCATCGCCAATTACGAAAATGTTATCGAACCCTTTTGCCATCAGAGTATGTTTGTCGGTCGGTATAAAATTAAGCTCGTCACCCATACCGCTTCGTTCTATTGCTTCGTCGCCCATGTTGGTTGGAATGGTAACCAGCACATCGAATGGAATTTCCTGTTCGTCCCAGGAAATTATTTTCTTATTGTCGTTATCGACACGTGCAATATTGAATTCCGTTGTAAGTCTAATATTCTTTTTATCGAGGAAGTCACCTAAAATGGAAGCAGCTCTCGGCTTTGTAAATGCACCCGGCAAAGGTGTAACAAAATGGATATCAACTTTGTCCCGAATTCCCCTTTCGGTAAAATACCAATCGGCTAAGAATACAAATTCCAACGGGGCAACGGGGCATTTTATGGGCATTTCGGTAATGTTGAGTACCATTTTCCCACCTTCCCAGTGTTTGAAGAAATCACGCAAAGCAACTGCTCCGTCTATCGTATAAAAATCGAAAATGTTTTTATACCATAGTTTATCTTTCAGTCCTTCCGTTTCTTCCGGTCTTATTTTTGAACCGGTAGCTATTATCAAATAATCGTACGGTAGTACTTGATTGTTTTTAAGCAGTACTCTGTTCTGATCCGGTTCTATCTTGTCAATTTCCGACATTATAACATTTACACCGGGAGGGAAAAAATCCCTTTTTGGTTTTATTACGTCTTTTCTTGTATATATATCAAACGGAATGAACAAAAATCCCGGTTGATAATAATGGGTTTCGTATTGGTCGACAATTGTAATTTGCCATTCGTTTTTATCAAGGACGTTATGGAGTTTATTTAACATCATCGTTCCGGCGGTGCCGGCTCCAAGTATAACAAGTTTTTTCATTTTACATTCTCCTTATTACGGTAATAGTTCTTTTAATTTCTCTTTAATCGATGCACAATTGCCAAAACTGCGGTAAACTTCGCAAGTACGGCAATCTTTATTCTTACAAATGTTCTTTTTATGGTTAATCATCCAGCATGGTTTTGTGTGTCCACTGTAAAATTCACAGTTGGATCGGTCACCGGCGGTGCATTTAACTATTGCCCAGCATGGAATTAATGCCAAAACCCTTCTGATTCCTTCGATGTTAATTTTGTCTTCGTTAATTGTTTTACGGATGCACATTACTCTTTCAATATCGCGATCGGAATAAAGCCTTTGGTTACTGCTTTTTTTATAGGGAATAATCAATCCCTCACGTTCATACATTCTTAATGTTGGAACCGAAATTCCCATCAGCTTTGCCGCAGTGCTTATTGTGTATTTGGGTTCGTCCAAGTCTTGCATTTTATTTTCCTTCAATAGTTGATACCATTTGATATCAACTTTCTTGCCAATGAATAATGTTAGTTTTTGTTTGATTTTCGAAGGGGTACGGGCAGGCTTTTCCCATTATTGGGAATACATGAATTAACAATTTTCCAAACGGTAAGAAAAAAAAGAGAGGTTGACTTTTTATAGTGCAAGTAATAATATTTTATATTTATAAAAGGTTGAAATGCTCTTAAGGCGGTAATAAAAAAAGGGCTGAATACCAGCCCTTATAACCGGATTAACAACCTTCGCGTTTTCTTTTTCCGCGTGATTTTTTCAATTTTACTTTAACGGGTGCTTTAAGTTTGGGCATCTCCGCCGTTTGTTTTGCTACCGTTGCACCGGTTTGAGGTTGTCCGCCGAAAAATTTACTTATTTCAGCCATTTTTTGGAATTCGATTTTTTCTTCCGGTGATGCGTCAATTCTCAACTTAGGAAATAATATTTTATCTTTCCAGCATTGAAGTCCGCCTTCCAAAACATACACGCCCTTGTAATCATTTGCTTTCAAGATGAACCAGCCTTGTGCCGCTGTAAATTCGTCATCGGCATAAAGAATTATTTTTTCATTGCGCATCAAATCGGAATTTAGTAATTGTGAAACCGGAATACATTCGGAAGTAGGAATGTTATATTTTTCATATTCCTCTTGTTTTCTCAAATCCACCAAGCGGTAATCGAATTTTCCTTCGATGATCCATTTGGCTAAATCTTTAGCATCAACTTTATCGTTAGAGGTAGAAGCAATCATTGCGAGTTCTTTTAAGTTAACCCTTTTAGTTACCCCGCCGGTCGGGTCGCCTACAAACGCAGCAATAATGCCCAATAAAATAGCGAGCAAACCAACTCTTTTTCTCGGCGGATATTCGGCAAAAGTTTTAAGCATCATTTTATTTATTCTCCGTTCTTTTTTTGGCAACTACTTTTTCCCCCCATTCAACCAATGTAAATCCTGCTATTGCCACTAAGATGACAACAAGCAGAACAAAACCGTAACTTACGTGGAAGAATTGGGGAAGATTCACTTTGCCCATGTGGGTTGAATAGAAAAAGTCCTTTAACAAAGGAAACATTTCCCCGAAAACAAAAATTCCGAAGAAACCGCCCAGAGCGTAGAAAATAGCATCTAATTTACCGGTAGCAATAGCCACACCCGAAGTTCCCGGACAGTATCCTCCGATAACAAACCCGATACCGAGAATAAGTCCGCCCACAATTTGCGGAAGGAGGTACGTATCACCATAATAAACCAGTGACAGATCTAAAAATCCCATCCAGGCAAAGTAAAACAATCCGATCATCGCAGTAACGATTGCCGTAAACATCACCTTGAAAACCCGCATATCGGTAAAATAGAATTGAGCTGCAAGCATTCTACCGCTGCCGAATCCGCCGCGTTCGAGCACGAATCCGAAAAACAAACCGATGACGAAAGCAATAATCAGACTTACTTCATCGTTAAAATAACCGAATTTGTAAAATGGTGCTGTCATATCCATTGCCTCCTTACAAAATAAGCGGTAGCATAAGCTCCGGCAAATACCATGAGCATAAACGCCCATCCACCCAAACTGAGTGCGGCGCCTCCGGTTAACCCCTGTCCGCTTGTACATCCTCTTGCCATTTTTGCTCCGAAGCCCATTAATGCACCGCCAATAAAAGCAAAAAGAAATCTTTTTTTGTTAGTAAATCTCGGACCTTTCTCAACCATCATTTTTGTTCTTCCGGCAATTGCACCGGAGATAAAACCACCGATTACCAAACCGATAACTTCAAACACCAGCCAATCTTTAAAAGGACTTTGAGTTCCGTCGCCCAAATATCCTTTATAAAAATCATTATTTTCGACCGCCGAAGGGGCTACCGTTTCCACACCAACGGCAACAACAGTGCTCAGAGCTCCCGAAGCACCCAATCCTCTTCCCATAATCACAAAGGTTGCAAGTAAAACCAATCCGAGCAGCAAGCCGATTAAATAAGGGTTTGTGTAATGATATGGAGTAAGTTCCCCTTCCCTTACATTATCTTCGAGATGATGAGTAAACCATTCTTTAAATTTGAACATTTTTATACTCCGTTAATTAGTTAAAGCATACCAATGGCTGTATTGCCCAGCCGCAACAATTACGAACCTCAAAATTAATCCGCCGATAATTACCATTAAGGGTGCAATAGGAGTATGACGGATTTTATGGTTAACAGCGAGCAACTGGATAAATAGAGGGATAACAATTCCCATCCCAATAACGAATACCCAAAAAATCGAAGCGAATTTCCCGATAAGTAACAAATCAACCGCTTTTGCGTGCACATCGGAATTGCTTGAAAGTCCGATAAGAAATACAGCAATTATGAATAATTCGAGAATCAGGAAACCGTTATCGGCTTTAGCCAGCAGTTCCCTCTCGTAAACATTTTTTGCGATTACGTGAACAAATGCTGCGGCACCGGAAAGACCCGAAACCAGGAATAACATCCAGAGAATGGATGAACTCCACAGCGGCCGGGCACCCAGAGAACTTAATAAAACTCCGGTGTATAAACCTATAGCGGCACCGAAAAACATCGTAACCACACCGAGATTTCTGATTAACAAGGGATGAGCGTGTAAATATTCGTGCCATTTTTTAACATGAGGAATTTTTTCCAACAGAAGTCTGTGAGGCCGCATCAACATATTTGCAAACAGAATCGGGTAAACCAAAATCAGAATCCAAGAACCCCAAGACATAGGTGAGGTAATTTGAAATGTAGTATATAATCTCCATACGTAAAACTTGTGCTCGAGATCCAAAAACAGAGCGAACATACCAAGTGAAAGAAGTATAAAACTCATTATCGGTAAATAGTAACAAGAGCAATTTGTTTCTTTATATCTGCCGCTGAACATAAAATATCCGGAAATCAACATCATACCGGCAACCATTCCACCGAGGAAGAGGTAAACCGGAATTTCCCAGCCCCAAATGTGGAGCGACGGATCGATTAAAGGGTTATGCCTGGTTGTTGTAATTTCAATCATCACCAACTCCTATGTTAAATAAAATATATTCGGTTTAGTTCCGGCTTCGGGCAATAAAGCGTGATGTTTGCGTGAATTCAACAGTTTGTTCACTTCACTGTCCGGATCATCAAGATCTCCGAAATGCATGCAGTGAGTAGGACAAACGGAAACGCAAGCCGGATCCATTCCTTTTTCCACTCTGTGAACACAGAATGTACATTTATCAACGTAGCCCTCCGGATGTACAAAACGCGCATCGTAAGGGCACGAAGCTATACATGCTTTGCAGCCGATACATTCTTCGTGATCGACAAGTACGATTCCACCGACATCGTGATAATGGCTGGCGCCGGTTGGGCAAGCCGAAACACAAGGTGCATCGGAACAATGGTTGCATCTTTCACTTCTTATTTCCATGTGCAGAGTGGGAAACGTACCGGTCACTTCGGTTTTTATCCAATCGCGGCAAAAACCTTCCGGAACGTTATTCTCGGTTTTACAGGCAACAACGCAATCCTGGCAACCGACACATTTGGCGGTATCTATTACCATTCCGAATCTTGCCATTTTATACCTCCCACTCGATTGTTACAAAGTTTACGTTCATTCCAGTTCCTCCCATAATCGGGTCAACTTTATATCTGGTAATTAATTGCGAATCACTCGCTCCTTTTTCAAAAGTTTTTCTGTACATTTTGGATTGTTGACCGAACCCGTGAACCATAAAAACACAATCGGTTCTTATTCTCTCGGTTACCTTTGCTTTAACTTTGTTGCTTACAATACCGTCTTGATTTTTCAACCGTACATATTCACCGTTTTTTATTCCCATTCTTCTTGCAACATCGGCGTTAATCCACAATTCATTTTCTTGCATTAAATCCGAAAGTAATTTGTTCGATTGGGTTTTGCTGAAAGTATGAACCGGAGCCCGTCCGTAAAGCAGGCGGAAATATCCTGCCGGAGGTTCTTCCGGTCGAGTGTATTTCGGAACCGGGTCGAATCCTTTTTCTTTAAGTTGTAAAGAATAAAATTCTATTTTTCCGGTTGGAGTGTAAAATTCCGGATCTTCATTTTTATCCAGATAAACCGGTTCTTCGGGTGCCTTGATTACACCTTTTTTCTTTAATTCCTTCAAGCTCAATCCGGCAAGTTTTAGCCTTGTATCCAAATACTCTTCTATGTTTTTCCACGGGAAATATTTTTGAAGTCCGAGTTTCTCTCCCAATTTTTTGGCAATCCACCAATTCGGTTTTTGATCGTGTGGGGAATCAACCACAGGCTGGCGCAACGACACAAATCCTTCTCTGAATAAAGGAGTATTTAAATCGTCATATCTTTCAAGGTAAACCGATTCGGGGAGAACCACGTCCGCCCAACCGGCAATTTCACTGGGAACAACATCAACAACTACAATTAAATCCAATTTTTGAATCGCTTCTATAGTCTCCTTTCTGTTCGGCAAAGATTGAGTTAGATTAGTTCCGTAAACAAACCAACCTTTGATGGGATACGGTTTTTCCGTTAAAGTAGCTTCACGCAAACCGGTCGATAGTTTTTCACCTTCGGCAAAAGGATATTTGTGATTTGGATTATCCGCAGCCTCCCTTGCGGGTTTGGGATACGGCGGATAAGGATATTTCGGAATTTCATATTTGTACGGCAAATAGAAACCTCCTTTTTTACCCCAGTTACCCATCAAAGCATTCAGCAATGCAATTGCACGGCTTCTTTGGGTATCGTTTCCGTACCATGTTGTATGGCGACCGGGATGAACTATCGTTGCCGGTTTGTATCTTGCCATTTCACGGGCTGTTTTACGGATTAATTCCGGCTCTATTGTTGTTTCGATATAAGCCCATTCCGGTGTATATTTAGATATTTCATATTTAAATTGTTCGAATCCGAAAGCATATTTGTTAATAAATTCCTCATCATAAAGTTTTTCGTTAACTATCACATTCATCCAAGCAAGAAGCAAAGCGATATCGGTGCCGGGTTTTATTGGTAAATAATATTTCGCTTTACTTGCGGCAACTGAAAAACGGGGGTCAACCACAATAATTGATGCACCTTTTTCCACCGCTGCAGAAAATTCTTGCACTTGGGTATTGTGCATATTCTCGCCTATATGCGAGCCGATTAACACTATACATTCTGCATTTTTTAAATCCGTTCTTTCGGGTGAGCCGATAGCGTCGCCGTAAGTGAGATCGAAACCGATTTCACGCGGACCCCGGCACTGGGCAAACGAAGGAGCGGTAAGATTCGGTGTTCCGTATGCCTTCATCAGATGTTTGAAGAACGTTCCTCCCACACCGTGACTGAACAGAACCATAGATTCCGGACCGTAATCACTCTTAATTTTTTTCATCTTCCTTGCAATAAAATCGAGCGCTTCATCCCAGGTAACTTGAACGAATTCTTCTTTGCCCCTGCTGCCTTTGCGGAGTAACGGCGCTTTAAGTCTGTTTTCATCGTAATGGGCGCCAATTCCTCCGGTTCCCCGCGGGCACAATCTTCCCTTACTTAAAGGATCTTCGGGGTTCCCTTCAATTTTCCACAACTTGCCATCTTTCAAATATGCAACGGCTCCGCATTTCCAGAAACATATATCGCAGTAAGTGGGAATTTTGACAATTCCCTTAACCGGCTTGACCGTTTTTTCTTCAATCTTTTTGGCGCCTTTTATTACCGGATTAATTGCCGACGTTGCCGCCACGGCTCCGAATGTAGCACCGGTAATTTTCAAAAATCTCCTTCTTGATATTGCCATTATTTTATTCCCGATATTTTTTTAATTAGTTCTTTTATTTCGGTACATTTCGAATAATTTCTGTAAACATCACATTCACGGCAATCCCTGCCTTCGCAAATTGTATTTTTGTGGTTGAATGTCCAACAAGGTTGGTGATAACTGTCGAACGCTTTACATATTTTTCTGTCTTCTTCGGAACATTTAACCACTTCCCAGCATGGAATAAGCGAGTAAATGGTTTTTATTCCGTTTATACTTATTTTCAATTCTTTAATGGAATTACGGATACATCTCATTCGTTCGATATCGTCTTCAGAATATATTCTTTGGTTGCCGGGACTCTTGTAAGGAAGAATCAAGCCTTCATTTTCGTACATTCTTAAAGTGGGAACGGATATGCCCAACAATTTAGCAGCAGTTCTAATTGGATAGATTGGTGTATGTTTATCTACAGGCTTTTCCATGGCAAATCAATTGTTGATATTTTTAATTATCAACATTCTTGCCAAAAAAATTTATTATCATTTCGTATTGTTTTTAACGAAAACGCCAATTTCTTATCTCAATTGTAGGAATCCGGCACCGGATATTTTTCTAGATTCAAGAAAAATGGAATACAGTATCTTTTTTAGATACCGTGAGGGAAAATTTGAAATTGGCAAGGATGCACTGAGGGAAGTGCATCCTTTTATTATTTAGCAACCACCAATAACGCGTTTAAGTTTTTTCTTAATCGGTCCTTTCGGTTTATTCTCTTTAATTAATTCCGGAATAATGACTTTTGCCTCTTCACGGAATTTGAAAGTAGCTGCTTCAATTTTGTTTTTAGGTTCACGGGTTCTTTTGAAATTCAGAATTTCTTTTTTGAATTTATTCAACCCGCCTTCCAGAATTTCAATATTTTGATACCCCAATTCCATTGCTAGAACCGCCATTTTTCTTTCGGTCATTTCGTCGTTGGCAACAAAAACATATCTTCTGTGTCTAATTCTCAAAAATCTGTGTGGTTCCTTTTCAAAAAAGTTATCGACGGTGTACGAAACGGAATTCGGAAGGCTCATTTTTTTATATTCGTCCAAAGGGCGGAAATCCAGTATAACCATTTTCTTATCTTTATCAACAATTCTGAATGCGAATTCATCGACGGTCATTTTTTTAACCGGATAAGAATTTACAAACTTGGCATCATTTATTTTTTCAAGATAATAAGATTTGCGCGGCGGGAACATAAAAGCCGAAACCGCAACAAGAACTCCCACTAAGGTTAGTCCCATGTAATAAGGTGTAAATCTGATTGCAGGTTTTTTAACTCCGTTAATTTTATTTTCGATTATTGAGGTCAACCAAAATGAAATCAGGGCAACGGCAGTAAGCAAAAAGGCAAAAAGGGATTGCGATATTCCAAGAGTTTCAAAAATTCTGGGGGTACCGGCATAACCCGATTTGTAAAATGCTTCCCAGAGCGGGTAACCTTCTGCAAAAATTAAAATTCCCAGGACCGTACCCAACACAAAATACATTGCATCAATTTTTCCGATAGCAGAAGCGCAGATGCTTGTGCCGGGGCAAAATCCGCCTATTACAAACCCTAGTCCCATTATAACTCCGCCTACAATAGCCGGACCGACGTACGTGGGATTTATATAAATTAAATTCACATCGAGCAGACCGAAATGGTCTAAAATTATCACACCAATCATTGCAACAAATCCGGCAGTAAAAAACACGCGCAACACTGTAAAATCGTAACCGTAAAACATGCCGACGAGCTTTTTGGAAGTAGAAAATCCGGCTTGTTCAAGTATTACGCCGAACAGAAAACCGATAACAAGAGCAACAATAAGGTTAAATTCATTACTAACAACATCAGGAACTAAAGGTCCCATTTTTCAATCTCCTTATAACCAAAGTTTTCTAAAAAATGCCGCGAAAAGATAAGCGCCGCCGAAAATTGCGAACATAGTAATAATTCCTCCGGTGGACATAACCGCCATTCCGCTAAGCGCCGCACCGCTTGTACAACCTCGACCGAGTTGGGCACCGAATCCAAACAACATACCACCGAATATAGCGCTAATAATTCTCACCTTGGCGGTTATGTGCGGACCGTGCTCCAACCGGAATCTCAACCGTTCGGAAATTAGTCCGGAAACAAAGGCTCCAATCAGAAGTCCCAACACTTCAAATACCAGCCAATTTTTAAGTGGACTGCCGGCGTGAACTTTTTTATACTCTTGATAAAACTTTGCATTTTCTGCATGAGACGGTGCAATAGCTTCCACAGTAGTTACCGCAATACTTTTAACTGCTCCGCTTGCACCGAGTCCGCGCCCGGTTATGTAAATAGTAGCAACAAGCAACAACCCCAACAAAAACCCGGCTAAATATGGATTCATATATTTGGTTTCTTCCATTATTGTTTTTCCTCCTTGTTTTCGTTTTCTTCTTCATCCTCCAGTTCTTCGTAGCCGGTGAGCATAGCCCGTAAGTTGGAAGTTATGGTTTCACCGGTAGTAATTAAATATAGATGCACAATTAAAAAAGCGACCAGTAAAATTGCTCCAATTGTATGAAGAATTGCAATCACCTCGAGAGAATCTATATTCAAGTATTCGATTTCGGAGCTTTGAGGATAGCGGTAAAGCATATACAAAATACCACTGATAACCGACAACGGAATCATTATAACTTTCAAAGCAAAGTAAGTTATTTTTTGCATGGGGTTCAATTTACTCAACACCGTTTTCTTTGTTGGGTGCGGTGCATTTCTGAAAATACCGAATAAATAATAATCCAACTGGGCTTTAACGTTTTTGAAAGTGGGTAAATATTGACGGTATTCACCGGTTGTCAAATGCCAAAAAATTGCAAACACGATTAGCACTAATAACATGTATGCTGCAATGTTATGGTAAGCTACAGCTTCTTCAAATCCGAAAAACGTATAAGTGCCGTGGATTTCAAATCCGGTAAATGCCAGAAAAATAATCAGTATTGCTTGCATCCAATGCCAAAATCTTTCGAATGCTTTATATACATAAACTCTTCTAGTCATGCCGCACTCCTTTTTTTATTAAATTTTGTTGCGAACAAAATGCGAAGGAAACCGTGTACGAAAACGGCAAACAAAATCAAATAGATTAAAATTTCGCCCAGAGTATCAACCAATTCCGAGCGGTCTCTGCCGGGCATATAAAAATCGGTCAGCTTTGCTAATCTACCGTTGTATCTGGTATGGCAATCATTACATTTTAACGACTCTTCTTTTTTCGAAACCATGTGGTTCAGCGGCCAATTCATTTCGGTATGAATGAAGGAAACCTTTCCACTGAAAGGAAGTCCGGCATCTTTCATACCCGCTGCTGCGGCAGCTTCCCAGTTAAAATCTTTCCAAAAAGCACCTTCACCTTTTTTATCGGAATAAAGTTTCGGTTGAATTAGAATTTTATTTACGGGGTCGAACGGTTGATACGCTCTGTGAACTTTAACGGGAATGATTTTGGCATCTGGGTCGCGGTATTCACCGTGGAGTTCATTAAGTACGACCGGTTTGGTTGTATCTTCAATTACATCACCTTCCAAATAATGCGATGCCGTTCCGTTAAACCATTTGTATTCCGGAATAACATTTTTCTTCCATATAAAACTTCCTTTAATGGAAAGATACGTATGATTACCCATGCTGTCTTCTTCGAAAAACGGTTTTCCGTTTTTAAGTCTGCCTGCAGTTGACCAATCCCAATACATTTTCGTTGCATGTACTTTTGCGTACACCGGAATGTGACAAGTTTGGCAGGCTACTTTCAATGTATGTTCATTCAAAATCGATTTTTCATGCGGTGTTGAAGTATGACAATCCTCACAATAAACCCTGTTATGGTTCATTGAAGAGAGCGAATACATTTTACCGGCAATATTATGATGTTTGGTAACATGACAATCGACACACTGCATATCGGTGCCATCGGTTCCCATGTGCACATCGATATCTTTTGTGGGATAAAACATTGCAGATTCCAAATCGCCATGTTTAACGTTGTTACCGCCGCCGCCGTAAAAATGACATACACCGCAGTTGGTTCGTTTTGGTCTGCCGACGTTCATCGCTATTTTATTCAAATCCAAATGCGGATCGGGCTTGCCACCTTGATTGGGAGCTTTTGCGTACGTTTCCGTGTTATCGTGGCAAATCAAGCAGTCAATATTTTTCGGATCGGTAAAACTGAAACCCTTGTCGGTCATTCCATATCCAATATGACATTTGGCACAGCTTTTTTCATTGCCCTGCGTACCGATACAAAAATTATTCATTGCATTCTTTTTACCGATCGATACAATCCCTCTTCCTTCAATGTATTCTTCACGCTCCCAATTCCAATGATTGGATTTCATTATCTCTTTGTCTGTTTTGTTATGGCAAGAAAGACAAGCCTCGGTAACCTCCTGCGGTTTTTTGAATTTTTTCTTAAGAATTTTGTATTTGGAATGGTCAACAGGCGGAACATATTTCTCCGAATATTTTTCTTTCAGTTTATCAAGTAACGGTTCTTCATAATAACGTGTTGTTAAATTTCCATAAGCAACAACAATTATCAAAATGATAACGCCCAAAGTTCCGATAATTTTTTTCATAATTTCTCTCTCAATCGAATTTTGTACTGAAAATTATTTTAGACTCTAAAATATTTCTCAAAAAAAATTTCCAGCAACCTTTTACAAAATCCTTGCCAAATCAATTTATCGACTTATAATGTTTTATGGCGTAAATTATTTTTCCGCATTCTTGTTTTTGAGAACCAACAGCGTTTTTTTTCTTGTTTTAGATAATTATTGTGAAACCAATTCAATTAAATTAAGGTTGGATTTAAGAGTTTTAATTTAGGTTCTAAAATATTTTTATTTGAGATAGGCTTTGCATGCTGCCGTTTTTGACAACTTTACCCGTTCAAAGTCTTCCAGCATTGCCCGCATAATTTTTTTATCGTTTCCGTGGCAAGTTAAACAAGCGCCCACATCTAAAATTTTCTTCTGTTCGGTTACCGTAAAGGGTCTGATATTCTTCCTTGTAGCAATGTTTTTTCCGGGTTCTTTCAAGAATCCAATCCATGCATCTTCCGGCAAACCGTCAAAATCCGAATTTGAATATTTTGGTTGAAACGACCAATTACCGGAATTAAATTTCAAATTACCGCGTCCGTAACCGATTGCCAGCGGATTGTTGTGGCAAGTTTTACAACCGGCGGCTTTTTTTATTATAGTATGTGAAAATACCGGGGCAAACAACCGTTTGAAAATCAAATCGTTCTGTTTTCCTGTAAACTTACTTTTATCAATTGATAATATCATTCCCGGAATAACAGTTACAATTTCCTTTCCACCTGGTGTTTCCCTCACACCCAAAGAAGGAAATTCCGCCAAATATTCACCGTGAAATTCCACCCAACTGCCCTGAACCGGTTTATTATTCAACAAATCATATCCTGCTGTTCCGGGCTCAAATGTTGTATGGCAACCAATGCATTGCGGCGCCCAGGCTGTGTGACAAGTTTGACATGCAATGTTTTCGTGCGGCGCGGCAGTACATTCAAAAGCCGGAGACAGAAGTTTTAATGTGTCGTTTGTTAACTTAGTAACAAGTTTCGCTTCCCCACTTGCATCTATAAAAGCGTTAACTAACGGCCGGCCTGTTTTTTTTATTTTCAAAAAGCGTCTGCTTGTTTGAAAAGCACCCGACAGTTGCGCTATTTTTTTCGATTCGTAATCAAAATCTACGGTAGTCAATGTTTCCGGTTGCCCGCTGAAATGACAATCACTGCACACCACTTGTAATTGCTGTTCTTTGTGTTCGTAAGATTGACCGTCCCCCATTATTTCATAAGAAGTGTGGCAATCGATACATGCCAATCCCTTTTCAAAATGAACATCCGGCTGTACAAATCTGAAAATTCTGCCGTCTTCCAACTTTCTGTAACCTTTTTTACCTCTCACATCTTTTTCGGTTAAATCGGTTTCATGCCATCCTTCGTAATTAGTGGAAATTCTGCCTGAACGGCTATGGCAACCGAAACAATGCATGTTGGTTACTTTAATTGATAAGGAGGGATGAAATTTTAATAACGCTGAATCCGGTCCGGTAGTTTTAATCGATTCATATTTTTTAAGTTCACTAATTGCATTACTTGAATAGTTTAAGTGGCATGCATTGCAACCTCCGCCGCGTCTAAGTTCTGTAACCGGACCCAAATTTTTTTTCTCGTTCCCCAAATGACAAGATGCACACAAATTTTTTAGATGTGATCCGGCAGCCGAGTCATTTATTTTTTCAATGTGAAATTTACCGACCGGTTCTTTGATTTCATCAAAGGCGAATTTGTTCACACTGATGATTCCACTCATAGTTGACATCACGGAACTGTCAATTCTTTCTGCAATGCCGGGATGACAATTAAGCGAACCGCAAGTAGTTTTGGCATTTCGAAGGTTACCGGGAATTAATATCATATTTTTGTGTGCTGCATCTTTTACGATTGAACGGGGATTACCCAAATGACAAGAAGAACAACCTATTTTTTCCGGATTGTGACTTTCCACGAAGCCGGTTACACCAGCATGGCACTGCAAACATTTTTCCGTTTTGCCTCCAAACCCGGAAATGTCATTATTCTTTTGCGTTTGATTACAACTTCCCAAAAACAAAATTATAATCGGGAAAATTAGAATTGCCAATTTCATTTTCGTCGAATTAATCACAATATCAAATATCCGTTTTTAATTTTCCGGCGATTTCAACTGCTTTTAAATAATCCGCATAAGTATTTACGTTATGGAACAAATATTCATGATAAAATTCCTCTTTTCCCACATTAACTTTCTGAACTTCGACCGAATTTAACAAATCATATAATTTTACATTAATCTTTCCG
>Ga0256841_1001427_pt1 | contig 20814 bp, 9 predicted proteins | sample 356308metaG_FD_185971 | JGI IMG/M metagenome (GOLD analysis project Ga0256841, IMG submission 185971) | Hydrothermal vent microbial communities from Mid Atlantic Ridge, Atlantic Ocean - 356-308 | ecosystem: Environmental > Aquatic > Marine > Hydrothermal vents | place: Atlantic Ocean: Mid... | reverse complement strand
GCTAACCTTTACACCGGGAGCGGGCTGCAGTTCATATAAAGTGATCACAGGTCCCGCCGTCACCTTAACCACTTTGGCCTCCACACCGTAATCCCGCAGCTTCAATTCCAGTATTTCCGCATTGGCGGTGAGTTCTTCCCGCGTAACCCGGACTTGATTGGCAGGGGGACTGTGTAAAAGATCGATGGATGGAAATTTGTATTTGGCCACACTCTCTTTGACCAATTGGTCATAATCCAGTTCCTTGTTTTGGACCTGATCCTCCACTTCAAAGCCCGTACCCTTTTCTTTTTTCTCATCAAGTTCCTTGAGTGAGGACAGAATATCATCCAGAGAGGTTTGAACCGCCTGCGGTTCGGACGGCACGATTTGCTCTTTTTGTTCCTTATTTACCGCGGTAACCGATGCAGAGGATTCCTTCACTTCATCGATATTAATTTCCGGTTTCCTCTCGGTCGGTACCGATTTTTCAGCAACTCCCGGCCGGTCAGCTTCTCTGCCCAGGGGTACCTGCTCTTTTAATTTTTCCGCCTTTTTATTTGCTTTTAATTCCTTCTTAAGAGCCTGTTTCTCGCCGATATTTTTAAAAAAATGTTTTGTGGCGGTCGTCAGACCATTCCAGGCCGTTATCCAGAACTGAACAAATTGATTGACTTCCATACGTAAACTGATTACAGCGAGGGTCAGCGTTATAATAGCAATTAAAGCCATGCTCCCGAAGCGCCCCAGATAAACCACCATTTTGCTGGCCAACCAGCCCCCGATCAGACCGCTGGGATAATATTCCTGCATGTGTCCGGCCGTACGCACGGCTTCGGGTAAAGCCAGTACAATGGAAAGAAGAAGGGCCCAGGCAATCAGTGTCCAAACAATACGTTTCAAACCGGAAATCGTGTCTTTGCGAATGACATTCAGGGAATATAAGAACAAAAGCAATGGTAAAACCACAATCGGATAGCCCAGAGTCCACTGCATAAGAATATATGAAATCCAGGAACCGAACGGTCCCAGCCAATTACGTACTTTAACGCCCTGCGAGGAAACACTCAGACTGGAAGGATCATTTACATTAAAGGTAACAATGGCCAGAAAGAGCAGGAGGGATATGCCTAAGAACAGGATTCCCCAGGCCTGTCTCTTCTGATTAATCGCTTTTTTGCTTTTTGATTTTGACATAGTATTCAGTTCATTTTATTGCAAATCCGAATATTGAATATACAGAATAGCGGCCCGGAAAACAAGAAAGACAGCGGGTAAGTCTAATCAGATTACTAACTTGTCGCCCTTTAAAACAGGTACGACATCAAACCGATTCATTTTCGCACAATAGGTGATATCTTCGGCAAACCCCAGTCGAATTAAATGCTGACCATGGGGAGTCTGTCTGAGAAGCGCTTCCAGTTCATCATTGGAGAACCGTGCTTTACCCTGCAAGGCTTTTCCAGCATGGCGAGCTGCATCGGACAAGGAAACGGAATCCGATCTTTGTTCCATATGCTGAACCATTAATGCCGCACAGAGCGTGTCTTCGTAAGAGAATTTCCCTTCGTCTCCTGCACAAAGAAAGGTAATATTTTGTTTGAGTTGCAAGGCTCGATTGAGCACCGCATTAAAATTTATGAAGCTTCCAACCAATGCCGTGTTTCGTTGCCCAACCCTTTTAAGAGCCCTGGTACCGTTACTGGTGGTCAAAACCAGTACCCTGCCCCGGATCGATTCGGCACTATATTCCAGGGGCGAGTTTCCCAGATCGAAGCTTTCGATCTTCCGGCCCTGCCGTTCCCCGCAAAGCAGGATATCACCTTCAGCTTCGGCTCTTTTTAAAGCCGCTTCTACGGATTCTTCGGCATAGATTGCCGGGCTACCGTTGGCCAAAGCCGTTACCATCGTAGTCGAAGCACGCAAGACATCAATAACGATTACGGTCTGATTGGGTCGAACGGTCTCTTCCCCCGCTGTATAAATGACATCGATTTTCATGCTGACCGCTATTCAAGGTATTTTGTCCACCGAATGATTCGGTTCTGCTCTATCGTTGTGCCCTTCCCGACCCGATCGGCAATTCAGAGTACTACTACACGAACGGTGGTTTTACGATCGTTGCCGCCATTAATTTATTACGGATCGCAATATCGATCTCGCTCCCTATTTTTGAAAACTCTTTTTTAACATAGCCCAAGCCGATCCCTTTTTCAAGAATAGGGGAAACCGTGCCGGAAGTAACGAAGCCCACTTCCCGACCGTCTTTAAATATTTTATAACCGTGGCGCGGGAATCCGCTCTCATTCAACACAAAAGCCACAAGCTTGCGTTTCGGACCTTCCTCCTTCACCCTGAGTAGAGCTTCCCGTCCGATAAAATCCCCTTTATCCAACTTGGTAATCCAGCCCAGCCCGGCTTCTATGGGATTGGTGGTTTGATCGATGTCATTGCCATAGAGACACATCTTTTTTTCCAAACGAAGCGAATCACGTGCTCCCAGGCCGATGGGTTCGATATCGAATTCCCGACCTGCTTCGAAAATTTTATTCCAGACATCCACCGCATAGCGATTGGCAAAGTATAATTCAAAACCCGGCTCGCCCGTATATCCGGTTCTGGAAATAATCATCGGTGCCCCGGCCAGTTCCCCTTCTGTGAACCAGTAGAATTGGATTGCAGCCAGATCCACATCGGTTAATTTCTGCAGAGTGGCTTCCGCATTTTTACCCTGGACAGCCAATTGCGTATATTCATCACTGTGGTCTTTAATTTCGCAGCCGTCTATTTTGTTCTTCAACATCCACTCATAATCCTTGTCCTTATTCGATGCATTAACCACCAGGAAATATTTATTCGGAAAACGATAGACCAATAAATCATCCACCAAACCACCGTCTTCATAGCACATGGCCGAATACTGGGCCTGTCCTACTTGAAGATGAGCCGCATTATTAATGGTTATTTTTTGTACCATGTCCAATGCTCTGGGCCCGGTTATCTCAATTTCCCCCATATGAGACACATCAAACACGCCAACCGTTTTGCGTACACGGCGATGTTCCTCACGAATGCTGCTGTACTGAATGGGCATATGATATCCGGCAAACTCAACCATCCGTGCCCCGAGTTGCTCGTGTATGTCATGCAGAGCTGTTTTCTTAAGATCCATGATCTGTTCCTTTTAAGATAGACTGATGTTTCTGTTCTACTATGTCCGGGATACGTCCCAGATGTCTTTCAAATATAAGTAAAGAAATAATTAAAATCACCAGCAGAATATGATTATCGAAATAATAGGGGTCCAGAAAAAAAACCACGATGGGCAGAATAAACGTAGCGATCATACTGGCTACAATATGCTTACGAATCGACATAAAAAAAACGGCCCAGATAACAATCCAGATGGCCACGAGCAAGGGCTGAACCACTAAGAGAGCGCCGGCAGCCACGGCTAAACCCCGCCCCCCTTTAAAACGAAGCCAAACCGGAAAGGAGTGCCCGATCACCAGAAAAGAAACGGTCAGCACCTCTAAGAAGGGTTGGGTGGGAAAATATTGGCGCAAAAGCCATACAGGTATAGCCCCTTTCAGCAAATCGATCAGCAGAACGATGATGGCGGTCGATTTACTTTTACTGATGCGAAGAGCATTCAGAGTACCTACATTTCCGGATCCAAACTGTCTGATATCTTTATGGGCGGTTAGTTTCAGCATTAAAAAGGCGGTAGGAAACGAACCGCATATATAAGCACCGACAGCTACTAAAAGCATTTTCACCAATTCTTTCCTTCTTGGCTATTCTTTTTTTTATTGGGAGGGTCCGTTATCCTGATCAGGAGAACAGATCCAGAATATCGTCCTTGGACAAACTTTTTAAAAAGCTTTCATCCGTAGAGATCAGCGATTCCACCAGACTTTTTTTCTTCTGCTGCAATTTTAAGATCTTTTCTTCCACACTGTCTTTTGAAATCAATTTATAAGCGAATACTTTACGGGTTTGTCCGATCCGGTAAGCCCGGTCCGTGGCCTGCATTTCCACGGCAGGATTCCACCAGGGGTCATAGTGGATTACATAATCCGCGGCCGTTAAGTTCAGTCCCGTACCCCCAGCCTTCAGACTGATTAAGAAAATTCGTATCTGTTCATTGTTCTGGAATTCATCCACAGCGCTCTCGCGATCCCTGACCGAGCCGTCCAGATAGGAATAGGGCGTATTCCTTCCGTCGAAATGACGACGAATTATATGCAACATCTGCACAAACTGACTGAAAATGAGTACCTTGTGCCCTTCCGAAATGATTTCATCCACCATGTCGGTCAGAGCATCGAACTTTCCGGAAGGATCGATATATTTCGAATCCACCAGTTGCGGATGGCAGGCAATCTGGCGCAATTTAGTCAATCCCTCCAGAACCTTAAACTTGGATTTGTTCACACCCTGATTCTCGATATCCTTTAAAATACTGTCTCTGTAACTGAGACGCCATTTATTGTAGACTTTGGTCTGTTCTTCGGACATGGGCGAAAAAATAACATTTTCGATCTTAGGCGGCAGCTCTTTAGCCACATCTTCTTTGGTACGGCGCATAATAAAGGGAAAAATCAATTTCCTTAAAGAGGAGGCTACCTGTACATTCTGTTCTTTTTCAATGGGCCGTTGGAACGTTTCCTTAAAGAAATTCTGATCGCCTAACAGTCCGGGGTTGATAAAAGCGAACTGGGCCCAGAGGTCCATGGTATTATTTTCCACCGGAGTACCGGTTAGAGCGAGGCGATTACCGGCCGAGAGTAAACGGACGGCCTTGGATGTTTCCGAATTGGGGTTCTTGATGTATTGAGATTCGTCCAGGATCACATAGTTAAAATCGAGATCTTTAAGAAAGGAAATATCCCGCCTTAAATGGCCGTAAGTGGTAAGAATAATATGAAATTTTTTAAGCCGCCGTAAATCCCGGGTCCGGCGCGTACCATAATGGACCAGATAGTTCGTGCCGGGGGTAAAGCGTTCGATCTCTCTTGTCCAGTTAAAGATGACCGAAGTAGGGGCCACAATCAGATTGGGCCGGCGCGGGTACTTTTGGGTCTCCCGCCGTAAGAGGCATAGCGCCTGGACGGTTTTGCCCAGTCCCATATCATCCGCCAGGATTCCACCGAAGGAAAAATCCTTCAGGAAACTCATCCAGTCGTAGCCGGCTTTCTGGTAATCACGTAATTCTCCATGAAAATTTTCGGGAAGAGGATAATTCTTTATCTTGTCAAATTTATCGAGTTTCTTCAGTTTTTCTTCACTCAGTGAATCCAGTTTCTTTTGATCCGCTTCGGACAACATACGATCGACAAAGGATAAATGGTGATTGGCGAAACGGATACTATCGTCTTCCACCCGTCCGAAATTGAGCATGTAATTAAATTTCTCAATCAGCTTTTCCGGCAGACGAGCAAGGCTACCATCGCGTAATTTCACAAATTTCTTTTTGGCCTGAAGCGCCTTCTTCAGCTCGGAAAGGGTTACGGGAACCCCTTCAAAATTAAGATTCAATTCCACGTCAAACCAGTCGGTATTCGAAGAAATGTTTACGCCGAAATTTGCCTTAGCCCGTTTCACACGGAAACGAACTAATTTTTCTTCACCCATAATTTCAAAACCTTGTTTAGCCAGGCTCGGCAAACCATCGAACAGCCAATCCAGGGCATCTTCGAAGGTGGAATAAAACAGGCCGGGTGTATCTTCCATGATCTGCGTTTCCAGTACTTCTTCCCGGATGCGGGCTTCGGCATTCCGATCGCGGTGAACGCGAATAATTTGTCGCGACTTATGATCATAGTGTAGATACTGATCGTTGGCATGACTAAACGAAATTTCAATAGCATCGTACAGCAGAGAGAGGGAAACGATTAACTGGTCGTCCATCTCTTCGATATAGAGGCGTTTTCCGGTGATCTGGTTGATCTCCATAACTTCGATTCCGGGAGGAAATTCCACATAAGGAAAGATCGGTAGTTTAGCTAAATAATCGGAGATGAACGATTTGTATTCGCCTTTATTGACAATCACTTTTAGTTTTTCATCAATAAATGATTTGATATAGGAATAGTTTAAGGGAAAATTGCAACGATGCAATTTCCCTTCTCTGTAAAACCAGATCGGATTTACGGTTAAAATTTTTGTTTTTTCATCGACCGGAATCTGGATTTCATCCCGTACAAAAAAAGGTTGAAAGATATAGTTGCGATCTTCATCCTGGATTAATTTAAAACTCAATTCCCAGGGTCTGCGCCCGAAACGGATGCGGGTTCCTATGCTTCCGTCTTCGTTTTTAATGTGCAGTTCACTGGTGCGCAACAGACTGAAGATCTGCCCGGCATCCAGGCCGAAATCCAGATAACTGGTTTCCAAACGCCCACGAAAATATACGGAGGATTGCTGGGATTGCAACCGTTCCAGGAAAGAGATGGCAATCAAATCTCCGGAGGTACGAAAGACGTTCTGTTCGGACAACTCATTAAAGGAAGGTTCCTGAATTCTTCCATAGGTGCCATCCTTTTTCATGTACACTTTGACCGGCTTTATATTCCAGTAATTTTCCAGAATATGGATGATGTAAATCAGCTTCCAGCGTACCTCTTGTGAAAATTCATTATCCACCTGCTGAATGGCGATCAGCTTTTCAAAATATTCACGCCAGTTCGGTTCCTCGACGGTTTCTTCTTCGGGCTCCTCCGAGGTCTGGTCATCAAAAATTTTGAGCGCTACAGCCACGGCGTGTTTACAGATATAATTATAAGGGCAGGTACAGGTTGCGGCAAATGAACGATCGTCGACCGTTAATCTTACGAAGTAAGGATAGGTACCCTGCACGGTCGCTTCAACCGATAGATTATCTAACTTTTTTATTTTTACCCGACCTTCTTTAAAATAGTCCAGCCCCTGTTTGAAAATAATATCCGGAACCCGGTCTTTCAGATCCTTAATGTCAATCTTCACTTTTAATACTCCGCCCTTCTATTAAAACAGCATCCTGCCTACTAAATCCAAATCCTATTTTTATTCGCTCTGGCGTATAAAATATACATTCAGAATTATAAATATAATACATTATTTTTTGAGATTCAAAATGAAAATAGGAAATCTGTATTCTTTTTTTCGATAAAAATAAGGATTAAGTGCCGATAAGCAGCGGCAGCTACAAATAAATTCGAGGATAATTAATTGTTTTTATTTATATTAGAAGATTTGTTAATATAAAATCGCCCAATCCATATTCTGTTTTTACAAAAAGAAAAAAGTTTTCACCTTTTTAAAATCGAATCCCCTTCTGCCTCCAAGATACCCTTAGAGTAACGGGATGAAATTATAGATGTAATTCTTTCTTCAGAAACTGGCCCGTATACGATCTATTTATCTTCGCCACCTGTTCCGGACTGCCCAGAGCAATCACTTTTCCCCCGGCATCTCCGCCCTCCGGCCCGAGATCAATGATCCAGTCCGCCGTTTTGATAACATCCAGATTATGTTCGATCACGATGACCGTATTGCCCTTATCCACTAAACGGTTGAGCACGGAAAGCAGCATATTGATGTCTTCAAAATGAAGACCGGTTGTCGGCTCGTCCAATATATAAACGGTTCGGCCCGTACCGATTTTAGAAAGTTCCGTAGCCAGTTTAACGCGTTGCGCTTCGCCACCGGACAAAGTGGTGGCAGCCTGGCCTAAATGAATATATCCCAAACCCACATCGGCCAGAGTCTGTAAACGACGGCGTACGGCAGGAATATTGGTCATGAATTCCAGGGCCTGGTTAACCGTCATTTCCAGAACATCGGCAATACTTTTTCCTTTATATTTAATTTCCAGGGTTTCCCGGTTATAACGTCGCCCTTTGCAAACTTCGCACTGCACATAAACATCGGGAAGAAAATGCATCTCAATCTTTTTTACCCCATCGCCTTCACAGCTTTCGCAACGTCCCCCTTTTACATTAAAGCTGAAACGTCCCGGTTTGTAACCGCGGATTTTTGATTCCGGTAATTGAGAAAACAGATCACGAATCGGAGTAAACAATCCGGTATACGTGGCCGGATTAGAACGCGGTGTGCGCCCGATGGGCGACTGATCCAGGTCGATAACTTTGTCGATATATTGCAATCCCCGTAACTCGTTGTAGGGTAGCGGTACCTTTTTGGCCGTATAAAAATGGCGGGAAAGGGCAGCATATAAAGTTTCATTGACCAGAGTACTTTTTCCGGAACCGGAGACACCGGTCACACAAATAAACTTCCCCAGAGGGAAGCGGACATCTATGGTTTTAAGGTTGTTGCCCCGCACCCCCAGAATTTCCAGAAATTGACCGCTTCCCGGACGACGGATGGCGGGTACGGGAATGGTTTTCTTATTGGAAAGGTATAGCCCGGTCAGGCTCTTCGTACTGCGTGCCACTTTTTGCGGTGATCCGGCCACCACTACTTCACCTCCGTGCCGTCCGGCACGCGGCCCGAGATCAACCACATAATCCGCATCTTCGATCGTTTCCCTGTCATGTTCCACGACCAGTACCGTGTTTCCCAAATCCCGTAACTGTTTCAAGGTGGTGATCAATTTACGGTTATCACGCTGGTGCAGACCGATACTCGGCTCATCCAGAATATACAGCACACCCACCAGTTGGGAACCGATCTGGGTCGCTAAACGGATTCGTTGCGCCTCTCCCCCGGAAAGAGTACCTGCCGAGCGAGCCAGGGTAAGGTAGTCCAGGCCGACGTTGATTAAAAAATTAAGACGTTGTTTCACTTCCTTTAAAATCTGATGGGCGATTTGTTCCTGTTGACGGGTGAGCTTTAAGTGACTCAGAAATTCGAAAGCTTCCCGGATGGAGAGCCGGGTTACCTGATGGATATTCATATCGTTGATGGTTACGGACAGGGCTTCTTTTTTAAGACGTGCACCCTTACAGACATCGCAGGTTACGCTGTTCATGAATCCTTCGATCCAGCGTCGTACATGGTTGGAGGTGGTCTGTTTGTATCGTCGTAATAAATTATTAACAATGCCTTCGTACTGACTAAACCACTCCACATGGGTATTTTTACGATTATAGGTAAAACGAATCCGTTCATCCCCGTTGCCGTATAAAATAAGCCGACGTACTTCCTCCGACAGATCACACCAGGGGGTATCCAGACTAAACCGGAATTGTCTACTTAAACTGGAAATCATCTCATATAACCAGCCTTCATGGCGACCGCTCAAAACCCGGATTGCCCCTTCATTAATAGAAAGCGTTTCATTGGGAACAATCAAATTGGGATCGATTTGGGTCAATACGCCCAATCCGTCACAGTTGGGGCAGGCTCCGTACGGACTGTTAAACGAAAACATACGCGGAGCCGGCTCTTCGAAGGAGAGGTTACAGTGCGCACAGGCAAACTGTTCACTGAACAATACGTCTTCCCCCTGATCCACCTTGTTCACATAAATCATTCCGGAGGCCTCTTTTAAGGCCAGTTCCACCGAATCGGTCAGTCGTTTTTTAATATCCGGAGCGATCACCAACCGATCTATGACCAAATCCAGATTATGCTTTTTATTCTTATCCAGATCGATCTCATCTTCGAGAGAAAGAACCTGCCCGTCTACTCTGACACGCAGGAAACCTTCGCGTCGGAACTGGGCAAAAACTTCCCTGTACTCCCCTTTTCTGCCGCGAATTACAGGTGAAAGAATCTGGATGCGCGTATTTTCGGGCCAGGAAAGGATGGTATCGACAATTTGCTGGACGGTTTGCCGCTTCACAACCCGGCCGCAATTATAGCAGTGCATGGTTCCGATGCGGGCATAGAGTAATCGCAGATAGTCGTAAATTTCCGTTACGGTACCGACCGTGGAACGCGGATTACGACTGGTTGACTTTTGCCCAATAGATATGGCCGGAGAAAGTCCTTCGATATAATCCACATCGGGCTTTTCCATCAACCCTAAAAATTGGCGGGCATAGGCATTCAAAGATTCCACATAACGGCGCTGTCCTTCGGCATAAATCGTATCAAAGGCCAGACTGGATTTACCCGAACCGGACAGTCCGGTGATAACCACAAATTTGTCGCGGGGAATCCGAACATCAATATTTTTAAGATTATGCTCTCTGGCCCCTTTGACCAGAATGATATTTTTCTTCGGCATTTGGATTAAATTAGGTTCTCTCGCTTTAAGATTAAAATCGGCCGATGTACGGATCGAATGACTCTTTCCGAAGTACTTCCCAACAGGAAGCGATCCAGTCCGACCAGGCCATGGGTGGCCATCAAAACCAGATCGATCGGTGTTTCCATGGCATATTTGCTGATTTCCTTATGAGGTGTCCCCTCGGAGATGATCCGATTCACGGTTATCTTTTTTTTAGATGCCAATTCGGCCACCGTTTCATCCAACTTTTCTTCCGCCTTTTTAACAATATCCGGAACGATTTCTTTTAACGATTTCATCCCCCAGCTATATAGGGCAGGATGTACATCCTGATTAATCACATACAATAAATCGATGCTCCCCTCTTCTTCAACCCAATCAAAAGCCGTTTGCAGAGCAGAATGACTATCATCGCTAAAGTCATAAGGTACCACAATCCGCTTAAATGTATGTTTCACACGGGATTCGCGATGCAGAGTCAGAACCGGACAGGGAGCATAGCGGACGACCTTTTCGGCTACGCTGCCAATCAGAAAATGTTCCAGTCCGGACCGTCCGTGGGTCCCGATGACGACCAGTTGACAGGGATGGTTGTTCAGGTAACCGAGGATAGCAGAAGGCGCAGAATAGCCGCGGATGATTTCATGTTTTATTTTCAGTTCCGCCTGTTTTTTAGTACCGTCCCGCAAGGATCGTAAGATCTCTTCCTCGATCTTATCCTCTTCCTGGTGGACCCTATTCAGACCTTCGGGTAAGCGGGTGGCATCGTCTTCATACAGGACACGGGCATGAACCACGGTTACCTCGGCCTGATAACGTGCGGCCAGGATAAGGGCCTGATCCAGCGCTTTCCGGGCTGTGTCGGAAAAATCGGTCGGTACGACAATACGGTGAATTTCCATTACAATACTCCTTATTATTCAAGGCTGTAAATAAAGAACCTGAACGGCCTTTTTTCGGACTTTTTGATAACTCAACGGTACATTCCACCGTAGTCCGTTCTTCCACATCTCAAAAAAATCCATAAAATGTTCGGACAAAGGATTTCCGCTGTTGCCGGCAGGAAGAACCATGGTGGCTGCATCTACATTTGAAAAATCAATGACAAAGCGCCAGCTTGGTCCGACAATCGACTTAAAATGATTCGGGTTCGCTTTATCCTCCAGGTAAAAAGCGGCATTCAATGTTCCGGCGGTACCGGGCCAGGGAAAGGGCCCGTATTGTAAATGCAACAAACCGGATACAACCGGAACCACAGCAAGAGGATGACGAATCGACAGGGTATGGAAATCACCCCATGTTTTATCCCCTACGATTTGCAAGGCCTCGTTTATGGCTTTACGGGCTATCTCTTCCCTGGTTTCCACTTTTTCTTTGGTGCGCACATCGTCAAACCACTGCCTGGGTCCGTGAAAATAAATTTCCATGAGATCGGTATACAATATCTTTTTATCCGTTCCGCCCAATTCATCATCAAAGGTCAGATGCTTCAGGCGATTCAGGAATTCATTAACTACCGCCGCATCCCAGGAATCCACACTGGCAACACCTTCCCATTTTGACATTTTTTCCGCTTCCGCCCGGTGTCCGGTAACTTTCAGCAAACGAAGGATTTCATCTTTTAAATGTAATTGAAAAGCATCCGTAATATCCATTTGAAAACGGTACATGTCTTGTACGGAAAATTTTTGGGCGGATTCCAGCAGGCGTGTGATACGCAAAATACGATCGGAAGCATAGTTGCCATAAAGCGGGTAGGTGCTTTTTGCCTCGGGTTTATTATTGCTGACCGCCAGCCAGCCCTTCTCCGGATTGAGACTGTGCGGGGTTTCATCCAGGGTAAGGAATCCGTGCCACTGATATTCATCGCTCCAGCCCGGAACCGGCAAATTATACGGATTATCGGGCCGAATCGCAACCGGTGTTCCTAATTGATAGCCGATATTACCCTTTGCGTCGGCATAGGTCCAACTGGCATCCAAAGCTCCCAGCCTGGTTACGGTTTTCCGAAACTGATCATAACTGCTTATGCGCATCAGGCGGAATCCGGCACTCATGGCTGTATCCAAATTTGTATCGAAACCGGCCCAATGCAGCGCATAATGTTGTTTCAACGAATCGTTTTCAAAAACAAGCGGGCCATGGCGCGTCTCTTTAACCGTAAAATGATACGGTTGCTTTGCTCCCGAGATTTCAATCTCCTGCGCGTAGGTTTTAAACGGTTGCCAGCCTGTAGGAGTCAGATAGCGGCTACTGTCTTCGGGATGTACTTTTTCGATATAATATTCGTTTACATCGATACCGCTTACCGTAAAAGCCCAGGCACATTGCCCGTTGTGCCCCATGACGATCAGAGGCAAACCCGGCGTACTGATGCCCAATACATGGATCGAAGGATCTTTTATATGAAGTCCGAGATAGTACCAGAATTGTGGCAGTCGACGTATCTCCAGATGCGGATCGCTGGCTAGCATGGCCGAACCGCTAACACTATGAGCAGGACCAATTACCCAGGAATTGGAAGAATTAGCCATACGCAGCGGCAAATCCTGATCTGCAAAATAAGTTTGAATCACGGCCTTCTGGAACATCTTACGCAAAGATAATTTCGTTTTATTCCGAGTCGGTATTGTGTACGGAGCCCACAGCGGATAGGGTACATCCAGTGACTTTAGCAGCCCTTTCCCCTCTTTCTCCGCAGCATGAACCATAAAAGCATCTGGACTCATTAAATAGTCGGAAAACCAACTTTGAAAACTTAAGATGGTTAAACAATCATAAACCGACCAGGATTGGACTTTCTTCCTCAGTAATTGAAATTCAAAGGGTAAGGCACCAACCTTTTTAATATAGGCGTTCACCCCATCGCTATAAGCCTGCAGTCGTCTTCGGTTATCCGAGCTGAGTGTTGCCAGAAAACGTTTGGCGATCCGGTCGTGCCCTACCGTACGCTGATGAATATCAATAGCCAAAACGCTTGGCCCCAGTAAATCCGCCAGCCTGCCTTGCGCCACCCGACGAGTCATATCCATTTGAAACAAACGATCCGAAGCATGCAGATATCCTAAAGCGAAATAGCCGTCATGCTCATCGGCAGCCCAGATTTGAGGGATGCCCATTTTATCGAAAGTAATTTCCACCGAATCCGAAAGGGTGGAAATGCGTATTATTCCCTCCCGCTCCGGTAGTGATTTGCGGATTTGGATATAACCATATATTCCGGCACTAACAACAATCATAATAAAGATGGCGCTAATCCAAAGAACAGCTTTTACAATTTTGTTCATAATAACCCCAAAATTTGATTCCCCTTCAACCTGATCCGACTTTCGCTAAGAACGGGCTCTACTATCTACAGATAGGGACGGATTCTTTCCTGAAGGTATTTAAAAAACAGACTCACCCGCTTTCGGCGAAATTCCGTTACGCATTCATAGCCGTTGCTTATCATCATGCCTATCAAAAGAAATTTATTCCCCTTATTACCCGAATATTCGGATTTCTATTGTCAGCTTAAAATGTATTTTTGAATATAACGGATTTTTTTGGTGGAAAAAAGAGTACCCGGCATGAATTCATCACGTACTGGAAATTAACAACATAAATATGCTCTGCAACTTAACTAAATTTTTTCCGTAGGTAATAGTAAGTACTTTCTTGAGTATCTCAAGAGAACCTCCCATTCAGGGACCTCCCCTGAATGAAATATGGCTAAGCCGGTAAATCTGCTTTTTTACCGGCTTTTTTATCCGTTTTCACCGCTCACCCGGGCCAATTGTAATAAATAAAATCGCAACCGCACCTGTTCTTCGCTACTCAGGATTTGTTCTTCAATTTTAATGATGCGATCCACATCGCTTAAAGCCCGGATAATATCAATAGGAGCTTCTCTCTTCATCTGAGGCAGTTCACTCAGATAGTGCACCGTATGGAGAAGGAAGCGGCGCATGGTATCGTCACCCACATCTTTTAAGGTATTTTTAATCCCGGAAGCCATGCGCAGAATACGGGTAGATTCCCCGCTAAAGACGGTTTTCCCTTCCGTGGTTCTGGACATTAATTTCTGAATGGCCATGGCCAGTTCCACAAAACGTTGTACCTGCTCAAAAATCGGCTTTTCGATTAACAGCCATATTTTTTCGCGCCAAAAGCGAATCTTTTCCGGAAGAAGCAATCCATTTTCTACCGCCCTGAGCCATTGCTCATCAACCTGGCCTGAGACCTCATATATCATCCGCTCTGTCTGCGTATTGAACAAATCCTGCTGCAGAATAACAGCCAGATCGGGCCGCAGGGAGGGCAAAAGCTGAACATTGAATTTTTCGCCCACAAAAAATTCCTCTGTTTTCACACCCTGGCGGCGTAACAATTCTTTCTGCAGTAAAGGAATACAAGAAGAGATGGAATCTACATCTTCCCGTAAAGCCAAAAAAGAAGAATTCCCGGCAGGATAAGCCTTCTCGATCCGGCGGACATACGTTAGCTGCGGGTCATGGAAAAGACGCAATGATTGTAAAATTTCCTTAACCGGCAAAGAAGGCAATATCCGGTTTTGCAATAGTGCTTTCCCCTCTTCCATTTGGGCAAATTCCTTACAGGCGCGAAACAGGCCGGTAGTCAGTTGATTGACACCCAGGAGCATGGTCTGGGCTCTATTGTGACCGATGGCTCTCAGCAAACTTCCATGCCGGGCCAAAGGCAGGGTCTCTGTCAGACGACCTAAAATTTCCTGTCCTTCTTTTTCCCCCATGCCCTTTGAGGGACGCACCGTGGGTCGATCCCGCAACTCCGGCATGGAGCGGGACAAAAAGTAGGAAATAATATGGATGCCGACCATATCGTGTTCCGTACCATAGGTAATACGTCTAAAATTTTGTCTGACCAATGTATTGAACTGTTGATGGACTTCATCGTTCATCAAAGCGCTTAACCGTTCCAGCTCCTGGATGCCCTGCGTTTCGAAACGAAGACGTGTGTTTTTTAACGACTGTCCGATGCGCAGCAATTCCTGACGTATATATTCCTGAGCGCATTGCATGTGAAAAAAGATATGGGCCCGCTCGCTGTGCTTTAGCAAACGCAATCGTTCGAACACATTACTCTGTAAAGTACGCAAATCTCCTTCCGAAAGAATTCCGCTTAAGGGACTGCGGGCGTATTCTGTGCTTTGCAAAACAGCCGGATCGACTTCCCGCGACATGCGTTTCTTGCTTTTCCGGTCAAGTCGAAAGGTCTTCTGACCGGACATGGGATCATAGTATCCTCCCTGACGCTGCATGGGTTCTCCGCTGCCTAATTTAATGCGTACCTCATCGATCAGGCCTTTTTGAGCCAGCCAGCGCCAGGTAATAAATCGGGCCTGTTTGTAATAGGCGGTAGAGCTGGGTTGACCCACTTGCTGACTTAGATCGGAGCCGGCAATAAAAATTTCACTAATCATTTCCGAAAAACGTACTTCGGCAGACTGCCCGATAGTGCGACTCTGCAAAGCGTACTCATACAAACGATTCAGATAGTTCTCCAGCCCATCCACCGTTTCCGGCTCTTCAAACAGCGGAACAAGCCAAATGGAGGGTAAAGGCAATTGCGGATTTTCCCGAAGTATCCCTTCCCGCCGGGCTTTTATCTTACGATCCAGATGAATCAGCGCCTCCGGATCGGTGGACATACTGATTTGTAGAGCCTGAATTAATCCCGGATTTCCGTAACGGCCGGCAAGTTCGTTAATATCCATTAAATTTTGTACGGTAGTATCGATGGTAAAGGGATCATCAGCCAAAATAATTTTCTGATGGATGCGGGGCGTCAGAGCAAAACGTTTAAGCAGATCCCTGTACAAACCGGCTGAGAAAGCGAGCAACGGATCGCCCAAATGTTCTGTGATGCGGGGCAGAAGAGCATGTAACGTTTTGCGCAACTTCTTATTCAACTGAAAATAATAATCGATAGCCTGACCTCGTTGCTGACGCAGTAAACGCATGCGCCGTTCCAGGCGATCGTTGTGCTGCCACATTATTTTTAGAGGGTCACGCGCCAGGTGCAGATGTACCGCTGTACTCCGCCAGCGACTTGTACGCATATCGAGCGGTAAAATACCGTGGAAGCGCTTCTCCAATTGTTGGGTAAGATCCGTGATACGATTCAGCAGCGTTTGAAAGGAGAGGATGTTCTTATCCAATCTGGCCAGTTCACCCAAAAGATCCGAATCAACCTGAATCGTGGAATCCACCCGCAGCAGGATATTCAAAATATGAGCCATTTGACGGATATTTTCTAAAAGAGGGGCGCTGACCAGGCGGTGGCCCTGACCGGAAGGACGAGAACTTCCGTCCCAATCCCCCCAAAAAGAGAGCATGGTCCGGTTATAATTTTGATCATTCAGCCAGGCCAATCTCTCGGACCACAGCAAGGTCTTTAAATCACAAACCAGCTCATCGCCTTCCATTGCGGAATGAATGGGTACATTGATCCCTAAGAATTCCTTCACCAGGGCCCGTACTAAAGGATGCCAGTCTGATGGCAGATCGTCCGGATCACGAATATATTCGTCGAACAGACGATTGAAAAGCAGGTCCACAGGAAGAGCAAACATCTGAGTAGGGTGAACGGTGCGGTCGAACAAACGGTGTTTAAAGTATGCTTTACGCCGGGATAAATCATCTTTGTAAAATTCTTCTTCCAAAGCTGCCGTTACTTTTTGGCGGCGATCGCTTCGGATTTGAGAAAAAAGCGCTTCGGACAACTCTACCCGTTCAAAAAAGTTATCCTTCAAACCATTTAGTCGCCGATGGATGTGGTCGTTGAGCATCTTCCCGGACCAGGAAGAGGATTGCCAGCCGGACAAATCTTTTATTTGTCTGCGCCAGACCGGCTGGAGTTGGGTAAGAATAGTTTTTTGCAAATGCTGCCAGAAATCCTGCGCATTCTTGAAATAGCGGGAACCGGTGGTTCCCATAACATTCAATTCCAGGCGGCACGGTCGGTAACGGGCCGATTCTTCGGCAATCATGCGATTTAAATCAATAATGACCCGTCGCGTTTTACGTTTTAGTTCTTCCGTACCGATTCGGCCGCCCAAAGTTAAACGAAAGGCTTTCCGCGCCAAATCGTAGCCCTGAGCACTGCGGGCAAAGGTACTCAGCGGTATCAGGCCGATACCTTTTACGGCCAAACCGGAAGCCAGCCAGTCCAGGGAGACCCCATCCGGCAAATTTTGCACTATCAGATGCGGATACATACTACCCTGGGGCCGGGATATTTTTATACCGAACGGATTCCGTTCCCGGGGAAGCTCGTCCAGAGCCAGGTCGATCATTTTCATGCGCCGGTTCATGATCCGGTTACGCAAGGTCCAGTACGCCTGTATTCGCTGCGGCCGGTTACGGTAAAAAAGATAGGCCAGTAAAATACCGGCTATATTCGGTTTAATATGTTGCAAGCACCGTTCGAAACGTCCGGCTAATTGCCGATCGATTATTTCCAGCACGGCCAGCCGGGCTCCGGCAAAGCTATCGGTTTTGGAAAGAGAATGGACGGTAATCAGGTGCCGTACATGATCCCCGGTCAGATAGCCTTTTCGAACCAAATCATTGGCTATCTGGCGCAAAGACGGCGGACCGGTCAATGTATCGGCAGCAGCCACACCCTGGTAAGATAAATCATCGATAACCCAAACATTCATTTCCAACAGCCGGCGTAAAAGATGACGCACTTTATCCTCGGCAAAGACGCGACCCGTAGCATTATGAGGATTATTCAGGATAACTGCCCCCTTATCCTTCCATTGCGGATCCTTTTCCAGTTTTCTTTCAACCTCCTTTATCAGCGCTTTCGTATCCAGATCAAATTCGGAATCAAGCGGGACGATATGCACCTGCGGGAAACCATGTTCATAGGTCCAGCTCAAGTCGGGACTCACTACCTCGGAAATTCCGCAATGAAAGCCCAATAAGCTCAGTGCTGTTCGCGAAGAACCGCTTACCACAAAGCAATGTCCGGCTTCATACTCAGAATGATGCTGCAGAAATTCCGCTAAAAAATTAGCCTTTAAATTTTCCTGGAAGGATTTTTCTGCGGCATGCTCCAAAAAATAGGGAATCAGCTCATCGGAACCCAGAGTGGCAAAACTCTTTTTCAGAAAATCCGGCCTGGTAATTCTGGAGAGGATCCTGTTGGTGTGTTTTTCAACGGTCGTGCCCACGTTTGTCAATCGATCGATCTTCTTTGATATCAGGTCGGCATTTCGGTCGCTTAGCCTATTGATTTGCCAGAGATAATTCTGAAGAAAAGGTGCATTACTCCTATCGGGATAGGAGGTCCACTGCGTGAGCCCGGTCTTTTCTTTGACGGAAGGTGTGGATTCATTTAACAGATACCGGAGTAATTCTTTCTCCGGCGTAGCGGGCGTCCCTTTTAACTGGAAATGAATCGTTTCCAACCTGCTTATCCAGGAGGCGTTTCCGGCCATGATGGTCAGCGGCAGTTCCTTCCATCCCGGACGGAGCGCATGTCCGCTAAGAAACCGCAAAACCCGTTGGGCCATACCCGCTTCCCGGGCCATGGAAAGATGATTAAGCGCATCGTTTAATTCCACGATGAACAAAGGAGCGGCCAGGCAGACCTTTCGCAACAGGCGACGTTCCTCTTCCGTAGGAATACGGCCCAGTAATATAAAATAGGGAGTTGCAGGTTTTTCCGGGACTACTTCCCGCAGATAGTCCAAACGAGCCATGTGCGGATAAAAACGAAGGAACTCAAAATCCTGCAAATAATCGGGTATTTCCAGTCCTGTTGTCAGGATATGGGCCGGTCGCTTTTCCAAAAAATAATTCATCGTATAAAAAAGGATGCGCAACGCTTCCCAGGGTCCTCCGGAAGATAGAATCACCTCCCGGCTCTCAGAACTTTCACCAAAATTATACTGCAACGGCTCGGATTGCCCTTCGGAAAACCATTTTTTAAGGAAAGCTACAAACTGATCCGGATGTTTACGGCTAAACCCTCCGCGGGGAGCATAAGGCGAGCTGTTGACGATCAGATTGCGGAGAAATTCCTGGGGTAACGAAGTGTCTTCCGAATCAAAACCGTCCGTGATCAAGCGATAGTAAAATTCCGATAATTCATCGTCCTGAACCGGGTGACCGATGTGAAAATTGATCTTCTCATCTTCATCAACTGGTGCAGCGGCCGTGGCCTCACTGATTTCCGAAACCTTTGCGGCTTTCAGAGGTTTAAGACGAAAATATTCTTCTATGGCTATTTGATTTTCTATCATCGGAAAAACCGTTTATTCTGCTACTATTGATAGCGAAAAACCGGAACCGATTGCGCTTTCAGGGCATTCATCCGATCTTTCAAACCCGGATCATGGAAGATTAAAACAGGTACAAGCGCTGATCGGGAAAAGTCGGATATCCGCCTTTTTAAGCTTTCGGCTCTTTTTCACCCTGTACTGTATGGAGAATGTTTTGTAATAACATTTGCAATGAAGCCATAACGCCGTTTCCCTGGTTCGTCTCCTGCGAGGATAGAGAAACGATCGTTTTCGCATTGCGTAATTGCTGACTCGCCTCAGCCAATCGGGCAATCTGAGGAGTGAGTAATAATAGTTCGGGGTTATTTTTCAGCGTTTCCATCTCTTTACGATCAAAGGCGAGTTCCATCTCTTTACGCTTGATTTCTTCCTGGACCCGAATTTGTGCCAATTGAGCTTCTTCCTTTTCCGCTACTCTTTTCAGTTGCAGACGTTTCAACTCCAATTTATGCTCGGCTTCGGCAATTTCGTTATCTGCGTCGATCCGCGCCCGGGATGCTGCTATACGTGCTTTCTGATTTAAACGCTCGGTCTGTTCCATTAAACGTGCGGATTCCTGTTGGCGCATGGCTTCGGCAACCTCTTCATCCAGAGGGTCGATGGCCAGAACAGAGAGGGAAAGAATATCCAATCCGACTTGATCCGTTAATTGAACATTTTGCTTTTTAAGATAAGAGGTCAGGTTTTCCGTACTTAATTCTTCAATGGCATACTGTTCACAGAAAGCTTTTACCAGGGAAATCAATCGTACCTGCATTTCATTGGCCGCATGGATTACAGCATCTTCCTTCCAGCCGCCCATTCGAATCAAATCCGTTAAATGCGTGGTGGAAGCGGTGACACTTGCCGCCAGTTTAACGGACACACCGAGCTTGCCTTTTGCTTCCGCTTCTATTTCGGGATTTATGGTATGGACAACTTTTGGAATCGAAAGGCTGAAATGACGGGGATAAAAGCGGGTCTGTCTCTGTTTTACCTGCCCCTTGGATTCGTAAAGAAGAATCGAATCGGGTTTTCGCTGGCGATATTCGAATAAAATCAAAAGAAGCAATAAAATTACCAAAATTGCCAGGATACTAATCCACATGGATAACCTCCATACTGATAAAATTAAAAGCGAACGCCATCTGTTCTGAAAGTAGAATATTTATTTAATAAAATGTATTAATTTAAGTTAGTTAACTGTAAGGCCTAAATCAAGCACGACCCGCTATGGCATTATCTTAAAGTTAGTTGAAATTTAATATGAAAGGTTCCTCCCCCAATTAATAAAAATTGGTTAAATTCATTTAGCCAAAACAAAAAAGGAGGAACCTAAAAGATGAAAGTAACACCATCG
>Ga0256841_1001426_pt1 | contig 20817 bp, 16 predicted proteins | sample 356308metaG_FD_185971 | JGI IMG/M metagenome (GOLD analysis project Ga0256841, IMG submission 185971) | Hydrothermal vent microbial communities from Mid Atlantic Ridge, Atlantic Ocean - 356-308 | ecosystem: Environmental > Aquatic > Marine > Hydrothermal vents | place: Atlantic Ocean: Mid... | reverse complement strand
GCGAAGGCAAACTCCGGATCGCCGTCGATCCGACGCCGTTCGAAGGCCTCGACGCCGTCGTCGATGCGGTGGAGTATCTCCACAGCGGGAAAAGCCGGGGGAAGGTGGTGGTGCGGTTTCCGGCGTTGGACAAACCTTAATCGAAAACCTGGCTTTTTATGGAAGAAACGATCGAGAAGATATGGACCGTGCCGGTCACGCTGGAGATGTTCAATGCCTTGAATGGCGGAACGATCATGGAGCATATCGGCATCCGGTTCATCGAGGTGGGGGCGGACTATTTGAAGGCCGAGATGCCCGTGGATCATCGCACGTATCAGCCGTTCGGGTTGCTGCACGGAGGCGCGTCCGTGGTGCTGGCGGAGACCATCGGCAGTTCCGGAGCGAATCTGTGCGTCGATCCGGAGCGAAAGTATTGCGTGGGGCTGGACGTCAACGCCAATCACGTGCGTTCCGTGCGCTCGGGAAAGGTCGTCGGGACGGGGCGACCGCTTCATCTGGGGCGGCGGACGCAGGTCTGGGAGATCCTGATCCACGACGAGGAAGGGAAGCTCGTCTGCGTGAGTCGGCTCACGATGGCCGTTCTCGACCGGGAGGGGTAGGGTTCGGCAACGCTCCTATCGGCAAGGGAGGGAATGCCCCACGCCGTGTAAGTTATTCGCTTACAGCGAAAAAAAGGAATCGCCGCCTGCGCATCCCTGTGAGATTCCCGTCATTAGGCAACGGATCCGCGCGTCCGGTGGGGGTCCGCTCAATAGTCGCGAAGAATCTGAGGAGAGGGGGATCATGCATGCGAAGCGAGCCACGAATCTCGCGTATTCGTTGTCCGAAGCCGTGGGCGGGCCGTCGGCGATCGTGCATCCGCCGAAACGCATCCTCATCGTGGACGACCTCCCGCTGACCCGGCGCGGGCTTTCGCTCATCGTCGAAGCCGAGCCGGACCTGGCCGTGTGCGGGCAGGCGGGCGCGGCTGCGCAGACACTCGCCCTGATCGAGCGTCTGCGTCCGGACCTCGTGACGGTGGGGCTCTCGCTCCCGGACATGACGGGCGTCGAGCTCATCCGACGCCTGCGCCGGCGACGTCCCGACGTGCCCATACTCGTGGTGTCCCGCCACGATGAAGGCATCACCGTGGAACAGGCGCTCGAAGCGGGCGCGCAGGGATATCTGACGAAGTACGAGGCGGGCGCGTCCCTCGTGGACGCCATTCACCGGCTCCTCGACGGCGAGACGTATGTGGGGGAGGCCGTGCGCGAACGGCTCGGCTTCGTCCGGTATCACGGACGGATGCCGTGGGACGGGGACGAGGCGGCATGCTGAGGCTCCTTCCGAGACCTTTTCGGAAAATACCTCTCGTTTTCGCTTGCCATTCTCGACGGGCGGCGTAAAATAGAGCACGGATGCCCTTTCAAGAACCGCCGCCGTGTTCCCGATGCGGATCGAAGAGACCCCTTTCGTCGTCACCGACACCGAGACGACCGGCGTGAGCGCCGCGCGTGATCGGGTGATCGAACTGGCCGCCGTGAAGGTGGTGGGCGGCGAGGTGGTGGAGCGGTTCGCACAACTCATCAACCCCGGGCAGTCCGTCCCGCGTCGCATCACCGCCCTGACCGGTATCTCCACGGCGATGGTCTTCGATCAGCCGTCCGCCGACGAAGTGCTTCCCCGCTACCTCGACTTCCTCGGCGAAGGCGTCTTCGTGGCGCACAATCTGACCTTCGACCTGGGTTTCCTGAATGCCGAGCTGGCCCGGATCGGGCGCGCGGCCATCGGCAATCCGGGGCTGTGCACGCTTCGCCTGGCGCGGCGGTTGCTCCGCGGGCTCCGGTCGAAGAGCCTCGGCAGCGTGGCCGAGTTCTACGGCATCCGCCATCACGGGCGGCACCGCGCCCTCGGAGACGCCGAGGCGACGGCGGAGGTCCTGCGCCGCTTTCTCTCGCAGATCACCTTCGAGACGGGCCTGGAAACGCTCGAAGAACTGCTTGCCTTTCAGAACCGGACGTACGCCGCGGCGCGGAAGGATCCGGCGCATCTCCGTCGGATCCGCACGGAGGTGTTGCCCCGCCTTCCGGAGGGTCCCGGCGTCTATTTCATGAAGGATCGGCAGGGGAAGACGATCTACATCGGCAAAGCGAAAAGCCTGCGCCGCCGCGTCCGAAGCTATTTCACGGGGATCGAATCGCACACCGGGCACGTCCGGCAGATGATCGGCGTGGTGCGGGACGTGGCGTGGGAGGAGACGGGCTCGGAGCTGGCGGCGCTCTTGCTCGAGTCGCGCCTCATCAAGGCGGAAAAGCCCCGGTTCAACCGCGCGCAGCGGCGGTATCGCAACCGCCCGTTCATCCGCCTCGACACGGCGGACCGGTTCCCGCGCGTGAGCCGGCAGTCGCACCTCACCGACGACGGCGCGGAGTATTTCGGGCCGGTGGGAGGGCGGCGTCAGGCGGAGGTCATCGTCGAGGTCATCGACCGCTTCTTCCGGCTGCGCGAATGCGACGACGACACGTTCGCGCGGGGGCATCGGTGCCTGTACGCCGCCATGGGCCGCTGCGAGGCGCCGTGCGAGGGCGGGACCGCCGCCGAGAAGTATGCCGACGAAGTCCGCCGCGTGCGCGACTTCCTCACGGGGAAGGACCGGACGGCGCTCGACCGGCTGCGTGAGGAGATGGCCGCCGCCGCCGCCGCGCTCGACTTCGAGGAGGCCGCCGCCCGCCGCGACGCCGTCGAGACGCTGACCCACCTCCTCGACAAACAGCAGTGTGTGGCCGCTCCGGTGCTCGACCACCATGCCGCGCTCGTCATGCCCGGCGCGGAGGCCGGGACCGTGCAGCTTTTCGTCATCCGCTTCGGGCGACCCGCCGAGACGTTCACGCTTCGGCTCCCGCTCGACGCCGAAGCCGAAGCCGCGCTCCGGACGAGCCTCCGCGCACGCTTCGACCCCGACCACCCGCGCCCCGAACGATACCTCCGGGAAGAAGTGGATGAGGTCCGCCTCCTGGCGCACTGGTTGTACGTGAATCGTGCGAGCGCCCGGCAGGTTCACTGGCGCGCAGACCTTCCCTTCGAGGCATTCTTCTCCGAGGTGATCCGCAAGGTGCGGGGGTGAGGGGCTCGCGTCACGGGCTCGCGTTCGGTCGGGTCAAGGTTACACACCCACACACCCACACCCGCATGCCGTTCGCATCAGAAGTCGAAGCCGGCGCGGGCGAAGAGGGAGGACCATGACCGGGTTCTTGTCCACCGAACGAAACTGATACTGCTTGCCGTCAGCCCCCTGGAGGCGAAGCGAGGTCGTCTGGCTGCCGACGTGGCTTCGGAGCGGCGTGAGGCCTCCGGCGAACGAATGGAGATCGAGCACCGGGACCTCGAAGGGGTGCGTCCACAGGTCGCGATAGCCGTCGCCCATGAAGAGGCGGTGGAGGCCGCCCGCCGCGTATCGCGCGCCCGGAACGAGCGTGACGGAGGCGCGGGCTTGAGACGTCGGCTGGGCGTTGAGGTCGGGTGTCGCGGCGACAGAGAAGAGGCAAACTGCGAGGAGGACGCCTCGAAGCGGCCCGTAAAGGGGGCGATGTCGCATGAGTCCATCCTCTGAGACGGGGGAAGCCTTACCGCTTCAAGCCGGTGATCCGGGGGAGCCCGTCACCTGGACTTTGGCGGTTGTTCGAGCAAAAGGTATAGGATGTTATCCGTAAATGCGGGGTCTTTGGTAATTTCGAGGTGCTCGGTAAAGAGAAAGTAGACCTGACTCCACGCGATAGGGGAAAGGAGGTAGGGTTGCCATTCGGAACCGATGCGTTCGTCCATCAGCGCGCTGCTTCGGAGCACGGCGCCGTCGCCCGGCTCTTTCCGGATGATGGAGAAACGTCCATTGTGGCGGTCGACGGTGGCTATGGCGGGCGTTTCGATGGCGTCGCCGGTCATCAGGTAAATCGTGACGTCCTCCGGGGGCGCTGCAGGCTGATCGAGCGCGGCCATGAACTGCCGTGCGCGGGCCAGGCTCTTCCGAAGATGGTCGCGCGCGATGCGACGGCGGGCGGCGGCGTCCGGCGCGTCGGGAAGGAGCATCGCCAGCGTCGCATCCTGATCCGGGTCGGCGAGGCCCCAACCCATCGCTTCCCACAGGTCGGGGTCAAGCGGGTCGAGCTTCCGGTTCGGATCGGCGGCGTCGACGAGGGCGCCGTGGCGGCCCCGGGGCAGGTTCTGGTACACGGCGGGCATCGTGCCGATCACGGCGGCGGGGAAACGGGGGACCGTCAGCCCGAACTTGCGCCCGTGGATGAGCTGATCGAGCGCGTTGAGCGACCCGGCATTGGGGGGCGCGACGAGGATGACCCGGTCCACGTCCGCAGCGCCCGCCCACGTGACCTTCGGCGTCGAGCCGTCGGCGGGGAGGTCGGCGTCTCCATACCGGAGGAAGTACCGCGTCAGAAGCCCGCCCATCGAATGGGCCACGAGGTCGAACTTGACGTCGTAGTCTCCGGGTCCATAGCGCCGGACGTACTCGCGCAGGACGTAGGCCCGTTTCTCCGCTATGAAAGCTTTGAGCCGTCCGGCGTTCTCCACGTTGTCCAGCCGCCAGTCGTAGTCGAACTGGAAGCATGTGAAGTGGTCCGGGCCGTAATCGATGCTGTTGAGGTCTCCGGATTCATCCTTGTAGCCGCCGATGCCGAGGGCGTCGAGGATGTTGTAATAAGCCTTCACGTTGATGGGCAGGCCGAGGACCTTCAGCTTGACGCGGTCGAGCACGCCGTTCGGGGCAACGTCGTCGTGGAGGTTCGGGAGGGGAGCGCCCTCACGCATGGGGAGGGCGAGCAGGCGTGCGCCGTCGGGTCGGGTGGGGTTGGCCCAGTCGCCGGTGAACGAGCCCCAGACCACGCGCCCGGAGGCGCTGTCAACCAGGTTCGATCCGAGGATGCCCGGGATGAGGATGATGGGGTTGCGTCGCGCGTCGTGAAAGCGGGCGCTTCGGTCGTAGAGCTCGGACAGATGCGGGGTGGGGCGGGAGCCGGCGCATCCGGTGAGGAGGACGAGGGCGAGGATCAACGCAAGATAGCGATTCATGCCCTTTTCGTGTCCCGGGGGACGTCTCGGGTTACAACAGGCGGGTTCGCGTGGCCGTGCGTTTCAGGCGTTCGATGCGGCGTCGGGAGCGTCCCGGAGATAGGCGTCCGTCCCGTCGAGCCAGTCCCGGCGGGGCGGGCTGAAGAGGTCCACGTCGAGCGTGTCTTCGAGGGCCTCGGCCATGTGTGGGACGTTGGGGGGGATGTGAAGCACCTCGCCCGCCCGCACGATGATCTCCTCGCTTTCGTCCTCGCCGAGCCGGAAACGGAGCGCGCCTTCGAGCACGTACGTGATCTGCTCGTTCTCGTGATGGTGCCTGGGCACGACGCACCCTTTCTTGAGGTACACGTGCGCGAGCATCAGGCGCTCGCCCGTGATGAGCCGCCGGTCGAGGCGGTCCGAGACGCGCTCGCGCGCCATGTCTTCCCATCGGTAAAACGTGACGTTGCTCATGGCTGTTCTTCCCCGGGAAATGATCGAAATCCGGGGACATGATAGGGCGTGCGAAGCAATCCGCCAAACCGGCGCACGAGTGAAAACTTCGGGGCGGGACTTCCGTAACGAGGGCTTCCCGAAAATCACTCAAAACGGCCGGTTCCGTCGGAGCTCCATCGCGCGCAGGATTGGTCGTCGAGGTCCCCACATGAAGGCATTGCCCCGCTTGAAGTCTTATTTCGTCACGCCGTATCTGACGTTTGCCGCCGCGCTCGGCCTCTACGCGTTCTACCGCTTCGTTTCCGGGTTCGATCTCGGCTGGTTCGGCGCGGCGTTGACCACGCTGCCGATCGTCTCCCTGGTGGCCGTGGCGATGATGTTCAAGCGCGTGGCCCGTACCCGCGCGCGGATGCCCGCGCTCGTGGGGCTCGGCATCCTGGGGGTAGGCTTGTCGGCGTACGCCTACGTGGCGGGGACGTCGGATGCGGGGGCGCTGAGCGCAGCGCTGGTGGGCTTCGGGCTGTTCCTCGTCTATGATCTCTGGTACTCCGATCTCGGGCGCGCGCCGAGCGCGACGCTCGAGGTGGGGCGGCGGCTCCCGATCTTTACCGTAGAGGACGAGGACGGCGTGCGCGTGCGGGCGGATCGTTTCTTCGGCGGACCCACACTCTTTCTTTTCTATCGGGGCAACTGGTGCCCGTTCTGTATGGCGCAGATCGGAGAGCTTGCCGGGCAATACGAGGAACTGGTGCGTCGGGGCGTCTCCGTCGTGCTCATCAGCCCTCAGCCGCACGGGCACACCCGCGCGCTCGCGCGAAAGTTCGACCTTCCCTTTCACTTCCTCGTCGACGTGGACAACCGGGCCGCCGAGATGCTCGGGATCGTCGCGCGCGGCGGGCTGCCGCTCGGGCTCGAACTGTTCGGGTATGAAACCGATACGGTTCTGCCGACGGTCATCCTGACCGATGCCGAGGGGGAGGTGCGCTGGGTAGATGAGACCGACAATTACCGCGTGCGCCCGGAGCCGGCCACCTTTCTTCGCGCGCTCGACGCCCGGCTCGACACTGCCTGACCGACGCGGCGGCGGTACGCGACGAACTCGAAGGCGGGATGATCCTCTCGCTTCACCTCTTCCCATGCCGACAGGTCGAACTCGGGGAAGAACGTGTCGCCGGAGAACGTCCCTTTGATGTAGGAAAGATAGAGGGCGTCGGCGAGCGAGAGGGTCTGTCGGTAGATGCTTCCGCCGCCGGCGACGAAGATCGTGCGACCGATCTTGCGGGCACGGGCGAGCGCGCCTTCCACGCTGCCGCAGACGACGACGCCCGGCCGCTTCTCCGCCGTCCGGCTGACGATGAGTGTGTGGGCGCTCGTGAGGTCGCCGCCGAAGATCTCGAACGTACGCCGCCCCATGATGACGGTCTGCCCTTCGATGAACGAGAGGTACTGCCGGTATTCGTCCGGCACGCGCCAGGGCATGCCGTCCCCCGCGCCGATGACGCGATCGTAGGAGAGAGCGGCGATGAGGATGATCGGAGGCACGTCGGGAGGAAGGCCGGGGGTCAGAACGGCATTGAAAGGAGAAAGGCCGTCGTCATGATCAGCGGCAGGGCCGGGAGTTTTTGTCCGGTGGTGAAGGGTCCCCGTGCTTTGGGACGACAAGGATCGAGAAAGATCAAATGGCGCATCGGGACCGCTCCGGGTCGGTTGCGACGGCGGCTGATGACGCCGGGTCTACGATGCGAAACGAGGGCGGGTTACGACCATTCAGGACGGCCGTTCAACAAAAAAAATCGTCTCGAGGAAAAAGGGGCTCCAGGATCGGCAAATAGGAGCGGAGTGGAGAAGGGGTTCGAAAAGCGCTTTTTCGGGGACGTTTATCCGCAAAAGGGTCGGGACCGGGATGCTTCTGGACATTCTTCCGGTCCGCGCAATTCCAATGTCCCATTTTTTTTGACTTTACCCTTGGACAATTTTTTTTGAATTAGAGGTAAAGCTTCATTAGCTTTCAACCTGTAGAAGCGTTTCGTTGCCCACCATTGCTTCGTAAGACCGCAGCTTCACACCGCAATCTGATCATGACGGGGTTTCCGGGACGGTTCCCGGTACGTGTGCGCGACACATCGGACGGCTCCGGCATACTTCTGTGGCATCCGAATGGCCATTTTCGTTCGGGACGGCGGCACATCGAGGCAAGTCTTTGCGCATCGCTTCTATGGCGAAAGCAAATTTCCTTACCCACTAAGTAGAGGAGGTACCAGATGAAAGGACGGATACTACCGTTATTCGCCCTGCTCCTGTTGTGTTTCCCCTTGCAGGCTGCCGCACAAGGCACGATCAAGGGGACCGTCATGGAGAGCAGCACCGGGGATGTGTTGCCCGGAGCCCAGGTATTGCTCGTGGACCTGAACATGGGCGCCGTGACAGACCTTGACGGCGATTTTATCATCGAAAATGTGCCGGCGGGTAAACACCGCCTCGAAGTGCGTTTCGTCGGATATCGCACCATTCGCACCGAGGTGGATCTTTTAGACGGGGAGACGAAGACGCTTCCCCTGCTCATGGAAGAAGCGGCCATCAACCTTGATGAGGTCGTGGTCACCGGCGCCGGTGGTCCCGTCGAGAAGCGTAAGCTCGGCAACTCGATCGGCACCATCGACGTCTCGCAGCTGGAGTCGGCGCCCATCCAGACGTTCTCGGACGTGCTGCAGGGCCGTGAGCCGGGTCTTGTGGGACTGCCCTCGGGCGGTCAGACGGGAGAGGGCGCGCGCATCCGCATCCGTGGTTCGGCGAGCCTTTCCCAGAGCAACGAGCCCATCATCTACATCGACGGCGTGCGCGCCAACAACGGCGGCGGCCTCACGTTCAACCCGGGCGGTTCGCCCTCGCGGCTCGACGACATCAACCCGGAATCCATCGAGCGCGTCGAAGTGCTCAAAGGGGCGGCCGCGGCCACGCTCTACGGCTCGGAAGCCTCGAACGGCGTCATCCAGATCTTCACGAAGCGGGGCAGCGTAGGCCCGCCGAGGTTCAATTTCAGCATCCAGCAGTCGGCGAGCGTTTACCCGAAGGTCTATGACGCCAACACGGGCTTTGCGCGCTCGCAGGCCCAGGCGGACACGATGGCCAAGTGGCTGAACGTGTCCGGGCTGCGCCCCTACCAGCTCGTCGAGCGGGAGTTCATGGAAGATCTCTACGAGACCGGCAACGGCCAGACGTACTCCGCGTCGGTCAGCGGCGGCTCGCCGGGGATCACCTATTTCGCCAGCGTCCGGTGGTTCCGCGAAGACGGACCCTTCGGCGGCAAGAAGGGACGCCGGTATCCGCCGGGCGTCAAGACCCGCGTGGAGGACATCGCGCGGCGCGCCCAGGCCACGGCCAGCCTGAACATCTTCCCGACGGACAAGCTGCAGTTCCGCATCACGTCGAGCTATACGGACTCGTTCCTCGAGACGATGGACTCGAACAACAACATCTACGGGGTCTCCTCGCTGGCGCAGTTCAGCAAGCCCGAGCTCGTTCGGTATAACAACCAGACCGGCACGGTGGCCTTCGCCACGGTCAACGAGGCGATGCAGCAGGTGCTCCAGCAGAACGTCAAACGGTTCGTGGGCAGCCTGGGCACCAACTACCGGCCCCTGGAGATGCTGACCCTCGACGCCACCTTCGGCGTGGACTTTACGACGCAGAAGGACACCGACGTGCGGCCCTTCGGCTGGAACATCGACGGCTTCTCCGGCAGTGAGCCCGACGGCAGCCGCGACAACCGGACGACGAACAACCTCGAACTCACCTTCGACGTGAAGGGCACGCTCCGGAACGAGCTGACCGAGAAGCTGGAATCGACGTTCCTCTTCGGCTCGCAGGGCTTCGTGACCAACCGCGACATCCTGCAGGGCAGCGGCGTCAACTTCCCCGGTCCCGGTTTCAACGTGGCAGGGGCCGCCTCGGTCGAAGACGTCTTTGAGTTCTTCTCGGAGATCGTCAACATCGGCGTCTTCTTCCAGGAGCAGATCGGCTTCAACAACTACCTCTACGTGACCGCCGGCGGACGCCTCGACGCCAACTCGGCGTTCGGCTCCGACTTCAGCACGGTCTTCTATCCGAAGGTCTCGGCCTCGTTCATCCCGTCGGACGCGCACTTCTGGCGTCCCATCGGGCCGATCACGTCGCTTCGGTTCCGCGCAGCCCTCGGGAAGTCGGGGTTGCAGCCCGGCGCTTTCGACGCGTTGACCACCTATACGGCGCTCTCCTCGCAGAACGGCCCGGGCATCGTGCCGAGCAACCTCGGCAACCCGGAGCTCAAGCCGGAGATCTCGACCGAGTGGGAAGTCGGCATGGAGACGGGGCTCTTCAGCGATCGCCTCGGTTTCGAAGCGACGTACTGGGACCGGACCGTCAAGGATGCGCTCATCGACCGGCAGTTCCCGGTCTCCGGCGGCTTCCGCTCCACGCAGCTCGACAACATCGGCGAGCTCAAGGGACGGGGGCTTGAACTGCAGTTGAACGCGCTGGTCTATAACTCGTCCGAAACGTCGGTCAACTTATTTGCCAACGGCGCTTACCTGTGGGAGAAAGTGACCGACATGGGCGGCGCGCCGCCGATCAAGGTGGGCGGCAGCTATCCGCGTTACCGGAACTATCTGACCGAAGGCTATGCGCCCGGAACCAACTTCGGCGCCAAGCTCCTCGACGTGCCCTCGGGCTCGCTTCCGGTGGACTTCAACGGCGACGGCCAGCCCGACACGGAGTCGCAGATCCTCGACTTCCTGAGCGGGCTCGACGAGAGCACCGCGCGCTTGCCGAACACGACCAGCATCGTTCTGCTGGCCGACGATCCGAACCCGGACGACTTGCTGACGGGCAAGTTAACCCACTTCCTCGGCAAGCCCACGCCGGACTGGTCGGGCTCGTTCGGCGGTTCGGTGAAGTTCCTGCGTAACTTCACGTTCTCGACCATGTTCGAGTACCGGACCGGGAATTTCTACGTGAACAACCTCACGGGGGCGTTCCGGCAGTCCAACCCGGTCATCGGGCGCAACACGCCGCAGTCCGCGCGCGTGGAGCTGAACTACATCACCGGCGGCGTCGATGCCAACGGCAACCCGCAGAACAACCCGCAGGTGCGCCTCGACGCGTTGCGCGAGTGGCTCAACTCCACGCTCGCGCTCTCGCCCTTCAGTGGTCTGAACACGATCAAGAAAGCCGATTTCATTCGCTGGCGCGAAGTGAGCCTGACGTACGACCTGCCTCGGTCGATGACGCAGCGTCTCGGGGTGCGCAGCCTCTCGTTGTCGGTCTCCGGGCGCAACCTGGCGCTCTGGACGAAGTACGACGGCGTCGATCCCGAGTTGAACGCCGTCGGTCGCGGCGCGGGAAGTTCGCTCTCGCAAAACTTCCTCAACGGGGTCGAAGCCTTCGGTTTCGTGATCCCGCGGCGGTTCCTGTTCACGCTTCGGATGGGGCTGTAATCGACGTACGGATCGGGTGAGGGAGGGCGGCTCGGCCTCCTTCTCCTCGCCCCGGTTTCCTGAGCCACGAATGCAAAACGACTGATATCATGAAGAAATGGATCAAAGGCCTGGCGCCGATGCTCAGCGCCGCGCTACTGGCCGTATGGACCCTCGCCGGATGCGGGATTCTCGACGTCGAGAACCCGAACAACCTGGTGGAGGACGACCTGAGCAACCCGGCGGCAGCCGACCCCATGGCCAACGGGGCGGAAGCCTCCGTCACCCGTGCGCTTTCCTACATCACCGCGCCCTATTCCGTCGCCACCGACGAACTCACCTGGGTGGGCTCGCGCGATGCCTGGGGGCAGCTCGATGACGGCGTCATCGACTTCTCGGGCAATGAGTTCACCGATCAGGCCTTCCCCTTCGTGGGCGAGGCCCGGTGGATGACCGACGAATTCATCGGACGGCTGGAGGCGTTCCAGGAAGCGGGCGCCGGAAGCACGAACGCGCTCATCCGGGTGTATCTCTATAACGCGATCATCTACACGACCATCGCCGACATGTTCGACGACTTCACGTTGTCGGACCGCACGGAGCCCGGGCCGCCCGTCGGGCCGGAGAACATGGTCACGCTCTACGATCATGCGCTCGGTTCGGTGAACAAGGCGCTGGCGCTCAACCCGAGCGGCGACCTCGAAGCCGCCCTGATGGGCATGAAAGCCCGGATCGTCTACAGCAAGGCCGTCTGGCAAAAGGTCAACCCCGTCAATACGAGCAGTCCGCTCGTGAACGCGGGCGCGGCCGAAGCGGCGGCGGCGCTGGGCGTGATGGACGGCGACTTCGTCTTCAAGCTGATCGCCGACGGCGGCTTCCAACTCGAAAACTACATGTCGGGCCAGATCAACGACCGCCTGGAGTTCACCTTCACCGACACGTGGGTCAAGCGCAACGCCGCCGGCAACAAGGTGGAGGAAGTGACCTATCCGGACATGATCGACGGCGTGGTGCATCCGTACCTGAAGGCCTTCATCGAGGACTTCGTGGCGCAGCGTCAATACGCCGACCTCCCGATCGTCTCGGCGCGCGAGATGCACCTGATCCTCGCCGAGTCGGCGCTGGCCCAGGGGGACATGAGCGGCTTCACCACGCACATCAACCAAGTGCGCGCCTTCGACGACCTGACGCCGTACAGCGGGCAGGTGAATGCGCAGGATCTCCTCATCGAGTCCCGCGCGGTGAACCTCTTCCTGCAGGGCCGTCGTCTGGCGGACCTCTATCGCTTCGGCCTGCAATCGCCGGAGTGGGAAAGCGGAACGCCGGCCACCACGCGGCCGGGCACGTTCCTGCCGATCACGAAGGTTGAGATCGAAGCCAACCCGCTGGTGAAATAACGCCTACGGGTTGCCGTAGCTCGGAAGCGCGGGAGAGTGGAGGCATGGCAGCGAAGACGCCGGAAGGAGACGTTCCTTCACGCGCTTTCGCTCCCGCTCCCGCTCTCCCGCGTTTTTGGGCTATGACCTCACGTATTGCGCCGGGCGCGGTCCGGAACCCGGCTGCCCGCCATGCGCTCCTCGGACGCATCCGCCTCGCATGAGTTTGAATCACAAAACGCACCGTCTCGGAAACCCGATGAACCTCCTCATACAGCAGCGCGCGAAACCGTTCGGTCTGTTGGTGTGGCTGTCGCTTCTGGCGGCCACGGGCTGCGGCCTCTTCGGAAGCGACCCGCCCGACAAGGCCCGCCTCCGCATCGAGGGCACGAGCGGCGCCCGGAGCGAACTCATCATATCCTCTGACTTCCTGTCCCAGCGTCAGCCCGTTATCGACGATTCCGGCCTGGTTTTGGGAGACACCATCCTCGTGCGTCTCTTTCAGTCCGACACCTTCACGGTTTCGCTTCCGTTCGAGCGCACCTTCGACATCAGTGAGAACAACCAGTTCTACGTGCTGATTCGTCGCTTTACGCCGGAGGCCGACGAGTTGTGGGCGCGCCTCTGGGTCGATGGAAAGCTGCGAAGCGACCGGCGTCCCAACGCCGATCAGGACTCGGTGACCATCATTTACAATTTCCGCGATCGCCCCCTCGTCGTGGATGAAGATAAGTTGTAAACTTTCCGGTATTTACGCCATATAAAGCAGAAATCGGGTTTCAGCGCCTCGGCAGGGGTTCCCGCGACCGACGACGGGGCCTGTCTCCCGTTTTCTTTTCGCTCACAATCGCTGATGAATCCTATGCGTCGTTTTCTGCTTTTGCTCGTGATGGTGCTGTCGCTTGCCGCGTCCGGATGTGATTTCTTCGGATCGGATAAGGAAGGCGGCTCCGGCAACCCCGACGGCGGCGATGGCGGCGGCGATCAGTCCGTGGTCGTCGACGGGTCGTAACGGCCCTCGGGCAGAAGGCACGCAGAAATATCTTCGAGGTCCCGGCAGGATTTGCCTCGGGCAAACAGGGTCCTCTTCTGCGATGCGCTTTTCACGCACGACCGGCGGTCAGACGCGCGTGAAAAGCCTATTCAGACCTAGTTATGAGACTCCGGACGTTCCCCCTCGTTGTCTTCTTTTTCCTGCTTCTCCCGGCGCTTTCGGCGGAAGCCCAACGTGCGGACGTCGCGCTCACCGGATACGTCCGAGACGCCGTGACCGGCGCGCCGTTGCCCGGCGCCAACGTGTTCGTCGCCGGCACCATGCTCGGCGCTTCCACGGACGCCGAAGGGTTCTTCTCGATCACCGGCTTGCCCCTGGGGTCGCTCGAGGTCGTGGCGTCTTTCCTCGGATATGACGCGGTCACGGAGCGGATGCGCTTCGAAGAAGCCGGAACGCGCGAACGCACCTTCCGGCTCACGCCCCGCGTGATCGAGAGTGAAGGGATCGAGGTGACGGCTCTTTCGGAGAAGACCTGGAAGAAGCGCTTCGACCGTTTCCGCAAGTTTTTTCTCGGCGTCTCGCGGAATGCCTCCAAATGTGAGATCCTCAACCCCGAAGTGCTCGACTTTGACGTGGGCAAGGACGCAGACGAACGCTTCGTCGTGCACGCGCGGGAACCCCTGATGATCGAGAACCGGGCGCTCGGCTATCTGCTGCAATTCGTTCTGGATGAGTTCGAGCTTCGGGAGCGAAGGCATTACGTGAAGTACAGCGGGCGGGTCGGGTTCACGGAGATGACGCCCGTCGACGAGAAGGAGCGGAAGAAGTGGGAGAAAAGGCGGCGTGAGGCCTATAACGGGTCGCTCCGGCACTTCCTCACCGCGCTCGTTCGGGATCGTCTCTGGGAGGAAGGGTTCATGCTGCTCTCGGAAGAGAAGCGTCAGGAATCGGTGTACGCGGGCGTGCCCGGCAACCGACCGGCGGCGCGCGTCAACGGGGTGAAGCCGCACGAGGTGCTTGAAGCCGCAGCGCTGCCGTTCGAACGGCTGCTGAACTTTCCCGGCTACCTCAAGGTCATCTATTTCAAGGAACAGCCGAGCGCGCAGTATCTCAAATTTCGGGAATATGCGGCCCGGCGGCTCCGCACGAGCGAGGACGAGCAGGTCTCTTACATTGCGCTGAACCAGCCCGACGTGCTCATCACGACGGACGGGCTGGTGGAGGATACGTACGCCCTCACGAAGTTCGGATACTGGTATTTCGAGCGGGTGGCGGAGCTCCTGCCGATGGAGTATCACCCGGACGGATGGGGACGCGTCCACGGAAAGGTGGCCGGCGTCCCGGGGATGAACCTCGATCGCGCGCTTCGCAAGGGCGCCGCAGCGGTGAAGGAGGAACGCTACGACGAGGCGATCCGGCGGCTCCAACTGGTCGTGGCGACAGATCCCGGCTTCTATCTGGACGACGTCGGCTCGGCGGCATACTGGCTTGGCGTCGCGCACGAAGCCCTCGGCCACATGGCGGCGGCGCACGAGGCGTGGCGAAGCGGGCTCGACGGACTGGCCGAGAAACAGAAGCTCGAGTTGCGCCTGGCCGACACCTTCGTGCGGAGCGTCTTCGATCATCAGGATCAGACGTCGTACGAAAAAGCCTCCTTCGCTTACCTCGCGATCCTCGAACGCGCCGGGACGCCGCTCTCCGAGGCCGATGCGGCCATCGTCCGGCGGCACGTGGCGCAAATGCTCCCGATTCTGACCGACGAGGAGCGGGAGCGCGTGATCGAAGGACGCCCCGGCCCGTTGCTGCAAGGCCTGCGTCTCCGCCCCGACGCCGGCGACTTCCTGTCGACGTTCTGGCGCCGTCAGGACCCCTTGCCGGCCAGCCCGCTGAACGAACGTGTGGCCGAGCACCTGGCCCGCGTGGCGTATTCGGTGAAAAACTTTGCTTTCGACGGCTCGCCGGCGGGCTTCGACGACCGGGGCAAAGCCTACGTACGATACGGCCCGCCCTACTCGAAAAACACCATCCTCGTCGACGTCTCCCGCGCCACGCAGATCCTCCGGGAGAATGCCTATCCGATGCCCGGTACGCTCATCTCTCCGATGAACGAATTCTGGACGTATCGTCACGTGGACGACCTCATCCACTACGTCTTCGTGCTCAAGGGCGGGCGCTATCAGGAAGCTTCTCCCGAAGATCTGGTGCCGGACGACCTGAAGAGCGCGCACAAACGTCGTGGAGTCGGGCACACCGACCCCGCCACGATGAGCAATCCCGGCGGCATCCAGGCTCCCGCCAATCAGGTGATGGCGGAAGCGCTCTTCGAGTTGCGGAAGGGACTCTACGCGCAACTGGCGCTCTACCATCCGGTCTATGAAAAGCAGGTCGAAGAGCTCGAATATCAGGATTCGGACATCCGCGCGACCAAGTTTGGAGACAACCGGTCGGTTTCGGCTTCGGCGCTCTCGTTCGTTTACAGCGCCGAGGCTAAGTTCGACCTGCTCGCCCGTGAGGCCGTCCGGCGTCGGGAAGACGAAGCGCCGCGCGCCTTCTCCCGCATCATCGACGCGCTCGAAACGCTGCCTGTGGAGAGCCGCATCGCCCGTTTCCTCGACGAAGACGGCTCGACGCGCACCGAGGTGTACTGGAGCCACCTCCCCGGCAGCCTGACGATCTCGAAGAAACTGCGCAAACGCACCCTCCCTTCGTCGGCGCCGCCGCCCGAGAAGTATCTGATCGAGATGGTGGTCAACCTGAACTCGGAAGACTATCGTCGCCGCGTGCCGACGACGCTTCGCTATCTCGCCGCCGATCTGCCGCGCGGCGCGCCGGCCCCCGTTCAGATGGTGGAGGTGACGGGCAGCACGACGCCCTACCACCTGGCGATGCAGTGGGACGAGTACCTCGCCGGCGAGACGGGCGACGACGTCTCCCGCGGAGCGTACCTCCGCACGGGCGTTCAGCAATATGATAATCTCATGCCGCTCAACCCCGATCCTTTCACGCTGGAGATGAGCGACCTCAAGCCCGTTTACATCGAAGAGGAGGGCAGCATCGTCCGGTTCCGGAACGCGGACGATCCGTCGTCGAGCGTGCCGTTCCCGTTTGCCACGCTCCGGCCCGAGATGGCGCTCGGCCTCGAATTCGAAGTATACCACCTCGCCTTCGGCGCGGACGACCGGGTGCACTACGCGGTCGAATACGAGATCGTGATCGATCCGGAACGTCGGGGCGAGAAGCGCACCTCGGCCCATACCGCCTACACCGGCGCTTCCACCACCGCAAAGGAGTTCATCGGCGTAGACCTTCGGAGCATCGACGAAGGCCCGCTCCGGATCATCGTCCGCGTCATCGACGAGGTCAACCATCGCACCGTCGAGCGCGCGCTTGACTTTACGCTCGAACGATGAGCGTCAACGCATGAGCGTCAACGCATGAGGGTCATCGTACGCGTGAGAGGACCGGACGGGCTTTCCAGGCGATAGACGTACAGCCCGTTCGGGAGCGCGCCCGCCTCGAAGCGCGCCCGATGGACGCCCGGCCCGAGCACCCCCGAAACGAGCGTGGCGACCTTCCGCCCGAGCATATCATATACTTCGAGCCGGACGGGTCCGGCCGCGGCAAGTTCGAAACGGATCTCGGAAGATGCGGCGAAGGGGTTCGGGTAATTCTGAAAAAGCGTCGATGCGTGGGCGGGCGGCGATGCTTCGGTGGCGGTGACCACCACGGCCTCGAAGACGGGCAGGAGGACGCTCGCCCCCGAAAGGGTGACGCTCAGGTTCTCCGGATTGAAGGTGAGGCTGTCGCTTCGAGGGGTGATGGTGTAGTCGCCGGGAGTGAGGTCGGCGAACTCGAAGTTGCCGGCGGCGTCGGTGGCGGTCGTGTCTGCCTTCGCGCCGGAAAGCTCCACCGTCACCCCTTCTACGCCCTGACCACCGGAGACAATCACCCCGCGGATGCTCTGTCCCTGTTGGGCGTGCGCGGGGAAGGTGAGCATGACGAAGCTCAGGAGAAACAGTAGCTTTTTGAACATAAGGAATCCTTGGGGAAAAGGGATACACGGTAAGGGCGGAGGAGGCGTCCGGCGCTTCTTCCGCCCGGGTTATCCATTGAGTTATCGGGTCTGCGCTTTCATTACAGCTCATACGCGATACGCCCCCATATGGTGCGCGGACAACGGTGCGGGGACCTGAGAAAAGAGCAGGTTCGAACGCCCGGGCCGGGCTCTGCCGCACTCCGCAGGACGCCTCGCGTGAGGGTTCATCGGAAGCCTGTTCGCACGGTCGTGGACCCCGGACAAGGTAACGCATGCGGCGACCATTTCCACCTCCGTGGGAATGACCGGGCACGTGAAAGACAAGGCCGGTGGTTCTTGAAAAGGGAATACCCTTCATAAAAGGGACCCCGGTAAAAATGCAGCGGCGGCCTTCCGGTTGCGTTTTCCGGACATCCATGCCGGGGCGAAGCAAGCCCGGTGAACGATTGCCCGGAAGACTCGGACAGGCGTTCAGAGCTTCAGGAAGCACCACTCCTTCGTTGCCGGCGCCGTGCCCATCTGCAGGCCCTTTTTCTCGGCGACGAGGATGTTGTTCGAATGGTTGAAGCCGAAGCCGTGCTCGGGGTCGTACAGGCCCGGTTCGTTCGAGAAATGCATCCCGGCTTCCATCACGGTATAGTCGCCGAGGGACTGGTACGGCGGCTGGTGTCCCTCCATGCCCTCGCCGTGCCCCGGGCGGTGATAGATCAGCGGGGCGCATTCGTGGGCGACCTGATAGGCGTGCACGTCCCTGGCGACGTTTGAGCACGTGTTTCCGGCATAGGACTGTTCGGCCTGGATCTCATAGGAGCGGGTATGCACGTCCCACACGTGCTCCTGCCAGTCGGTCCACGGGGCGAAGAGGAAGGAGCGGTACTGTTCGCCGCCGTAGCCGCCCACGCGCACGACGCCCGCGAGCTGAAGCGCGTCCCCCGGCTCGATGCGGGCCCATGAGACCTGGTTCGGGTGGGGGTACGCCGTCTTCCGCCCGGTCCGGCATCCGACGCCGACGGAGATGCCGACGGCGTTGTGCGGCTCGCCCGTTTGCGGGATGTCCTGCATGATGCGGTGCATGCCCCAGAGCGTGACGGCGTTCCGGATCTCCCAGTCGAGCGTGCCGAGGCCGCGTTCCATGAGGTAGTTGCGCGCGAAGGCGTGGATCTCCGACCAGTAGTCCATGGCGCGCTGGGTCAGGGCGTTCTCCATGTCGTCCTTGACGATGCGGTGGCGCATCAGGATGTCGTACACGTCGACGAACCGGGCCTCGGGCATGGCGGCGGCCACGTGGCCCCATTTGCCGCTCTTCGGACGGGTTTTCTTCGGCGTCTCCGTCTCGCCCGTCATGTTCCGGTGCGGGCGGTCCGCCTGTCCGGGCATCACGCCGATCTCCGCCATGCCGCCCATGTCCGCGCCGATGGTCTTGTCGCCGTACCCGAGGTCGGCGAGGGTCCGGCCCCACCATCGGTACAGGTTCACCGTGTCGCCCTGAACGACCTTGCCCTCGTTCGGGAAGGCTCCGGCGGCGTGGGGGTAATCGAAATAGCCGAAAGCTTCGGTGCTCCACCATGAATGGACGAGCTCGCGGTCGAGGCCGGGGTGGAGCCAGATGAGGCCTTCGGGGTCATCCATCGGGAGGAAGCACGCGAAGGGGCGCTCGGTGGTGGAATGGAAGAGGCCGGTCGCGTAGATGATGTTCCACCGGTTCGTCAGGAGCAGCCCGCCGTCGACGCCGCGCGCGCGGGCCTCCTCCTTCAGTTGTCGAGCCTTCGCCTGATACCACGAGAGCGGCAGACGGTGGAAGTCGGCGGCGGCGGGGAGTTCGTGACGCCGCTTTTTCTGCTCTTTGCGAAGCAAGGCGAAGCTGTCGGTGTTTCGCTCGGCGCGGGCCATCGCGCGTTCGTCCGGCCATACGGCCTTCGGCCCGGTGACGACGGAGCCGCCGAGGCCAAGGCCCGCCATCATCATGAAGTCGCGTCGGTTGTACGGCATGGTCGTGTGGGGAGGGATGGGGGGGACGGCTTATCGCAAGCGTTCGAGCAACGCCCGCGCATTGGCGTTGCCCGGATCGAGTTCGAGCACTTTCTCAAAGAGCCGACGGGCTTCCGCCTTGCGCCCGGCCTGGAGGTACACGAGGCCGAGGCTGCCGTAGCCGGCGGGGTTGTCCGGCGCCGTGAGGATCGCCCGGTAAAACTGCCGGGCCGCCGCGTCGAGCTTTTTTTGCGTCAGGTACACGGTGCCGAGTTGAACGTAGGCGTCGACGAGGTCGGGGTCGAGGCGGAGGGCTTCGGTGAAGGCGCGGGCGGCAGCGTCGGGTTTTTGTGCCTGAAGGTAGAGGAGGCCGAGGTTGTGCCACGCCTTCGGGCGGTGCGCCGGGTCGAGCGCGACGACCTGCTCGAACTGCGCCGTGGCTTCCGCCGTCAGCCCGGCCCGGAGGAGCGTCTCGCCGAGCTTGACCTGCGCCTCGATGAGCTTCGGCTGAAGGGCGACGGCGCGGCGGAGCGCGGCCAGGGCTTCGTCGGTGTGGCCGAGCGCGTCGTGGAAAGAGCCGAGCCAGAACTGCACCCAGGCGTGTTCGGGATAGACGCTTGCAGCCTCGGCGAGCACCGTCACCGCCGCCGCGAGCGAGTCTTTCTCGCCGAGCGCCCGCGCCCATGCGATGCGGGCCTCTACGTGATCCGCGCCCCGCGCGAAGCCGCGCCGCGCATAGAAGAGCACCGAGTCGACGTACGCCGGGACGCGGTGCATCGTCTCGTAAAAGTCGAGGTAGGCGATGGCTGCTTCGAGGTCGTCCTCGGCGGTATGCGAGGTGCGCGGGGCGATGACGTGGGCGCTCCGGCCCTTCTCCTGAAGCGCGATCAGATGCATCGGCAGGGGGCTGTCGAAGGCGGGGCGGCCCGCGTCGGGGTCGCGGGGCGGGCCGGGACGGCGGCGGATCCAGTGGTCGGTGAAGATGACGTGCGGCACGTTCGTGGTGCCGCCCTGCGCCATGTGGCACGAGACGCAGTCGCCCGTGACGGCTTCGGCGGGGGACGACGCCTCGGGACGCGCGCACACGGCCTCGTGCCCGGCGTCGTGGCACGTCAGGCAGGCGTTGTTGTAATGGTCGGGTTCGAGAAGCGCTTTCGGGGTGTGCGGGTCGTGACACGAGTCGCACGTCATGTCGCTCTTTTGATAACATAGGCTCCGCGCGAGGCGGACGGGATGCGAGTCGATGCCGACGGCCTCGGGGTCGGTCAGCTCGAGGTCGGGGACGAAGACGGTGTGATGCGCGGCCAGCGGCATGCCGGGGCGGAACGTGGTCGGGTCCTCGCCCGGCTTGAAGACGAGCACGCCCGCGAGGTGGCATTGCTGGCACACGGAGAGCCGGCGGCCGCGATCCAGCCGCGCGGGGTTGACGATGGTCGGGTCGGCTTCGTCCGGGTCGGCTTCGTCCGGAGCCGCCCGCCACTTCGCCACGTGCGCGCT
>Ga0256841_1001425_pt1 | contig 20841 bp, 17 predicted proteins | sample 356308metaG_FD_185971 | JGI IMG/M metagenome (GOLD analysis project Ga0256841, IMG submission 185971) | Hydrothermal vent microbial communities from Mid Atlantic Ridge, Atlantic Ocean - 356-308 | ecosystem: Environmental > Aquatic > Marine > Hydrothermal vents | place: Atlantic Ocean: Mid... | reverse complement strand
GCCTGAAGGGGGATGGCATCGACCGGGACGGTTTCGATGCCTACTGTGACCATCTGGTGGTGCGTGACCGGAAGCATGACCGCGTTGTCGGCACCACGCGCCTGCTCAGCGATGCGGCGGCGCGGCGAGCCGGAGGCTTTTATTCCGAAACCGAATTCGATCTGGGCGCAGTACCCACCCTGCCCGGACGGCTGCTCGAGGTGGGGCGTACCTGTATCGATCGCGGTTGCTGCTGCGGGTGTAGGCCAGTTTAGCATGTTCAACAGATACCGGCCGGCCTTGCTGTACGCAAGGCAACGATACCATGCGCATGAGATGTATTGTTGGATCAGAAAGGAATATCGTCGTCGAAATCGTCGATCTGTGGCTGAGGTGGGGGTGAAGACGGCGCAGATTGCGTGGATGTGGGTGTCTGGGAGGGCGCTGTCTGTGGGGCTGACTCGAAACTGGCAGAAGCCCCTTTACTGTCCAGCATCTGCATCTCGTTGGCCACGATCTCGGTAGTGTAGCGATCCTGCCCGTTATTGTCCTGCCACTTGCGTGTCTGCAGTCGGCCTTCGACGTAGATCTTTGAACCCTTGTGAACATATTGCTGGACGATTTCAGCCAGTTTGCCGAAGAAAACCACACGATGCCATTCGGTTCGCTCTTGTTGTTCTCCGGTCTGTTTGTCGCGCCAGGTTTCGCTGGTGGCGATATTGACCGTCGCCATGGCGTTGCCGCCTGCGGTATAACGTACTTCCGGTTCGGCACCAAGATTGCCGATGATCATTACCTTGTTGAGTCCTCTGGATGCCATGGTATTTCCCTCTTGAGCGAGTAATCTTGAAGAGTGTTACGATAACGTTTTTTTGGAACCGCTTCTACCTCTTGGTGGTCTGGACGCGCATGGGTAGCGAAATCAGAAACCAGATCAGTATTATGATCCCGTTGGCCATAAAGACACCGCCAATACCGGTTTTTCCATACAGCCAGCCGCCCAGTGTACCCCCCACAAAGGCGCCCAAGAACTGGGAAGTTGAGTAAACACCGAGTGCCGTGCCTTTCCGTTCAGCTGGTGCGCTACGTGAAACCATTGACGGAAGTGCGGCCTCAAGGTAGTTCACAGCAGTGAAGAAAACAAGCATCATAGCAGCAAGCCACAAGGTTGATGAATAGGCCTGCCAAAGGCCGAATTCGGCTGTAGCCAGCAACAGGATGCTCCCTATGAACAAGGGTTTGCCCAGATCTCTTTTGTCGGCGATGCGGACGAAAGGTGCCATCAAGACAACAGAGAGTAGCATCACAGGCAGATAGATCTTCCAGTGCTGCTCGGAGGGAAGCCCGGCATGATCACGAAGTGCCAGTGGCAAGACCACAAAACTGGCGGTTAACACCAGATGCAGAATCAGGATACTCGCATCCAGGCGCAAAAGATCGGCATTTTTCAGTACGGCAAGGAAACTCCGGCTTTCTGTTTCCGCTTCAGGGTGAAACTCAAAATGATCGGGATGCGGGACCCATGTAAAAAGGACGATCAGCGCGATTATGCCGAGTAGAGCTGCAGCCCAGAACAGACCGCTCAATCCCAGCCAGATATCAAGAACCGGGCCACCAATGAAAGCGAGTGTGAAGGCCATGCCGATACTGATGCCGATAATGGCCATGGCCTTGGTGCGTTGATTTTCCCGCGTCAGATCTGCTGCCAGGGCCATGATGGAAGCCGCGATGGCACCGGCACCTTGGAGTGCGCGTCCAAGTATCAGGATATGAATCGACTCCGCCATTGCGGCGATCACACTGCCGATGACAAAGATCAGAAGCCCTGCCGCAATCACGGGTTTGCGACCGAGATGATCAGAGATCATACCGAAAGGGATCTGCAACAAAGCCTGGGTCAACCCATAGACGCCGATGGCGAGGCCCACCAGTAATGGTGTTGCCCCCACCATATCACCGGTATACAGAGAGAGCACTGGCAAGATCATGAACAGACCGAACATACGCAGGAAAAAAATCAGTGCAAGCGAAGCCGATGCACGGAGTTCCTGTCGGGTCATTTTCTGTGAGTTTTCATTCATATCGTGAATAAATGGATCATCGGTTTCAAAAATCGCGTATATTAACAGGTTGCTCGTAATCTTTGTTAGGTGAAAATGGATAAAATTTTGATCCGCGGCGCGCGCACCCATAATCTCAAGGGTGTTGATCTGGATCTGCCAAGAAACAAACTCATCGTTATCACCGGGTTGTCCGGATCCGGTAAATCCTCACTGGCTTTTGATACCATTTATGCGGAAGGTCAGCGACGCTATGTGGAGTCACTGTCCTCCTATGCCCGTCAGTTTCTGTCGATGATGGAAAAGCCTGATGTGGATCTGATCGAAGGCTTGTCCCCGGCAATCTCCATTGAGCAGAAGTCCACTTCGCATAACCCTCGATCAACCGTAGGAACGATTACCGAGATCTACGACTACTTGCGTCTACTGTTTGCCCGCGTTGGTGAGCCTCGATGTCCGGAACATGGAGCGGTGCTGGAAGCACAGACGATCAGCCAGATGGTGGATCAGGTGCTCGCGCTGCCGGAAGGCAGTAAATTGATGTTACTGGCGCCTTTGGTTCAGGGGAGGAAAGGGGAGCATGTGCAGTTGCTTGAAAGTCTGCGCAGGGAGGGGTACATCCGTGCCCGGATCAATGGTGAGGTGGTGAACCTCGATGATGCTCCCGAACTGGATCTGTATAAAAAACATGATATCGAGGCGGTCGTCGATCGCTTCAAAGTGCGCGCTGATCTGAAACAGCGGCTGGCAGAGTCTTTTGAAACCGCTCTGGCGTTGACAGGGGGAATCGCCAAGGTCGCCTGGATGGATGAAGACAGGCCAGATCTGATCTTTTCGGCCCTGTTCGCCTGTCCCCATTGTGGTTACAGCATCAGTGAACTGGAGCCGCGGATCTTCTCTTTCAATAACCCTGCCGGGGCTTGTCCGGAGTGTGATGGACTGGGCGTGATGCAGTTTTTTGATCCGGAGCGTGTTGTCCAGCATCCGGAACTGTCCTTGCCCGGTGGTGCGATCCGAGGCTGGGATCGGCGCAATGCCTATTATTTTCAGTTGATTTGCGCGCTGGCCGAACATTACGGTTTTGATGTGGATACACCATTTCAGGATTTGCCGCAAAGTGTTCAGGAGGTCATACTTTTTGGTAGCGGGGATGAGACGATCAAATTCGAATACCCGGATTCACGGGGCCGGATCCGTTACCGTGAACACCCCTTCGAAGGGGTGATCCACAATCTTCAGCGACGCTATCGGGAAACCGAGTCCGGTACCATCCGTGAGGAGCTGGCCAAGTTTCTGGTCACGCGGCCTTGTCCCGAATGCCATGGTGATCGGCTCAGTACGGCGGCACGCAATGTCTTCATCAGCGATCTGAATCTGCCCAAAATTACCAATATGTCGGTCGGGCAAGCTCTCGCTTTTTTCCGTGATCTGGCCCTGGAAGGTAAACGGGCCAAGATTGCGTCCAAGATCCTGAAAGAGGTGACCGAGCGGCTGAGTTTCCTGGTCAACGTAGGACTCGATTACCTGACCCTCTCACGCAGTGCAGAAACCCTCTCTGGGGGAGAAGCCCAGCGGATCCGGCTGGCGAGTCAGATCGGGGCTGGACTGGTGGGCGTAATGTATGTGCTCGATGAACCCTCTATCGGTCTGCATCAACGAGATAATCAACGGCTTTTGAATACTCTGTTCCATCTGCGCGATCTGGGCAATACGGTACTCGTGGTGGAGCACGATGAAGAAGCGATCCGTGCCGCGGATGAGATTGTCGATATTGGCCCGGGTGCCGGTGTCCATGGTGGCGAGATCGTGGCCCAAGGTACAGTGGCTGAGATCGAAGCCAGCCCTCGATCATTGACAGGCCAATATCTCTCTGGGAAGCGGGCCATCACCATCCCGGAAGTGAGACAGGCGATGGATCCGGATCGGGTACTGCGGGTGATCGGTGCCAGTGGCAATAATCTCAAGAAGGTGACTTTGGAGATTCCGGTGGGCCTGATGACCTGCATTACCGGTGTCTCCGGTTCTGGCAAATCGACCTTGATCAATGACACGCTCTACAAAATAGCAGCGCGTGATCTCAATCGGGCCAATATCGAGCCAGCCCCTTATGAACGGGTGGAAGGGCTGGAGATGTTCGACAAGGTGGTGGATATCGATCAGAGCCCCATTGGGAGAACACCACGTTCCAATCCGGCCACTTATACCGGCATCTTTACCCCGGTGCGGGAGCTCTTTGCCGCCACTCATGAAGCCCGATCAAGGGGGTACAAGCCGGGCCGATTCAGTTTCAATGTCAAGGGTGGACGGTGTGAGGCCTGCCAGGGAGATGGTGTGATCAAGGTGGAGATGCACTTTCTTCCGGATATCTATGTTCCCTGTGATGTGTGCAAGGGTAAGCGCTACAATCGGGAGACGCTGGAGATCCGATACAAGGGCAAGAATATCAGTGAGGTACTGGACATGACCGTGGAAGAGGCACGGGAGTTTTTCGATCCGGTTCCTATGATCCGAAACAAACTGCAAACGCTGATGGATGTGGGGCTAACCTATATCAAATTAGGCCAGAATGCGACCACCCTGTCGGGAGGTGAGGCGCAGCGGGTTAAACTCTCCCGGGAGTTGTCCAAGCGGGATACCGGCAATACACTCTATATTCTCGATGAGCCAACGACCGGGTTACATTTTTACGATACTGAGCAGTTGTTGCACGTCCTTCATCGTTTGCGTGATCATGGCAATACCGTGATCGTCATCGAACACAATCTGGATGTGATCAAGACCGCAGACTGGATTGTCGACCTGGGTCCCGAAGGAGGGGACGGTGGCGGTGAAATCCTCGTTGCCGGGCCACCGGAAGCCGTGGCGCGAGATGAACGATCCCACACGGCGCGATACCTTGCACCTATGCTGGAGGGAAGAAAATGAGAAATTTCCTGATTGGTCTTCTGTTTTTTGTTATGGCAGCCCCAGTCCGGGCAGCGTCAGACAATAAACCGGTCAACTGGCCGGAAGGCGGCCTGCCCGAACCCTACGCCACCAAGTCGGCCGTTAATCCACCACGGGTGATACCGAAACCGGCGGATGCCCGATTACAGTTACCGGAGGGTTTTGTGATCGAGGAATACCTTTCTGGGTTTGTCAGCCCGCGTTTCATGCTGGCGGGAAGAAACGGAGAGTTTCTGGTCAGTGATACCTTTGCCGGCCTGGTCTATGCGATCAAAGACAAACGGAAAAAAGTCCTGTTACGGGGACTGCATAATCCTTATGGTCTGGCCTTCCAGCAGGGGTGGCTCTATGTGGCGGAAACCATGGCGGTCAGGCGTTATAAATATAACCCGGAAACACTGATGGTCTCTCCAGAAGGGGAGACGGTCGTCGATCTGGCGAAATTCAACCGCGGGCACATCACACGTACGATCCTATTTGATCGGAAAGGCCGGAAGTTCTATCTCAGCGTGGGATCGGAATCGAATGTGGATGCTGGCGAACCACCGATGCGTGCTGCCATCAGTCGTTTTAATCCCGATGGCAGCGGCTTCGAGCTTTTTGCTACAGGCATTCGTAACGGTATGGGAATGCGCTGGTATCCAGGAACTGATCAGCTATGGGTCTCTTCTCATGAAAGGGATGCCTTGGGTGACGATTTGGTGCCTGATTATCTGACCACTGTACACAAGGGGGATTTTCTTGGCTGGCCTTATGCCTATATCGGGCCACATGAGGACCCGCGGCGTGTTGGGGAGGCCCCGGAGCGGGTAGCCAAAACACGTTATCCTGACGTCCTGCTTGGATCGCATGTGGGAGCAATGGATTTTATTTTTTATACTGGAAAGCAATTTCCCAAAAAATACCAAGGGGGCTGTTTTATCGCTTTTCACGGTTCTTGGAACCGATCGCAGCGGGTGGGCTATCGTATTACTTTCATCCCCTTCAAGGACGGTCGCCCTCTGAGTGGACCGAAAGATTTTATCACCGGCTGGATGCTTGCACCCGATTCACCCGATGTCTGGGGGCGTCCCGTCGGCTTGCTGCAAATGGAGGATGGCTCCTTGCTCATTTCGGATGATGGCGGTGGCAAGATCTGGCATGTGCGTTATCAAAAATAGTCATCTTCACCGTTGCGGTTCTTGTAATAGATTTGAGATACTTCCCGTTCTGTTAATTTGCACAAGGAATTGATATGCCCGTACTGATCTGTGGATCCCTCGCTTACGACAACATCATGGTCTTCCCCGATCGTTTCAAGAACCACATCCTGCCTGACAAAATCCATATGCTGAATGTTTCTTTCCTGGTTCCGGAACTACGCCGGGAATTCGGAGGCTGTGCCGGCAATATTGCCTACAATCTCAATATGTTGGGGACCACGCCGATCATCATGGCAACCGCGGGCAGCGATTTTGGGCCCTATGCCGAATGGCTGGATGAATGCCGCATCCGGCGTGAGAATATCACGATCATCGATGATGAACTCACCGCACAGGCATTCATCACGACCGATCTGGATGACAATCAGATTACGGCCTTCCACCCAGGTGCAATGAACCTGGCCCATGTCAACCGTATCGAAGATGCCACGGATCTGGTGCTTGGGATCATCTCACCGGACGGGCGGGATGGAATGATCCAGCATGCCGAACAGATGGTTGAACTCGAGATCCCGTTTATCTTTGATCCGGGGCAAGGCATGCCCATGTTCAATGGAGACGAACTGAAAAATTTCATTGAACAGGCCACTTGGGTGACAGTCAATGATTATGAATGGCAGATGATGCAGGAACGCACGGGCTGGGGAGTCGAAGACGTCATTCAACGTGTGGATGCCTTGATCGTGACTCGTGGCGGAGAGGGCTCCACCATCTATCGGAGGGAAGAGACTCTGGAGATCCCGGTGGTGAAACCTGCCGAGATCTGTGATCCAACGGGGTGTGGTGATGCGTACCGGGCCGGATTACTCCATGGTCTTCGAAATAATCTTGACTGGGAGACAACGGGTCGTATTGCATCACTTATGGGTGCCATCAAGATCGAAAAACACGGTACCCAGAATCATGTTTTCAGCAAACCGGAATTCAAAAGCCGGTATAAGAAAGAGTACGGAACCTCCTTTTTGAATTGTTGACAGTTTCACTCAGCCATCGTACTGTTCTGGTATGAAAATTATTTTGGCAAATCCCCGTGGATTTTGTGCAGGTGTCGATCGGGCTATCGGAATTGTTGATCGTGCGCTCGAAATGTTCGGCTCACCTGTCTATGTTCGTCATGAAGTAGTGCATAACAAATATGTTGTCGATGGTCTTAGGGAAAAGGGCGCAGTTTTTGTTGAAGAACTGGATGAAGTCCCGGATGATGCCACCGTGATCTTCAGTGCGCATGGTGTGGCGAAATCGGTACGCGAAGAAGCGGCCAGACGTAATCTGCGTGTTTTTGATGCGATTTGTCCACTGGTCACAAAAGTTCATATGGAGGTAAGTCGTTATCAGGAAGAAGGGAGAGAGTGTATTCTCATAGGGCATGCTGGACACCCTGAAGTGGAAGGTACCCTCGGGCAGTATAACCGGGAGGACGGTACCGGTGGTATGTATCTGGTGGAGTCCGTGGAGGATGTGCAGAAGCTGAAAGTGAAGAATCCAGACTTTCTTGCTTTCGTTACCCAGACAACACTCTCCATGGATGATACAGCTGAAGTGATTGATGCCTTGCGGGCCCGTTTCCCCAACATACATGGGCCGAAAAAAGAAGATATCTGCTATGCTACACAAAATCGGCAGGATGCCGTCAAGAAACTTGTTAGTCAATCCGACCTGGTTCTGGTTGTGGGATCAAAAACCAGTTCCAACTCCACCCGTCTCAAGGAAATCGCAGAAAAACACGGGATTCCCGCATATCTCATTGATGGTGCAGATGATATCTGTAAAGAATGGCTGGAGGGTATAGATGTCATCGGTGTGACGGCCGGTGCATCAGCCCCTGAAGTGTTGGTATCGGAAGTCGTGCAGCAGCTCAGGGACTGGGGTGGGGTTCCACCAGAAGAGTTGGATGGCGTTCAGGAAACGGTTGTCTTCAGTCTACCCAAGGAACTGGTCAAAGCACTAAACACCTGACCATTTTTGCGGAAACGTTACCTCTACGCACTCTAACTATTCAGGCGTTGCTATTATTTTTCCCAGCACTCGGGATCCGGGGCTGTTTTCCGGCCTGAAGATGTTAGCGTCAGCGTTGGACAGGTGGCGTCTCTGGCCTGTGATCCTATTGCGGTTGCTGTGAGTGAATAACAGGTTGCAATGGGACATGCTACGGACGGATTATCAACGGCAACCGAATAGTAATTGTGTTCTGAGATGGCTGGATCTGCGGGGTACCCCAACTGGGTAAGATCAATAGTGTAAGTGTTATTGGATGCAAAATAGAGTTCCTGCTTATTGGCAATTTTCTGCAGGAAATCCTTGCCCTCTTGACGATGTGTTCTGAGCACATACTGATTGTAGGCAGGGTAGGCGATTGCTGCAACGATTCCAATGATCGTCACTGTAATCATTAATTCAATCAGGGTAAAACCTGCCAGTCTGTTTCGATAGAAGCTTTTCATCTTTGTCCTGTTGTATTTCCGCAATTGACCCTTGAACATGCATCTGCTGTGCCAAGCTAAAAGTTGATACTGATTGGATATGTACCACGGGCTGCAGCGAATGTCATGCAATCAAATGATAAATGGTGGAAAATTACCATTAATTATTCAGTACAGATCTGAACAAGAATAATCTATGAAAATAAATTGCATCATCGTCGGCGGAGGGATCATCGGCCTGATGACAGCCCGGGAGCTGGCACTGGAAGGTCTTGAGGTCAAGATCCTTGAAAAGGGAAAGGTCGGAAGGGAATCATCGTGGGCCGGTGGTGGTATCCTCTCTCCTCTCTATCCTTGGAAAGCGCCAGAAACGATCTGGCCCATGATCATGGAAAGTCAGAAGATCTATCCCCAGTTATGTACTGAACTCAAGGAAGAGACCAAAATCGATCCTCAGTGGATCCAGTCAGGTCTGCTTATCCTGGAACAAGTTGATCTTGCGCACCTGGATTACTGGGCTAACAAGACAGGCTCTCCTTATCAGCGATTGGATGCAAAACAGATCTTTGAACTCGAACCTAAACTCAATCAGGAAATTGGATCTGCGATCTGGCTTCCGGAAGTGGCCCAAGTCAGAAATCCACGGTTGATCGAAGCTCTCCGGAAGTCATTGTTGCAGCAGGGCGTTGATATCTGTGAAAAGGTTGAAGTGGCTCGGATCACACAAATAAAAGAGAAAGTTACTGGTGTTGAAACGACACAGGGCAGGATCGCTGCAGATATCGTTGTGGTTGCAGCCGGTGCCTGGAGTAGTCAATTTCTTCCTGACACATCACTGATAAAACCGATCCGCGGTCAAATGTTGTTAATGGATATCTTTCCGGAACTCCTGAAAAGGATTATCTTGAGAGAAGATGTTTATCTGATTCCAAGGAAGGATGGAAAACTCCTGATAGGCTCATCGGTTGAAGATGTCGGGTTTGACAAGCGCGTGACCAGAGAGGTGGCAGAAGGACTCTACCGGCAAGCGTCAAGACTGGTTCCATCGCTATCGAATTACGCCATTGTGAAGCAGTGGGCAGGGCTGAGACCTGGATCGGTTCAGGGGATTCCGATCATCAAGGAGTCTGAAGAGGTTTCCGGTCTTTTTGTCAATGCAGGCCATTTTAGAAATGGTGTCGCACTTGCTATTGCATCGGCCAAAAGGATCCGAAACTTGATCGCAGGACAGAGTGGCCAGATTTTTTAAGGGACAACCTTCCAATTCATGTCTGATTGCGGTTCTGCTGGAAGTTTGCTCAGTATGGAAATTCCATCCAGGAAATAAATATAAGTTTCACCACTTGTCTGGTGTCTCCAGTATAAATCTGTTTTTCCATCCTGATTCAGATCCTCTCTTTGGACAATTTTCCAGGCGAGATCGGTAACCGTGTTCAGTTGAGCGCTCTGGGATATTGTTGTTCCGTTCATCAGATAGATCCAGTTCATGCCGGAAAATTTGTTTCTCCAGAGAATATCTCCAGTATGGTTTCCATCGAAATCACCTGTAATTGCAACCTCCCAGTCGCTTCCCGTATAAGCCACATGCTGACTGGAAGCGATGGTGGGGCCGTTCATAAGGTACATCCATACTCTTCCATGATTTTTGTTTCTCCAGAGGATGTCACTTTTGCCATCGCCATCAAAGTCAGCCACGCCCTTGATTTCCCACTCCAGACTTGTGAATGAAACATTCTGACTTTCGACAATTGTTGTGCCATCCATAAGATAGAGCCAGACACTGCCTGTCACATTGTTATGCCAAAGTACATCGTCTTTTCCATCTCCATTAAAGTCGCCAATTCCTGCAACAGACCAATTGAGATCTCCTACCGTATTGAAGATGACGTCATTTTTGACCGCACCTCCTTCAAGCAGAAAGATTCTGTCCTCTCCTGATTGTAGATTCCGCCAGAAGAGATCCTTTTCACCGTCTCCATTAAAATCACCCGCACCTGCAATCTCCCATGGATTGCCGAGGTTGCCAGGGCTAATGTTCAAGATAGTCTGGTTTTGATCCATAAAAGAAACCCGGGTATCACCTGTAACCTGGTTATGCCAGATGATGCTTGCTTTAGGCTGGGGATCATTAATGTTTGTCGGGTTACTATTTCCTTGGAATTCCAGAAGATTGGAAATACCATCCTTATCGGGATCCAGCATCGCATCCGAACTGTCATTGATATTCAGGTTGTAGGTTGTTTCGAAATTATCCCCCATGCCATCACCATCCGTATCTTTGGTTTCATTGGGATCCTCAGGGAATGCATCACACAGGTCGCCGGTATTATCGCTATCTGTGTCTGTTTGCCCCGGATTTGGAATAATCGGACAGTTATCTGAAGCATCAGGAACACCATCACTATCGGTATCTTTTTCAAACAGGGCAGTAACCGTTTTATTGGATGTCATCGTGATCGTGCAGGTTTGTCCATTGGCACTGTTACATCCACTCCAGGAAACAAATATACTATCCGTTGAAGGTGTTGCTATCACAGAAACCTGGGTTCCGCTATCATAGTCGTAACATATCGTAGATGCGGTGCTGCAGTCGATTCCTGACGGGGCGATACTAAAAGATCCAGAACCGGAACCCGTGCTGGTGATTGTTAGCCTTACTTTAGGTTGCGGGGTTGCAAATCGGAGTTTCCTCAGTCCGATATCATTGGGGTAGTCATCCTCGTTGAATTCGAGCCATTTGAAGGGCGTATCCGAAATGACACCGATAAAACGCACATCGTCGAAATTTGATTCATACCCACCGGTATAACCGGGAATGCTTCCTTGATCAAAAACGATCAGGGGTTGTATGTCTCCTTTGTTGGCAAAGATTTTCAGATATTCGGAGACATCTTTTTTGTTATTGATGACATCGAAACCGATGGCATAGACACTGTCATTACTGGTAATCTCAAGTGTGAAGTCATCATTGTCCCAGTCATGGTCACTGCCATTGAACCCATTGAATTTCCCGATTGAAAGGACATCTGTGAAGGCATCAACTTGTTGTGGTGTCTTGCCGTAAGGAATGTCATTATAGTAAATTCGTGCCAGGCTGCCGTTATAGGTTTCCACCGCATTGATTTCAAAACTGATGGGGAAACCGGTTTTGCTTGAGTTGAAAGTAGCGTGTCTGCCCAGATTTACATTATTGCCATCGAAATTGGTATCGCTTCTGACTATAAGGTAATTTGGATCAGAGGAAGGTGGCAGTTGAGAAAAGCTACCGACATGTTCTTCATTTGATACATTCGCATAATTGGTCTGAAAAGTTGAGACCTGAAGGTTCTGGGTATGGGCATTTACCGCAGAGAGCCAGGCATTGTAATCTGTATAGAGAGTCAGGTTTGCTGCCTGCAACCAGGAAGATACCAGGGACGTGGCGAATAGTATAAATAAGGAAAAGAGTCCTTTCATCATGGCAGTGGTCAGTTCTCCAGGCGGTTCTACCCGTTGATCAACAGGTCGGGAGTATAGTGAAAACAGAAGGTAAAATGCGGGAACTGGATAACATTTATAGTTTTTTTACACAATTTTTCTTGGCTTTATCATCTGATCTCCAAGCTTTGGCGGTCGTTCATACGGTTAAATAAACATTCCTAAAAATGGAAATCACTCTGCTTGTTGATTGTACTCTGGATGAGATCAGTGCTACTCAACCTTTCTCTCTTGGCAGGCTACTCGCTTGTGCCAACAGGAAGAAAATGGATTCGTCTCTGCTTTCTGAATTGAGCAGGCTCTTTGGAGTTGAGAATCCTCCCTATGCAGCCATTTCTGCACTGGTTGATCTTGAATACCCAAGGGACAGGATCTGGGTACGTGCTGATCCGGTCTTTCTTCATGCGGATATGACTTCTCTTCTGCTCTTCGACAGTCAGAACTTTTTCATAACCGAGGATGAAGTTGCCGCACTGTTCTCTCTACTCAACCCGGTTCTTAAGCCTTATGATCTTTGCCTGCAACGGGGAAACGCCTTATTGCGTTGGTATATGGAACTGGATCCTGTGAAGCATGATGACAGGATGTCGGTAGTCTCATTTCCCACCCGTGACGCTGCTAGTCGTGATATCCAAGCATTCATGCCGAAGGGTGCAAGTGGACTAGGGTGGGTACGTCTGATGAATGAGTGTCAAATGGTTCTCCATGATTGTCCTGTCAATCGGCAACGGGAAGCACGGGGAGAGGCACCGATCAACAGCCTCTGGTTCTGGGGAGTGGGACACTTACCTGATCAGGTGCTTTGCCGGTTTAATAGAATCATGACCAATGATATCAATGCCCGAGGGTTAGCGGTTTGGTCAGGAATTGAGTGTGAGGAGTTACCGGAAAATATGCAAAAAATCTTGGTAGAGGGTGACAAGGCAGATCAGGTATTGATCGTTGTCTCACAAGGCGATCTTTCAGTGTCCCGAGCCGAAGGTATGGATGTCTGGCTGAGGGAAAAAGAGAAGCTATGGTTCAAGCCAATCCTGTCCGCCTTGAAAAGGCGACGGATCAGGCAACTGACGATCATCACTGATGGTGAACAGTATCTTCTCAAACCTTATCACCTGTACCGTTTCTGGCGTCAGCTGGGATGACAGTCAAAATAAAGCGTCGTCAACACAAGCCGGCCTCCTTTTCCGATGCCATACATCCGCTATTGCAACGGATCTATGCGGCAAGGAATATTGTCACAGAAGAGGAACTTGATTATTCCCTCAAGCATCTGCCTGATTTTAAAGGACTAAAGGGGATTGGAGACGCGGTGGAGCTTCTTTTTCATGCCCTGAAGGAAAGTCAGAGAATTCTGATCGTTGCAGATTTTGATGCCGATGGCGCTACCAGTTGTGCACTCGCCGTACGTGGATTGAGAGCCATGGGTGCCAGAGATGTTCGTTATGTGGTACCCAACCGTTTTGAATATGGATACGGTTTGACACCTGAAATTGTTGAAGTCGCTGCCAGGGAGTTACCTGATCTGTTGATCACCGTGGATAATGGAATTGCCAGCAATGAAGGTGTTGCGCGAGCAAGAGAAAAGGGAATAAAAGTCTTGATTACGGATCATCACTTGCCCGGAGAACAGCTTCCAGATGCCAATGCTATCGTAAACCCCAATCAGCCTTGCGATACGTTCCCGGGCAAGTCACTGGCAGGTGTTGGTGTCATGTTTTATGTATTGATGGCCCTGAGAGCACGCTTGCGGGAGACAGACTGGTTCGAGCAACAGGGGTTAGCATTCCCGAAACTCGCTGAATTACTGGATTTGGTTGCATTGGGTACCGTTGCAGATGTCGTCCCGTTGGATCGAATCAATCGTATTCTGGTGGCACAGGGGTTGGCCCGAATAAGGAATGGTGTCGGCTGTGCCGGGATCCGGGCTATTGCCCTCGTTGCAGGACGAACCTGGGAGAACCTTGTCTCGTCAGATCTTGGTTTTGCCATCGGTCCCCGTTTGAATGCAGCAGGTCGGCTGGATGATATGTCCTTGGGTATTGAGTGTCTGCTCTGTGACGATGAAAGTGAAGCCATGCAATTGGCGACTGAGCTGGATCAGTTGAACCGGGAGCGCAGGGAGATCGGTGATCTGATGCTGGAGGAAGCCATACAGATCCTCGACAAGCTGGATCTGGCGGAGAAGGAAATACCTTTCGGTCTGAGTTTATATCAGCCTGAATGGCATCAAGGTGTAGTCGGTATTCTTGCATCTCGTATCAAAGAGCGATATCACCGCCCCGTGATCGTGTTTGCCGATACTGATGAAGGTGAGATCAAGGGTTCCGCCCGCTCTGTCAATGGTGTACATATCCGTGATCTACTCGATTCTGTGGCGACAAAAAACCCCGGCTTGATCAGCAAGTTTGGGGGGCATGCCATGGCTGCCGGTCTTTCCTTGCCCAAGGAGAACTATGAAGACTTTTCCACGGCTTTTGATCAAGAAGTTAGAAATCATCTGCGGCTGGAAGATCTGGAAGGTGTGATTATAAGTGACGGAAAACTCTCATCCGAGGACCTGACGCTTGAAGTAGCCGAATTGATTCGGTTTGCAGGGCCATGGGGACAGGCATTTCCAGAACCGATTTTCGATGGTGTTTTTGAGCTTGTGAATATCCGGATCGTGGGTGAAAAGCATCTGAAAATGATCCTGCGGCAGCCCGGGTCGGAATCCCTGATCGATGGTATCGCATTCAACGTGACAAATGAAGCCTGGCCTGAGTCGACCTCTCAGGTCGAAATCGTCTACCGACTCGAGGTCAATGAGTTTAGGGATAATCGTAATCCCCAATTATTGATCCAGCATATTGTTCCTCTTTAAGAGAGTCCAAACGGCCATCGACGCATGTACGGACAAGTCGTGTATAAAAACGGACAGGTTTTTGTTACGGATCTCAATGAGTGACTTTGCCTTTTCCATCGCTTTAGGCGTTACTGAGGGAACCGTGTATGGTTTGCATTCATCAATTGTGCTTGTAACTCGTGTCCGAAATTGATCAGTGATTGCCTAAATTTTTCGGCATCTAGGCCGATAACCATCGGAACCAGATATTGAAGTCCGCTTTGCATGGGCAAACGGCGTGACTTACCATGAATGAAACAGTCTGCCAACTGTCTTTTGCTGAAGGGAGCATGGACATGAGTTGTATATTGATCCCGCGAGGTAAGGCAAAAGATTTTATGCACAAAAAAACATCAATAAATGTCCTTCTGATTCAGAGCGATGCAGAAAATACAGACCTGATCGAAACACTTCTGGCCGTCGCAGGCTATGAAGAATTGGTTTTGCACAACGCAGGATCAATTGAGGAGGCACAGAAGGAGTTTGAGGCGATTGGATGCGATGTCATTCTGCTGGATATCGATGGGCCGAAATTTTCCGGCTCAAAAACGATCAGAAAGTTACAGAAAGTAGCTCCCATGGTTCCCATTGTCATCATAGGTAAAAGAGAGGATGTCCTTTCGAATGCTATCTCCGAACTCGGTGTACACGACTATCTGGTAAAAGGGGTCGGCGATGGACATCTGATTGCACGGTCCATTCGGTATGCTATTGAAAGGGAGCAGATCCAAAAAAATCTCTCATACCTTGCCCATTATGACAAACTCACCGACTTACCCAATCGGGAACTTTTCAATATCCGTCTGAAGCGAGGGCTGGCACGCGCAGATCGGAGTCAAAAAATGCTGGGTCTGATGTTCATGGATCTGGATCGGTTCAAAGAGATCAATGATTCACTGGGCCATGCCGCAGGAGATGAATTGCTGGTCATGGTTTCAAAACGGTTGCAGCGGTGTGTTCGTGAAACAGATACTATTGCCCGTCTTGGTGGTGATGAATTTACCGTCATCGTGGAAGGTGTCAGGGACCCGGATAATGTCGCGCAGGTGGCGGAAAAGATACTGAACGTCATGAAGGAACCCTTTGTTGTGGGAGGGCAGGAGGTGTTTGTTACCCCAAGTATTGGTGTCACGATCTATCCTCTGGATGGCGATGCTGCTGAAACCCTGATAAAAAATGCTGACACCGCTATGTATCGGGCCAAAGAGGAAGGCAGCAAAAAATATCAGTTCTATTCCTCAGGAATGAACACACGCGCACATGAACGTCTGAAAATTGAGGCCCAGTTACACAAAGCCCTGGAACGGCAGGAGTTTTCGCTCGTCTATCAACCCAAGGTTGACATGATTAATGGAGAGATTATCGGTGCGGAAGCATTGATCCGTTGGATCAATAAGGAAGAAGGCTTCATCTCGCCAGTCGATTTCATCCCACTGGCGGAAGTTACGGGTCTCATCATACCTATTGGAGAATGGGTGATTCGCAATGTTTGTCAACAGATTCGGACATGGAAAGACAAGGGGCTGCCGGAAGTACGCATTGCCGTTAATCTGTCTGCCCGGCAGTTCAGACAAGGTGACCTCGCGACAACCATCAACGGCATTCTTGCACAATATGACCTGACACCGGACTGTCTGCCTCTGGAGATTACAGAGAGCTTGCTGATGTCCGATAAGGATAAAAGTAAACAAATTCTGAATGAGCTCAAGGCTATGGGTTTCCAAATCTACCTCGATGATTTCGGTACGGGTTACTCTTCTCTGAGCTATCTCAAAAAATTCCCCATTGATGCGTTGAAAATCGATCGATCCTTTGTCATGGATATTCCAGACGATACCGATGACATGGCCATTTCGAGTGCAATAGTCGCTATGAGTCATGCTTTACGACTGGAGGTGGTCGCCGAGGGGATTGAAACCATGGAACAGTATGACTTCCTGCGAAATATCGGTTGTGAAGAAGCACAGGGATATCTCTTCAGTAAGCCGCTGACCGCATCCGAATTTGAGGAATTGCTGATCAATCCACCTGATTTTTCAGAAACCATCGACCAAGAGAAGACACTCTCCTGATACCTGGGACAGATTCGTTTTCTTGGTCTGTTTGGTGTAGGATCCACCGGTTTTCAACCAGGTTTTATCCGATCATGATGGAGCTGAACAGCATTTTTTCACATATCAAAGAGATGCAGGCGCGGGTTGACGCGCTGAGGGGGTACCTTTGACTACGATCACAAGTGCGAAAGGCTGACAGAGGTCGAGCGTGAACTCGAAGATCCCGCTATCTGGGATGATCCTGATCGTGCCCAGGCATTGGGCAGGGAAAGGGCCTCACTGGAAAAAGTCGTTGATACAATCAAGACGCTGGATACAGGTCTTGAGGAAGCAGAAGAGTATCTGGAACTTGCCAGAGAGGAGAACGATGAAGACACTGTCAACGACATCGTGGATGAACTCGATCAGCTGGAGGCTCGTTTGGCTGAACTTGAGTTTCGGCGAATGTTCTCTGGTGAGATGGATGAAAGCAATGCCTTTCTCGATATACAGGCAGGTTCTGGCGGGACAGAAGCCCAGGATTGGGCGGAAATGCTGCTGCGAATGTACTTGCGTTGGGGTGAACGCCATGGCTTCAAAACCGAGTTGATCGAAGTCTCACCGGGAGAGGTTGCTGGCATCAAAAGTGCCACGATCAAGTTTGAAGGTGATTATGCTTTTGGCTGGCTCCGCACAGAGACCGGTGTTCATCGCCTGGTAAGAAAATCGCCTTTCGATTCTGGAAACCGCCGGCACACCTCCTTTGCTTCAGTTTTCGTTTCCCCTGAAATCGATGAAGAGATCGATATTGAGATCAACCCGGCTGACTTGCGTGTAGACACCTATCGGGCAAGTGGTGCCGGTGGCCAGCATGTAAACAAAACTGACTCCGCAATCCGTATTACGCATATCCCCACCGGGGTAGTCGTCCAGTGCCAGTCGGACCGATCACAGCACAAGAACCGTGCCAATGCCATGAAGCAGCTCAAATCCAAACTCTATGAACTTGAACTGCAGAAACGCTCTGCAGAACAGCAGGCACTGGAAGAGAGCAAGTCGGATATAGGCTGGGGCAGTCAGATCCGTTCCTATGTACTTGATCAGTCCCGAATCAAGGATTTGCGAACAGGGGTGGAAACGGGTAATACCCAAGCCGTACTTGATGGTGATTTGGATAAATTTATTGAAGCGAGTCTGAAAAGCGGACTGTAGATATGAACAAGCAAAAAGAAAACACTGAAAAAGATTTCAACGAGCGGGACGAGATCGAACAACGCAAGGCCAAGCTAGCAGAATTGCGTAAGAATGGAAACCCTTTTCGAAATGACTTTCGGCGTGACTCTCTGAGTGCAGAGTTGAAGGCGCGTTATGAAGAACTTTCAAAAGAAGAGCTGGAAGAACAACCCATACGGGTAAAAGTTGCAGGCCGCATGATGACGCGTCGTGTCATGGGCAAGGCTGCATTCGCTCATCTCCAGGATATGAGCGGTCAGATCCAACTCTACGTGAAACGGGACAGTCTGCCAGAAGGTCGTTACATGGAGTTCAAGCGCTGGGATATCGGTGACATCATCGGTGCTGAAGGTGTGATGTTCAAAACCAAAACCGGTGAACTCTCCATCATGGTGGACGAGATTCATCTGCTGACCAAAGCACTCCGTCCCTTGCCGGAGAAATTTCACGGCTTGGCCGATCAGGAGACCCGTTATCGTCAGCGTTACCTCGATCTTATCGTCAACGAAAAGTCACGCGAGGTATTCAAAAAGCGTTCCGCGATTATCGATTATATTCGCCGTTATCTCATGGGCAGAGGGTTTATCGAAGTGGAGACACCGATGATGCAGGTAATCCCTGGCGGTGCGACTGCCCGCCCTTTTATAACACATCACAACAGCCTCGATATGCAACTTTATCTGCGTATAGCACCGGAGTTGTACTTGAAAAGGCTGGTAGTAGGTGGTTTTGAGAAGGTCTTTGAGATCAATCGGAATTTCCGCAACGAAGGACTCTCTACCCGTCACAATCCGGAGTTCACCATGTTGGAGTGGTATCAGGCCTATGCCGACTACCATGAGTTGATGGATCTGACCGAAGACCTTATTCGTTCGCTGGCAAAAGAGGTGCTTGGCAGTACAACCGTAATCTATCAGGGCAGGGAATATGATTTATCCAAACCTTTCCACCGTATGACCGTGAAGGAATCAATCCTGGCTTTCAACCCAGAAATTGCCCCTGAACAACTGGCTGATCGGGAGGCAGCTAAAACGTTTGCAGAGAAGCTCGGAATTCCGGTCAAGGATAGCTATGGTCTGGGCAAGATCCAGATTGAGATCTTCGAAAAAACGGTGGAATCCAGTCTTGATGAACCCACCTTTATCACAGCTTATCCTACGGAGGTGTCACCGCTTGCAAGACGAAATGATGAAGACCCGTTTGTGACCGATCGATTCGAGTTTTTTATTGCCGGGCGTGAAATTGCGAACGGCTTCTCCGAGCTGAATGATCCGGAAGATCAGGCTGAACGATTCAGAAAGCAGGTCGAAGAGATGGAAGCTGGGGATGAGGAGGCGATGCATTTCGATGCGGACTATATACGCGCTTTGGAACATGGCATGCCACCGACTGCAGGAGAAGGCATCGGTATCGATCGGCTGGTCATGTTTTTGACGGATTCAGCATCAATTCGGGATGTTCTGCTGTTTCCGCATATGCGTCCCAAGGTAAAGAACTAATCTTCGATTTCCAGTTCTGCCGCGGCACGAAGTTCTTCCAGCGGGCCGGTGGACAATCCCAGAACCAGAGGCTCTTCCTCTGTATGTGATTTCTGCTCGATCGTATAGCCAGGAATAACCTCAATGTTGGTATACTCATCTTGCCGCTGGGTGCTGGAGGTATGGGAAAGAAGGATCTCCTTTACCTTTTCAGTCTCTTTCAAGGGGACAAACCGGCTGGCCGAATAATAATAGCCATGCGCTTCATCATTGATCAGAATCAACAGACGGTTAACGGGTGAAACACTCCCCGCACGGCTGTAGATATCTTCATTGCGAATGAACTCCTCTTCATGTACCCACAGACAGAGGGAGAGATCCTGTTCCACAATCAGACCATGTTTGGTGGTGACCATGTACTCCCACATCTTGTAGTTTTCCAGCTCGATATAACGTGTGCTGGGAGGATTGCACTTTGAGGAGACACGGCAACGGATCAGCTTTTGTGATTCCTGATAAGGGTGAATATTCAGCATACTTCCTTTTCCATAATCGCCAGAAATGAGGCATCTATGGAGATATGGAATGCAAGGGTTATGCCATATCTATTATCATTGTACGGCAATAAAAAGCTGTTCATACTGGACGATGTTATCGTCACCTGTGATCTTGTTCAACAGTACAAAATCGTTTGTATTTTACAGGCCCGTATTGATCTCAGCGAATGGGTACACAGCCTTATACCACGGTATTAGCCCGCCATTTTTATTGCGTTAATCCATTTTTCGAACTTTTATAATCAGGTTAGGTCAATTCGTACAAGCAGGTGATCGGTATTGCCTGTGTCTTTGTTTATAAAATCGTGTGAGAGAGGAAAGAAAACATGTTAAAGAAAAATTCACTCAAGTCTGGTTCCCTGATTACGGGAACCGCATTTGCAATGACGCTGGCATCCACATCCCTGCTCAATGCTGCTGAAAACCCCTTTACTGCGAACAAATTGACGTCAGGCTATATGCTTGCAGGTCATGATGCCGAGGGCAAATGTGGTGAAGGCATGAAAAAGAAGGCCGAGGGCAAATGTGGTGAAGGCATGAAAAAGAAGGCCGAGGGCAAATGTGGTGAAGGCATG
>Ga0256841_1001424_pt1 | contig 20866 bp, 22 predicted proteins | sample 356308metaG_FD_185971 | JGI IMG/M metagenome (GOLD analysis project Ga0256841, IMG submission 185971) | Hydrothermal vent microbial communities from Mid Atlantic Ridge, Atlantic Ocean - 356-308 | ecosystem: Environmental > Aquatic > Marine > Hydrothermal vents | place: Atlantic Ocean: Mid... | reverse complement strand
CCGCGCGCGCCGCGTCCACTTCCGGCAGCAAGTTGCAGGTGAGGGCCGACTGGGTCTGGATGCCGTTCACCGCCAGGAAGGCCTCGCCCTCCTGGGTGCGCAGCGTGAAGCCGTCGGGATGGTCCAGGCAGCGGTATCGGCAGTCGTCCTTGGGGAGGTCGTAGGCGCGCGCGGTGTAGCAGCGGGCGGAGAAGGCCAGGGGCATGCGCCCCCAGGCGAAGAGTTCGGTCTCCACTCCTTCCGGCGCCTCGGCCACGATGGCGGCGAGGGTGTCCCGGTCCAGCTCCATGGGCGGCACCCACCGCTTCAGCCCCCGCCGGACCAGCACCTCCAGGGCGCGGGAATTGTAGAGATTGACAGTGGGGCCGGCAACGAAGGGCTGGCCGCTGGAGGCGAGCAGCTGTACCGCCGCCATGTCGTTGGCCTCTACCCGGAACTCGCCGTTGCCGCAGATGCGCCGCAACGTCTTGAGTTCGGACTCGGCCTCCAGCAGCGCCAGAGTGGAGAGCACCACCTCCTTGCCGGCGTCGGCCAGACGGCGGGCCACCGCCATCCAGTCGTCGAAGCGGAAGCTGCGCCGCTTGGAGCAGACGGTTTCGCCCAGATAGACCACCTCCACCGGCCAGTTGGCCGCCTCTTCGTAAAAAGCGTGGAGACTTTCCGACGGCCAGTAGTAGAGCACGGGACCCAGGGTGAGCTTCACGGCGTTCTCCTTACTGCCAGGTCCGGTGGTAGGCGCCCAGGGTGGTCTGCTGCCCTTCGGAGACCTGCCCCAGCGTCTGCATCCACTCCGGCTTCGGGCGGAACCGCTCCGGCGCCTCCAGACAGGCGTCGATGGCCTGGCGCCAGACGCGGGTCACCTGTCGCACATAGGCGGGGCTGCGCTGGCGGCCTTCGATCTTGATGGCCGCCACACCGGCGGCGTGGAGCCGCGGCAGCAGATCGAGGGTATTGAGGCTGGTGGGCTCCTCCAGAGCGTAATAGGTCTTGCCGAAGGCCTGGTAGCGCCCTTTGCAGATGGTGGGGTAGCCCGCCTTCTCGCCCTTGCCCACCCGGTCCACCAGCACTCCGCCCAGGCGCGTCTCCAGACCGCGGGCCGTCTCCTGGTAGCGCACCTCTCCCGCCGGCGAGCAGCAGCCATGGGTGTTGGGCGACTGGCCGGCAGCGTAGGAAGAGAGCAGGCAGCGCCCCTCCACCATGATGCAGAGGCTGCCGAATCCGAACACCTCGATCTCCACCGGAGCATGCTCCAGGAGATGCTCCACCTGGCTCATGGAGAGCACTCGTGGCAACACCGCGCGGGTGATCCCGAACTGCTCGTGGTAGAAGCGCAGCGCTTCGTAACTGGTGGCCGACCCCTGCACCGAGAGGTGCAGCCTGAGCCGTGGATGGCGGCGGGCGGCATAGTCGAGAACGCCCAGGTCGGCGGCGATGAGCGCGTCCACCTCCAGATCCGCGGCCCGGTCCACTGCCTGGCGCCACTGCTCCCAACCCTGGGGACGGGGATAGGTGTTGAGGGCCAGATAGACCTGCCGGCCATGGCGCCGCACGTATGCCAGCCCTTCGGCCAGCCGGCGTTCGTCGAAATTGAGGCCGGCGAAGTTGCGCGCGTTGGTCTGGTCCTTGAAGCCGAGATAGACCACGTCGGCGCCTTCGTCGATGGCCGCTTTCAGGGAAGGAAGATTGCCCGCGGGAGAGACCAGCTGCATGATCGTCGGAGCCTGTAAATCAACGGGAGTTGGCCGCGGCCGCCACCGGCGGCGGCCACCGATCCCCCTGCCGGGCGTCCAGCGCCTCCAGCCGGCGGGTGACGGCGTTGAGCACCCGCCACTTCCAGGCGCACCACCGGGGCGCCAAAAGGATCTTTTCGGAAGCGGTGCCGGTGAGGCGGTGGAACACCACCTCGGGCGGCGTGCGGCGCACCATCTCCACCACCGTCTCCACATAGTGATCGAACTCCAGGGGCTGGTATTCGCCACAACGCCACTGGTTCGCCAGCCGGGTTCCTTTCACCACGTGCAGCGGATGGATCTTGAGCCCCTCCACCCCCAGTTCCAGAACCCGATCCAGGCTGAGCAGGCTGTGGTCCGGCGTCTCGCCGGGCAGCCCCACGATCAGATGGGTGCACACCGACAGTCCCCGCTCATGGGCGCGTCTCGCCGCGTCCCGATACTCGGCGAAGCCGTGCCCCCGGTTGACCCTTTCCAGGGTGCGGTCGAAGGCCGACTGCAAGCCCAGCTCCAGCCACACTTCCCGTCCCTGGCGGCGGTAGCCGGCCAGCAGGTCCAGCACCTCGTCGGGCACGCAGTCGGGGCGGGTGCCCACCGACAATCCCACCACCCCGGGTTGAGAGAGCGCCTTGTCATAGAGCCGGCGCAGAGCGGCCGGATCGCCGTAGGTGTTGGTATAGGACTGGAAATAGGCAAGAAAGAGGCGCGCGCCGGTGCGACGCGCCAACACCTTGCGTCCCGCCTCCATCTGGGCGGCGATATCGGGTTCTTCCCGCGCGTTGGGGCTGAAGGAGACGTTGTTGCAGAAGGTGCAGCCTCCCCGCCCCTTGCGGCCGTCGCGGTTGGGGCAGGTGAAGCCCGCGTGGATGGCGAGCTTGTGCACCCGCTCGCCGTAGCGGGAGCGCAAAAAGGTTCCCAAGGTATGGACGCGGTCGGCGAGCACCGACCGACGCCTTGCGCTGCTCGAAGCCATGCGGCTTTATGTCACAAAACCGCTGCGGCTTTTTTGACCTCGATCAAACGGGCTGGCCGAAGCCTCCAAAGACCCCCGCTCAGCGGTCGATGCGCAGATCGGGCAGATCCGCGCGCCCCATCACGTGGAGCACCACCCCCCCGCCGATGAAGAAGACCACCGAAGCGAGGAAGGCGCCCGTGGCCGGCGCCATGCCACCGCGGGTCCAGCCGAACCAGGCCGCCGCGGCGACGCTGGCCACCGCCGCCAGATAGAAGAGGTAGGCGAAGAACACCGAAACACGCTGATATTTGTTGGGACGGGACATTTGAAAGCCGGATGCAGATTGCGGGTGATTGCATTCTCACACGAAAAAAGCGCGGGATCCAAATGGGTGGACCCCGCGCCTCTCAACGCTCAATAAGAAGCGTACGCTCAAGCCGTTCAGATGTCCTTGTGCCGACGGAGGAACTCGGCATGGCGAGCCTCCATCTCGGCGCGGCGGGCTTTCATCTCCTTCTCCATTTTTGCGCGCTCGGCTTCCATCCGCTTCTCGAAAGCGGCACGTTGGGCGTCCATCTCTTTTTCGATCTGGGCGTGCCGGGCCTCCATCTCCTTCATCACCTCATCGGGGCTCTTGAAGCCGGGAAACTCGGGCTCCTGAAAGGCGGGGAACTCGGGCTCCTGGAAAGCGGGGAACGGAGGCTCCTCAAAAGCGGAGAACTCCGGCTCCTCGAAGGCGGGGAACGGCGGCTCCGCGAAAGCGGTGGGCATGGCCTGGGGAGCGGGAGGCTGGAACTGCTTATAGAATTCAGCCTGTTGCTTGGCGAAAGCCTCGGCCGCCTTGCGCTGCGCTTCGATGGCTTTGGCGTACTGCTCCTGGGCCGCCTTGCGCTGCTCCTCGCTCATGGCGGGAGCGGGAGCCACCGGCGCGTAGTAGTAGGGAGCGTAACCGTAAGGGCCATAGTAGTCGTAGTAGCGGCCGTAGCCATAGCCATGGCCGTGGCCGCTGCCACGAGCGTGCATGTTCATGTCGAAATCGAAATCTCCGAACATGTCGTCGAAGAAATCACCGATGCCGTCGTTGTTCCAGCCGTCGCCCCACCAGGCGGAGGCGGAAGCGGAAGCGACGAAGAGAGCTGCGACTGCGCTGATTTTCACGATCTTTTTCATCTCTACACACTCCTTGGGGAAACAAGCATGACCTCAATCGGAAAAACACGGGACATGCCCCGAGGCATGTCCCGTTCCCTCACATCCTTACTTGGCGGGCGCTGCCGGAGCCTTGGGGGCCTGAGGGGCGGCAGGAGCACCGTAGGGAGCGCCATAAGGAGCGGCATAGGGCGCCACCGGCGGATAGGGAGCGTAGGGATAGCCGTAAGGGCCGTAGTAGTCGTAGTACCGGTTGTAGCCGTAACCCCGGCCATAACCACGACCGTGACCGGACATGTTCATGCCGAAGTCGAAATCACCGGTACCGTCGCCCCAGCCGTCCCAGGCGTCGTTCCAGTTGCGATGGCCCCAGCCGTCGTCGTCCCAGGGACCCCACCAGGCGGAAGCGGAAGCAGAAGCGGCGATCAGTGCTGCCACGGCAGCGACTTTCATCATTTTTTTCATTGGTTTCTCCATGTATAGTGGAACTTGAGTTGGATGCACGACGATGGGGCCAGCCCGTCATCTGCGAATAAGTATTTCAGTTTTTACTTATATTGTGAAATTGTAAATAACTATCACGTGTCGAATGATGATTTGATTATGATTTCCCTCATCTCTCCCGTGGTTTCCCCCCGACGAGCATGCGACCCCGTGCCCCTTCTAGCGTGCGACAATCGGCCGCGGGAGCTTTCGACACGCGAAGCGGTCCAACCAACGCCATGAGCCTCATCGCCTACCCCATTCGCGACAGCCTCTATCTGAACATCACCGACCGCTGCACGCTGGTGTGCCGCTTCTGCCCCAAGAACACCGAGCGAGGTCCCCGGGTGCACGACTACGACCTCGCCCTGGATCACCGACCGGAGGTGGAAGAGATCACCGCCGCCATCGGCGACCCCCGCCGCTACGACGAAATCGTCTTTTGCGGCTTCGGCGAGCCCACGCTGCGGCTCAAGGCGCTGAAGGCGGTGGCGGCTTGGATCAAGGAGCGGGGCGGCCGGGTTCGGCTCAACACCGACGGACTGGGCAACCTGGTGAACAAACGCAACATCCTGCCTGAGCTGCAAGGGCTGGTGGATCGCGTCTCGGTCTCGCTCAACGCCCAGAACGCGGAGGTGTACGACCGCCATTGCCAGCCCCGGTTGCGCGGCTCCTGGGAAGCGGTGTTGGATTTCCTGGCGCAAGCACCTCGTTATATTCCCGAGGTCACCGCCACCGCCATCGACGGCCTGGAGGGAGTGGACATCGAAGCCTGCGAACGGCTGGCGGGCGAACTGGGCGTCGGCTTCCGGCGCCGTCAACTGGACAAAGTGGGATGAACGGCAACCCTTTCGATCTGAACGATAACGACGCCTATCGGCGCTGGCGCGACGCCAAGTTGAAGGACTATCCCGCCTCCCTCGAGGAGCTGGTGGTGGAGGTGAAGGATCCGCGCGCCCTCACGGCATCGGAACGCCAAGCCCTAGCGGAACGCATCGCCAAGACCAACATGGCCATCTATGCCGGCGCCACGGGCGAGGAGCCGGACAAGGAGATCGTGCGCCGCCTGGGCCAGAAGTTCGGTCTCGTGCGACTGGATCGCAACATGTGTGCCGACGACGACGCCATCACTTCGCTGGAGACCGCAGACACCGAGCCGCGCACCGGCTACATCCCCTACACCAACCGCCCCATCGCCTGGCACACCGACGGCTACTACAACGAGCTCCACCGGCAGATCCACGGTCTGATCCTTCACTGCGTGCGCCCCGCCGCCGAGGGCGGGGGCAACCGGTTGCTCGACCACGAGATCGCCTACCTCCTGCTGCGCGACGAGAACCCCGACTACATCCGCGCTTTTCAACACCCCGAGGCGATGAGCATCCCTCCCAACGTGGTGAACGGCGAGGAGCTGCGCGGCTGGGCCACGGGCCCCGTCTTCATGAGCGCCCCCGACGGCAGCCTGCACATGCGCTACACCCACCGCAAACGCAACATCCGTTGGCGGGACGACGAAACCACCCGCGAGGCGGTGGCCTTCCTGGGCTCCGTGATGACGCCCGAGAACCCCTACTGTTTCGAAGGCACCCTGGAAGCCGGCCAGGGTCTGATCTGCAACAACGTGCTCCACACCCGCAGCGGCTTCGAAAAGAACAGCCGCCGCCTGCTCTACCGCGGCCGCTATTTCGACCGTATCCGGTTGCACGCCTGAGTGCTCCACCCCGCATAAAAACCCTCTTTTTTGCAGGTTGTTATAAGATCTTTCTTATATTCGATCTTTCTGCACCACTCTTGACCAACGTCAAAGCCCACGTTTTTTGCCTGTGATTTAGTAAGCCCATTCTCAGGCTGCCAGGACAGTGCATCCGGAACCATGTTTCGGGCCAGCACCACTCTCACCGACCCTCAGCGCCGGCAGTTTCTGCGCGGTGATCTGCGCGGCAAGAACCTGCCCCACCGCCCTCCCTGGGCCGTGCCCGAAGCGGAGTTCACCGTCCGCTGCACCCGCTGCGACGACTGCATTCGCGCCTGCGAACCAGGCATTCTCCATCGCGGTTCCGGCGGCTTTCCCGAAGTGCGCTTCGAGGAGTCGGGCTGCGATTTCTGCGGCGACTGCCTGGCCGCCTGCGAGCCGGGAGCGTTGTCGGCTCCGGTTCCCGCTCCCTCGCTGGCGTGGCGTTGGAAGGCGCGAATCGAAGCGAACTGTCTCAGCCAGCGAGGGATCGTCTGCCGCAGCTGCGGCGATGCCTGTGCCGAAGAAGCCATCCGCTTTCAACTCGAGGTGGGCGGTCGCGCCACCCCTTTGCTGGACGCAAAAGCGTGCAACGGCTGTGGCGAATGCCTGGCGGTCTGCCCCGAAGGAGCCGTCCGCCTGACCATTCCGAACCCGGAAACCGGCAGCTACGAGGAGCATCCATGAACCTGTGCAGTCTCATCGTCCACACCCTGCCCGATAAAGGCTCCGAGGTGGAACGCGCCCTCAACGGGATCCCGGGCGTGGAGGTGCATGGCGGGGTGGCCGAAGGGAAATTGATCGTGACCGTAGAGGACACCGAGACCTCTCCGGCCAGTGACACCATGATGACCTTCAACGACATCGAAGGAGTCATCAACGCAACCCTGATTTACCACTACGGTGGGGATGATCTGAACGAGGAGGTAATCCGTGAGCTTAACTAGACGAGACTTCATCAAGAGCAACGCCATCGCGGCGGCCGCGGCCACCGCCGGCGTCACCCTTCCGGCCAGCAAGACCGCCCTGGCCGGCGACGACCCCGACGTGCGTTGGGACAAAGCGCCCTGCCGGTTCTGCGGCACCGGCTGCAGCGTTCTGGTGGGCGTGAAGAACGGCCGCATCGTGGCCAGCCAAGGAGACCCCGACGCGCCGGTGAACAAGGGGCTGAACTGCATCAAAGGCTATTTCCTGCCGAAGATCATGTACGGTAAGGACCGCCTCACCAAGCCGCTGCTGCGCAAGAAGAACGGCAAGTACGACAAGAACGGCGATTTCGAGGAGGTCTCTTGGGACGAGGCCTTCGACATCATGGCCCAGAAGTGGAAAGAGTCCTTGAAGAAGAGCTGGGAGGAGAACAAGGGCAAGCCGGTGACCAAGATCACCTCTCGGGTGGCCATGTTCGGCTCCGGCCAGTGGACGGTATGGGAAGGGTATGCCGCCGCCAAACTCTTCAAGGCCGGCTTCCGCTCCAACAACATCGACCCCAACGCCCGTCACTGCATGGCCTCCGCGGTGGGTGCCTTCATCCGCGGCTTCGGCATCGACGAGCCCATGGGTTGCTACGACGACCTGGAGCACGCCGACGTCTTCGTGCTCTGGGGTTCCAACATGGCGGAGATGCACCCCATCCTTTGGTCCCGGCTCACCGACACCCGTCTGACCAAGCCGGGCTGCGAGGTGCACGTGCTCTCCACCTACAAGAACCGCTGCTTCGAGCTGGCCGACAACGGCATGGTGTTCAAACCGCAAACCGATTTGGCGATCCTCAACTACATCGCCAATTACATCGTCCAGAACAAGGCCTACAACAAGGAGTTCATCGAAAAGCACGTCCAGTTCAACAAGACGCCCACCGACATCGGCTACGGCCTGCGCCCCGAGGATCCGCGGGAAAAACGGGCCAAGAACCGCATGAAGGGCAAGCTGACCAAGATCAGCTTCGAGGAGTACGCCAAGTCGCTGGAGCCCTACACGCTGGAATATGTCTCCAAACTCTCCGGAGTGCCCAAGCAGCAGTTGTTGCGGCTGGCCAAGGTCTATGCCGATCCCAACAAGAAGGTTTCGTCCTACTGGACCATGGGCTTCAACCAGCACACCCGCGGCGTTTGGGTGAACGGCCTGCTCTACAACGTGCACCTGCTGATGGGCAAGATCTCCGAGCCCGGCAACAGCCCCTTCTCGCTCACCGGCCAGCCCTCCGCCTGCGGTACCGCCCGCGAGGTGGGTACCTTCTCGCACCGCCTGCCGGCCGACCTGGTGGTGAAGAAGAAGGCGCACCGCGATATCGCCGAGAAGATCTGGAAGCTGCCCGAGGGCACCATTCCCGGCAAACCGGGCTACCACGCCGTGCTGATGATGCGCAAACTGCACGACGGCGCCATCGACTGCTACTGGCAGATGTGCAACAACCAACTGCAGGCCGGGGCCAACATGAACAACGAGTCCTACCCCGGCTACCGCAACCCCAACGCCTTCGTCGTGGTCTCCGACCCCTATCCCACGGTTTCGGCCCAGGCGGCCGACCTGGTATTGCCCACCGCCATGTGGACGGAGAAAGAAGGGGCCTACGGCAACGCCGAGCGGCGCACCCAGTTCTGGCGCCAGCAGGTGAAGGCGCCGGGTGAAGCCAAGTCCGATCTGTGGCAGATCATGGAGTTCTCCAAGCGCTTCAAGATGGAGGAGGTGTGGCCGCCCGAACTGATGGCCAAGGCGCCCGAGTATCAGGGCAAGACCCTCTACGAGGTGCTCTTCGAGAACGGCCAGGTCAACCAGTTCCCCTTCGAGGGCAAGATCAAGGACGACCGCGGCAACGAGTACGACAACGACGAGTCGGCCCACTTCGGCTACTACGTGCAGAAGGGCCTGTTCGAAGAGTACGCCTCCTTCGGCCGCGGCCACGGGCACGATCTGGCGCCCTTCGACATGTACCACAAGGCGCGCGGCCTGCGCTGGCCCGTGGTGGACGGCAAGGAGACGCTCTTCCGTTTCCGCGAAGGCTACGACCCCTACGTGGCCAAGTTCAACCCCAACGGAGCCAAGGGCGACGTCTTCTTCTACGGCAACGCCAAGAAGAACGGTGGGCGCGCCAACATCATCACGGCGCCCTATGAGCCGCCGGCCGAGAGCCCGGACGAGGAATATCCGCTGTGGCTCTGCACCGGCCGCGTGCTGGAGCATTGGCACTCGGGTTCCATGACCCGCCGGGTGCCGGAGCTCTATCGCGCCTTCCCGGACGCTGTGGTGTTCATGAACAAGAAGGACGCCCGCAAGTACCGGTTGCGCAACGGCCGCCTGGCCAAGATCCAGTCCCGCCGAGGCGAGATCATCTGCAAGGTGGAGACGCGCGGCCGCAACCAACCGCCGGAAGGGTTGGTGTTCATCCCCTGGTTCGACGCGGGCCGGCTGGTGAACAAACTGACCCTGGACGCCACCGATCCGCTCTCCAAGGAGACGGACTACAAGAAGTGCGCGGTGAAGATCACCCGCGCATGACCCGCACGGGACCCGCTCCCCAGGGGGCGGGTCCCCTCACGAACCGCGGACTTTGAACCATGGCGGAGACGCACGACGACAAGAAAGGCATCAGCCGCAGGCAATTTCTCAGCACCACGCTGAAGACCGCCTGCAGCGTGACCCTCATGGGGGTGGGGCTGGGTTTCTACGCCCAGCGCGCCAACGCTCTGCCGCCCCTGGCCATCCGCCCCCCCGGAGCACTGCCTGAGAACGACTTTCTCGGCGCCTGCATCCGGTGCGGGCTCTGCGTGCGCGACTGTCCGCCACAGATTCTGTCATTGGGCCAGCTCGGGGATGACATACCCACTGGCACCCCCTATTTCATCGCTCGCACAGGCCCCTGTGTCATGTGCGAGGACATCCCCTGCGTGAAGGCCTGCCCCACCAATGCTCTGGACCATTCGCTCACCGACATCGAGAAGGCGCGCATGGGCCTGGCCGTGGTGGTGGATCAGGAGAATTGCATCGCCTTCCAGGGGCTGCGCTGCGAAGTCTGTTTCAACATCTGCCCGTTGCGGGGCGACGCCATCACCTTGGAATACCGTCACAACCCGCGCTCCGGCAAACACGCATTCTTCATTCCGGTGGTGCACTCCGATGCCTGCACCGGCTGCGGCCTCTGCGAAAAGGCCTGCATTCTGGAAAAGGCGGCCATCAAGGTCTATCCCATCGAGATGGCCAAGGGCGAACTGGGTCACCACTACCGCTTCGGCTGGAAAGAGAAGGCCAAGGCGGGACACGCTCTGGTGACGCCCGACGTGAAACACCATTACAACCTGCCGGAAGGGGTCCGCTACGAACTGCAAGGCAAGGGGCTCATCTTCGAAAACCAGAAGGCGCAGCCATCTTCCGGTGAGGTTCCCTTCCCCAGCAATCCGTTGCAAAGCCTCAACCGCAAGCGCAAGGAGTCCGAGTGATGGCCAACCTGCCCCAACATGCCGGCCGCGAAGCCGTTCGCACCAAGGGGTGGCTGCGGGCCCACAAATGGTTGATCCTGCGCCGCATCAGCCAGCTCGGCATTCTGGCCGCATTCATGGCCGGTCCCTGGCTGGGCCTATGGATCGTCAAGGGCAATCTCGCCTCCAGTCTCACGCTGGATGTGCTGCCGCTGACCGACCCTTACATTCTGCTGCAGGCCCTGGTTTCCGGGGTTTCTCCCGAAACCACGGCCTTCGTGGGCGCGGCCATCGTGCTGGTGTTCTACAGCCTGGTGGGGGGGCGCGTCTACTGTTCCTGGGTCTGTCCCGTGAACCTCGTCACCGACACCGCCGGCTGGCTGCGCCGCAAGCTCGGCATTCGCGGCGGCAGCCAGACTTCCCGTTCCACGCGCTACTGGATCCTGGCCATGACCCTGGTGCTTTCGGCCATCACCGGCACCATCGTCTGGGAGCTGGTCAATCCGGTCACTATCACCTTGCGCGCTCTGCTGTTCGGCACCGCTTTGGCCTGGATGCTCGTTCTCGGCGTCTTTCTGTTCGACCTTTTCGTGACGCACGACGGCTGGTGCGGCCACTACTGCCCGGTGGGCGCCTTCTACAGTCTTCTCAACACCTGGGCGCCGCTTCGCGTCACCGCCGCCAAGCGGGAAGCCTGCGACGACTGCATGGACTGCTTCAACGTCTGCCCCGAGCCCCAGGTGATCCGTCCCGCCCTCAAAGGAGCGGACAAAGGCGTGGGCCCCGTGATTCTCGCCAACCAGTGCACCAACTGCGGCCGTTGCATCGACGTCTGCGCCAAAGAGGTGTTCCGGTTCGGCAGCCGGTTTTCCAATGATCCGAAGACCGGCGTCGACAACGTCAAACAGATCCAAGCCATTGGATCCTGATGTTCCAACCCCAAATCATTATGAGTTGATGGAGAGGAAGATGAAAAAACCGTTCACCGCAGCCATCGTTGCCACCAGTCTGCTGTTCGCCATGGGCACCATGGCCACCGCCGCCGAAAAGCTCGCTTCGTTGCGAGGCACGCACGACATCGAGGGGAGCTCCCTGAAGGTTTCCAAGAAGAAACTCATCTCCCAGGAGGGCGGCTTCGAGCGCTCCTACAAAAAGCAGCCGCCGTTGATTCCCCACAAGATCGAAAAATACCGGATCACCCTGAAAAACAACGGCTGCCTGAAGTGTCACAGCAAGAAGAACCACAAGAAAGAGAAGGCGCCCATGGTGGGCGAAAGCCATTTCCTCACCCGTGACGGCAAGAAGCTCGATCACGTCTCCACCCGCCGCTGGTTCTGCAACCAGTGCCATGCGCCTCAGCTGAACGCCAAGCCGCTGGTGGAAAACGAGTTCGTGGGCCTCAAGTAGACGTGTAAAATTCCCTCTCGTCGCTTCTTCTTCGGAAGAAGCGGCCTTTTTCGTGCCCATTTTTTGAACAATCAACAACGAATCTGGAATTTCAGTCATGACCAGCACCCAAAAGAAAAGCACATTCACCATCCTCCTCGTCGGAATCGTTCTGGGCATTCTGCTCTGGGGCGGCTTCAACTGGACCCTGGAACTGACCAATACCGAACAGTTCTGTATCTCCTGCCACGAGATGCGGGACACGCCCTACCAGGAGTTGCAGGAGACCATCCATTTCACCAACCGTACCGGCGTCCGCGCTACCTGTCCCGATTGCCATGTGCCGCGCGAATGGATCTACAAGATCATCCGTAAGATCAAGGCGACCAACGAGCTCTATCACCACTTCATCGCCAAGGACGTGGATACTCCAGAGAAGTTCGAGGCGCACCGTCTGGAACTGGCCAAGCATGTCTGGAAGACCATGAAGGAGACCGACTCCCGCGAGTGCCGCAACTGCCATGACTTCAACTCCATGGATTTCGACCGGCAGGAGACCCGCGCGGCGGATCGTCATGACGAAGCCATCGACAAAGGCTACACCTGCATCGACTGTCACAAAGGCATCTCCCACCATCTGCCGGAAGGTTATGATCCGGGCGCGGATGCTCCGGGTGGAGATGATGACGAGGGGGATGACGCGGAATGAGTCATGAAGACGATGGACAAAGTCCGATGAAGCCTTCGGCGGTAGCAGCCGCCCACCGCCACTGTTTCCCGGCACTCATGATTCTCATCAAGGAACGAGGAAGCCAGAACCGCTAGGCTTCAGACTCCGTCTTTTCCGGTGGATTGAGCGGTGCCCTCAGGGGCGCCGTTTTTTTTGGTTCAGGAAAAATTGCGGCTCGACTCGAGGAGCTGCCTCATGCCAACCGCCCGCCGGCGGCGGCGCCTCCTGATTGCCCCTCAACCCGCCGTCATGAACGATGGTCAAGGAAACCTCGAATCTCAGCCGGCACAGGCCATGAAAAAACCCACTGCGGTGAGTCAAGAACATGCCAGACCCGAGCGCCATGCCGGACGATATCCCACCCCTTGGAAAACGCGGTTCCCGCTCGCTTCCAGACGTTCGACGCCACCTGTGGAAAACGGGCGGCGTTCGTCAATGCGAAAGTGTCTGGTGATCGACCAGATTCAAACAGATGCGAGACGTGGAAGACATGAAGAAATTGAACCAGGACACAGTGCTGAAAACAGGCTCGCTTTCCTGATAAACTCGAGCCCGAAAATTCCGAGCGTTCCGCATGAAACTAGAAGATTACTACGAACTTCGCCAGGACCGGGTTCTGGTCTCTCGGCAACAAGCGAGCAATTTCGCCAAGCAGGTCGCCAACGATTTCAATCCCATCCACGATGTGGATTCCAAGCGCTTCTGCGTTCCCGGCGACCTGCTGTTCAGCCTGGTACTGAACCATTATGGGCTGAGTCAGCACATGCGTTTCCTCTTTTCCGGAATGGTCAACGACACCATCCCGCTGATTTTTCCGCGGTCGGACGATGACGAGTTGACCATCAAAGGGGAGAACGGCAAGGAGTACCTGCACCTGGAACGCCGCGGGGAAACCACCCGGCAACCGGAAGTGATCGAAAAATTGGTCCGGATCTACGTCGCCTTTTCGGGGCGGGCCTTTCCCCATATCCTGGTGCCTCTCATGGAAGAGAACGAGGTGATGATCAACCCGGAGCGTCCATTGATCATCTACGAAAGCATGGAGATCCATCTGCGGAAGCTCGACCTGCGGACCCCCAGTCTGGAGCTGGACGGCACCTCGCTCGATGTTCGCGGCAAACGTGGCAAGGTCGCGCTGACCTTCACCCTGAATGATGGCGAAGAGCGGGTGGGACATGGCGTCAAGAACATGGTGCTCTCGGGGCTCCGCCCTTTCGACTCGGAACGAATGCAGGAAGTGGTGGCCGACTACCACCGCCGCATGCAACAGGGCGCCTGAAAGGGAACCAACGCTTCTGCCCAACGAACTGAAGCGGTCCGTTTCCTTCAGCGCTTCTTCTTCATTTCCCGGTAGCGCACCACCAAGGTGGTGACACCCAACGCGATTCCCGTGGACAGCGTCATGCGCGCCAGCCACTCCGGCCAGGCGGGATGGGGAGTGAGCAACGCGAACAGGCCAATGACGACGAGCCAGAAAGAGACTTTGACGAGAAGGGAAGTTTTCATCATCAGCGGCTGGCGCTCACCGTCGCCGAGACCGAATCCGAGAATCGCAGCGCATGGGGTTTGTCCACCTCCACTTCGGCGAAGCGGATCTGGGGAGTGGACATCACCAGCTCCAGCACTTCCGCCGCCAAGCGCTCCAACAGGAGGAAGCGCCCCTCTTCCACCTTGCGGATGATCTCTTTGGTGATGGTGCGATAGTTCACCGCGTAGCGGACGTCATCGGTCTCCGCCGCATCGTCCGCTTCGTAACCGAAGCGCACATTGATCACTACGTCCTGCCGCTTTTGCCGTTCGTCGTCGTTGAAACCGATATAGGTGCGGAGCCTCAGATTCTTGATCTTGATCGTGATCATCGCAGCTTGACGAGAGTGAGGAACTCTTCCCTGGTGCTTTGATTCTCTCGAAAGGAGCCCAACATCATGGAAGTGGTGGTCACCGAATTCTGCTTCTGCACGCCGCGCATCATCATGCACAGATGGGCTGCCTCGATGATGACCCCTACCCCTTTCGCCCCGATCACCTGCTCAATGGCCAGTGCAATCTGAGTGGTGAGCTGCTCCTGGATCTGCAGCCGACGAGCAAACATATCGACGATGCGGGCCACCTTCGACAATCCGATCACCTTGCCATCGGGAAGATAGGCGACATGGGCCTTGCCGATGAACGGCAGCATGTGATGCTCACACAGGGAATAGAGCTCGATATCCTTGACGATCACCATCTCATCGTTGTCCGAAGGAAAGACAGCGTCATTCACGATCTCTTCGAGCGACTGGTCGTAGCCCTGGGTCAGAAATTCCATGGCTTTGGCCGCCCTTTCCGGAGTCTTCAACAACCCTTCGCGAGAAATGTCCTCCCCCACATGGGTGAGAACTTCGCGGTAGCAGCGGGCCAACCTTTCGATTTTTTCTTCGCTCATGCCGAACCTGATTCTTTGCGCAGGGATCGATCCGAGTATAACGAGAAAAAAACCTTGGTTCCCGCAAGAATGGCAGAGGATTTTGGGTAAAAAAAGCCCACCCTTCGGTGAGCTTTTCCAACTTCTGGCGCGCCCGGAAGGATTACTCGCGCTTCGCGCTCGTTCTGCGCGCCTGCGGCGCTTGTCGAACCGGCCTTTTCGATTTCGTCGGAGGTTCGAATCTCCTTCGTGGCCAAGCAACAAAAAAGCCCACCCTTCGGTGAGCTTTTCCAACTTCTGGCGCGCCCGGAAGGATTCGAACCTCCGACCACCTGGTTCGTAGCCAGGTACTCTATCCAGCTGAGCTACGGGCGCGTGGGGTGCAGATTTTGCGGCCTTGAGCAGAGATTGTCAATGGAACCGATTTTCAAAAACGCCTCTCAGTAGAGAGCATTTGGCAGAGAGCGAAGGATTGGTTCCTTTCGGTCGCCACTGCTTCGCACTCTCGCGTTACGCGATCGAACCCAAACCTAGTTTTGAGTCGAGGGTTCGAATCGCCCGACCTTCAAACTTCGGAGGACTCAATGAACACCATACCGATTTTGAGGTTAGTGGCGGAGAGCGAGGGATTCGAACCCTCGATGGGCGTTAACCCATACACCCTTAGCAGGGGTGCGCCTTCAGCCACTCGGCCAGCTCTCCAGAAGGGATTTTTCATCCGCAAACGAATCAGGGGCGCAATTCTAGCCGCCCCTGCTCGATTTTGCCAGCCTCTTAGGCCCTATTCGCTCTCTTCGTCGGCCTGTTCGCCTGCGCGCTCCAGCTGTTCCGCCTTGATGCGTTCGTAGATCTCTTCCCGATGTACGGAAATATCCCGCGGAGCGTTCACTCCAATGCGCACTTGGTTGCCTTTCACTCCAAGCACTGTAACGGTCACATCGTCGCCGATCATCAAGGTCTCTCCGACCCTTCGCGTCAATATCAACATGAATCGTAACTCCTCGTATTCTAGTTCCTTTGGGCTTCCGACCACCTTCCCGGTCACCGGAAAGCCGTTCCAGCCAAGCCTGGCAGTTTGATTATAATCATTGACAGCGCATTATTCTACTTATCTCTTGAATAAGAGATATTGAGTTGTTCAATCACGCCGCCTGGTCGAGATGGAAAGCTTCGTGCAAGGTGCGCACCGCCAGTTCCAGATACTTCTCCTCCACGATCACCGACACCTTGATTTCCGAGGTGGAGATCATCTGAATGTTGATCCGCTCATCGGCGAGCGCCTTGAACATGGTGCTGGCGATGCCGGCGTGGGAACGCATGCCCACCCCCACCAGAGCGATCTTGACGATCTTGTCGTCGGCTTCCACTTCTCGTGCCCCCAGTTCGTCCGCCGTTTTTCGCAAAATCTCGAGGGCGCGGTTCAGCTCGTTACGGTGCACGGTGAAGGTGAAATCGGTGGTGCCGTCCTTGCCGATGTTCTGGACGATCATGTCCACTTCGATGTTGGCCTCGCCGATGGGCCCCAGGATCTGGTAGGCCACGCCCGGATGGTCGGGCACGCCGCGGATGGTAAGTTTCGCTTCGTCGCGACTGAACGCGATGCCTGAGATCTTCGCCTGTTCCACGTTCTCCTCCTCTTCCAGGGTGATGAGCGTCCCCTCGCCCTCTTCGAAACTGGAGAGAACGCGGAGGGGGACGTTGTATTTGCCGGCAAACTCCACCGACCGGATCTGCAGCACTTTGGAGCCGGAGCTGGCCATCTCCAGCATCTCCTCGAAGGTGATGCGGTCAAGGCGGCGCGCCTTCGGCTCCACGCGCGGATCGGTGGTGTACACGCCGTCCACGTCGGTGTAGATCTGGCATTCGTCCGCCTTCAGCGCCGCCGCCATGGCCACCGCCGTGGTGTCGGAGCCACCGCGCCCCAGGGTGGTGATGGCGCCGCTTTCGTCCACGCCCTGGAAACCGGCCACCACCACCACGCGTCCGGCGTCCAGATCGGCCCGCACCCGGGTGCCGTCGATGTCCATGATCCGCGCTTTGCTGTGGGCGCTGTCGGTGCGGATGTGCACCTGGCCGCCGGTATAGGAGCGGGCATCCACGCCCAGGCGGTGCAGGGCCATGGCCAACAGGGCGATGGTCACCTGCTCGCCGGTGGAGAGCAGCACGTCCATCTCCCGGGGGCTGGGGTCGGGGTTGACCTCTTTCGCCAGTCCGATGAGCCGGTTGGTCTCGCCCGACATGGCGGAGACCACCACCACCACCTGATGACCGCGGTCGTGCCACGATTTCACCTTTTCGGCCACGGCGTGAATGCGCTCCACGCTGCCCACCGAGGTACCGCCGTATTTCTGTACGATGAGTGCCATTTCAGGATTCCAGTGACGAAACGGCCCGGCGATGCCGGGCCGGAGCGCGGAAGAGGCTCCGGCTCACTTCAGTTTCTCTTTCACCCAGGGCTCGACCGATGCGAGCGCCGCCGGCAGGGCGGCGGGATCCTTGCCTCCCGCCTGGGCCATGTCGGGACGGCCGCCTCCGCCTCCGCCCACCTGGGCGGCGACCATCTTCACCAGATCGCCCGCCTTCACCCGGTCGGTGAGATCCTTGGTGACGCCGGCCACCAGGTTCACCTTGCCGCCGTTCACCGCCGCCAGCACCACCACGGCGCTCCCCAGCTTGTTCTTGAGCTGGTCGAGGGTTTCGCGCAGAGATTTGGCATCGGCCCCCTCCAGCGTGGCGGCCAGCACCTTGGCGCCCTCAATCTCCACGGCGCGGCCGGCCAGGTCGGAACCCGCCGCCGAGGCCAGCTTGGCTTTGAGCCGCTCGATCTCTTTCTCCTGCCCGCGGGCCTTCTCTAACAGCCCACGCACCTTCTCCTCCACGTCGTCCAACCCCGACTTCACCAACCCGGCGACGGTCTGCAGGCGCTCTTCGAGCCGCTGGACCCATTCGACGGCACGCGCGCCGGTGACCGCCTCGATACGGCGCACGCCGGAGGCGATTCCGCTCTCGGCGACGATCTTGAACAGGCCGATGTCGCCGGTGGCGCGCACATGGGTGCCGCCGCACAGCTCGATGGAAAAATCGCCCATGCGCAACACCCGCACCTGTTCTTCGTATTTCTCGCCGAAGAGCGCCATGGCCCCGGCAGCCTTGGCGTCCTCCAGCGCCATGATGCGGGTCTCCACCACCAGGTTCTCGCGGATCTGCTCATTGACCAGCCGTTCCACGGCATGGAGCTGCTCGCGGCTCAACGGTTCGAAATGGGAGAAGTCGAAACGCAACCGCTCCGCTTCCACCAACGACCCTTTCTGCTGCACGTGTTCGCCCAGAATCCGGCGCAGCGCGGCATGGAGCAGATGGGTGGCCGAATGGTTGAGAGCGATGGCGCGACGGTTTTCGCCGTCCACCTGGGCCACCACCTGGTCTCCCACGCGAAATCCGCCCCGAATCGCCCGGCCGATGTGCCCGAATACGGAGCTGCTCTGTTTTCGAGTGTCTTCCACCTGGAACTCCGCTCCCTCTTCCGTGCGCAACCAGCCGCGATCGCCCACTTGTCCGCCCGACTCCGCGTAGAAAGGAGTCTTGTCCAGGACCACCAGGCCGCTTTCGCCCTCGGCGAGCTCTTCCACCGACCGACCGTCCCGAAAGAGGCCGATGACGGTGGCCCGGTCTTCCAACCGTTCGTAGCCGGTGAAATCGGTGGCGCCTTCCACCTCCACCTGCGCCTGCTGTTCCACGCCGAACTGGCTGGCGGCGCGGGCGCGCTCACGCTGGGCGTTCATCTCCCGTTCGAAGCCCACCTCGTCGATGTGCAGCCCCCGCTCGCGGGCGATGTCGGCGGTGAGGTCGGCGGGAAAGCCGTAGGTGTCGTAGAGGCGGAAGACCAGCTCTCCGGGAATGGTATCGCCCTCCAAATCCTCAATGGCCTCCTCCAGGATCTTCATCCCCTGTTCGATGGTCTCGGCGAAGCGCTCCTCCTCCAGGCGCAACACCTTCACCACGGTGTCGCGCCTCTTAGGCAATTCGGGGTAGGCATCTCCCATCTGTTCGACGAGCGGATCCACCAGGCGATGGAAAAAGGGCTCCCGGCAGCCGAGCTGGTAGCCGTGGCGGATGGCGCGACGGATGATGCGCCGCAACACATACCCCCGACCTTCGTTGCCGGGAGTGACGCCGTCCACCACCAGGAAGGCGCAGGAGCGGATGTGGTCGGCGATCACCCGCAACGACTTGCTCTCCAGGTCGGAGGTGCCGGTCACCTCCGCCGCCGCGCGGATGAGGGCGCGGAAAAGATCGATCTCATAGTTGGAGTGGACCCCCTGCATCACCGCCGCCAACCGTTCCAGCCCCATGCCGGTATCCACCGACGGTTTGGGCAAAGGGGTCATCTTCCCTTCGCTGTCGCGGTTGTACTGCATGAAGACCAGGTTCCAGATCTCGATGTAGCGGTCGCCGTCCTCCTCGGGAGTGCCGGGAGGGCCGCCCTCCACTTCGGGGCCGTGGTCGTAGAAGATCTCGGAACAAGGGCCGCAGGGCCCCGTGTCGCCCATGGACCAGAAATTGTCGCTCTCGTAGCGCCTGCCGCCGGGCTTGTCGCCGATGCGGCTGAAGCGGGCGGGATCGACGCCGATCTCTTCCAGCCAGACGCGCGCCGCCTCGTCGTCCTCCTCGTAGACCGTCACCCAGAGCCGTTCCGGTGGCAGCCCCATCACCTTGGTGAGGAACTCCCAGGCGTACTCGATGGCCTCCTTCTTGAAGTAGTCGCCGAAGCTGAAGTTGCCCAGCATCTCGAAGAAGGTGTGGTGACGGGCGGTGTAGCCCACATTCTCCAGGTCGTTGTGCTTGCCGCCGGCGCGCACGCACCGCTGCACCGACGCGGCCCGGGTATAAGGGCGGGTCTCCCGGCCGAGAAAGACGTCTTTGAACTGGACCATGCCCGCGTTGGTGAAGAGCAGTGTGGGGTCGTCGGCGGGGACGAGGGAGCTGGAAGGGACGATGGTGTGCCCCTTGCTCTCAAAGTAGTCGAGAAAGGCCTGGCGAATCTCGGCGCTGGTTTTCATCCGGGTGCTTTTTCGGCAAACGCAAGGAGCTAAATGGTATGCAGTCCTGAGAAAAAAGTCATCCCCGTTTGCCTTGCGGGTAGGGCCTACGCCGCTTCGAAGCGGCGTCAAGTAAGAAGACTCCCCAGAGGCAAGAGGTCTCCGCATGGAAAAGGAGGCGATGGAGAAGTCGCCAACGCGGAAAAGGGACGAAATCTCAGGAAAAAAGGTAGTCGCGGATCAGATGCTCTGGAAACCCCCGGCCGGCGAGGAAGCGGAATCGGCGGCCCATCTCCCGGCGGTCGCCGGGCGGATCGTCGCCGAATTTGCGACGGGCCACCCGAAGCAGCCTCTCTTTCCACTGCTCCTCCACTGCTTCCAGCGCCAACCGGATCCGCGCCTCGTCGATCCCCCGCTCTTGCAACTCGGCGCGGATGCGCAGTGGACCGAATCCTCTCTCCATGCGGGAGTGGAGATAGCTTTCGACGAAACGGTCGTCGCTCTGCAGCCCCTCGGCGGCGAGTTCATCCAGAAGGGCTTCCACCGCCTCGACCGAGAGCTGGCGCTCGAGTTTGCGCTTGAGCTCGGCGCGACTGTGCTCCCGCGCGGCCAACAGGCGTACCGCCGCCCGGTACGCCTGTCGGCGCTCGCCATCGTCGTCAACCATCCGTCTCGTCGGCCGTCTCCTCCTTGCCCACGGTGTCGGGCAGCAGCTCGGTGCGGATTCGCTGCTCGATCTCGGCGGCGAGATCGGGATTCTCCTTGAGGAACTGGCGCACGTTCTCCTTGCCCTGGCCGATGCGGTCGCCGTTGTAGGCGTACCAAGCGCCCGATTTTTCGATGATG
>Ga0256841_1001422_pt1 | contig 20890 bp, 20 predicted proteins | sample 356308metaG_FD_185971 | JGI IMG/M metagenome (GOLD analysis project Ga0256841, IMG submission 185971) | Hydrothermal vent microbial communities from Mid Atlantic Ridge, Atlantic Ocean - 356-308 | ecosystem: Environmental > Aquatic > Marine > Hydrothermal vents | place: Atlantic Ocean: Mid... | reverse complement strand
AGATCCACAGCCAATACATTTCTGCCCTTATTCATCAACGCTTGCCGGTCACCAAGTGCTTGCGCTTTTATTAACACATCGAAAGTAATTGAAGATTCTTCACTGCCCAAATCGACGGGAACAGGAAGATTAACATCCGGCTCGTATGTAAATTGGAGGAATATTCCATGCCCGGCATCGCCTTTATGCAATTGACCGGTTGAGTGAAGAAAGCGTGGACCGAAACCAACCGTACAAGCCAGTTTGTATTTTTTGGTTAATTTTTCCCGTAAGCCTTGAAGCATCTTGTAATTATCATCGTCCGGAGTTATAAACGCTTGAATTGCAATATAGCTTTCCGGGGAATTTTTAACATTCGATTTAATAAAATTGTCAATAATTTCTCCGGGGGTATTGCCTTGAACATTACCGTAAAATTTCAACTTTTCTTCAAATACAAAATCCGGCAGCGGTCCGGGAAGTTTTCCCTCTTCGGCATATTTCCTTATTGATTCGCGTGCGGCAACTTTAGCCGATTCCACATCCGGTTGATCGAACGGTTGAATTTTCAAAACCCAACCGGCTACCGCCGTGGCAAATTCCCAGACAAAAAACTCCTTTCCCAAATCGTATTCATCATTTAATTCGAAAACAAATACCGGAAAACCTTTTTGGCGCAATTGATTTAATGCCTGATCGAAAGAATTGTCGTTTTTAGTTTTAAGCACAACAAAAACCCTGTCACCGGAATACGAATCGATGTCCAAAGCGGGTTCATCCACAACGGGTAAAATTCCCTTACCCTCTTTTCCGGTGCTTTCGGCAATCAATTGCTCAGCCCAGGCTTGGAAATATTTGAATTTCTCCGAAGTTAAAAAAGTCAATTTATCGGCACCAAGTTCAGCCAAACGCCCGGTTAGTGCGCCGAACAAAGCGATGTAATTCGAATCTTTTTTCGAAATTTCACTTGCATATTTGGCTTTTTCAAGAATTTTCCGGATATCCACACCGGTTAAGGCTGCCGGCACCAATCCGAAATACGACAATGCCGAAAATCTTCCACCGATATCGGGGTTATTTAGAAATGCTTTACGGAATTTGAAGGAATCCGCTATTTGCTCCAACTTGCTCCCGGGATCTGTAATTGCTACAAAATGCTCCCCCGCTTTCCCGGGACCAAACCGGGAAGCAACAAGATTGTAAAAATATTTCATTAAAGAAAGAGTTTCGACCGTACCGCCGGATTTTGTGGAAACAAGGAACAAAGTTGTACCCAAATCTAGTTTTCCCGATATTTCGCTAATTTTTACCGGATCGGTTGTATCCAAAACCATCATACCGGGATGATTATCTTTCACCCCGAAAGTTAACCGGAAAACTTCGGGAGCAAGACTCGAACCGCCCATTCCAAGTAAAACAACCATTTTAAAACCATCCCGGAGCACACCGTTTACAAAATCTTCAATTCCGGAAAGTTTAGAATCCATCCCAGCGGGCAAATCGAGCCAACCCAAGCGGTTGGAAATTTCATCGGGCTTATCTTTCCAAACGGTGTAATCTTTTTCCCAAATTCTTTTTACAATTTGAAAATGCGCCAATTCATCCAGCAGCGGATTAACTTCTTTTTCGAAACGGCCGGGATAATATTCCATTTTCAGCTCACTTTGGTTTGTTCGATTTTCGATTGAATACTATCGATAATTTTTTGGTATGAATCTGCAAATGCTTTAACGCCGTCAACTTGTAACCGTTTTGTAACTTCGTTCAAATCAATTCCGGCCTCGGCAATTTTGCGAAGATGCTCCCTCGATTCATCAAGATTTTCGTAAATTGTTTTTCGTACAACACCATGATCGAGGAATTTTTCCAAAGTGGCGGGCGGAACGGTGTTAATCGTATTGTGACCGATGAGATTATCTACATACATCGTATCGGGATAATCGGGGTTTTTCGTACTTGTACTTGCCCAAAGCAATTGTTGCGTGCGCGCACCTTTCTTAATCAATTCTTGCCAGTTATCACCGGAGAAGACTTGCAAAAATTCCTGGTAAACCGTTTTTGCGTACGCAATTGCGGTTTTCCCTTTCAGTTCCGGTAAACCTTTTTCATCAAGAAGTTTATCTACGTAAGTATCGAGCCGGCTTACAAAGAAAGATGCAACGGATTCAACACAACATAGTGTTCCCTTTCTTTCATCAAGCTGAACGATTCCGTCTTTAAATGCTTGCACCACTTCAAGATAATTATCCTTGTTAAAAATCAAAGTGACGTTAACATTAATACCTGAGGCGAGTAATTCCGTAATTGCCGGCAAGCCTTCTTTTGTAGCCGGCACTTTAATCATCACGTTGGGTTTATTTATCTTTTCGAAGAGTCTTTTCCCTTCCGCAATCGTTCCTTCGGTATCGTGAGCGAGATTGGGATTAACCTCAATACTAACATAACCGTCAATTCTGTGTGTATTTTCGAAAACGGGCATGAATAAGTCGGCTGCCAAACCGATATCGCGAAGCGCTATGCTTTCGTAAATTTCCGTGGGCGATTTTCCTTCGGCAACCAGTTTATTAAAGTCGTCATCGTAAATGTTACTGCCGTTTATTGCTTTTTCGAATATTGAAGGATTTGAAGTCATACCTCGCAATCCGATATCAATCAATCTTTGCAATTCGCCGTTTAACAATATGTCCCTACGGATGAAATCGTACCAGATTGACTGACCGAGGGTTGCAAGTTCTTCAAGTTTAGTCATTTGTACTCCAATCTTCTTTATTGAACAAACCTATCCGATAATCGAATATTACCGGAAATAAATTAAAGACAAAATTATGAAAAATCGGTATGAACAAAAAGAAGTAAATTAACAATTTTTACAAGTAAAAAATCACAATCCGCTCCGCCAATCGGATTTATCGGGGAGTGATATTCCGTTCTCCTTAAACAAAACATTATCCGGGTCGGCTTCCGGCAGTGAACCGAAGGATAAAACTTGTGTTGGACAATTCACAACACAAGCCGAGCACCTTACGCATTCAACATCATTCATTGGAATTCCTTTGTTGGCGTAATTCATCACATCAATTCCCATGTGGCAAACCTTTGTACAAATATTGCAAGAAATACATTTCTTCTTATCTGCAAAAATTCTGTATTTGGAAAACCGCGCGTAAATGTGCATCAAAGCTGCAAGCGGGCAACCGAAGCGGCACCACACCCTTCCGCTGAGAAAAAAGTAAACACCTAAACCCAACACACCGGCAAATATAACATCGATTGCCAAATAGTAAAACACGTGAAGTAAATCCGCCGTGTAATCCACAGGCTCATTTATGACGGGAATTTCAATTTTGTAAAGAACCGAAATCAGTTTCAACCCGGTAATCAAAAATGCAGCTGCTAAAATCCACTGCCCCATGTTTTCCCACTTTTTCGGTTTTTCTCCATGCAGCGCAAGTGTTCTGTATTCATCTCCAAGGGTTTCCGCCAAAGCGCCGCAAGAGCAAATCCATCCGCAATAAGCACCCTTGCCCCATTTGTAAACAAGAAGCGGAATAATGACGAATGTTTGAATAATACTGAACACAAACCAAAATGTAGTTATGTTGCCATCGTATAAATTCACGAAGTTGAGCGGCCAAGCAAGAATGAAACCGTATGCTCGCCAATAACTGGGTTGGGCACCTTCCCAATTTCCGGTAGGGAAAACTTGCTGCAAAATAAATCCGTCGGGTGAACCGAGTGCACCGATTTTACCCAAATACGGCAGTATGATTTCGGGAAGCAAAAACAGAGGGAAAATTTGTATCAATATCAACACCGTTGTTTGATAGATAATGTATTTTGTCGGTTTTACTTTCATTCTTCGCAAACCGAAAATAAGTATTGTTAAAGAGTAAAATCCCGTATAATAAAAACTTTGGGATTTTCCGAACATTTCATATCCGAAATACTTTTCACCGAAATATACTACCGACATAAAAGCGGCAACGGCAATGAAATAAGAATACTTAAAAGTTTGCCAATTAAATCTTAACTCTTTATAGTGGTTTTTAACAAATACACCCAATAAATAGATACCGAGAATAACGAATAAAATAAATCCAACATAAGCGACAAGAGCGTTAATATATTTGTTAACATTCCAAACATAAATTTTTTCTGAAAAGAGCACAGGTATTAAATTTGCCGGCAAAGCAAAGAATTTAACCCAGAACTTTGTACTGAACACCGAATCGATTATTCCGGAGAAACCGTCGTATTTTCCCAAAACGTAATTATAAACTTCCGCACTGCTCTTACCGAAATAAACCACGGTAGAGAAAAGTAAAAGCGCAGCGAACATTAATTTCCGAGTTGTTTCCAACTCCCCTTCCATTTTAATGCCACTGCGCTTGAAAAAATCTACGGGTAATTCCGTTCCGATCATAACGAACGCAAGCGAATTGGGTATTTCAATTTCATTACGGTTTTTATCCAACAGTATAACAGCATTGTCTTTTATTTCTTTTACGGTCGTTTCGTAAAGCACTTTTATTTTTCCATCTTCCACCAGGCGATTAAATTTTTCCAAATTTCCTTGTTTGGGTCGTGAAAAAGAAGCTTTCCGGTAAGAAACGGTAACGCTTTTGGCAAACGGTGCAACAGCTATTGCAGTTTCCAAAGCGGTATCGCCACCGCCAACAATTAAAACATCGTGACCTTCGGCATCGGCCGGATCGAACAGCCGGTTGAAAACTTTGGGCAAATCTTCGCCGGGAATGTTTAATTTTCGGTAACTGCCCGATTTGCCAATTGCAATAATTACACGAAGCGCTTTGTATGATTTACTTTTTGAGACAACTTCAAAATAATCACCCCGTTTTTTAATTTCATCAACCTTAATACCTTCTTCTACAGGCAAATCGTTTTCCCTTAAATAGGAATTTAATTCTTCCAACAAAGATTCTTTTGTCCCGTCCGAAATTTTTATTTCCGATTGTTGGGTTAAGTCCACCGGCTCGGCAAATATAGGTTTACCTTTCGGGAAATTTTTTATTGTGTTAAATTTACTTGAAGCTTCAAGTATTTTGAAATTATATCCGGATTTTTTGGCTTTTATTCCGGCTGCTATTCCTGCCGGACCGGCTCCAATGATGATTAAATCCAGTACATCTTTACCGAGATTGTTTTTCCTTTGTTTTTGAAAATCCGGTAATGCGTTTAAATATTCAATAATTTTCGAACCGCTTTCGGCAGCTAATTTCAAAAGAGGAATACCGGTTAAATCACCAACGATGTAAATTCCCTTAACGGAAGTTTCACCGTTTTCATCGATCACCGGATACTTTTCAACTTCACCGGTTGGAACGTCTTTTTGAAGCCAATCAAAGTATTTTTTGATAATTCCCATAAAACTTTAATTAATAAATCTAAAACCAATATTTAACGTATTGCCCGCACCGGAGTTTTTACCCAAATAGAAGGTCGTTGCCAACGCTTCAAGTTCCAGAAAATCGAACAATTGGTATTTTAATCCGCCACCCAAATGAAAATAGTAAGAGTTGCCGCCTCTATAAAATCTTGTAGATATTTCGTGCATAGCATAAAGAGTCAGTTTTTCCGACGGATAATAACTCAGAAAAGCTTTTAAGGGGAAATCATAATAATTCGAGCCGTTGAATTCCTTGTTGATTCTTACCCAAGTATCAAACTCTAAAAACAATGAAAAATCATCATTTAAACGATTATCGTAGAAAAATTGATTTAACCAAACAAAACTGTCAAACTCCACGAATGGAGAACCGGCCGAGCCTTCCAAATTGGATGCAACGGGAATAAACAAAGTGGTTTGCAGAGATACTTCATCCAGAAAACTTTTTGTGCCGGAAAACGGGAGGAATTTTATTTTGGGTCCGATGTGGCTTAAAACCGTCCGTGCATTATTCGATTGTTCGAAATTAAATATTTCAAATGGGGATGATTCTGCCGGTTTGTTACTCGCCGCCTTCAGCCAAAATTCCAAACCAATATTCAACGAAGAATTTATTCCGTACAAAAATGAAAATATTCCGGTGAAATAATTATTCCGGTTACCGGTTTCAATTTTATTCGCACCGTCATCGAAAAACGAAGTTTGGGTGTAAAGGTTATTGAAAATTTTCAACTCGAATTCACCTTTATGAAATAAAACCGAGGGTGTGTATGATTGCAAAAATATTTCTTCGTCTTCCTCTTGTGCAAATGTAACAATTGTAAATGCCAGCAAAAGCAAAATATATAATTTGATTTTGTCCATCTTATTTTTCTTTCTGTTTGTTTAACGCCCAGTTATATCTGATAAATTCTATATCAACCTCATTCTCTTCCAAGAATTTTTTATCCGCTTCGTTCATATATTTCTTTACGAAATTGAGAACGGAACCGTATTTTCCGGTAAAATATTTTTCGAACCATTTGAATATTTCCGAGAGGTATAAGGTTTTGTTTTCCTTATCCAACCGGTTTTTATATTTATTGTTGAGAAAATCCCTTGCATTAGCTTCCAATTGTTCATAAACTTTTTCAGGTTTATAAATTTCCCGCAATAATTTTGGACAACTTACGGCAGCACAAACCAACCCGAAATGACTTAGAACCGGTTCAATTTTCAGAACGTAATCATATTCCAATTCGTTTAAAGTTAAATCTTCACCAAACACCTCAAATTCAATATCATCAAAAAAGCCACGTACTTGCATCGGCGATTTAATTCCCGGATGATCAATTACATTTTTAATTACAAGAGCATTGTATGCATTTATTAAAAACGACAGCTTTTCGTTCTTGTCAAAGCCGGAAATGTCTGCGGCTGCAATCCGTTTGAGATATTCCATGAATTCGTTACTTTCCGCGAAACCTTTGTAATTTACCATTCCCTTTTCGTTCACGTATTCTTTCAAAAGTTTGTCAAAAGCGGACTGATCGAATGATTGTCCAAAATGAACGGTAACAATAAAAACCAGTAGTGTTGCAATTAATTTTATTTTTTTCATAGAGTGTCCTGAATTGTTTTTCCCTATAATAATTAAAATTTATCACAAATTAATAACATTTCCTTAAACAAAAAGTAAATTATATGACATTCTTAACCTTCTCACACTGATTGGCAAATAAAGATATCCGCATAAAAGATGGAAATCAAAAAAAGCGTTTGGTTTTTCAGGCGGTGCCGGAGGATTTCCACTCAATCATTCCGCCGGCAATAGAACACTGTTTCGTATTTTTTTACAAGTAATATTTGATTAAGTTCATTGTTTGCTCGTAATAAGTTCCGCCGAACAAATTAAGATGATTAAATATGTGATAAAGTTTGTAAATATTTTCCCTTTCCTTATATCCGTTTTGAAGAGGAAGCGCTTCGTGGTAGGCGGAATAAAAACGTGAATCGAAACCACCAAAGATTTTCGTCATTGCCAAATCGGCTTCACGGTGGCCGTAATAAACCGCCGGATCGATAAGGACGGGTTCGCCGGTTTCATCAACCATATAATTTCCGCCCCAAAGATCGCCGTGTAACAAAGAAGGCCGTTCAACTATGTCATCCAAAATATCATGAATTTTGTCTTCCAGCTGCATAAACGCTTTACGTAATTCGTCCGTGGCATAACCGTTTTTCTCTGCAAGGCGGTATTGGAACATCAGCCGGTTATCCCAATAAAACGTTGCCCAATCGGTACATTGAGGTTGGTTTATTTGTTCGTTTGAGCCGATAAAATTGTTTTCAAAAAATCCGAACAAATCGTTTTCATACCGGTGCAAATCGGCCAATTGTCTTCCGAATTCCTCGGAAAATTCCTTGCCTTTGTTCCCTTGATTAATAAACTCAACCAACAAATAATCTTCGGATACCGATATAACTTCCGGCACCCGAATGGCTCCGGCTTTTTTAATTTCTATTAAACCGTTGGCTTCCGTTTTGTGAATTCTTTTATCGTCATATTGTTTTAAAAGATACGCTTTGCCGGATTCGGTTTTAATTTTTTTAGAATTGGCAATGCATCCACCGCCTAACGGTGTTTCCGATATTATTTTTTCTTGTAATATATCTTCCAAATTTTCTTTCATTTCACTTGCCATTTAAATCTTTTTGAATTTTGTTAATTAAACCTTCAACGGAATCTTCCAAAATATCCAAAACAAGTTCAAAACCTTCGCTGCCGCCATAATACGGATCGGGCACTTCATTATAACCGTTGGAAGAATAATCGGTCATCATCGAGATTTTATGTGAGTAAATTCCGTCCGGATCCATGTTCGATAGATCATTGTAATTTTCCTTATCCATTGCAACGATGTAATCAAACTTGTCAAAATCTTCATATTTAATTTTACGTGCGATGCTGTTAAGCTCGTAACCGCGTTTCATTGCATGCCGTTGCATTCTTGGGTCTGCCGGTTCTCCCTCATGATAAGCAATTGTGCCAGCCGAATCGGTAACTATTTTGTCTTCAAGACCCTTTACTTTTATAAAATGATTCATAACCGCTTCGGCGGAAGGCGAACGGCAAATATTTCCCATACATACAAAAAGTACTTTTTTCATTTTACCTCAATTCGATATTTCAAGTGTGTGAAAATAAAATTTTTTGAGGATAAAAAGAAATAGCGGTTTAAATATTAATAAGTCCAGTTCACATTTACCAAAGTCGAATCGTCCACCGAGTATTCATAAGGCAACATGTCGGCAAGTTTTTCATAAGACCAATACCCAAAAGTTTCTATGGCGAATTCATTGAAAAAGTGACCGTTTTTATCAACTAACACTTCAGGTTTGTGCAGCTTAATCCAAGAAGTTTGATAACCCGGAGCTTGATTATACAAACCACGCATTTCCAGATATCCGTATTCTTCCCATTCCCTTTTGTAAGTTACTTGCAAATAATTTTTAAAAGTAAGACAATAAAAAGTGTTGTTTTCGCATTTGGAAATAATTTTGGAAACATCCACCGGATAGAACAAGGGTTTGTAGCGGGACTCCCACGGCAAACCGTTTGCGGTAAATGCATCAAAACCTTCCGCTGTCAATTTTTTATTATCTCCGTTTATTCGGAGCCGGTTTGATTTAACATCACCCGGCGCCACAGAATTCCCTTTCAAATAATCATACTGCTCAATCAAAGTTCTAAGAAAATGAGTTAACGAACCGCAATAAGTTTTCAGACGGTTATTCTTGTAAATATTTTCATCTTCCCCATTGTGCGGTTTAATTTCTTCAAAATAAGGTTGACCGGAAAATTTGGTAGTGCGTCCGTTGGTTTCAAAATATTCCAGAAAATAAGTGAGTTTGTATCCAAGTGCATAATTATTTATGATAATGGGTTCTTTGCATTTTGCTTTGAGCCAACCGCCGGCTGTTTTGGTAAATTCCACGGAATATGGATTTAATATTTCACATTGCCGGGCATTCAAATCGATACCCAATAATTGTTGTTTGAACAATTTAAAATTATCTTCCCATTCCTCGTCTTCAGTACCTTCCACAACAATTTCAGGCAATTGGAGTAATTTTGGTTTAAGTTTAAAATTGAGTGAAACGGTTTTATTTTTATCGAGAGAAATTACTTTTTTAACCGTCTTATAATTGACGTGCGATACCACCACTGTAAAATAGCCGTCCGGGATATTTTTAATTTCGTATTTACCGTCGGTGCCGCTGGAAGAGCCGAGAAGAGTTTTCAGAATATATACATTTGCATTAACAACCGGTTTCCCTTTTCCCTCTTCAGTTATTTTACCTTCAATTACATTTTGAGAAAAATGGGAGGAATAGGACAAAAAACAAATTATCCCAATTTTAATTAAAAAAATTTTCATAATTAAAATATCGTTGTATCGGAATCTCCCGTTTCAATCTTTCTAACCCGGATTTGTTTGATTTTGTAAGGATTAATCATAAAGTGTTCGTTTTCGGGTATAACAACTTCGCGTGTTGATAACCATTTTCCGGCTTCTTTCTCATCATCTTTGTACACCGCCCAAAGTGTTCCGTCGGAAAGTTCGATTACACCGTTTTTTTTATCAAAGTTTCTAATATAATTCAAATAACCGTATTGATACCTGAAATTATCCGAACCGGTGATTGCATTATGCCGGACGGCAATTTTAGTGCCGTTCAGATACATGTATCCGTTATCAAGCATACTTTCCAAAACAAAAAAAACTTCCGTTAAGTTTACCGCAATTATTATTCTGTTTGTTATCCAACTTGAACCGTCGGCAAGCGTAACAACTCTTCTGTTCACATTGTGAATTGTTCCCTTGAAGAAACGGACTTCCCTAATTAAATCTTTATAAGTCTCGGTTGCGGGAGCACATGAATGAATCAAAATTATAAAAAACATCAATAAATATTTTAGGCAGGCTTTCATCGAAAACACCGTTTTTTTTGTTAAATTAAATATTGCCACATTAAATTGCAATTAATAAATTTATTACCCAAAAATCCGGAGAGTGAATTGGCAAAAGAATACGATCCCCGGATGCATTCGGCCGAACATATTTTAAATCAGACGATGGTTAGAATGTTCAATACAGGCCGTTCTTTCCGGGCGCATATAGAGAAGAAAAAATCGAAATGTGATTACAGATTCAACCGTGACTTAACGGTAGATGAAATCAAATCGATTGAAAACAAAGTAAATGAAATTATTTCCGGAAATTTACCGGTGCGGGAAGAATTTTGCACACTGGAAGAAGCCAAAAAATTTGTAGATACATCCAAGTTGCCGGAAAATGTTGGAAATAAAATACGGATAATTAAAATTGGCGATTACGACGCCTGCCCGTGTATTGGTCAGCACGTTGCCACAACCGCGGAAATAGGGAAATTCAGAATTGTATCAACCGGTTATAATGACGGAGTGCTGAGGATAAGATTTAAACTTGAATCTATTTAATTTCAACTTTTTTCAATTCCACTTTTTTATAATTATCCACAAATTCCGATTTCGAAGCATAACATGAATGAGCATTCTCGCCTGAACCGTGTACGGAGCAATTGCCCCCACCACAGCAACTGTTTTCTTTTTGTTTGTATTTACTGAAATGCAACGAAAGACCCATTACCACCGTTGCTAGCGCGAAAAACACTATTACCGCGATTATTTGTTCCATTTATATATCCTAATTATTTTTTTCAATTAAAGATTTAAAATCGGGGGTAAATTTCTCAACAAACTTCCCCTTTTCTTTTACAAACATAATGACGGGGAGTTTCTCTTTCAAGGCAAAAGTGAATCCCTCAACGGGACCCAACACAAGCAACGCCGTAGCTAAACCGTCTGCAACCATACAGTTAGGCTCAATAACACTAACCGAAACAAGGTTATGCGTAACCGGTTTCCCCGTTCTCGGGTCTATTGTATGGGAATATTTTTTCCCGTTGAGTTCAAAAAAATTATAATAATCTCCGGATGTAGCCATGGATAAATTATATAATTTTACAATTTTGGCAATTCTGTTTGAACCATCGGGATATTGTATTCCGATTCTCCAAAAGTCGTTATTACCCTTTCTCCCTTTTGTCCTTACCTCTCCGCCTATTTCAACCATATAATTTTTTATTTTATTTTCGTCAAGAAATTCTGAAACTTTATCCACACCGAAGCCTTTTGCAATCGAGGAAAGATCAACGTAGATTTCCGGAATCAATTTTTTCACTGCAAACGGATTTTCTTTTATTCGCAAATTTTTATACCCGATGATTTTTTTTCTTTCCTCAATTTGTTTATCATCCGGTACTTGATATTCGTGCATTTCCGGACCGAACCCCCACAGGTTTACCAACGGACCTACGGTTATATCGTATGCTCCGCCGGTTAATTTGGAAATACGCAATCCTTCTTTGAGCACGGTATAAAAATCTTTTGAAATTTTGAACCAAGCCGTGTCATTAAAAGAGTTGAACCGTGAAATTTCGGAAGAGTCGATATAGGTTGACATCTGCAAATTCACCCTTTGCAGTACGCTGTCTATTTGCTGATGAAGTTTTTCATAATTTTGCACATTTCCGGCAATCAGTTTGATATGGTAGGTGGTACCCATAGTGGAACCGGACAAACTTTTTTCGATCGGAACATTTTGCTTACTGCAAGCAATGAAGCCTGATATGAGAAATAAAAACAGAAAGGCTTTTATCAGTAAATTTTTTTCTTCCATTTCCAATCTTCGTAATATCGCCAGCTAACCATTTGGTTAAGCCTTTCAATTTCTTTTGTTTTTTCCATCAATAAAGCTTTATTAACATCGCCTGCGGAAAGAAGACCGATGAATTTGCCGTTTTTCTCGATTAGCAGATGTCTCAATCTCATACCGAGAAATTTATCCAGTAGCTGATAACAATTATCCGAATGTGAAGCGTACTTCAAACCGGTAACCATATGGTCTTTAACTTTTTCGGTACGCGGGTTGAAGTTTTCATCCATTACGTTTCTCATTAAATCGCGTTCCGTCCAAATTCCCACGTAATTCTCACCGTCTTTGACCAAAATGGCACCGATGTTTTTCCCGAGCATAATTTTAAGTGCTTCGTAAATTGTACTCTCGGGGGAAACGGAAATTATATCATGACCTTTTTTTTCTAAAATTTCGCCCGCGGTTAACATTTTAACCTCCCTTTCAATTAAAATTTAAAGTATGTAAACGAAAGGTAAACTTGTATGCCGTTATATTTTACCTTTGTAAAATATACTAAACTTTTCCGGGATTAGCCACCAAAATCGTCATACAAAATGTTTTCCGGTTCTACGCCAAGTCCGTCCAGCATTTTGGTTACCGCGCTCAGCATAAGCGGTGGACCGCAGATGTAATATTCGCAATCTTCCGGAGCAGGATGGTCTTTTAAATAATTATCGTAAAGAACTTGGTGAATAAATCCGGTATAACCTTTCCAATTATCTTCGGGCAACGGATCGGATAGAGCCAAATACCATTTGAAATTCGGATTTTCTTCTTGAAGTTTATTGAAATCTTCCATATAAAAAGCTTCTCTTAAACTTCTTGCACCGTACCAAAACGTCATTTTACGTTTGGTATGAACCCTTTTAAGTTGATCGAAAATCATAGAGCGCATGGGAGCCATTCCCGCGCCACCACCGATAAATACCATTTCGGCATCGGTATCTTTAACGAAAAACTCGCCGTAAGGTCCGGAAATAGTAACCTTATCACCCTGTTTCAAGCTGAATATGTACGATGACATTTGTCCCGGTGGTGCATCCGGCTTGTTTGGGGGTGGAGTTGCGATTCTAACGTTAAGCATAATAATTCCTTTTTCCAAAGGATAATTTGCCATGGAATATGCCCTTACGATCGGTTCATCCACCTTCGAAACATATCTCCACAAATTGTATTTATCCCAATCCGGGCGGTATTGTTCGTCAATATCGAAATCGGAATACTTGACCACGTGCGGCGGTGCCTCAATTTGAATATAACCTCCGGCACGGAAATCCACATTTTCGCCCTCCGGTAGTTGCAACACCAATTCTTTAATGAATGTAGCAACATTTTTATTCGATTTAACGGTGCATTCCCATTTTTTAATTTCGAACACTTCGGGTGGAATTTCCAATTTCATGTCGCGCTTAACGGCAACTTGACAAGACAATCTATAATGCTCCCGAACTTCCTTTCTGTTTAATTTACCCAATTCGGTGGGAAGTACGTCTCCTCCGCCTTCCAATACTTTTACCTTGCATTCACCGCACGTTCCTTGTCCACCGCAAGCCGAAGGAAGATAGATTTGATTATCGGCAAGAACGAAAAGTAATTTTCCGCCGATCGGAACTTTCAATTGGTACTCCGGGTCTTCATTGATATCGATATTAACAGTCCCCGAAGGCACTAACTTCGATTTAGCAAAGAGTATAACCAAAACCAAGAGTAGAACAATGAGCGTAAACATAATTACGCCCAAAACGATTAAACTTGAACCGCTCATAAAAATTTATCCTTACAATTGAATTCCAGAAAACAACATAAAAGCCATTGCCATTAAACCGACGGTTATGAAAGTGATGCCCAACCCTCTTAAACCTTTGGGTACGTTGCTATATTTCATTTTATATCTCACACCGGCCAAAGCAATAATGGCTAGCGCCCAACCAATTCCGCTTCCGAAACCGTAGACAACGCTTTCCATAAATGTGTAATCCCTTTCAACCATGAAGAGCGAACCGCCCAATATTGCACAGTTAACGGTAATCAAAGGCAGAAAAATACCGAGAGCATTGTAAAGGGAAGGGACAAACCGGTCTAATGTCATTTCCAAAATTTGAACCATTGCGGCAATAACGCCGATATATGTCAACAATCCGAGAAAAGTCAAATCCACATTCGGCAATCCCGCCCAACTCAGAGCGCCTTTAACCAACACATTTTTGTATATAAGATTATTGACCGGCACTGTGATAGCTTGCACGACAATTACGGCAAGTCCCAATCCGACGGCGGTTTCAACCTTCTTGGAAAGTGCGAGAAATGTACACATTCCCAAAAAGAAGGCTAGCGCCATATTTTCTACAAATATGGATTTTACAAACAGACTTAAATAATGTTCAAACATTTTAATCTTCCTCTACTTGTTCGGGTTTCCAGGTTCTCACCGCCCAAATTATCAAACCGATTATAAAAAATGCACTGGGTGAAAGCAAAAATAAACCGTTAGGATTATACCATCCGCCTTCGGTTGTGAGTTTTAATATGGATATACCGAAAAATTTTCCCGAACCGATTAATTCCCTTATGAATCCTACTGTTAACAAAATAAACGCATAACCCATACCGTTTCCGATTCCATCGAGGAAACTTAATACCGGCGGATTTTTTAATGCGAATGCTTCGGCTCTACCCATGATAATACAATTTGTAATAATTAAACCCACGTAAACCGAAAGTTGTTTGCTTATATCGTATGCGAAAGCACGTATTAATTGATCCGCTATAATAACAAGCGAAGCAATAATTGTCATTTCAACAATTATTCTGATGCTGCTCGGCACTTGTTTTCTGATTAAACTTACGGAGAAATTGGATATTGCCGTAACGAAAGTTACCGCAAGCGCCATCACGAAAGCGGTTTCCAACTTTGCAGTAACCGCAAGTGCGGAACAGATTCCCAATATTTGCAAGGCAATAGGGTTATTATCAAAAACCGGATCTAATAATACCTTTTTATACTTGCTCATTTTTCTTTCCTCTAAGTGTTTTAAGGAAATTTCCGTATCCATCGTCGCTCAACCAAAACCTAACCAAGTGATCGACACCGCGTGTAGTTAACGTGGCGCCGGATAGCCCGTCTACCGTATGATCGGCTTTGGGATCGGAAGGATCGACTTTCCCTTTAATAACTCTGATAACCGGTTCCCAGTTATCGTTGAATGCTTTTTTACCTTTCCAAAGTTGTTTCCAGCGGGGATTATCCACTTCCCCTCCAAGTCCGGGAGTTTCACCATGTTCGTAGAATGTAATTCCGCTTATGGTTTTCAAATCCTTGTTTAATGCTAAAAATCCGTATAGAGTTGACCATAAACCTTTTCCGTAAATCGGAAGGATATATTTCGAAACTTCACCGTTTTCATCCAAAACCATATAAACCAGCATATATTTCGGTTTTCTTTTTATTCTTGCCAAATCTTTTTCCGGGGGAATAGGCTCAACCAAATCGGGGTCGGCAATAACTTTCTTTATATCGAAATTTTCAGGCATTAATTCTTTGGTATATTGATCTTCCGGAACAACTTCACCCGTTTCCAAGTTGATTAATTCGGTTTTAATTTTTTGTTTGTAAATATTGTTTATTTCTTCGGGATTATCTTCGGTCTTTAAATCGGCAGCCTCCAAAATATTTTGAATTTTGTCCAATTTTTTATTTTCTTCTTGCTTGGAACTTAGAGCCACCGTTGCCGAAGAAACAAAAACCGAACATACCAAACAGACGCCCAAAGCCACGCCTATTGTTTTTTTTGCACTATCAGACGACATTTTTTGCCAATCTCCTTTTAATATTTGCATTAACGAAAATTTTATCCAAAATCGGAGCAAACACATTTCCGAATAAAATGGCAAGCATCATTCCTTCGGGGTAAGCGGGATTGACCACCCTAACCAGCACAACCATTATTCCTATTAACAGACCGTAAAGGTATTTACCTCCTTTGGTCATTGCTGCTGTAACCGGATCGGTAGCCATAAACACAGTACCGAAAGCAAAACCGCCCAGAACAAAATGCCATAGCGGGGAAACTTGAAACATCGGGTTTGTATCACTTCCTATTAAATTGAATGTAAGCGACATAAAGACCATTCCAACAACAACACTGAGCATTATCCTCCATGAACCGATTTGTGTTATTAACAAAATAGCCGCGCCAATCAAAATTGCCAAAGTTGAAGTTTCGCCCATAGAACCGGGAATAAAACCGTAAAAAGCATCCCACCATGAATAACCTGCTGTGTGAAATGTTCCTTCTGCAAATTTTGCAAGGGGCGTTGCTTTGCTGATTCCATCGACCGCAAGCCACACTTTATCACCCGAAATTTGCGCGGGATATGCGAAGAACAAAAACGCCCTCCCGGTCAAAGCCGGATTGAGAATATTCATTCCAACGCCACCAAACACTTCTTTCCCTATAACCACTCCGAACGAAATACCAACGGCAACTTGCCAAAGCGGAATTGTGGGTGGTAGAATCATCGGGAAGAGAAGGCTGGTTACCAAAAATCCCTCGCTTATTTCATGACCACGAACGATAGCAAACAATACTTCCCAAAATCCTCCGACCGCAACAGCAACGAGATATACGGGCAGAAAGTATAAAGCGCCATGAATAAAATTCGACCAAAAATTGTTTGCGTCGAACGGGAGTCCCAATGCTTGTAGCAATGAACCCTGCCAAGTGCCTGAACTTGTTAAATTCATCTGCTGAATTGCCGCATTGGCTTGCAAACCTGTATTATAGAAAGCGAAAAGTACAGCCGGAATTAAAGCCACAACAACCGTTATCATCATTCTTTTTAAATCCAACGCATCCCTGACATGCGAAGGATTTTTAGTTACTTCACCGGATGTAAACAGAAATGTTTCCGTAGCTTCAAACAGCGGATAGAACTTTTCGAATTTTCCGCCTTTTTTAAAATGCTTTTCTTGGGATTCAAAAAAGTTTCTTAAACCTTTCACTATCCTTCCTTTTGAATTATGTTTAAATTTTCCCTTAAAATAACACCATAATCATTTTTTGAGGGGCTAACAAAAGTGCAGAGCGCCAAGTCTTCCTCATCCAATTCCAATGCACCGAGCTGCTCGGCTTCTTCAATGTCTTTCACCGCCAATGCTCTTAATAAAAATGTAGGCAAGATATCGAGTGGCATTACTTTTTCATAACTGCCTATCGGAATGATAGGACGCACACCGCCGTTAAGCGATGTGGAAAGATCGAATTTTTTATTCGGAAACAAAGCCGAAATCAATACGGGTTTAACCGAGAACAAATTGGCGCCCAAAGTTAACCAACCGAGGAATTTCTTTTCATGCTCTTCCCTTATAACCGAAACTTGCCTGTGGTATCTACCCAAATATTTTTCAACATCCTTTGCATGCCTTCCGGAAAGCACCGACCCGGATATTAATCTGTTATTTTCACCCACAGTCTCCCCGTCCATCAACTGTTCAATGTCAGCACCGATTCTGGTTTTTACCAATCTGGGATTTTTAACACGGGGTCCTGCAACAGAGATAATTCTTTCTACATTTATTTTGCCGGTAGTAAATAATTCTCCGATCATTGCCACATCTTGAGCCGCAATATGCCAAACCGATTTATGTAACGATACCGGATCGAGAAAATGTATGTGTGTTCCTACCAAACCGGCGGGATGCGGTCCTTCAAACTCTTCAACACTTAAATTTGGAATATCCACTGTAGGTATCGATTCGCCGGGACTTTTGCACAAGTAAACTTTTCCTTCCGTAAGTCTCGAAATAATTTTCAACCCGTTCTTAAAATGATTTTCCTTCCCTTCCAGAACTTTTGAAACTTTCGGCGCATGCGGTTCGGTATCCATTGCGGTAACAAATATTGAATTTGGGTTAAAGCCGGGATTGGCTACATTGCTGAACGGTCTGGATCTTAATGCGACCCAAGTACCGGATTCAATTAACTGTTCTTTAATTTCATCTACTTTAATGTTATCGAGTTCCGCTTCGGAATAGGACTTGAAGGTAACTTCCTCTTCCCCTTCCAATTCGATGACAAGGGAAAGAAACATCCGTTTTTCCCCTCTGTTAATTTCAACCACTTTTCCGCTTGCCGGAGCTGTATACTTTATTCCAGGAGTTTTTTTATCGGTAAAAACAACTTGACCTTTTTTGACCTTATCGCCAACCTGAACAAGCATTGTCGGCTTCATTCCGTTGTAATCCCTTCCCAAAACAGCAACCCTGGTAACGGTTTTGCCTTCGCTTACTTTTTGCTCAGGTTCACCAAGTAACGGTAAATCAAGTCCTTTTTTAATTTTATGAATTCCCATACCAATCACTTTTGTACAATTTTAAAATATTTAAATTATAAATTAAAGAATTAAACAGATATGTTACGTCGGGCATAGATTAAATTAAATTGAAAGTGAATAAAAGAATATTTCCAAATTTTGACTTTCACAAACTTACGAGATTGTTTCAGTAAGTTCAACGATTTTTTAAAAATTTTTTGTACAAATTTATCTTATTTTTCCGGTTAAGAAATATGAAATATACGAATTCCAATAATTCCGTGAGGTACCGGTTATGACAAACTTGGAAAATTATTTTAATTACTTCAGAAATAATATAGTTGGAATCGATCAAACCTTCGAAACACCGTTTGGTAATAAAACAATAGTATATGCCGATTGGGTTGCCAGCGGGCGATTGTATAAACCCATTGAAGATTTAATAAGCAATACATTCGGTACATTTGTGGGAAATACACATTCCGAATCGAGTGTAACCGGTACGGTAATGACAAAAGCATATCATAAAGCCAGAGAAATTATTAAAAACCATGTTAATGCAAACGATAACGATGTTTTGATAACAGCCGGACCGGGAATGACAACAGTGATAAACAAATTTCAGCGTTTGCTCGGATTAAGATATCCGGAACAGTTCGAAAAATATATTAATATCCCCGAAGAAGATATTCCCGTGGTTTTTGTTACTCATATGGAACATCATTCAAATCAAACAAGCTGGCTGGAAACAATAGCCGATTGTGAAGTTATACCACCGGATGAAAACGGGATGGTGGATTACGATTATTTCGGCGGATTACTTGAAAAATACAAAAACAGAAAATTGAAAATCGGTTCTTTCACCGCAGCGTCGAACGTTACCGGTGTCAGTCCCGATTTTTACCGTCTGTCCCGCATGATGCATGAAAACGGCGGATTATGTTTTGTCGATTTTTCTATGGCTGCTCCATACATGGAAATAAACATGCACCCTGAAGACCCGTTGGAAAAATTGGATGCAGTTTTTTTTTCACCGCATAAATTTTTAGGCGGACCCGGTTCGTCCGGTGTATTGGTTTTCGATTCTTCTTTATATAATAGAAAGATTCCCGATCATCCCGGTGGCGGAACGGTCGATTGGACGAACCCTTGGGGCGGACATAAATATATAGATGACATCGAAACTCGTGAAGATGGCGGTACACCCGGTTTCCTGCAAGCTATTAAGGCAGCGTTAAGTATCAGACTAAAAGAAAAAATGGGTGTGGAAAAAATATTGGAACGTGAGGAAGAATTACTTGAGATTGCATACGAAGAATTCGACTCAATTCCCGGAATCCATTTGCTTGCTAACAATATCCGCAAGCGTTTGGGAGTCCTTTCATTCTATTTTGAAGATATCCATTACAACCTTGTTGTTAAGTTACTAAACGACCGTTATGGTATTCAAGTGCGCGGCGGGTGTTCCTGTGCCGGAACATACGGACATTACCTGCTTCACGTCGATCCAACCCGTTCAAAAAGAATTACGGAAAAAATCAATCAAGGGGATCTTTCCGAAAAGCCGGGCTGGGTAAGGCTTTCTTTGCATCCCACTATGACAAACGACGAATTGCTTTACATAACTTCGGCAATAAAAGATATCGCAAAACACGGAAAGGAATGGAGCAATGATTATGATTATTCACGAAGAACAAATGAATTCCATCACAAAAACGATATCGACGTTAACGGAATGATAAACACTTGGTATTCGGCAAATTTGTAATTATATCTTTTCGCAGAAATTCTTTAATACCTGTCTGCCGTTTTCACCCGACATTTCCGGCTTAAAAAGTATTCCGTAAACATTTTCATACTCCAGCGAGCCGCTGATTGCATGATTATTCAATTCAAATTCGGTAGTGGTAAATCCATTTTTCAATACCACGCAATGAAAATTAAAATAAAATTCCTCATTGAAATTCACACCTTCAAATAGCTTGCTTTTTTTTACAGGTCTCAACTTGGTTTTTAACGGATTGTATTTTTCCAAATGATAAAGATTACAATCTTCCGTATTAACGGGGAAAAACCCGAGTCCTACTTTTTCCATACCTACAATATTTTCACAACAGAGCATCATTCCCATATTAATTCCCAAAATCGGCTTTTTCAACATCTTCAACATTCCGAAGAGGTTCATCAGATGAAGCTTCCGTATCACTTTTATAGCATCTTTTCCGTCGGTGAGAATTATTTTATCGGCGTTCAAAACATCACTTTCATTCACGGATATTTTAAATTTAATGTTCAAACCGGATAAAACTTTAGCAATTTTCTCCGATTCTTCTTTGTCGTAATTCAAAATAAGTACCATAACTGCACACAAAAAAATAATTTTCTTTATATTAATATAAAATATTTATTA
>Ga0256841_1001421_pt1 | contig 20898 bp, 14 predicted proteins | sample 356308metaG_FD_185971 | JGI IMG/M metagenome (GOLD analysis project Ga0256841, IMG submission 185971) | Hydrothermal vent microbial communities from Mid Atlantic Ridge, Atlantic Ocean - 356-308 | ecosystem: Environmental > Aquatic > Marine > Hydrothermal vents | place: Atlantic Ocean: Mid... | reverse complement strand
ACATCCAAAAGTATCGCACTTCCCTGCCGGATAAAATAGACCAGATTATCCATATTTTCAAAAAGATGGAGATTTTGTCAGACAGGAACTTAATGGCGCACATTTTTGTTTATTTTGCACATAATGTACAATTTTCTATCCAAACAATAGATAAAATTATGACTAGTTTACCCACCACCACCCAAAAAGAATTTAAATCCATCTATGACCATTTCACAGAATTGGGCATGGAGAAAGGGCTGCAGAAGGGACTGCAGAAAGGACTACAGAAAGGACTACAGAAGGGACTGCAGAAGGGACTGCAGAAGGGAAGAGAAGAAGGCACGCATCAAAATAAAATAGCTGTAATTTTGCGAGGATATGACTCCGGACTCTCCATCGAATTAATCGCAAAACTAGTAGATATGAAGGTAGAAGAGGTAAAACGCATTATCGACAATCATTTAAAACAATAAGCCTTTGTGTTCACTCTAGCCCCCTTACTTGAAATTGTATTTGGCTCTGTTCGCTACAAGTAGAGTCATTTAGGTAGGAAAGACTCCATGAAATAGCATCTCACATGCTACGTCTTATTCTTGTGGTTATATTGGTTAAAGAACACGTAATAGTAGGGCAGCTCAAGAATAAAAACAAGACCCTAAGTTAATATGCACCAAGTGATAAAAAGCATAACCCTCCACAAGAAAATTTCACAGAGATTTTTTGTATTCAATGGTTCAAACTAAACATTATCGGTACTATTATCCTTTAATAAATTGTTCTAATACAGGATTTAGATTAAAATATATTAATTACCTATTTATTAGGAAACTTTAAGATATGTTAAAAAAAGGACGTAAAATAAAACTTTTAATCACGACCCTCCTCTTAGTAGTAAGCGTCGGGGTTGCGCTGACTTGGTATTTTCGTGGGAAAATTGTACGCTGGGTGAAGGACAGTATTAGTGAGGCCATGCACGTGGATGTTGATTTTTCTTCTTTACAGGTATCTATCCTGAAAGACTTTCCGGAGGTTTCCGTTAACTTCAAAGACCTCTCTTTAACCGGGCAAGGAGAATTTAAAGGAATTACTCTTTTTAAAACTACGGACATGCACTTGGGGCTGGATGCTTTGTCTCTTTGGTACGATGATCGACCGATTGAAGTGAAAAAAATATATTTAAACCGACCTACCATCAGGTTAGTTGCCCTCGACTCCACGAATGCCAACTATCTATTTTATCCGCAAGACACCGGTTCTGATTCCACCTCGGGCGAAATCCGGATGGTAGAGCTTAGGGATATAGAGATCTCAGATGGGCAGGTTCTGTATGAAAATCTCCTTAATCACACACGTCTACAGTTCAAACATTTTAATCACAAGGGAAACGGAAGTTGGAGAGGGGAGGAGTTGGTCTACAATACGGAGACCTCTCTCGACAGTCTAAATATTGGTCAAGGAAACTTTTCATACCTTAAAAACGCTCAAATTGACTGGGAGGCCACCCTATCCTTTCAACCGGACAGCATGCGAATCACGATGGGCAAGAATAAGATGAGACTCAATGCATTGGTGCTGGAGCTCGAAGGAATGGCCCAATCCTATCAAGACAAACTTCGTCTCGATATCGGAGTTAAAGCCCCTGGCAATAGTTTCAAAGAACTCTTCTCATTACTCCCAAGTGCTTATACTTCAGATTATGCAGATGTCAACACGCGTGGTTCATTTTCCCTTTCCGGGCATATACAGGGAGACTATCAATATGAAGAGGAAGCTTACCCTGATTTTGATATGAAATTGTCGGTTGAGGAAGGCTACATTAAATATCCGGATTTTCCACAAGCCATAGAACAAGTATCCCTACGAATGCAATGTGTAAAAAAAGGCCCCTCCCTAGATCAGACGGTCGTTTACATCCCCAAGTTGAATTTTAAAATAGGGGAAGAAACTCTAGCTGTAAATGCGAGACTCACCCATCCTTTGACACTGTTAAATGCTAGTGGAAAGATCCGGGGCGGATTGGATCTGGGCGGTCTCTCAAAAGCCTATCCCATCGAAGGCATCAAAGAGATGACAGGCAAGATAGATATGGATATATCCTATCGGTTTAATCGACCCCTCACTGAAAAATACTTGGCTGGACAAGTAAAAAGTACCATGCTTCGCCTCGAATATGATAATCTCCCCAAGGTAGAAGGCCAAAATATAAATATTCTCTTTTCTCCGGAAAAGATATTCTTCCAACAGGCTAAAATTCGATTGGGGCATTCTGATTTTCAAGGCAACCTAGAAGTTATAGAGCCACTACATTACTTCACTCAAGACCAAGAGGTAAAATTAAAGTTAGACGGGCGTATGTCCGTATTGGATGTGAATGAGTGGGTGGGAGAAGAGACAGATTCCGAATCTACCTCTGAATTTCCGGACCCCGACCTTTACCACTTTATCGATCGCCAACTAAGCGTGGATGTAAACCTGCATATAGACCAGCTCTTATATCCTGATTACGACATCCAAAACCTACAAGCCAATGGAAACTACAACCGAGGGCGGCTGAAGATAGAACAACTAAAACTCCAATTCTTTAAAAGCCCACTGCGCATTAATGGAAACTTGGATAACATCCCTGCGTGGCTATGGAAAAATAACACTTTAAAAGGCCGATTGACAGTATTCTCAGAGAGATTGGATATGGACAGTTATTTTGCAGCCTCCTCTTCGGAAGACCCTACGACAACGACCCCCTTGGAACTTCCTGAAAACTTAAATCTGGATGTAACCATAAATTTTCCTCAATTACTGTATGAAAAGAATGCTTACAAAAACATAAATGGCGATATTCGCCTGAGCGATCGCAAAATGGACCTTCACAAGATGCAGCTCAATGGACTAGGAGGCACCATGCAACTGGCCGGAACGCTTCAGACCCCCGCAGGAGAAAAACCCTCTTTCGATATGCGATATACGACACAAAGTATACAATTCACCGACATGCTGAGTTCGATAAAAAGTGTACAAAAACTCATGCCCATCTTCGAATATTTCAAAGGAGCTTTTCATGCTGATTTAAGTCTTTCCGGGCAACTCAACGAGGATATGACACCGGTAATGACCAAGCTTAATGCCAAGGGGTTTCTACAAACTATCCGAACTTACATAGAGAACTACCCACCGATGCGACAGTTGGGCGAAAAGATGCACCTCCGTGCACTGAAAGAGGACAACATCCCTGTGCAGGATGTCAAAACTTGGTTTGAAATTGTCGATGGTAAAGTACATTTCAAACCTTTTGTGATGCGCTATAAAAATCTAGAGATTCAAGTCGAAGGAACAAACACTCTAGATAAAAATATCGATTATTCCGTCGTTGCACGTATCCCGACAGATATACTAGAAAAAATTCCCGGACACCAGACCGTCCAACAAGGAAAAGACTGGCTAAACACCAGAATAAAAAAGCTAGGTATAGATCTTAATAAGAAAAGACACATTCAGACCCGCATTCACCTCAAAGGAAAGTACAACGCTCCCAAAGTGAGCATCCGTATCGACAAAGTAGAGGGCGAACAGTCTTTGAAAGAAGAAGGTCAAGCTGCATTGGACAATGCAAAACAAAAACTCATCGATACCCTCCAAAAAGCCAAAGATAAAGCGGTGGAGGAAGCAAAACGCAAAGCAGAAGAAAAAATCCAAACTGTCAAAGACTCGATTAAACACCAGGCTGACAAAGAAATATCCAAAGCTAAACAAAAAGCCAAAGAGGAACTCAAGAAAAAAGCAGGACAATACATCGACTCTACAAAAATAGAAGACGCCACTAAAAAAGCTAAAGAAAAGGCCCAAGAAAAGGCGAAGGAAAAAGCCAAAGACCTACTAGATAAATGGAATCCATTTAAAAAGAAAAAAGGAAAGTAAGAGCTTACAACCTAATCGACAAAATAGGTATTTGAGCTAATGCTTAAAAATATGCGTTTCAAAGTCAAAATCTAGCTGGATATTCTGCGAATAAGGCATCTCGATCAATGATTTTTGAACGGGCTAACCTTTCTATAATTTTGGACTTTTCCTTGGTTGATATTGTATTTTCATAGCTAAGCAATGAGGATGAAACAACGCACTGTGATGCTTGCTACCTTGGATTAGAATCCCCCCCCAAATCTAAGTATAAAAACCTCTTCTACATGAATTCATGATGCATACGAATCACATTCATTTCTTATCAAAATCTCATTATAGTAAGGTATAAATAATTCTATAAGAGGAGCTATTGCTTCGGAGAGAAAACAATAAAATGATGTATATTTGGGGATTGAATCAGAAGGTGCTTTCACTGCTAAAATGCTACATCATGACTAAGAAATGTTTCTTATTATTGTTTTTTACTTTCTCGAACCTAATCCTCTTTGGACAAAAGAATCGGACAAAAGTATATGGACCTTTTGATCCTTCCGTACCGACACCTCGTTCGTTTCTCGGTTATAATCTCGGTGAATATCACACCCGGCATGACCGCATTGTCTCTTACTTTCGTGCATTGGCAGCCGCTTCGACGCGAATAAAACTCGAACAATACGGAGAAACTCACGAACACCGCCCCCTCCTGATCGCTACGATAAGTAGTCCGGACAATTTGACCCATTTGACTGAGATTCAGAGAGAACATCAAGCACAAATTAATCCGGAATACAATGGAAAAATTAAAGACCTACCCCTAATCCTATATATGGGCTACAATATCCACGGCAATGAACCCTCCAGTTCTGAAGCTGCGATGTGGTTAGCCTATACTTGGGTGGCTACCCAAAACGACAGCTTATTAGAAGCTCTAAAACAAACAGTAATTATGGTTGATCCCGTCATCAATCCGGACGGAAGAGAGCGGCACACCCAATGGGTAAACTCAAGGAGAAGTCAACACCTAGTCGCAGACAAATACGATGCAGAGCACAATGAACCTTGGCCCAAGGGAAGAACCAACCATTACTGGTTCGATCTCAACAGAGATTTATATTTGGCCGTTCAGCCCGAAAGCAGGGCCAGATTAAAACTATTTCATACCTGGTCCCCCAATGTGTACACAGATTTCCATGAGATGGGAACCTCTTCGACTTATTTTTTCGAGCCCAAACGTCCCTCCGCGCTGAAGCATCCGATCACCCCTAAGGAGAATCACACGACGCTCAACGATATCTTCAAACGAGCATTTGCCGAAGAAATGGACAAGGTCGGTGATCTATACTATACACATGAGGTTTTCGATGCGACCTATCCCGGATATGGCTCGACCTATGGTGACCTACAAGGCGGATTGGCCCTCTTGTTCGAACAGGCGAGTTCTCGCGGGCATATACAGGAGACTCCCACCGGTGTTCTGCGGTTTGAGAAGACCATCTTCCACCAATATTTGATGAGTATGACTACGATTATGACTGCCGTTTCACACAAGAACTACATGCAGGATTACCAGCGAAGATACTTCAAAGAAGCCCTCCAAGAAGCGGCTAAAAGCCGGATCAAAGGGTATGTGTTTGGAGACTTACAAGATGTCACAAGAACACTCAAATTCGCTCAATTATTAAGAAGACATGGGGTAGAGATTCGCAAAAGCAAAGAAAATATAGTGCGCTTTTATGTCCCCCTAAAACAACCCCAATTCCGCTTAATAAAACACCTGTTTGAAGACATCACCCAGTGGAGAGACAGCGTCTTTTACGACGCTTCTGCCTGGACCCTCGTACGAGCCTACAATCTTCCTTTTCATCCGGTATATCAGGAAAGAATCAGTTATGAAATGGTAAAGGATTTGGATGATTTTTACCCCTCTACAACATTTGAAAAATCAGATTTTGCCTATATGATCAGCTGGGAGGATTACTACAGTCCAAGTGTGCTCTATGCCTTGCAAAAAGAAGGTATATTTACAAGGCTGACCCTACAGTCTACGACCTTAAAGACAGGGGATAAATCAAAGAATTTCTCTAGGGGTACGATCATCATCGCCGTAGGAGAGCAATCCGATAAGATGGATAAAAATAGGCTCTACGACCGATTGCAAGTGTTAAGCCGACAATATCACGTCACTATCCGTCCCGTTAGAAGTGGACTTGCCATGAAGGGCATAGACCTGGGAAGCCCCAATGCACCAGTGCTTCGACTGCCCAAGGTAGCATTGATTACCGGCGAAGGAGTCAATGCTTATGAAGCCGGTGAAGTGTGGTATTTGCTGGACCGTAAAATGGATATAGAAGTAACCAAAATCCCTCTGAGGATATTCCCGCGAGTTCCCTTGGATAGATATAATACCCTAGTGATGGTATCCGGCAATTATGCCTCCATGAATGAGGCCAACAAATCGGCCATCAGAGATTGGATAAGCAGGGGCAATACACTTATCACCATTAACAATGCTTCCCAATGGGCTATACAAAACCACATCGCCCAAGAGTCCCTTCTGAAGCGCCCAAAGAAAGACTCCGGCGCGATACATCGCATCCCTTATGCCAACGCTCCGGGAGACATAGGCAGCAAGCAAGTAAGTGGGGTTATTCTCCAAGTGAACTTGGATACCACCCACCCCTTGGTCTACGGGTACCATCAGGACAAATTGGCGGTGTACAAAAAAAGTGGATTTTGGTTGAAGCCCGGCAAAAATCCCTATGCCACTCCTCTCCTCTATGACCAACATCCCGTGTTGAGCGGGTACGTCTCTCCTCAAAACAGAAAAGACTACCTCACAAAACAACCCGCCTCTGTTTTGATTAATTTTCGGGGCAGCGGAAAGACAATTTTATTTTCGGATGACCCCTTGTTTAGAGGAACCTGGTTAGGGACCGAAAAACTCTTTCTAAATGCCCTGTTCTTTGGACCACAAATCAGAGCCTTTACGGGCAGCCGCTGGTGGGAAGAAGACCATTAATGAAATCGTCCTCTTGGCTGTTCTTATATTGCCTTTGAGTCAAAATAAATTAGCATATTTGTTCGACATATTATTTTGTATTATTATAAAATATATTCTTTATATTATGTGTACGAATAATATAACAATATTAATATATTAAAAATAAAATATTTGTAATATTCATAGCTTTTATAACAACATGCCTTTTTGCAGATATACTGCCATTTTTATGCACTTTTTTTCTTCCCATTAGCGATATTATCCCTACTATTGCGCCCTCTTTTGCTAAGATTATATCGTTTTTTACTTTTACTCTCAACCTGATATTCGATCAAGTCCAGAAGCGATGGTAGGTGCAAAAGAAACATTAGAACTTTGTTCGAATGAGATTGAGAAGAGTGCATCATTCAAGCGCTGTCTAACCTCAACACTTTAATAAAAGATATTACCTTAAAGTGTTTGGCTGCAATTGGAAAGTACTCTGATATTTCTAAACTTATCCTATGGAAAGTCTGGTAAGCAAAATAAAGAAAAATATCAATCCCAATATTTTGGGCCTGATCGGTCATACTCCACTGGTTCAATTAAACAAAACTACTGCGGAGATACCGGCAAAAGTCTATGCCAAATTAGAGTTTTTTAACCCCACATTATCTACTAAAGACAGAATTGTCCAACGAATTATTGAAGATGCTGAATTGAAAGGATTAATCAAAAGAGGTAGTGTACTGGTAGAGGCCACCTCCGGAAATACCGGCATTTCCATAGCTGTGCTATCGAGAATTAAAGGGTATAAATGCATCCTTTGTGTGAAAGATACCATCGCTAATGAAAAACTGGAGTTCCTGAAGACCTTGACGGAAGAGATCGTTGTGTGCCCTGCAAATGTCTTACCGGATCATCCGGAGTCCTATTATTCTAAAGCCAAGGAAATCGTCAAAAATACTCCTGGAGCATACTATATCAACCAAAATTTTAATCCGCTAAACTTACAGACGCATTACAACACCACCGGAAGAGAAATATGGGAAGCAATGAGGGGAGAAATTACCCACCTGATCGCAGCGGGGAGTACAGGGGGAACCATATCGGGCATAGGTAAATTTTTAAAAGAACAAAATCCCGACATTAAAGTAATCGGAGTAGACACTCAAGATTCTATCCTCAAATACTATCATGAGCATAGAACCTTTGACCCTCATAAACGGTATCGATCCGGTATCCCGGGCGTGGGGAAAAATATTATAACCGGAAATTTTGACTTTGATATCATTGACGAATTTGTAATAGTCGACAAGGAAAATAGTGCGCACTGGGCTAAAAAACTACTCTTGGAAGATGGCATTTGGGCCGGGCAGTCCAGCGGTGCTACTCTACATGGATTGTGGAATGTCAGAGAGAGACTGAACGAAAACGATCGGGTAGTTGTTATTTTTCCCGATCATGGTTCAAGATACTTGACAGACATGTATTGTTAGACTAAGCATTAATTTTGGCAAACAATAAGTATAGAGATACAGCTATTGTCATCGCTTTTCCCGACAATTGGGCAAAGGGCGAAAAGCTTAGAGACAGACTCCTCGTCTCTCTGAATATCACTTATACTCCGTATTATAAAGTCGGACACGCCGCTCTGATATTGATACAAAAAAAATCCGGACTAGTGGAGTATTTTGATTATGGCAGATACATCTCCCCGCCCAAAAAAGGCCGGGTCAGAAGTAAAGATACAGACCCCAAGCTTTATATCCCCGTTCAGGCATCTTTTGATAAATCAGGCAACGTAACCAATGCCTTCGAAATCATGCATTACCTGGCCTCTATTAAAGAAGCTACACATGGACATGGCACTACCTACTTTTCGATCTGTCGTGATATTGATTTTGAAAGAGGGAAAGCCTTTGTTAACGAGTCGATCAAAAAGGGGAGTATTCCCTATGTGACCTGGGGGGCAAAGGGCATGAACTGCTCCAGCTTCGTCGTCAAAACACTGCTTCAGGCGCTTAGGCCCGGTATCAAAAGAAAAAAATTAACGCTCTCCCTATTATCTGCTCCCACTCCACTTGCCAATGTTTATACTGCTTCCGATAAGGGCAGTGTTTGGAGGTTGAAAGATAGAAAAATTGAACGTATTTACCTGGACAGATTGCGGGTGCTCAAGATGAGTTGGAGGAATTTAAAACTGAGTTTGAGGAAGAACAAACATCTATTGAATACGATTAACGTCTTTGAAAAGCACGGAGATCACGCTCCTATACAATTGCCGGGAAAAGCTCAATTCCTTGAGAGTTTAGGGGAGAGTTGCTGGATGCACATCTACAGGGAATCCCAACTGGAACCCGACCATTTCATAATAGAATCCTATTCAGAAAATCACACCCTCAATTATTCGATACTTGCTAAACTCCAGGAAGGATGTCTGAGGCTAGATGCTCCCTATGAATTCGATTACGTCTGCAATAAACTCATCACCACGCTGATTCAAGATAATAAGAGATGTACCTTGTCGTTTGTCGGTTATACTCCCAGACATCATGTGTATTATCCTAACAATAATCTATTTCATACCAAACAACAACAATTATGATTTTAAATGTATTAAGAGCTAAAATCCACACCGTAAGAGTAACAGAAGCCAACATCAACTACCGCGGAAGCATCACCATCGACCAAGATCTACTGGACGCTTCGGGAATTAGAGAGTACGAAGTAGTACACGTCAACAATGCCTCCAACGGCAATAGAATCATCACCTACGTCATAGCTGGCAAGGCTGGTAGTGGAGATATTCTGATGAATGGAGCGGCTGCATTAAAATGTAACAAAGGAGACGTTATTCATATTCTGGCTTTCGGAGACATCGACGAAAAGGAAATGGACAACTTCAAACCGAAAGTTATCCACACCGACGAAAACAACCGATTGGTAGAGGAATAAGTCCCTACTCATTGTCCATTTTCGGGGAAAGGAGCGCATCTCATCCGATACGTACATACAAGGCAGCGTACTATCACTGTTCAGAGGGTTACTCTTGTGTCATATATTATCCAGCGCATGGAGAATTTCTCTTTGTCGAAGATGTCGTTCGATAGCCAGGTCAATGAGCCGGGATATGAGGTCCGGAGTGGAGAGACCTGATTTTCTCCAGAGTTTGGGATACATACTGATGGAGGTAAATCCGGGAATAGTATTGATTTCATTGACAAGAATGCGCCCATCCACTGTATAAAATACATCAACCCGGCCTAATCCTTCACATTGTAGTGCCTTGTAGGACTTCACCGCGATATCCCGCACTTGATCAATGGCTTTCTCTCCAATGGAGGCGGGAATAATGGCTTCTTCCTTTGACTCGAGGAGATATTTATGTTCATAATCGTAAAATTCAGCGGCTTTTGCCACTTCCCCGACTGTTGAAGCTACCGGGTCCGAATTGCCCAAGACGGCGCATTCCAATTCTTTGCCAATTATATTAGCCTCTACCACAATTTTATTGTCGTATTTAAATGCTTCCTCCAAGGCCGGCGCCCATTGGGAAGCTTCGTCAACTTTGCTAATACCTACCGAACTTCCCATGTTGGCAGGCTTAACGTAGACCGGCATTCCAAGTATCTCCTCCATCTCATCGAAGGAGGGAAGTTTTTGGTCTACCCTATATGTCCTATAGGGCCCAATCGGAATCCCTGCATTTGTAAGTAGGGATTTCATAACGTCTTTATCCATGCCCACAGCTGCGCCAAGGACATCCGGTCCGACAAAGGGAACATCCGCCACCTTTAAAACCCCCTGAATCGCGCCATCCTCCCCAAGCGGGCCATGCAACATCGGAAAAACGCAGTCAAAAGTAATATCTTCCGGAAGCGGAGCATCCAATCCATGCAATCTTCCCTCGCATTGAGGAGGGAAACAAACACGTATTCCCTCGGTATTAAGCCGTGGCTGGTTAGGAATATCTCCTTCCAAAAGCAGATCATTATCCGATCGATAAATCCATTCGCCAGTTCGCGTGATTCCGACGAGGTATACCTGGAATTTTTCGCGGTCTATTTCTGCGATTAAGCTCCGTGCAGAACGCAGGGAAATGTTGTGTTCTGCGGATTTACCCCCAAGGAGTATACAGATATTTTTTTTTGACATAAGCTATAAAATTAAGGACAATCCGTTGGCTTCTGCTGCACGATGGCCAAATCAATCGTTGCCCCCATGGGCATCTTGGTATCGGCTTTATATTGCGGAAATTGGGTGACGACATAAGCTGTTTCTGCATCCGACACCACACCCATTTCAGTGACTTTTCCTATCTTCAGTTTTCTGGATTCAGCAAGAAATTTGGCCTCTGTCAATGACATACAGCGCAAATCAGGTATGGCAACTTCTCCCCCACCCTGTTTAGACAGTATAACTTGGAGAGTATCTCCCTTTGCTATTTCTACTTTTAGATTGCGCCCCCTTCTATTGACGATGGGACGACCTTTGTAATAGACTTCTAAAATATGATCCACAGGCCCCGGGTCGTATTTATATCCTTTGATTTTCATTTCAACAGAGAAGCGATCTTTGATTTCTTTCCTTTTCAAGCTGAATTTTTTGCCATAGAGGGTCGGTAACAACTTTGCAGCAAAGCGATCGGGCTCGGATTTGGTCGTCGTCAAATAAATCTTTCGACCGCGCTTGACATAAGACCCGGAGGGCGGATTTTGGGTAAGTACTATCCCACCGGGCTTGCCTACGATTTGGACAGAGTCATAGATGATAACATCGAAACTTTGCTTATCCGCTATATCTTTCACTTCATTCATGGACTTATTGATCAGGTTGGGCATCTCGATGCGTTCACCATGTCGCGTGTATATATTGAGCGCTATTTTGACCACTAATATTAACACCAAAAAGGTGAGCATTAAAAATATTAGATTCCTGGTGAGATAGTGCTCTTGAAGAAAAAGTACTATTTTCCCAAGCAATCCATTGGAAGGCTTATCTGTTTTCTTAGCCATAGTCTGAATTGTATGTATGGTATAAAACGCAAATATAAGACTATTTCGTGCAATGGAACATGCGCTCAAGACGGATCGCATCTCCAATGCCAAATCTCCTTCCCAAACAACACCTATTGAGAAAATAAACTGCTACCAACATTTCCACTATCTTTGTACTCAAATTAACTCGAAGGATATGGCACAACCATTTCATACCAAATTACTTCTCCTTATCTCATTGAAGATATGTGCTTTGGGATTCACTAATACGCTTCAAGCTCAGCCCGGAGCAAAAATAATCTACTCCTTCCAGACAACGCCAACTTGGGATGCTGCCGCTTCGGAATATTTCCGCAAGGAGGCTACAATTCTTCGACATTATTACGGAGGAGGGGTCAGCTATTGGTTGGAGAACAGAAGGTACAATTTTGCACTCAATCCCGGCATTTACTTGCTGCAGTCCCGTTCTACACTGTCCGGTCGCGATACGACTTTCAATTATTCAGACCGCGTTTTCGGGTTAGAAGTGGATCTCAGTTTTTACCCTTTCAACCCGATAAAACCCAATCCGTGGTTGGATGTCCCACCGATGAATGGTCCCAAAGTAAAGTGGAAAAAAAACTTTTTTCTTCAATTGACTCCGGCTGTCGTCCTCCACCACAAACGCATCGATCCAGCCGGAGAAGCACACACCGGAGTCAACTTCAAAGTGGATTTTGGCGCGGGGATCCAATTCCATTTATTTAGCCATATCGGAGTGGCCCCCATTGTCAAAGTGGGTCTTCAGCCGGGTATGAAATGGTCGAAATTCGGCGAAATTCACGAAGCATACGACCTATCTGATAAGACTTTAGGAGCATTTTTTTCCACTACCTTGTATTTTTTTTATTATTGACAAACCGCATCCTGAAGAAGTTAAGCGAAACAGGAATGCATAAAATATTATGACTTGTGAAAAAATTGTATCTATTAGACGCCTATGCTTTAATTTTCAGGGCATATTATGCATTTCTTCGCAACCCGAGGATGAATTCGAAGGGATTCAACACCTCTGCTGTCTTTGGTTTTCTCAATGCACTTCTGGAAATATTGGAAAAGGAAAAACCTACACATATAGCCGTCGTTTTTGATCACAAATCTCCCACTTTCAGGGTAAAGGAATTTCCTTTCTACAAAGCCAATAGGGAAGAAACACCGGAGGATATCCGGGCGGCTGAACCCTGGATAAGACGCCTTATCGAGGCATTGCATATCCCTATCTTAGAAGCAGAAGGATATGAAGCCGATGATGTTATCGCTACCCTTGCTAAAAAAGGCGAAGAAGAGGGATTCGAGGTGTTTATGGTTACGCCGGATAAAGATTTTATGCAGCTCTTGACCGATAGAATCAAAATGCTTAAACCTGCCAAGGGAGGAAACCCTCCTGAGATCATCACCCCTCAAGATGTAATGGAAAAATATGGGCTCTCTGACCCCAAACAATTCATAGATATCCTGGCATTAATGGGAGATACCGCAGATAATATTCCCGGCGTCAAGGGGGTAGGAGAAAAGACAGCCGCCAAGTTGATTAGCCAATACGGAAGCATAGAGCAACTTTACGATCACCTTGACGAAATCAAGGGTAAACTCAAAGAAAAACTTGAAAACGACAAAGAAAATGCCTTTATCTCAAAAAAACTGGCAACGATTATTCTCGATGTTCCGGTCGCTTGGGATCCGGAGGAATTGACCCTTAGCCCAAGAGATGACAAAGCCCTGAAATCTATATTAGAAGATTTAGAATTTCGGTCTATCATACGCCGATTATTTGGTGAAGGAGCTGCCCAAAGAACACCAAAACCCGGAGAGCAACTCTCCCTGTTTCCCACGGGTTCTACAGGTGCTCCCGTACTAGATAAGCAACAATTTGACAAGACAAAACAAAATTATCAATGCGTCGAAACACCTGAAGAAATAGAGCGCTTGGTTAAAAAACTGCTCGGCGCTACTTCGTGGGCGTTTGATACGGAGACAACAGGACTGGATACCCTGCAAGATGAACTGGTAGGTATATCCTTTAGCCTCCAACCCCATACGGGGTATTTTATCCCCATCCCGGAAGATCGATCGCTTGCCACCACCCTCTTGGCCCGTTTAAAACCCGCATTTGAGGCGGAGAGTATTGTCAAAATCGCACACAATGCAAAATTTGATATCAAGGTATTGCACACAGCAGGAGTAGAGACAAGCCCACCATTCTACGACACGATGATCGCGCATTTTCTCGCCCAACCCGACCGAAGGCACAAGTTGGATATCCTCTCTGAGAATTACCTCCAATACGAACCCATACACATCGAATCTTTAATCGGCAAACGAGGTCCTAAACAAAAGAATATGCGCTCTATCGACCCGGAGATCCTTTGCACCTACGCTGCTGAAGATGCCGATATTACGCTCCGCCTCTACCCAAAGATGGAAGAAATGGTCCGGGAGCGTCAGCAAGAGCATATTCTCGAAGATATAGAACTTCCCCTCCTGCCCGTATTGGCTGAGATGGAAATAGAGGGGATAAGGCTTGATGTTGATTTTCTAAAAGCCTATTCCAAAGAAATCGGAGAAGAGATCCAACACATTCTATCCTCTGTATTCAGACAAGCAGGAGTAGACTTCAATCCCGATTCTCCTTCTCAGGTAGGAGAAGTACTCTTCCGCAGGCTAAAAATCCCCTACGAAGGCCCCAAGACGAAGACGGGGAAATTCTCTACGCGAGAAGAAGTACTCACCAAGCTCAAAGACAAACACCCCATCATAGGAGATATACTCAGATACAGAGAGCTTGCCAAACTCAAATCGACCTATGTAGATGCTTTACCTGCACTTGTAAATCCTACGACCGGACGCCTTCATACCACCTTCAGCCAAACCATCGCTTCTACCGGTCGGCTTTCTTCTATGAATCCCAACATTCAAAATATCCCCATTCGCACCGAACGGGGAAGAAAAATAAGAAAGGCTTTTATCCCTAAAAACAAGGATTATGTTCTGTTAGCAGCGGATTACTCACAAATAGAGTTGAGGTTGTTGGCCCATATGAGTCAGGACCCGGGAATGATTGAGGCGTTTAAACACGGAGAAGACATTCATCGAACTACTGCCGCTAAGGTCTTTGGAGTAGCCGCAGAAGCTGTGACATCGGAGATGCGCCGAAAGGCCAAGGCCGTCAATTTTGGTATCGCTTACGGACAGTCTGCATTTGGATTGGCACAGGCATTGGGGATTTCTCGGACAGAAGCGAAGGAAATTATCGACAATTACTTCACTAAATTCTCCGGTATTCGCGATTATATGGACAAGACCATTGCCTTTGCACGAGAGCATGGGTATGTGGAGACCATTATGGGACGAAGAAGATACCTCAGGGACATCCATTCCAGAAACAATGTTGTACGCAGTGCTGCAGAGCGAAATGCAATTAACTCTCCCATACAAGGCTCTGCGGCCGATATGATTAAGATAGCTATGATCGCAGTACAAAAAGCCTTGAAACAGGAAGGATTTACCTCTAAAATGCTACTTCAAGTTCACGATGAACTCGTATTTGATGTATACAAAGAGGAATTGGAGTCTCTCAAAAAACTCGTATCCCAACTGATGGAAAATGCAATACCCGATCTCCTTGTTCCGATAAAAGTAGATTTGGGCACTGGAAACAATTGGTTGGAGGCACACTGAGGGCCGACCATTTCATACCGGCTTTACTCTATTGTGAGTTTTTTGTCATTCATCCCCAATAAAAGAGCTACGTTAAGCCTTCGACCCGGAGTCAATTAGAATCCGTACTTTTGCGGTATGAAATCGATTGTAACAACGAGTGTGCTCTTCCTGACTCTTTATGGCCTACTCTCCTGTGCGAAAGTCGGGAATATCACCGGCGGCCCCAAGGATACAACACCGCCTAAAATGGATACCTTACACTCGACCCCCAACTTTCAAACAAACTTCACACCTAAAGAGATTTCTATTCGCTTTGATGAGTGGATCAAACTCAAGGCGCCTTTCAATAATATCGTTATCTCTCCCCCACTTTCGAAAAAATACACCGTAACCAATAAGGGGAAACGCATTTTAATGCGCTTTGACCCGGAAGAGGAATGGAAGCCCAATACCACTTATATCATTCAATTTGGTTCGTCCATTGTCGACTTAAATGAAGGTAATCCAGCCAAAGAATTGATGTATGTATTCTCGACCGGCAACTCGATTGACAGTCTTTCTCTTTCCGGCGTCGTCACGGATGGTCTAACAGGCCAAGTCGTTAAAGATGCACTTGTAATGCTTTACGATCGTCGTCAAGACAGCTTGCCACTCCTCGAAAAACCCTATTATTTTGCTAAGACAGACGCAGGCGGGCATTTTTCGATGGGATATCTTAAACGAGATACATTTATGCTCTTTGTCCTCCAAGATGAGAATCGCAACTACAAATACGACCTAGAGAAAGAGAAAATCGGATTCGTGGACAGTGCTTTGATACTTAGAGATTCTTTCCCACCCCTCCTTTTGACACTTTTTCTTCCTCGTCCCAAGTGGAGAATCACAGATCAAAAGACCGGAGACAGGATGATGAAACTCGTGTTCAGTGCCCCTCCTCAAGGAGTAGAAATTCACCCTTTGGATTCCATAGCCCTATCTACCTGGACCGATCGAGATTCGCTGTTTATACTGTTACCGGACGGATGGAAGGATACGATAAATATCAACGTAAGATGTGATGGTAACACACTCGACACGGTGCGTTACATTCCGGGTTCTAAGGAAATCCTATCCCCGAGTAAAATAAAAATAACAAATATAGAAGCCGTACCCGAAGGAGAATCAAAGGGATGGAATATCACGTTCAATCAAGTGCTTCTTTCGAACCGAGAATTCATGCAATTATGGAAAGATTCTACTCTATTGAATGATACGGTATGGTCTATTTCGCCTATGGCGTCTCCTATCCAATGGTCCGTACATTACCCCTGGTCTTCCGGGCATCACTATGTGTGGAAAGTATTGCCCGGAGGGTTCAAAATGCGTAGGGATAGTATTCTTAAAGATACTTTAATTACGGCGTTGCCCGTTGTAGATGCAGAGAAAACAAGTCGTCTGGCACTAAAGTTAGTACATCCTCCGAAGGGAGAACGGCTCTTATTGCAATTGATGGACGGAGAAACAGCGGTTCGATCTTCTTGTGTGCAGGTGGTTGATTCTGCATTGCAATTGACCTGGTCTTATCTACCACCGAAAGCCTATACTTTGCGTATTACGGAAGATGAAAATGACAATTGTCGCTGGGATTCAGGAGACTGGTGGTCCAAAAAACAACCAGAATCCGTTAGAATTAAAAAAATTGAACAATTACGCGCTAATTGGGATACAGAGGTAGTCATAGATTGGTCCAAATGAACACCGATAAACATAGAACGATATGCGATTAAGAACGGATAAACTCGACAAGTATTACGGCCACAGACAAGTCGTCAAGCAAATGTCCATCCAAGTGAGCCAGGGAGAAATCGTAGGGCTTCTCGGGCCGAATGGAGCAGGCAAGACCACTACGTTTTATATGGTTGTCGGCTTTATAAAACCCCACGCAGGCAATGTTTATCTAGATGATGAGATCATCACGGACTTACCCATGTACCGCAGGGCGCAGAAGGGGATCGGATACCTTCCGCAGGAGCCGTCTATCTTCAGAAAACTAAGTGTGGAGGATAATATTATGGCTGTACTTGAGTTCATGCCATATACTAAGGCCGAACGGAAGGAGAAGATGGAAGGATTGATCGAAGAATTTGGATTGGAGAAGGTCCGCAAAAATATAGGCGACTCCCTTTCAGGTGGAGAGCGAAGGCGTTCGGAAATAGCTCGGGCCTTAGCGGTTGATCCCAAGTTTATATTGCTGGATGAGCCCTTTGCCGGAATTGATCCCATTGCCGTGGAGGATATTCAGTCTATCGTCGCCAAACTTCGCAAGAAGAATATAGGCATCTTGATCACAGACCACAATGTCCAAGAGACCCTCTCTATCACGGATCGAGCCTATCTTATGTTTGAAGGAGCTATCCTCAAGACGGGGACTGCCGAGGAGCTGGCGGAGGATGAGATGGTAAGAAGGTTATATCTAGGTCAAAATTTTGTATTGAGAAAAAGAGTAATAGATTGATTTAAAATCAGAATTTATCCGAATATAAATACAATTATTCGCCATATATACAAAATAAATGATTGCAGTTTATAAAATACAAACCCATATTAAAGGGGCAGTGCAAGTAAAGCCTGGACGAATGTTCCGGGTTTTTATGGCCATTTGTGTTCTTGGATCTATTTTATTCTCGACCATGAGCTGCGAAGACCCCAATAGAGCCCTAACACGAGCAGAGCGAAAACTTATTGACTCTTTTTATCATCAACAACTAGTGATTTTACAAGCGGACCTAGACACTACATGCAGTAGACAACACGACTCTATTTTCGAAGCAAAATTTGATTCTATTTTAGAAAAGCGAAAAGCCGAACGGATACAGATAATGGGACAATATTCATCCAAATTTATCGGCCAATGACATTTAAAAATATAGGTATTCCGGTCGTACTACTTTGGGTATGCATTGCGGGAAGCTGTGTACCTGAGGAGAAGCCGGATATGGAGCGCATCCACAAAGAAGTAAATGACCGTATTCAAAAATACAAGGCCTTTAAGCGCAAAAAATGCATTGACGGGATAGTCAAAGAAGTTGAAGCAGCCGTAGATTCCGCCCTACTGAAAGAAGCAATGCTCCGTCAGAGTAAAGTTATCCCAATACCCGATCCCGGCGAAAGACCCGAGCGACCGGATGTATCTTTCCCGGAGTTTAAGTCTCTAGGGAAATAGCTTACTTTTCCGAAAGACTTTTTTTAAGAAAATCGATGACATCCACTTCTATACTATCCATACCTCGAGCTTTAGCCAGATACCAAGAAATCCAATCCCCGAGGTAGACGAGGTATAAAGCTTGTTCTATTTTGGAATTCCCTTTTGCATGGAGTTCAAATACGGAATGGGCTAAGGGAGCCATGATTTCGCGAGATATTGCTACCCGTTTTCTATTGCGTTCACTATCATAATCCGACAGAAAATACACGATCGCCAGGTGATTATCCTGCTTTTTCCAACCTACGAGCTCGTTGTGATTCATCTCCGGGACACAAAAATGAGCAGCGCGGGTTTTCGAATTTTCATTGAGCTGTTGTCTAAATCTGAGCGCTACGGGCTCCATCCCTTCCAAAGCATAAATCATAGTAAATTTATCGACCAGCTGTCCGGCTATTTCCTCAGCGAGCATCCGAATAGCCTCCGTCTCTTTCTCCAATAAATCAGCTGCATTCAAGAAATCCCTTTCAAAAAAATTATCAATTAATCCCAGTTGCTGTAAAATATAACTCTGCTCTACGATGGAGAATCCAAGACAAGCCCTCGGAGAGGACCAATTGTCGGGTACTAAAACCGAATCCGTTCCGGATGCATTGGCATATTGATGGAGTTGACCTCCGGATGTCAGAGCGATAATCGGCACTTTTCTCTCCTGCAATTGGCGGTAGACACTAAGGGTCTCCTCGGTATTGCCGGAATACGAAGATACAATGGCCATGGCGGGCGGATGCACCCATGCCGGGAGTCGATACCCCTTGCCCACGATAATAGGGACAGGACATTTATCATAGACCCATTCCGCCACAAAATCCCCCCCTATCCCGGAACCACCCATACCCGCGATATAGACAGAGGAGAGGGGATTCGGGATGTTTTTCAACTGTATTTGCTTACCTATTTCAACAGCTTCGCGTAATTGATCAGGAAAACCTGCAATCATTTTATCCATATCTTCCACTTTAATTTGATAAACCGCAAATATACGATTCTTTCCTCCTTATTGCAGGATAAACCTCAATTACACCTATATTTCTCACCCCCAACCTAACAAACCCCATCTCGAAGCATTTGGGAATAATTGGCAAAAATAGATTACCTAAAAAACACTGCCATCAGTATGAAAATCACTGTAACTACAACTTTTTATGAAAAAAAATCAACTTTTTCACCTTCGTTTCACTCTTTTTGTATGGCAAATATCTTCTTCCCCCAAGTCTATTAGGAATTCCACAAATGTCAGCCCTCTTTCAAGAGTTAGAAGATAGTTTATTAGAAAGTGAAACTGATGAGACCAAGATGATATTCTTAAACGCATTCGGATACATTTTGCCCATATAAATCCCAGCTAATATAGACAACAACACTCCTTACTTAATTGATAATGGTGGTGATAGTGAGGAGGTTTGCACTTGTCATTCATCATGAAGTGGCCCTAGGAAAAAGAAGTGGCGCGTAGTTTGGTGTGATGCTGACCATTGAAAGGATTGTAGCATGATAAGTATAATAGTAAATGAAGACGGAGAAAAAATGCCGTTTTCAGAGAAAAGAGGATTAATATCTATCAAATAACAGGGAAAATATACGAGGGGCTTACTCCGACCTGTACTGTGGATAAAAAAATATGTGCCGTTTTAAAGTGCCTATAATTCTGGAATTCTCACTATTGTGAGGGGAGATGTACAGATATTATTTCTGTATTATGTGTGCATTATATTGTAGCTCATAAGAGGATGACCAAGAGTATCTATATATATTTGAAAAGATGCTCTTGGTCTTTTTAAAATGGTGGACAATCAACCTGGGTTAGAGGGATTCATCTCCTAAACCCATATCACTTCTTTGAGGGATGTGGGGGGTTGTAAAGATCGTTCAATAAGTGGATGGAGAAAATGCCTTATCTTTGTCAAATCTCAAAGAGAACCCACAACAAATGGCAGACCACAATAGACTTGGAAAACGCGGAGAAGGGATGGCTCTGAAATTTATCAGAAGCAAGGGGTTTGTCGTATTGGAAAAGAATTGGCGTTCGAATCATGGAGAGATTGATCTAATCGCACGAGATGGAGAGGTATTGGTCTTTATAGAGGTCAAAACACGGACAG
>Ga0256841_1001420_pt1 | contig 20901 bp, 13 predicted proteins | sample 356308metaG_FD_185971 | JGI IMG/M metagenome (GOLD analysis project Ga0256841, IMG submission 185971) | Hydrothermal vent microbial communities from Mid Atlantic Ridge, Atlantic Ocean - 356-308 | ecosystem: Environmental > Aquatic > Marine > Hydrothermal vents | place: Atlantic Ocean: Mid... | reverse complement strand
AGGGCCGCAGCGCCTGGTACGCCACCCCGCTCAAGGCATTGAGCAATGCGAAGTACGAAGAGTTTGCAGCCGCCTTCGGCCGCCCCCGGGTCGGCATTCTGACGGGCGACCGCAAGGAAAATCCGGATGCACCGGTCATCGTGGGCACCACGGAGATTCTGCGCAACCAGCTGTACGACGCCATGGGTGCCGGGCGCATGCTGGCAGTGGACCTGGTGGTGCTTGACGAGGCCCATTTTTTAGGCGATGCCGAGCGCGGCGTGGTGTGGGAGGAAGTGATGATCTACCTGCCCGCGCGCGTGGCGTTGCTGATGCTTTCGGCCACTGTGGGCAATGCGCCGGAGATAGCCGCCTGGCTGTCACAGGTGCGCGGGCAGCCCTGCCGGGTGGTGACGGCCCGCAGGCGGCCGGTGCCGCTTTTCCCGCTTTTCCTGCACCCCACCGGAACTCTGATGCCGTTGCTGGCCGCGCCCGGACCCGGCGGCCGGCAGCGGGTCAACAAAAAGGTGGCCGCCGCTCTGCCGGCGGCCCAGGGCCCTTTGCGCCGCCGCCCGCAGACCCCGCCTTTAAACGAAGTGCTGGAAATCCTGCAGAAGTTTCATCTGCTGCCGGCCATTTTTTTTCTGAAATCGCGTGCCGATTGCGACCTGGCGCTGGAAATGTGCAGACGCCATCGCATGACGGAGACACGCCGACGGGCCATACGGGCGCAGCTGAAAGGACTCGTGGGGAGCGCTGCGCCGCTGTCCGGCCACGCACAGATGTGGCATCTGCTGCATCTGGGGCTGGGTGCACACCACTCTGGACAGCTGCCGGCCTGGAAGCTGGTGATTGAAAAGCTCATGTCCGCGGGCCTGCTGGACGCCGTGTTTGCCACCGCCACCGTGGCGGCCGGGGTAAACTTTCCGGCGCGTGCGGTGGTTCTGCTGAATTCCGATCGATACAACGGCACCGAGTTTTTGCCGCTGACGGCTTCGGAGTTTCACCAGATGACCGGACGCGCCGGCCGCAGGGGCAAAGACCGCATCGGTTTTGCACTGGTAGTGCCCGGCAGGTTCATGGACACGCGCTGGATCGTGAAACTGACGGCCTCACCGCCTTCGGACGTGTTCAGTCAGATCCGGATCAATTTTTCCATGGTGCTCAATTTGCTGCTTTCCCACACGCCGCCGCAGATCGAGGATCTGCTGGAACGCAGCTACGCGTGCTATCTTATGGTACGCCGGCAAGGCGGAACCTTGCGCCGTGCCGCACAGCAACTGCAGCAAGATTTTGCGCGCCACCTGGATTTTTTGAAGGAGAAAGCTTTCGTCACCGCCGACGGCCGCCTGACACCCGACGGCGTCTGGGCGTCGCGCCTCAGGATGGACCAGCCGCTGCTGATCGCCGAAGCCCTGCGTCTGGGCGTCCTGCCGCGGCGCAGTCCGGCGCTGCTGGCAGCGGTTATGGCGGCGTTTGTCAATGAGCGCCAGACAGATGAGGGCCTGCACGATGAACAGGTGCCGCAGCCGCTGGCGGCTGTGTTTTCCAGGCTGCAGCGCAAACTGTCAGGGCTGATGCGCCAGATGCGCAAGCGCGGTTTCGATGTCCGTGATTTATACCTCAAGCCGGCGTGTGTGCTGTATGCCTGGGCAGAGGGGCAGCCCTGGGAGCAGCTGAGTGCCTGGACGGAAATGGCGGAAGGCGACATCGCCTCACTGGTGCTGCGCACGGCCGATCATCTCAAACACCTGCGGGGCCTTCAGCAGCCCTTTGCGGCGGTTTCGGACACCGCTTACGCGGCGTTGGCCTGCATTGTGCGCAGCCCCGTGGATACCGAGGAACTATTCGACCACCAGGGTCTGGCCCGGGTAGATCTTTGAACGCGGCGTCAGGTGGTTGATCCGCAGGAAATGCTCCAGGCGCATGTTGTGGATGGCGGCGATGCGAAAGGGGCTGTCGCCGTGTTTGACTTCGTACTGCCCGTGCGCAGTGTTTTGCGGCGGTCGCGCCGCATACTGGGCCGGCCGCGGCGCGCTGTTGATGATCAGCACCTGGCCGATGTGCAGCTGGGTGCCTGCCAGGCCGTTGGCCGCCTGGATTTCCCGGATGGTCGTGCCGTAGCGGCGCGCGATGTTCCACAGGGAATCGCCGCTGCGCACAACATGCTGCGTGGCTGTACGCCGCCGAACCGGTACAGCGGCGGTACGGCGCACATGGCGACCGCTGTTCATGGGGATTTTCAGCGATTGGCCGGCCACGATCAGGTAGTGTCGGTTCAGGTGGTTGGCCTCGGCGATGCGGTCCGGCCGCGTGTGGTACCGCCGGGCAATGGTTGAAATCGTTTCCCCCCGCCGGACGCGATGGTAGGCATACATGCGGGCTGCGGCTGCCAGCTCCGGAATCTGTGCGAGCTTGGCCGTCAGTACCTCGGCTTTGTCCGGCGGCACCCTCAGGGCGTACCGCCCCGTCGGCAATATATTGCGGCGCAGCTCCGGGTTCAGCGCGCGCAGCCGCCGGTAGGGCGTGCCGATGGCACCGGCGATATCCCGCAGGCGCAAGCTTTTTTCGACGGCAACGGTTTTAAACGCCAGCGGCGGGTCCACCGTGATGGTATTCAAACCGAATTTTTCGGGGTGCCTGACCATATACAAGGTGGCCAGAAAGCGGGGTACATAGCGGGCGGTTTCACGCGGCAGGCGCTCGTAAAGGTCCCAGAAGTTGTCCAGGTAGTTGATTTTCTGCCTGCGGATCAGCCGCAGGACGCGGCCCTCGCCGCAGTTGTAGGCCGCCAGTACCGTGGTCCAGTCGCCGAATATCTGGTGCAGCTCGCGAAGATACTCGATGGCGGCCCGGGTGGACTTGTAGGGATCCAGGCGCTCGTCGATATAGCGGCTGCGCTTTAAGCCGAACTTGTAGCCGGTGGAAGAGATGAACTGCCACAGCCCCAGGGCCCTGGCCCTGGACATGGCGTGGACTTTGAAACCGCTTTCGATCAGCGGCATCCAGGACAGCTCTTCCGGCAGGCCGGCCTTGCGGAAAGCGGCGGCGATGGCTGCGTGGTACTTCCCGGAACGTCTGTAGGCCGCTTTGAAAATGTTTTTTTCACATCCCGTTGAAAATGAACGAATTTCGGCTCTCACATGGGAGTTCAGCACAATGGGGATGGCATTGTGGCTGCCGGTGGCCACGGTGTTGCGCGACGCGTAGATCTGCAGAATGCGTTTCGAAATCAGAAAGCGCAAGTCTTCCTTCTGCTGCTCGGCATCCGAACTGTCTTCGGGGGTTACCGTAAGGATCAGGGAATAGGCGTGGTCCAGCGCATCCAGCGCGTTGTCGAGTTCGCCTTTCTGCCAGAGGTCCTGTGAAAGCTCGCAGTAGCTGAGGGCCTTGTCGAGGCGGCCCTGGAACGAAGGGGCAGAAGGTTTTCCGGATTTCGGCTGCGCCGGGCCGGTGGCCGGCAGATCGCCGGTGGGGCAGGCCATGGCGGGAACAGCGGCCGACGCATCCCGGGGTGCGGCCGGCTGGCTGGGCGCGGCGGTTGCGGCCTGTTGTCCGGCCAGGGCTTTGCTCGCGCCCTTGGCGTCCGGCTGTACGGCGGGGTGCTGCGGACTCCGCTGCGCCGCCGGCTGGGGTGGTCGGGTGGCCTGCCGGAAGGGCAGGGCGCATCCGGACAAAACGAACAGCATCCACAAAGCGGCAAAAAGGCAGGCTCTCACCGTCGGCATATCTCCTCTATTTGCAGCGGTTCCGGCCCGGCCGCAGGGCCAGGCCGCGGAAACGGCGCCGGAACGTGACAGACTTTCAGTTACACGTAACAGGCGGCGCGAAACAACTCGAACAAGCAGGTCGAAAAACCACGAAAAAACAGGGCAGGCCGGATCGGCCTGGAAGTGCTTACACAGAAAAAAGGTTCCCTGTCAAGGGATAGCCGGCAGATAGCCTGTTTCGGGCGAAAAACTTCTTGACTTTTCGGTCCAAATAAACTTTATGCGCCTGGGTCTAGCGAAAAGCCCGGGCCGGGGGTGCAAAAATGGCCTGTCCGATGCCCGCGGTGCTTGGCCGCTAACGGTCCCTGCATGGCGGGCTGCATTTGCATGCCCGGGACCCTGCCAAACGCCAGGCCCCAATTCCGATCGGCGGTTTTTGATTTGCGGGGTCGCATTTAAGCTCGAAAAAAAAGCATAAAATTGCTTGAAATTTTCAAAAAAGTAGGTATACTTACTTGATTACGGCTATAAGAACCGAAGCAACCAGTTGCCATGCCAGGGAATTTAAGTGCAAAAACCGTTTTGCGGCCAGCGTAGCTCAGTTGGTAGAGCTACTGATTTGTAATCAGTGGGTCGGGGGTTCGAGTCCCTTCGCTGGCTCCAGTTGGCGATACGTGAAACTTGCATTCAATTAAATAAAAAAGGCATTAACATCAAGGTGGGGTTCCCGAGTGGTCAAAGGGAACAGACTGTAAATCTGTCGGCGAAGCCTTCGGAGGTTCAAATCCTCCCCCCACCACCAGTCACGAGGCGGGCCGCATGTAGGAGGTTCCGGCCGGAGGTCGGAATCGGCGATAACTACGGGGCTTCCTGCTTAATTTTCTGCGTATTGGGGAATCAAGCCTGCCCTGCCATTGTTTTTCCTGCGGCTTCGGGAATACGGTATATGTCCGGCCGATTGCGGGAGTAGCTCAGTTGGTAGAGCTTCAGCCTTCCAAGCTGAATGTCGCGAGTTCGAGCCTCGTCTCCCGCTCCAATTCAGAGATACAACGCCGGGCAGCCGGATCGAACTGAAGACGGGACGAAGGCAACGGAAGGCCCTCAAGCGGGCGGGTTCAGTTTGAGACGAGTGATGCGGCGGTTGCCGTACTGCTGTTCGGCGGATTCCGGAAAAGCCTGCTGAAAAAGCAATGCATGCTGCACAAGCTGTGGAAATTGATGCCCACGTAGCTCAGTCGGTAGAGCGCTTCCTTGGTAAGGAAGAGGTTCACCGGTTCGATTCCGGTCGTGGGCTCCATGGCCGGCATGCATACTTGCTTACGGGAAGCGGATCCCGGATATTCCACCGTTGGATGCCGATATCGTTGTGGTATTATATATAAAAATAATGAATTGCCGGCAGTGAACCTCGTTTTTCAACTGCGACAACCAACTCAGGGAGGAGACGGGAGATGGCGAAGGAAAAATATGAGCGCACGAAGCCGCACGTGAATGTAGGGACGATTGGTCACATCGATCACGGGAAGACGACGCTGACGGCGGCGATCACGAAGCACATGGGTTTGCGCGGGATGGCGGATTTCGTACCGTTCGATCAGATCGACAAGGCGCCGGAGGAGAAGGAGCGCGGGATCACGATTGCGACGGCGCACGTGGAGTACGAGACGGACAAGCGTCACTATGCGCACGTGGACTGTCCGGGGCATGCGGACTACATCAAGAACATGATCACGGGTGCGGCGCAGATGGACGGAGCGATTCTGGTGGTGGGTGCGGATGACGGGCCGATGCCTCAGACGCGGGAGCACATTCTGCTGGCGCGCCAGGTGGGGGTACCGCGGATCGTGGTATTTTTGAACAAGTGCGACATGGTGGACGACGAGGAGCTGATCGAGCTGGTGGAGCTGGAGTTGCGGGAGCTGCTGGACAAGTATGATTTTCCTGGGGACGACACGCCGATCATTCGGGGGAGCGCGTTGAAGGCGCTGGAGAGTGACGATCCGAACAGTGCGGAGGCCAAGTGTGTATTTGAGTTGATGGACGCGATCGACGAGTTCATACCGGAGCCGGAGCGCGACATCGACAAGCCGTTTTTGATGCCGATCGAGGATGTTTTCAGCATATCGGGGCGCGGGACGGTGGTGACGGGCCGTGTGGAGCGAGGCGTGATCCATGTGGGGGACAACATTGAGATTGTAGGGATCCGTCCGACGATCAAGACGGTGTGCACGGGGGTGGAGATGTTCCGCAAGCTGCTTGACGAGGGTCAGGCGGGTGACAACATCGGTGTATTGTTGCGCGGGACGAAGCGCGACGAGGTGGAGCGGGGCCAGGTGGTGGCGGTTCCGGGGTCGATCACGCCGCACACGAAGTTCAAGGCGGAGGTGTACATTTTGAGCAAGGAGGAGGGCGGGCGTCACACGCCGTTTTTCAACGGGTACCGGCCGCAGTTTTATTTTCGGACGACGGATGTAACGGGTGTTTTGACGCTGCCTGAGGGTGTGGAGATGGTGATGCCGGGGGACAACGTGACGATCACGGCGGAGCTGATCACGCCGATTGCAATGGAGAAAGAGGTCCGGTTCGCCATCCGGGAGGGCGGACGCACCGTCGGCGCCGGCGTGGTTTCCGAAATTATCGAGTAGGGTGTAAAGGAGAATTCCGGTGAGAATTATCGTGACTCTGGCATGCACCGCGTGTAAACAGCGCAACTACACCACAACGAAAAACAAACGCACCACGCCGGACAAGCTTGAATTCAGCAAGTACTGTCGATTCTGCCGCAAGCACACGCCGCACAAAGAGACCAAATAACCTTGGGCTTGGCGCATGTATATGGATCGGTGTGCTTGAAGGACGGGTTATGCAGGCCAGTAGCTCTAACGGTAGAGCATCGGACTCCAAATCCGGGTGTTGGGGGTTCGAATCCCTCCTGGCCTGCCATTTCCTTTCTGGTTGAAACCCGCGGCCGGGGAGTTTCGCCCACGACCGTTTACGGTTTGGTTTTTTAGGAGTGCGATGGCACGCATACAGCGAAAAAAAAAGCCAGGTGCCAAAAGTCCCCGGCGACTGAACTCAGGGGCAGCTGTCGACGGAGCAGCGGATTCCCAGGTTGCCGGCAGGCGGGCACCTGGAAAGAGCGAGACGTCCGGGGAAAGCCGGCGCAGGCAGCCGGCGGCTGTCAAAAAAACGCCGGTCAGTTTGTCCAAGCCCCAGGCCGCCAGGTCAAAAGACGGCTGGCTGCAGAAATCGCTGCAGTTTTTGCGGGAGGTCAAAGTCGAACTGAAAAAAGTGACCTGGCCGACACGCAAGCAGACACTCGGTTCGACTGCGGTGGTGATTGTGCTGGTGATTCTGATTGCAATTTTCCTGGGTGCCGTTGACGCCGGTTTGTCCGGCATTTTTCGGGCGGTCCTGCGCTGAACAGGCAAAAAACTGCGGCAGAAAATCTTGGCTGGAGAAAACAGTGGCTTTCAAATGGTACATCGTCCACGTCTATTCCGGATTTGAAAAGAAGGTGCAAAAGGCGCTTCAGGAGCGTGCTGCAGCTTCGCCGCATGCGGACAAGTTTCGTGAGATCGTTGTCCCCACCGAGCAGGTTGTCGAACTGGTGAAGGGCAAACGCCGGGAGTCTTCGCGCAAGTTTTATCCCGGATACCTGCTGGTGCGCATGGAGATGAACGACCAGACATGGCACATTGTCAACGATACGGCCAAAGTCAGCGGGTTTCTCGGTGGACGCCGCACGCCGACACCGATTTCCGATGAAGAGGCCGAGCGGATCCTGCATCGCATGGAGGCTGGAAAGCTCAAGCCCAAACCGAAGTTCTTTTTTGAACCCGGCGATGAGATCCGGGTAATTGACGGTCCGTTTACCAATTTCAATGGCACGGTGGACGAAGTCAACCCTGAAAAGGGTAAAATCCGTGTGCTGGTCAGCATTTTCGGCCGCTCGACACCGGTTGAACTGGAGTTCGTTCAGGTGACCAAAATTTGACGGGTGCCGGCAGAATCCTTTCGGCGTGCACGGATACGGCATACCGGAAATTTTAGTCTGAAGACCGCGGCGCTTGCGCACCCTTTAACATCTTTCCAATAGAGTCGGGAGCAGAAGCTTACAATGGCAAAAAAGGTTATGGCGCAAATCAAACTCCAGGTCGAGGCTGGGAAAGCCAATCCATCGCCGCCCATCGGGCCCGCGCTTGGCCAGCACGGCGTGAATATCATGGATTTCTGTAAAGCCTTCAATGCGCGCACTGCCGGCGAAGAGGGGATGATCATCCCTGTGATCATTACCGTTTTCCAGGACAGAACGTTTAAGTTCATCACCAAAACACCCCCTGCGGCCGTGTTGCTGAAAAAAGCGGCCAAGATCGCCAAAGGCGCCGGGGACCCCAAGCGTGAGCGGGTCGGATCGGTTACCCGTCAGCAGGTGGAAGAAATCGCCAGGTTGAAAATGGTCGACTTAAATGCCAACGACCTGGATGCCGCCTGTAGAATTATTGCCGGAACGGCGCGCAGCATGGGGATTGAAGTCGTTTAACACCTGGATTTTGCATGTGTCATGTTGCCGCCTATACAAGGCGCAGGGTATGCAGCTGTGGTGCGCCACCGGCAAATGCCCTGCAACACAGTAGATGCGGCAAAATCGGCACTCCCGGCTTGTCGGGGTGTAACTGAAAGCGAAGCCTGAAGGGCAGACAGTCCTGAAATAAAATGGGAGTATTCCGAAATAACAATCAGCGCGAGAAGGCCAATATAAATTCACAGGCAACCATAGGATAAAATTTCCATTTTATACCTGAATTTTGCAAGCGTCGCGTTTGCCGCCTATACAAGGCGCAGGGCATGCAGCTGTCGTATACAGACGCAAATGCCCTGCAACACAGTAGAGGCGGTAAAATCGGCGCTCACGCAAGGCAGACAATTTTGAAATAAAAATGGAAGGTTTCCGAACATACCAATGACGCTAAAAAATATCGCGCTGCATCCATAGACAACCATGAGATAACATTACAATTTTATAAGTTTTCAAAATTGTCTGTGCAAGATTCAGGTTATAAATTTTCAAGATTGTCTGTACAAGACTCAGGAACCAAAAGGAAGGGTGCATAGAGAACAATGCCGAAACGCGGGAAAAAATACTTGCAGGCCATGCAGAAGATTGACACTTCCAGGCGCCACGGATTCAGCGAAGCGGTCGAGATGGCGCTGGGTACGTCCTATGTCAATTTTGACGAGACGGTGGATGTCGCGGTCAAGCTGGGTGTCGATCCGAGGCATGCCGACCAGATGGTGAGGGGCACCGTCGTGCTTCCCAACGGGCTGGGGAAAAAGGTCAAGGTCCTGGTATTTGCCAAGGGAGAAAAAGAAAAGGAAGCCCGGGATGCCGGTGCCGATTTCGTTGGCGCCGAAGAACTGGTGGAAAAAATCAAGGGCGGCTGGTTCGGTTTCGACAAGGCGGTGGCCACGCCGGACATGATGGGCACGGTGGGCAAAATCGGACGTCTGCTGGGCCCCCGAGGGCTGATGCCCAATGCCAAGTCCGGGACGGTCACCTTTGATCTGCCCAAGGCAGTTCAGGAATTGAAAGCCGGTAAAATTGATTTCAGAGTTGAAAAGGCCGGGATTGTGCACGTGCCCATGGGCAAAGTTTCTTTCGGCGCCGAAAAGATCAAGCAGAATCTGGCAGCGTTTCTGGAAACCATCCTGCGCCTCAAGCCGACTTCCAGTAAAGGAACCTACCTGAAAGGGATCGCCATTTCCACGACCATGGGCCCGGGAATCAAGATTGACGCTACCCAGGTAAAGGATTTTCTCAAGTAGAGAACCCGCCTGAAGACAAAATCAACCTTAAGGGCGGTGTGAAACATCGACGCCCTGTAAAACCGTTTGCTTCCGCATTGCGCCGAATACCGCCGGAATGCGGAAAAAATCTGTCTGACGCCGGGACGGATGCCCGGAAGATGTTCACAGCTGAACCGATCTTTGAGAAGTTGCCGGTGGTTCTGTGGCCTGAGGCCAGGGACCTTCAGATACGAATCACGGGGTAACGCGACAGTCGTCCTGCAGCCGGGTACCGGGAAGTGGCGCCAGGCTGTACGAAGGCGCGTTGCCGCACAATACGACCTGTCGAAGACCGTAGGTGCACACGCTTTGTGTTTAATCGGCGCAGCCGGCCTACCGAGACGGTGCCTGCAGAAAGGCGTGCCTCCGGTTTTTTACTGTCATGGAAGGAGGTGTTGACACTTGTGAGACTAGAAGAGAAAAAGAAAATCGTGGAGGACCTCAGCGAGAAATTCTCGCGTAGCCGGGTTGCCATCGTTACTGATTACAAAGGGTTGAACGTGGCGGCCATAGATGCTTTGCGCAGAAAACTCAGGGAAGCCGAGGTCGAGTACCGGGTGGTCAAGAATTCACTGCTCGTGCGGGCAGCGGAGGGCAACGACGTGGCGCTCATCAGAGACTACTTTGCCGGCCCGAGCGCCATTGCCCTGAGTTACCGCGACCCGGTCGCACCGGCCAAAACGCTTGTCGATTTTGCCAAGGAAAACGACAAGCTTGAGATCAAGGCCGGCGTGATGAACGGCAAGGTTCTCGATATAGATGCTATCAAGGCGCTTTCGGCGCTGCCCTCCAGGGATGCTCTGCTGGGCCAGCTGCTGTCGGTGTTAAACGGTGTTCCGACATCCTTTGTCCGGCTGCTCAATAATTTTCCGCAGCAGCTGGTCAATGTGCTCGTAGCGCTCAAGGACAAAAAGGAGGCTGCCGCTGAATAGCGCATTGGCTGCGCGGCAGCAGGATATTTCGCACATGCGCCCGCGTGCCTGCCGGCAGCGGCCGCTGTGCCAGGGGTTTAAGGAGAAAAAAATGGCGGATATTACCAAGGAAGATGTGATTGAGTTTATTGCCAACATGAGTGTTCTCGAACTCTCGGAGCTGGTAAAGGAAATGGAAGAAAAATTCGGTGTTTCCGCAGCGGCACCGGTGGCCATGGTGGCCGGCGCCGCAGCCGCGGAAGGCGGCGGCGCGGCAGCCGAGGAAAAGACCGAATTCGATGTCATCCTTACGAGCTTCGGGGATAAAAAGATCCAGGTGATCAAGGAGGTGCGCGCCATCACCGGACTCGGCCTCAAGGACGCCAAGACGCTGGTCGACGGTGTGCCGCAGCCGGTGAAAGAGGGCATTGCCAAGGAAGAAGCTGAAAAAATCAAGGAGCAGCTCGAAGGCGCCGGGGCGCAGGTTGAAATCAAGTAGTGGTTGACGACTGGCGCGACCGAAACTGCCGACGGGAAAAGGGGGATTGCGCCGGAGGGTATTCCGGCAGACGATCCCCCGGTTTCCATAATAATTCAATGGAGATGTGATGTCCAGCAAACCTTTGGCAAGTAAACGGCTGAGGAAAGATTTCGCCAAGATTCAGACGATTTTCGAGATTCCCCACCTGATCGGGATGCAGCGGGAATCCTACAATCGCTTCCTGCAGATCGATGTTCCACCGGACAAGCGTGAAGATTCCGGTCTGCAGACGGTCTTCCAGTCGGTTTTCCCCATTAAGGATTTTACCGGCAGCGCCTCTCTCGAGTTTGTCTCCTACCGCTTCGGAGATATCAAGCAGAGTGTCGAGGAGTGCATTTACCGCGGCATGACGTATGAAATTCCGGTGCGCATTACGGTGCGCCTCGTGGTTTACGACGTGGACCGCGAAACCGGGATTTCCAATATCCGGGACATCAAGGAGCAGGAGATCTATTTCGGCACCATCCCGATGATGACCGAAAAGGGGACCTTTATCATCAACGGCACCGAACGCGTGGTGGTCAGCCAGCTGCACCGTTCATCGGGTGTCTTTTTCGACCATGACAAGGGCAAGTCGCACTCCAGCGGGAAGGTGATTTACTCTTCGCGGATCATTCCGGTGCGCGGGTCATGGATCGACATGGAAATCGACCCCAAGGACATCGTCCAGATCCGCATCGACCGGCGGCGCAAGCTGCCCGTTACGATCCTGTTCAAGGCTTTCGGGTATTCCATCGAGGACTTGCTGGACTACTTTTACGACACCGAAAAGATCATTATCGAACAGGGCCGGTTTTACCGTGCGTTCGATGCCCGCCTGCTTGCCGGGCGGCGCGCCAGGCACGAGGTGGTCGATCCGGAAAGCGGAGAAGCCATTGTGCGCAAGGGCCGCCGCTTCACCCAGCGCGCCATCAAACGGTTGATCGGCTGCGGGATCGACAAAATTCCCATGGACAGTGATGAGGTCCTGGGCAAGGTGATGGCCTGCGACCTCCGCGACACCGCCGGCGAACGCATCGCGGCGGCCAACGAAGTGATCGATGAAGATGTTCTGGAAAAGATCCAGGAGGCCGGAATCGGGGGATTTTCGATTCTGTTTATCGACGGGGTGACCTCCAGCGATGCCCTGCACAAGACGCTGCTGGTGGACAAAACCGACACCAAGGAAGAGGCCCTGATCGAGATCTACCGGCGGCTGCGGCCCGGAAACCCGGCCACGCCGGAGGTGGCGCAGGAGTTTGTCGACCACCTGTTTTTCAAGTCCGCCTACTATGATCTGTCCGCCGTCGGACGCCTGAAAATCAACCAGAGCCTGGGCGTCGTTTCGGCCGATGATCTGCGCGTGCTACGCAAAGAAGATATCCTGGCCACGACGCGTAAACTGATCTACCTGCGCGATACCCAGGGCGTGGTGGATGATATCGACCATCTCGGTAACCGCCGCGTGCGGGCCGTGGGCGAGCTGCTTCAGAACCAGTACCGCATCGGGCTGGTGCGCATGGAGCGGGCCATCAAAGAGCGCATGAGCCTGCAGGAAGTCGATGCGCTGATGCCCCACGACCTGATCAATCCCAAACCGGTGACCGCCGTTGTCAAGGAGTTCTTCGGCACCAGCCAGCTCAGCCAGTTCATGGACCAGACCAATCCCCTGTCCGAAACCACCCACAAACGGCGTTTGAGCTCCCTGGGCCCGGGGGGGCTGACGCGCGAGCGGGCGGGGTTCGAGGTGCGGGACGTGCACCCGTCGCATTACGGCCGCATCTGTCCCATCGAAACGCCCGAAGGCCCCAACATCGGCCTGATTGTTTCGCTTTCCACCTATGCGCGTGTCAACCGTTACGGATTCATCGAAACACCCTACCGCGTGGCGAAAAAAGGCAAGCTTACACGGGACATCCGGTCGCTGAGTGCTTTTGAGGAAAAGGAACACCCCATCGCGCAGGCCAATGCGCCGGTGGATGACAAGGGGAAGTTCATCAACCCGCTGGTGACATCGCGGGTGGCCGGCGAACTGATGATGGTCAAGCGCGAGGATATCGAGCTGATGGATATATCCCCCATTCAGCTGGTCAGTGTCTCCGCCGCCCTGATCCCGTTTCTGGAAAACGACGACGCCAACCGGGCCCTCATGGGATCGAACATGCAGCGCCAGGCCGTGCCGCTGCTGGTGAACAAGGCGCCGCTGGTGGGCACCGGTATGGAGAAGGTGGTGGCCAAGGATTCGGGCGTGGCCATTGTCACAGAACGCGACGGTATCGTCGAATCGGTCAACGCGGCGCGCATTGTCGTGCGGCACGACGTAGACGGCGACGGCGGCCCGGATGCCATCCGGCAGCCAGTCTCCATTTTCAACCTCTCCAAGTTCGTGCGCTCCAACCAGAACACCTGCCTCAACCACCGCCCCATCGTGAAAAAGGGCCAACGCGTGCGCGCCGGTGAAATTATCGCCGACGGGCTGGCCACCGACATGGGCGAACTGGCGCTGGGGAAAAATGTCACCGTGGCCTTCATGCCCTGGGGTGGCTACAACTTCGAAGACTCCATTCTGGTAAGTGAGCGCCTCGTGCGCGACGGGGTGTACACTTCGGTACATATCGAGGAGTTCGAAGTCGTGTCGCGCGACACCAAGCTGGGGAAAGAGGAGATAACGCGGGACATCCCCAATGTGGGCGAGGAGGCCCTGCGCAATCTGGACGAAAGCGGCATCGTACGCCTGGGGGCCGAAGTCAATCCGGGCGACATCCTGGTGGGCAAAATCACCCCCAAGGGCGAAACCCAGTTGTCACCCGAAGAGAAGCTGCTGCGCGCCATTTTCGGCGAAAAGGCCGGTGATGTCAAAGACACTTCGCTGCGGGTGCCGCCCGGCGTCGCTGGAATTGTCATCGACGCCAAGGTGTTTTCGCGGCGCGGTGTGGAAAAGGACGAGCGCACACGCCTGATCGAAGATGAAGAGATCGCCGCCTTCGAACGCGACATGGTGGAGGAACTGCGGGTGATCGACGAAGTGGTTCTGCAGCAGTTGGCCCGTATGGTCGCGGGCCGGCACTGTGCCGTCCCGCTCAAGAAAGGCAAAAAGATCCTGATTTCCAAGAAAGACAAGCTGGATGCCGACAACCTCGCACAGGTTCCCTTTGCGCAGCTGGAAACCATTGTACTGGAGGATGCCGAGCTCACCGAACAGGTGCACGCACTGCTGGAGCAGCGCCGCGAGGAGCGCCGCCGCTGCAGGGACAACTTCGAGCGCAGGGTCAGCCGCTACGAGAAGGGTGACGATCTGGCGCCCGGCGTCATCAAGCTGGTCAAGGTTTATGTGGCCATGAAGCGCAAGCTGTCCGTGGGGGATAAAATGGCGGGGCGCCACGGCAACAAGGGGGTGGTTTCCCGGATCCTGCCGCTGGAGGATCTGCCCTACTTCGAAGACGGCACGCCGGTGGATATGATTCTAAACCCCCTGGGGGTGCCTTCGCGCATGAACGTCGGACAGGTCCTGGAGATCCATCTCGGCTGGGCGGCCAAGGGGCTCGGCGACCAGATCAACCGCCTGGTGGCGGAAAACAAAATCGGGGAACTGCGCAAAAAGATCAACCGCATCTTCAGCCGGCCGGAGTCCCGGAAAATGATCAAGGGTATGGACGATTCCCGGCTGGTCGATTTTGCCCGCCAGTACCGCGACGGCGTACATATGGCCACCCCGGTCTTCAACGGCGCCGGGGAGGACGAAATCAAGGCCCTGCTCACGGAGGCCGGCCTGCCGGAAACGGCCCAGACCACCCTCTACGACGGGCGCACCGGAGAGCCCTTCCGGGAAAAAATCACCGTGGGCACCATGTACATGCTCAAGCTGCATCACCTGGTGGATGACAAGATCCACGCCCGCTCCATCGGGCCTTACTCGCTGGTCACCCAGCAGCCGCTGGGCGGCAAGGCCCAGTTCGGCGGACAGCGCTTGGGCGAAATGGAAGTCTGGGCCATGGAGGCCTACGGCGCGGCCCATGCACTGCAGGAATTTTTGACCGTGAAGTCCGATGACATGGCGGGCCGTACGCGCATGTATGAAAAAATCGTCAAGGGGCAAACCTCGCTGGAGCCGGGACTGCCGGAATCCTTCAAGGTCCTGACCAAGGAACTCATGGCCCTGGGCCTGGATATCACCCTGCTGGAAGACGAAAAATAAGAGGAGGCGGCTTTTGGAAACTTTGTATGATTTTTTCGCCAAACCGATGGATCCCCGGCGCTATTCCGGTGTGCGTGTGGCGCTGGCTTCGGCGGAACAGATCCTGAAGTGGTCGCATGGTGAGATCAAAAAGCCTGAAACCATCAACTACCGGACCTTCAAGCCCGAACGCGACGGGCTGTTCTGCGCCAAGATCTTCGGCCCCACCAAGGACTACGAGTGCAACTGCGGCAAGTACAAGCGCATGAAGCACCGTGGCGTGATCTGTGAAAAATGCGGCGTGGAAGTCATCCAGTCCAAGGTTCGGCGGGACCGCATGGCCCATATTCAGCTGGCCACGCCGGTGGCGCATATCTGGTTTTTGAAGAGCCTGCCGAGCAAAATCGGCAATACCCTCGACCTGACGCTGAAAAATCTGGAAAAGGTCCTTTATTTCGACAGCTACATCGTCATCGATCCCAAGGACACGCCGCTGGCCCGCGGTCAGCTGCTCTCCGACGAGAAATACCAGGAGGCTTTGGAAACATACGGCAACCAGTTCGAAGCCGGCATTGGCGCCGAAGCCATCAAGGCGATGCTGGCAAAGGTGGACCTGGATAGCGAGTACCACCTGCTGCGCGAAGGATTGCGCACCTCCGGTTCGGTGGCCAAGCGCCAGAAGATGGCCAAGCGCCTGAAAGTCATCGATGCCTTCCGGCGTTCGGGCATCAACCCGGCCTGGATGATCATGGATGTCATTCCGGTGCTGCCGCCGGACCTGCGCCCCCTGGTTCCGCTGGAAGGCGGGCGCTTCGCCACTTCGGACCTGAACGATCTCTACCGCCGCGTGATCAACCGCAACAACCGCCTGAAACGGCTTATCGATTTAAAGGCGCCCGACATCATCGTGCGCAACGAAAAGCGCATGCTGCAGGAATCCGTGGACGTGCTGTTCGACAACGGGCGCCACGGCCGGGTCATCATCGGCTCCAACAAGCGGCCGCTGAAATCGCTTTCCGACACCCTGAAAGGCAAGCAGGGGCGCTTCCGGCAGAACCTGCTGGGCAAACGCGTGGACTATTCCGGACGTACCGTCATCACGGTGGGGCCCAACCTGCGGCTGCACCAGTGCGGTCTGCCCAAGAAAATGGCGCTGGAGCTGTTCAAGCCTTTTATTTACTACCGCCTGGAACAGAAGGGTCTGGTCTCCACGGTCAAAAGCGCCAAAAAAATGGTGGAGCGCGAAATTCCGGAGGTCTGGGATACCCTGGACGAAGTCGTCAGGGAGTACCCGGTCATGCTGAACCGTGCGCCCACGCTGCACCGGCTGGGTATTCAGGCTTTTGAACCCATCCTGATCGAGGGCAAGGCCATTCAGCTGCACCCCCTGGTGTGCACGGCCTTTAACGCCGATTTCGACGGTGACCAGATGGCCGTGCACGTGCCCCTGTCCATCGAATCCCAGATCGAAGCGCGTGTGCTGATGCTGTCGAGCAACAATATCCTGTCGCCGGCCAACGGCACGCCCATCATCGTTCCCAGCCAGGACATCGTGCTGGGGACCTATTACATGACGCGCGGCGTCATCGGCAGCCGGGGCGAGGGGAGTGTTTTCGCCAACCCCGAGGAAGTCCGCATCGCGTATGATTCCGGCGCGCTTGACCTCCACGCCCGCATCGTCGTGCGCATCGACGGCCGGCGGATGGAAACCACCGCGGGGCGTGTCCTGCTGTGGGAGATCATGCCCAAGGCCAACGTGGTGGTGCTGCAGCATATCATGACGGACAGCCGGGAGGATGCCGAAAAGGCCTTGGCCGAACTGGAGTCCGGAAGCGATTTTGAGACGGTGGTGGCAGATTACTCGTCGGCTCCGGACCGGGAAAACCGGGGGCTGATCGGACGCCTGGGCCGCGAGGAGTTCCAGCGGGTCTTCGGACCCGACGAGCGCGACACGGAGGCGCTCTTCGCCCTGGGTGTGGGTGCGGTCAGCGGGATCATCGCCACCGATGAGGGCTGCCACATTTTCAAAACCCTTGACAAGCAGCCCGAAATTCCCTTTTCAGTGGTCAACAAGGTGATGGACAAGGCCGCTTTGCGCAGCCTGGTCGATTTCGCCTACCGCAATCTGGGCCCCAAGGCGACGGTGATTCTGGCCGACCGGCTCAAGGACATCGGCTATGAATATTCGACGCGCGGCGGCCTGTCGATTTCCATCGACGCCATGATCATCCCCAAGGCCAAGTGGGAAATCCTGGATGCCGCCGAAAAACAGGTCAATGAAATCAGCCGGCAGTACGCCGAGGGCCTGATCACCCAGGGGGAAAAGTACAACAAGGTCGTCGATATCTGGGCCAAGGCCACCGATGATGTGGCCAACGAGATGATGAACCGCATGAAAATGGACAAGATCTACGGGCCGGACGGCAAGCCGCTGCTGGATGAAAACGGCCGTGAGATCATCCAGGAGAGCTTCAACCCCATTTACATGATGGCGGATTCCGGCGCACGCGGCAGCAAAGACCAGATGCGCCAGCTGGCGGGCATGCGCGGGTTGATGGCCAAACCCTCGGGCGAGATCATCGAAACGCCCATCAAGGCCAATTTCCGGGAGGGCCTGTCGGTGCTGCAGTACTTCATCTCGACCCACGGCGCGCGCAAGGGGCTGGCGGACACGGCTCTGAAAACCGCCAATTCCGGATATCTGACGCGCCGTCTGGCCGATGTTTCCCAGAACTGCACCATCCGGGAGGATGACTGCGGCACCATGATGGGGATCGAGGTCGAACCCCTGATGGAGGGCGGCGAAGTGATCCAGCGGCTGTCCGAACGCATCCTGGGGCGCTACACCAATGAAGATATCTGCGACCCCTTTACCGACGAAGTGCTCGTGCGCGCCGGTGACGAGATCGACGAGGCGGCTGTGGCGCGCATTGAAAAAGCCGGTCTTACCAAAGTCAAAATCCGTTCGGTGCTGACCTGCAAAACACCGCACGGCATCTGTGCCAAGTGCTACGGCCGGGATCTGGCCCACGGCGCGCGCATCGAAATCGGGCAGGCCGTCGGGATCCTGGCCGCCCAGTCCATCGGCGAGCCGGGGACCCAGCTGACCATGCGCACCTTCCACATCGGCGGGACGGCCAGCCGGCGGGTGGAGCAGGCCGATATCCGCGCCCGGGCCGACGGTACGGTGCGGTTCATCGATCTGCAGGTCGTGGAAAACGCCAGCGGCGAAACCGTGGTCATGAACCGCCGCGGCGGGGAGTTCGCCATCATCGGCCCCGGCGGCCGGGAACTCGAACGCTTTCCGGTGATTTACGGCGCCCACCTGAGGGTCAAAGACGGCCAGGAAGTCAAGCCCGGCGACCTGCTGGCCACCTGGGATCCGTTTACCACGCCGATCATCACCGAGGTCGACGGTATCGTCAAATTCGGCGACATCGAGCTCGGCACCACGCTGCAGGAAAAAGTCGATCCGGTCACCGGCAAATCCAGCCGTACGATCATCGAGTCCAAGAACCCGGACGTGCGGCCGCGCATTTCCATCAAGGATGCCGACGGCAAGACCCTGCACCTGAAGGATGCCGAGGGCGGCGACGCCCGGGGGCTGGCCCGCTACCTGCTGCCCATCGACGCCATTATCCTGGTGGAAGAGGGGGATGCGGTCAAGGCCGGTGACATCGTCGCCAAGCTGCCGCGGGCCACCACCAAGACCAAGGACATCACCGGCGGCCTGCCGCGGGTGGCCGAGCTTTTCGAGGTCCGCAAACCCAAGGAAATTGCCGTGCTCAGCGAAATCGACGGCTATGTCTCCATCTCCAAGAGCACCAAAAAGGGCAAGCAGCGCGTCACGGTCACGCCGGTGGACGTGGGCGAAAAGAAGGATTACCTGATCCCGCGCGGGAAGCACATCAATGTCTATGACGGAGACTACATCCGGGCCGGCGAGCCGCTGATCAGCGGCGCCGCCGTGCCCCAGGATATCCTGAACATCAAGGGCGAAATCGCCCTGGCGCGCTACCTGGTGGACGAGGTGCAGGAAGTCTACCGCCTGCAGGGCGTGCGCATCAACGACAAGCACATCGAGGTCATCGTGCGGCAGATGATGCGGCGCGTGAAGATCACCGACCCGGGGGACACCTCGTTCATCAACGATGAACAGGTGAACAAGGAGCACTTTGAATCCGTCAACCGTGAAACCATCGCCAAGGGCGGCCAGCCGGCCGTGGCGGTGCCGCTGATTCTGGGAATCACCAAGGCCTCGCTTTCCACCGAAAGCTTCATATCGGCGGCCTCGTTCCAGGAAACCACCAAGGTGCTGGCGGACGCCTCCATTGCCGGGGCCGTTGACCACCTGCGGGGATTGAAGGAAAACGTCATCATGGGGCGGATCATTCCGGCCGGCACCGGTGTGCAGGCCTACCGCGAGATTGAAATCGAGGTGGCCTGACGGGAAATGGGCGCCGGAGGCGCAGCCTGGCGCCGGCGAGCCGTGCGATTCTGAAAGATCGTCTCTGCCGCGGCGGCGCTCCGGCAAAAACATGGGCCCTGCAATTATAAAAGGCTTGACATTTACCCCGTTGCTGTATACAAAACTGCTTTTTATTTGCGCCGGCCCGTAAGGTCCGCCGCCAGGGCCAGAATCGTGTAACAACAGCCTGCAAGAGGAAACGATGCCGACCATCAATCAGCTTGTCCGCAAGGGCCGAAAACGTTTGAAAAAGAAAAACACCACGCCGGCGCTCAAGGGCGCGCCCCAGAAGCGGGGGGTCTGTACACGGGTGTACACCTCCACACCCAAAAAGCCCAATTCGGCGCTGCGCAAGGTGGCCAGGGTGCGCCTGACTTCCGGTGCTGAAGTGACCGCCTATATCCCGGGAATCGGGCACAACCTCCAGGAGCACTCGGTGGTGCTGGTGCGTGGCGGACGTGTCAAGGATCTGCCCGGCGTACGATACCACATTATCCGGGGCACGTTGGACACGCTGGGAGTGGAGGACCGCAAGCAGGGCCGGTCCAAATACGGCGCCAAGAAACCCAAGTGATTTTCCTGCGGCCGCGGCCGATGAGTCAACAACCGATGAAACAAGTGGTGTGAGCGATGCCAAGAAGAAGAGAAGTGCCCGAAAGAGTCAGTATCCCGGATCCCCGGTTCAACAGCCAGCTGGTGACGAAGTTCATCAACTGCATGATGCGTGACGGGAAAAAGAGTACCGCTGAAAATATCCTCTACGGGGCTTTTGATATTATCAAAAGCAAAACCAGTGAATCTCCGCTGAAAATCTTCGAGCAGGCGCTGGACAATGTCAAACCGGTCATCGAGGTCAAGTCCCGGCGGGTCGGTGGCTCCACCTACCAGGTGCCCACTGAAATCCGGCCCTCGCGCAGAATGGCCCTGGGCATCCGCTGGATTATCGGGTTTGCCCGCAATCGTGCGGAGCGCGGCATGGCCAGAAAACTCGCCGCCGAGCTGCTGGATGCCGCCAACAGCCGCGGCGCCTCCATTAAAAAGAAGGAAGATACCCACAAGATGGCGGAGGCCAACAAGGCTTTTGCCCATTATCGCTGGTAAAAAAACGGGGCTGCCGCAGCGTGGATGACTCCGCGGCAAATTGCCGGCGGCCGCGAAACTTTCAGAGGAGACGGGAGATGGCGAAGGAAAAATATGAGCGCACGAAGCCGCACGTGAATGTAGGGACGATTGGTCACATCGATCACGGGAAGACGACGCTGACGGCGGCGATCACGAAGCACATGGGTTTG
>Ga0256841_1001419_pt1 | contig 20928 bp, 17 predicted proteins | sample 356308metaG_FD_185971 | JGI IMG/M metagenome (GOLD analysis project Ga0256841, IMG submission 185971) | Hydrothermal vent microbial communities from Mid Atlantic Ridge, Atlantic Ocean - 356-308 | ecosystem: Environmental > Aquatic > Marine > Hydrothermal vents | place: Atlantic Ocean: Mid... | reverse complement strand
CGTAACCGGTATTGTAAATCACCACACAGGCCGCCTTGCCACTACGGCAATCGTTGGCGCCGGCCCCGGCGACGATGGGGCGTGACGGGTTCAATCCACCCAATACCTCGAAGGCGTTGTCGGCGTCGGCCGGATTGAAGCTGAGGGCGTCTCCGGGCGATTGTGCCCGATAGCGTCCCCCAGCAATCTGATGCAGGAACTCGACACAGCGTCCGCCACACCCCACCCGGATGCTGTTGGGCAACGCCTTGCGCAGTTCGCTCGCCATCTTGTCCAGCGCCATGCCGGCAATATCCACCAGTTCGCCCCGGCGCGACTGCGCCGCGTAGGCCTCCACAGGGCGGGAGATGAACTGGGACAGCACGCCGGCGAGAATGCCGGTGAGCACGATCACCACCACCATCTCGATGAGGGTGAATCCGCGCTGTTGCCACATCGGGTGTCTGGAAATCCGCTGGCCCGCCATGGCGCCAAAGTCCGGCCTGCACGGTTGCTTTCTATAACGATTGGAGCAATACATGAGGTACTCCCTTACCCGTCAATTGAGCCGGTAGGCGGTCAGCGGAATGCGCAGACCGTTCACGCCGTCGTGGGTCACCACCACCTGGATGCGCTTGGCCGGGCTGCCACCCAAGGTCACCCGGGTGACGGACATCGCCACGTTATAACCCCCGAGGCCACCGATCAAGGCGCCGGCCTGATCCCGCGCGCCGGTGGTATCGTTGACGCAGGCATAGTCACCCACATCGTCATAGCTGGCCCGGCTCTCCCCCGCCTCACAGGTGACATCGGCCGGAGCGCCCAAGGGCTGGAGAAATGCCTCTTCCATATAGGCCTCAGCGATGGAGACCGCTTGTTCGCGAATCATGGGGTCGGCGCTGTGGGCCGCATTGCGGGTGAATACCATCATTATACCCACCACGGCAATGCCAATGATCACGACCGAGATCACCAGTTCGATGAGCGTGGCGCCGCATTGTCGGTGAAAGCACATCATGTCGCATGGGGGTAGCCGGTTTCGGGCTCCACCCGGAGGGTCCGGCTGCCGATGGTAACGGTCGATGGGGCGGTGATTGCATTACCGCTGGCCGGATCACGGGGTCGGCCGTTGCGATCGAAATAGAGATCCGCCCCAGTCAGGGTCACTCCGCCCGGCGCCTGTGTCGGGTAATTGCCGCCACCGGGCTTGGGCAACAGCCGTGTGAAGGCGCCCGACCCGCACGCGGCCCGCTGCACCAACCGGTAGCCGGTGGCGGTAAAATCCACCTCCGTGTCGCAACCCGAGCTGACGGCCACCTTCTGCGCAAACCGCAATGCGGACAGAACGGCATCGGCGAAACCGCGTTCCTCGAAGCGATTGACGCCAAAGAATCGTGGCGCGGCCACCGCGGCCAGCACGCCCATCAACAACATCACCGTGATCAATTCGACCAGGGTGAATCCCTCCACTTTCCCACGCCAACGGAAAGAGGCGCGCTTGGCCGGGCGCGCCTCTTTACATCGTGTGGAATGAAGGCTCAACGCCGCCATCGCCAAACCCTGCGGGACATTACGGATTAACGACAGTCACGGTGCCATTGGAGGGAATATATTGGAAATAGCGTGTGGGCGACGTCGAGACACGATAATAGTAGCGACAATAGGGATTCGCCCCACCGGCACCATAGATATTCGCCCGCCAATCCTCATTGGAATACGAGGTGCTCGGCGCAATCGTGGGGGGGTTCTGCATGATCCCGTTCCAGATGTCGACACAGTCCTGCGCCGTAGATAATGTCGTCCCATTCGTATCGACGGGCCACCCTGCCGCGTTGACATCGACATCGTTCCGACCAAAACCCTGAATATTGTTCGCGGCCCCGGTCAATCCGTTGGCGATCCATTGGGCATGGACCATCGAAACGGCGGAACCGAAGGAGCCCGCAACGGCGGCGACGCCCGCCTTGTGGGCCTTACCCTGCACATTCATAAACCGCGGCAAGGCGGTGGCCGCGAGTACGCTGAGGATCAGGATCACCACCACGAGTTCAATCAATGTAAAGCCTTTCTGAGACCTGTTCATACGCTTTTTCATAGAATTACATCCCTTTGAAGAGATTTGGATTCGTTAGATGTCAAGCATGGCGGTATACCCACGTCCTCCGGGAAAAGCGGATCTACCCCCTGCTAAACCTCTGTTGCAGGGCGTATCGGCGACGTGGAAGATTTCTTTAATTCTTGGGAACAGGGCGTGTTGGCCGGGTATGGATGACCGACACCGCCATGGCGTCCGGCGTGGCGCAGAACGGTTGGAACACCCCCTCTCCCGCCACCGCAGCCAACCGGCCATCGATGAATATCAAGGGGATGCGGTCTCGGAGCCATGGCGGAATCCCCCACGCCTGAAACAGGTGCTTCAGCGTACGGTGATGGGCCTGGCCGCAGGGGTGGCCCCGTTCCCCCCCCTGCCGGAATCCTACCTGGATATGCCCCTTCCGCCAGATCTGGTGGTCGATGCCCTCCCCCCGGATTTCACGGAGTGAGAGCCGCCCCAGCGCATCAGGCAATGGCAAAGGGGCATCGCCCTTCCAGTCGAGCCGGAGGGACGGGTCGGGCGCGGACGGCAGTGGCGGCATGAGATACAACTCGCCCCGGAAACGGCGCACTTCGGCGCCCCGCCATCTGAACACCGGGGTCCGGTCGCACCCGGCGCCAGCAACTTCGGAAAGGATGCGTTCGATGGCGGCCGCGCCCGGCACCGGCATCCCTTGACGTCGGATCCAGTGACGCAGCAGGTTCCGTCGCCGCGCCGGGGTCAGGCGCTCGAGCACCGCCACCTTAAGCCGGTCGGGGCCACCTCCCCCCGCCGCGGAGAGGTCGATCTCCGCCAAGTCGCGCAGCAGGCGCCGCGCATCGGCACAATGGCCGGCACTGCGCGCGAAGGCGGCGGCCGTCGCCGGCCAGCGCGTCTTCAACCGCGGCACGATCTCACGCCGCAGATAGTTGCGGTCGAAAGCGGTCTCCCGGTTACTCGGGTCATCAACCCATTCCAGCCGCGCCTGCTCCGCGTAGCCGCGCAGCTGCTGCCGGGACCAGTCCAGCAACGGGCGCGCGAGATAACCACGCCGCCACCGCATGACACGAGGCATGGCGGCCAACCCGTCCACTCCGCTGCCGCGCAACAGGTGCAGCAGGACGGTCTCGGCCTGGTCGTCCTGGTGATGGGCGGTGAGCAACATGTCACCCGCTCCTATTGCGCCGGCCATCGCCTGATAGCGTGCCGCACGCGCGAACGCTTCGAGGCTCTCACCGGGACGGGGGACCAGGGCCAGCTCGCACACCTCCAGCGGGACGCCAAGCCGGTCACAGCTGCGGCGGCAGTGGGCGGCCCAAGCATCCGCCTCGTGCTGGAGACCATGGTGGACATGGATTGCCCGCAACGCGCCTGGAAGCCGCTCACGCAGGGCCGCCATGGCATGCAGCAGGACGCTTGAATCCAGGCCGCCGCTGTAGGCCACCCAGTATGTCGCGGCCAAGGGCATGGCCGCGATGACGGTGAGGAGGCGCTCCGGGTCAAGGGATGGGACAGCAGACATGGCGCGACGGCCAGGGCGGTGGTTCAATCGTTGAACTTGCCAAAATTCATCAATCGCTGATAGCGGTCGGCGACCAGCTTCTCCACTGGAATGCTGCACAGGGGCTCCAACTGCACCAGCAGCATCTCTTTCAGGGTACGCGCCATGGCGTCGACGTCCCGATGGGCACCCCCGAGGGGTTCCGGCACCACCTCGTCGATCAGACCCAGTTCCTTGAGGCGTTCGGAAGTGATATTCATCGCTTCCGCCGCCTGGGGGGCCTTCTCGGCGCTCTTCCATAGAATAGAGGCACAGCCTTCGGGGGAGATCACCGAGTAGGTACTGTATTGCAGCATCAATACCCGGTCGCCCACGCCGATGGCGAGCGCGCCACCGGAACCGCCCTCCCCGATCACGGTGCAGACGATAGGGGTTTTGAGCCCCGCCATCAGTTGCAGGCTGCGGGCGATGGCCTCGCTCTGGCCACGCTCCTCCGCGCCCACGCCAGGATAGGCACCGGGGGTATCGATAAAGGTGAGCACCGGCAGCCTGAAGCGCTCCGCCATTTCCATCAACCGCTGTGCCTTGCGATAGCCCTCTGGACGCGGCATGCCGAAATTGCGTTCGATCTTCTCCTTGGTGTCGCGTCCCTTCTGGTGGCCGATCACCATCACCGCCCGCCCATCGATACGCGCCAGACCGCCGACGATGGCGCGGTCATCGGCAAAGTGACGATCGCCGTGCAATTCCTGGAAATCGACGAAGATACGGCTCAGATAATCGAGCAGATAAGGCCGTTGCGGATGGCGCGCAAGCTGGGAAATCTGCCACGGTGTCAACGACTTGAAGATGTTCTCGGTGAGCGAACGGCTCTTCTCGCCGAGGCGCTGGATCTCTTCGTGGATATCGATCTCGCTATCGTTGCCGACCCGTCGAAGCTCTTCGATCTTCGCTTCGAGTTCAGCGATAGGTTGTTCAAATTCAAGGAAGTTCAGGTCCATCCGGCCAATATACCGGAATAGGGCTTGCAGTTACAGCGCCTCGCGGGCTGGCTCAGCGGCCGGCCCGGCGGCGGCCGCCGGTGGGGATGCCTTGCGGCCATACTCCACCTGGACGGTCCCTTCGCCCAACAATCGCTCAATGCGCCGTAGCAGGCCGTCCTGCGGCTGCACCCGCCAATCGTCGCCAAGCACCAGCCGGCCCCGGGCGTCGCCGCGCGAATAGTCCAGCACCACGCGACAGGCCCCACCACGGTAGGGAGCGAGCGTCTCCTGAAACCGATCGACGAAGGCCGCACTATCCAACCCCTCGCGCGTCACTCTCACAACCAGCGCCGTGGCATGGGCGCCACGCGCCTGTTCGAACTCGTAGACCATCTCGGCGCGCACCGAGTAGCTGTCCCGGTAGTCGTCGAACACCAGGTTGCCGGCCACCACCAGTACCTTGTCGTTGACCAGCAACTCACCGAACTGATCGAAGGTCTCGGAGAAGAGGGTGACCTCGATGCGTCCGCTCCTGTCGTCCAGGGTCACCGCCGCCATCCGCCCGCGCTGAGTCTTCATCTGGCGAATCCCCACCACCAGGCCGGCCACCACCACCCGCTGTTGCGCCCCCTTGCCACGCCGGGAAACGCCCGCGGGCGGACCGCCGCCGGTGAGCACACCGATGCGGCCCGTGACCAGCGACGGCAGCTCGGGCAGGTAGCGGTCGATGGGATGGCCGGTGAGGTAGAGACCGAGTGTCTCCTTTTCACCCTGCAGTCGCTGCTCGTCCTCCCACTCCGGCACCGGTTCGGGCACCACCTGGAGATCGGGCTCCGGCTCTGTCTCCGCCGCGCCCATGCCAAACAGGTCGTTCTGGCCACGCGCCGCCATCTCGTGGTGCTGCTCGGCCATGCGCAGGGCCAGCGGCAGGTGATTCATCAGGGTGGCGCGGTTGGCCCCCAGGCTGTCCAGGGCGCCGGCGCGGATCAAGGCCTCCATCACCCGCCGGTTGGCCTTGCGCAGATCGATGCGACGGCAGAAATCGAACAGGTCCTTGTAGGGTCCTCCCGACTCGCGCGCGGCGATGATGCCCTCGATGGCCGCTTCGCCCACGCCCTTGATGGCGCCGAGGCCATAGATCACCGTATCGTCGCCGTCGGTGGTGAACATGTAGGCGGAGCGGTTGACGTCCGGCGGCATCACAACCAATTTCATGACGCGGCACTCGTCGATGAAGGTGACCACCTTGTCGGTATTGTCCATGTCGGAGGAGAGCACCGCTGCCATGAAAGCCGCCGGATAGTGTGCCTTGAGCCAGGCAGTCTGGTAGGAGACCAGGGCATAGGCGGCGGAGTGGGACTTGTTGAAACCGTAGCCGGCGAACTTCTCCATCAGGTCGAAGATGTAGGTGGCGGTCTTTTCGTCCACGCCCCGTTCCACCGCCCCCTTGCGGAAGATCTCGCCCTGCTTGGCCATCTCCTCCGGCTTCTTCTTGCCCATCGCCCGCCGCAAAAGGTCGGCGCCGCCGAGAGTGTAGCCCGCCAACACCTGGGCGATCTGCATCACCTGTTCCTGGTAGAGGATGACACCGTAGGTGGGCTTGAGGATCGGCTCCAGGTCGGGATGGGGATATTCCACCTTGGCCCGCCCATGCTTGCGGTCGATGAAGTCGTCCACCATGCCGGACTGCAGCGGCCCGGGGCGGAACAGGGCCACCAGGGCCGTGATGTCGTCGAAACAGTCGGGTTGGAGCTTCTTGATCAGCTCCTTCATGCCGCGCGACTCCAGTTGGAACACCGCCGTGGTTTCGCACTGTTTCAGCAGCCGGAAGGTGTCCGGATCGTCCATGGGAATGGCATTGATATCCACCGGTTGCTCGCCGCGGCGTTCGCGCTCGCGGTTGAGGGTCTTCAGGGCCCAGTCGATGATGGTGAGGGTGCGCAAGCCGAGGAAGTCAAATTTGACCAACCCCACCGCCTCCACGTCGTCCTTGTCGAACTGGGTGACCAGGTTGCCACCGCCCGGTTCACAGTAGAGGGGGGTGAAATCGGTGAGCAGGCCGGGCGCGATCACCACCCCCCCTGCGTGCTTGCCGGCATTGCGCGCGAGCCCCTCCAGGCTGCGCGCCATGTCGATGAGAAGCTGGACCTCCTCTTCGGTATCGTAGCGCCGCTTCAGCTCCTCGCTCTCCTCCAGCGCCTTGGCCAGGGTCATCTTGAGGTCGAAGGGGATCAGCTTGGCGATCCCGTCCACGAAACCGTAGGGATGGCCCAGCACCCGGCCCACATCACGCACCACCGCCTTGGCCGCCATGGAACCGTAGGTGATGATCTGGGAGACCGAGTCGCGGCCGTACTTGCGCGCCACGTAGTCGATCACCTCATCGCGCCGTTCCATGCAGAAGTCCACGTCGAAGTCGGGCATGGAGACGCGCTCGGGGTTGAGGAAACGCTCGAACAGCAGCTCGTGCTCCAGCGGATCGAGATCCGTGATCTTCAGCGCATAGGCGACCAGCGAACCGGCGCCGGAACCGCGCCCCGGCCCCACCGGAATGCCGTTCTCCTTGGCCCACTGGATGAAGTCGGCGACGATGAGGAAGTAGCCGGGGAAGCCCATGGTGTTGATCACGTCCAGCTCCACGTCGAGCCGTTCGGTGTACAGCCGGCGCCGCTCCGTGAGGTCGGGCGCACCGGGATCGAGGATCTGCTTCAACCGCTCTTCGAGTCCCGCCTTCGACACCTCGGCGAAGTAATCCCCGGTGGTCATCCCCTCGGGAATGGGAAAATCAGGCAGGTAGTTCTTGCCCAGAGTCAGCTCCAGGGTACAGCGGCGCGCGATCTCGACACTGTTTTCGAGCGCTTCCGGGATGTCCGCAAACAGCTCGGCCATCTCCGCGGGCGAGCGCAGATACTGCTGCGCCGAGTAGGCACGGGGTCGACGCGGGTCGTCCAGCGTGCGGCCATCGTGGATGCAGACCCGCACCTCGTGGGCCTCGAAGTCGTCGGGTGTCAGGAAACGCACGTCGTTGGTGGCCACTACCGGCACCCCGCACTCGATGGCGAGGTCCACGGAGGCGTGCAGGCAGTCCTCTTCCCCTTCCCGCCCGGTGCGGATCAGCTCCAGATAGTAGCGGTCGCCGAACAACGCAAGCCAGCCCTTCAACAACGCGTTTGCCTGCTTCGTATTGCCCGACAACAGGGCGCGACCCACGTCCCCCTCGCGGCCGCCGGAGAGCGCGATCAGTCCTTCGCTACTGCCATCGAACCAGCCGCGCTCCAGCATCGGCACACCAAGGTGTTGCCCCTCGCGGTAGCTTCGTGATACCAACCGGGTGAGATTGCGGTACCCCGCCTCGTTCTGTACCAGCAGCACTATCCGGAAAGGCTTGGTGGGCTCCGCCTCATTGCGCAGCCAGGCATCCACGCCGATCACCGGCTTGATACCGGCCGCCTGCGCCGCACGGTAGAACTTCACCATGGCAAAGAGGTTGGACTGGTCGGTGACCGCCACCGCCGGCATCCCCTGCTCTCCCACCCGGGCCACCAGCGTTTTGATTCGGTTCAGCCCGTCCACCAAAGAGTATTCCGAGTGGACACGGAGGTGAACGAACGCTGGAGACTGGAGCATGGATACAGGTCGGAATCGGGCAACGGAATGCTCGCTATTCTCGTCGCTTCCTCGCGGTGGCGCAATGGCATTTGGCTATCGGATGGCGGGAGACGATATGTCTATGGGACCATATTATTAACCCGGCAACAATATATATCGTATTCAGCCGTGGCGTGCCGGTTCGCAGCAAGGCGGCCCATCGCCGCTGTAGCCACCCTACAGCAAGATGGGGCAACGCAGTCTGCGGGCCGGCACGCCGCGGCCTGTCTTTGAATATCATAGGGTTAGGGGCTTCAGGCAGGCGCCGGACCTGCGTTCCAGCGCTTGGCAAGGGAATGACCCTTGCCTGCGCACTGCGCCTTGTTCCGGCGCCTGCCTGAAGCCCTGAATGCGATATATAGTGTTGCCGGGTTAATATTAACCCGGCGGCGCCACAGCCCTGGCAGCGGCGATCGGCGGTCTGCCCAGCAACCACGAAGACCCGTCTGCGACCTCGGCCAGATCGGCTCCTTCACCGACATCGACATCGACGAGGAGGACCTGCTGAAGATCCATGCGCTGGCCACTGGCACCCACGACCGCCTGAGCAGGGACGACTGAGTAGCCCGAAAATCCGGGCGGACCGTACGTTGGCCCCAAAAAGCGAAGGGATGGACGCGCCATTCGGCCCGTCCATCCCCTGTTTCGGCGGATTATCCCGTCAGACGCCGAGGAGCCCCCGCAGGTAGGTGGCAAAGTCGTGGCCCAGCTCCGTGTGTTTCAGCCCAAGCTCGACTGTCGCTTCGAGGTAGCCCAGTTTGCTGCCACAATCGTAGCGGGTGCCTTCGAACGTGTAGGCCAGCACCGGCTCTTTGTCGAGCAGCTTGGCGATGGCGTCGGTGAGCTGGATCTCGCCACCCGCCCCCTCGCCGGTCTGTTCGATCTCGGGGAAGATGGCGGGGGTGAGGATGTAGCGGCCCACCACGGCAAGATTGGATGGCGCCTTGTCAGGATCGGGCTTCTCCACAATCGAGGTGACGCGCGACAGGCCGCCGTCCATCTTCTCCACCTCCACGATGCCATATTTACTCGTATCTTCACGCGGCACCTCTTCCACCGCGAGGATGGAACACTGATGTTTTTCGAAGACCTTGGCCATCTGCGCGATGCAACCTGAATTCTCGTTCCAGATCAGGTCGTCGGCCAGCAGCACCGCGAAGGCATCGTTTTGCACCACTGGCTTGGCGCAGAGGATGGCGTGACCGAGACCGCGCGCCTCTGCCTGACGCAGATAGATGCAATGCACATCGGGTGGCAGGATATTCTGCACCGTCTCTAACAGTTCGGTCTTGCCGGCGGCCTTCAACTCCGCCTCCAACTCGTAGGCCTTGTCGAAATGATCGGCAATGGAACGTTTGGTGCGGCCGGTGACGAATACCAGATCCGAGACCCCTGCGGCCTCTGCCTCCTCGGCGGCATACTGAATCAAGGGTTTATCCACCACTGGCAGCATCTCTTTGGGATTGGCCTTGGTGGCGGGGATAAAGCGGGTGCCCAGTCCCGCAACGGGGAACACCGCTTTCGTAATCGTGTTCTTCATGCCTTGTTCCTTATCTGTTTCCCTTACGTTTTATCGGCCCGGCCGAGATATAGGATGGCTGGGCGATTATTGTAAAATCTCTTTATGGTGCAGCCACTTGGCTGATAAAATCTGCTGCCGATACCCATCATATCGGTATTTTCCCTTAAATATTTAATTTCCTCTTTCAACATTTGTGATTTCTAATTGAATCCGTTCCAGTGATTCCACGGGATCAGTGGCGGCAGTGATTGGCCGGCCGATGACCAGATAGTCCGATCCGGTCCCGATCGCCTGCGCCGGGGTCATCACCCGCCGCTGATCCCCCATCGCCGCCTCGGCCGGCCGCACCCCCGGTGTGACGAGCAGGAACGCGGCGCCGAGCCGCGCCCGCAGGTCGGCCACCTCCAGCGGGGAACACACCACGCCATCAAGCCCCGAATCGCGGGCCAGATGGGCCAGGCGACGCACCTGCTCCGCGGGGGACGCTTCGACACCGACCTCATGGAGATCGTCTGCGTTCATACTGGTCAGAACAGTCACGCCGATGAGCAGTGGCCGCTGCCCATGGTGGGCCAGCCGTTCGGCCGCCGCCTCCATCATGCGGCGTCCCCCCGAGGCATGCACGTTGACCATCCAAACCCCCAGATCCGCCGCCGCTTCGCAGGCCGCCGCCACAGTGTTGGGGATGTCGTGGTATTTGAGGTCGAGAAACACATCGAAACCACGTCCCACCAACCGCTTGACGAACACCGGCCCCGAACGGGTGAACAGTTCCTTGCCCACCTTGAGTCTGCAACCGGCAGGATCCAGGCGTTCCACCAATGCCATTGCCCGTTGCTCGTCCGGAAAATCGAGTGCGACGATGATACGCGCCCCTGGGTCGTTGTCTCTCACCATGGATTCATCCTGTCTTGCATCGGTTGTTGCTGACCCGGAACCCCTTCCACCGGTTTCACCGTCCCCCACGCCTTGCAGCCAGGGCATTGCCAGTGCAGCTTGGTGGCGGAAAAGCCGCAACGCTGACATTGGTAGTCCGGCTGGCCTTCCAAGTATCTGGAGATGAGATCGTTCAGCACCATCAGGGTGCTGTTTTTCTCGGGATCGTCATCCTTTTTCAGTTTGAGGTCGATCAGGTGCGCCAGCGCCTTGAGGTCCGGGTGTCTCTTCAAGTGCCCGGTGATGAAACGGGCCGCCTCACGTTCGCCGTCTTGATCATGGATGGCCTCTGACAGCGCCAGCATGACAGCCCGCCCCTTGTGCCGGTCATAGAGGTCCTCCAGGTAGGCACGCAGTTCGGCCTTCTTCCCCTGCCTCAGATAGCATTCACGCAAGGCAGGCAGGATCTCGGAGAGGTATTCCGGCGCCTTGTCCTGGGCCTTTTTATAGGTCTCGATCGCTTCGTCGCATTCTCCGCGCGCGACACACATACGCGCCTGCAACATGGCCGCGCGCACGCAGCGTTCGTTCGCCTGCTCCGCCCGCTCCAGCATCTCCGTCGCCCGCGCCTCGTCGCCATCGCCAAGCGCCTGCTCCGCCAGTTCACAGTAATAGTGGGCAATCTCTTGCCGCTGGGATTGACCGCTCTTTTTTTCCAGTTGCTCCGCCACCGCGAGACACCGGTCCCACTCACGTTCCTGCTGATAGAGGGTCTTGAGTCCCGTGAGCGCCTCCTTGCTGTAGAGATCCATCTCCGTCAGTTCCTGATACAGACTCTCGGCACGGTCGAACAACCCGGCGCGCATATAGTCCCGGCCCAGTTCGAGCAACGCAAGGGCGCGTTGCTCATTGCTCAGTGTCTGCCGCGCGATCAGGTTCTGATGCAACTTGATGGCGCGATCCACCTCGCCACGGCGCCGGAACAGGTTACCGAGCGCCAGATGGGTCTCCACCGTCTCGCCATCCACCTCGAGCAGCTTGATGAAGACATCAATCGCCTTGTCGGGTTGTTCGTTGAGGAGGTAGTTTACGCCCTTGAAGTATACCGGCGTATATTCCGATCCACGCCTGGCCTCCCTTGCCGCGCTGCGTCGAGCGGCATACCACCCCGAGGCCGCAGCGACCGGCAGCAAAAGCCAGAACAATTCGAGCATGCGTCTTTCGTCCTTGCCCCGAAGGCCAGGGTATCTTCTCGCCTATGAATCACGTTGGCCCACTCGTGCCCCGCGGACAGGCTACATCGCCTCGACAGGGATAGAGGTCGTCAGGCCGTTGGAGCCTCCCGGGTTGACCATTTGAAGCGAAAAATCGCGGGATCCAATCAAGCGATCCTCTCGTGTCAAAGAGGATGGCCCCGTCAGTCTGACCAACGGGTCGAACTCAATGAATCGATATCCGTGAATCCACGGCCAAGACAGCGGTCAACCCGAAAGGCGCCTTGAATGACGAGACAGTATGATACAGCTTGACGCCGAACGAAAGCCACCAATGGCGGACGTCCTCAGACGTAATGATCGACGAGCCCCCGGCGGCCGATACGCCTGATGGGATATCGGTCCGCGTCTTCCGCGATGCCCCCATCGTCCGGGAATGTGTCGTTGCGCCCTGTTCCCGCGCCGCCATACATCGGCCCGCGGTCACGCGCGTCCTGATGCGCCTGTCGCTGACCGACGTCCACATTGACGAGATTGAGGTTTTGATCGCCCAACATCTCCCGCAATCGCGGTACGGCTGACTCCAGGGCCTCGCGGGTCAACGCATGGTGGGCGGTAAACGCCACATTGGCCTGGTCATTGTGGATCGACACCCGCACTTCGATCGGACCAAGATCCGGGGGATTCAAGCGGATCTCCGCTGCCTGGATCTTGTGCCCCACCATGAACATCAGGCGATCGCCCAGCGCATGATTCCAGCCCCTATGACCCACAGGGACATCGATATCCGGCACACCGCCTCTAGAGGCCAAGGCACCGATTTCCGTCTGCAGGTTGGACTGGGCCAGGGACGACGCGATGGCGCCGGGGGGCGGTGTCACGGACAGCCGACGGCTCACTTCCTCGGCAAGGCGATCACCGAGCGCCAACCCCCCGGCCTCGGGTTTCTGATCCAGCACCGTTGGCAGAGGCGGGTCCGTATCACGGGCGGTCATGTTGCCAGAGGACCCCATCAAGGGCGCCACAGGCGCATGGGTGGCGGTCCCGCCCACGGGGACATCACCCGACACCGGCGTCCCCACGACCGCTTTCAGACCACGGGCATCGGTGGACAACGGCAGTTTGCCTGGACGCGCATTCGCCTGCGCACGCCCTGAAACGACCTCGGCACTCCCCCCATCACCATGCGTATCCGTCACCTCCTGCCCCTCTGCCAGGGTCGCCGGCGTGAATGCGGTTGGCAAGGGAAGACCAGTCTGCAACTGCGCGGCATGCGGCCCCTCCTCCTCCGGGGTGGGGACCGGATGATCATCCCCCTGCTCCCTTTGGGACACCTCCTCGAAGGCGATAGCGTTTGCTGGGACCGTTGGGGTCCTCCCGTTCACCGGTGGGAATGGCGGAAGACCCTCCGTGCCTTCCGTTTCGGGCCATGGGGTTTCCGCCGTTTGCGCCGCCGATGCCCGATCCCGGTCGCCGGTGGCCCCGTCCGGCGGCAGGGTATTGCCGGCCGAGTTGCCGGGCGGCGGCAAGACATCGCCGTCACCCGCGGGGGTCAACAACGCGGACAGAGGGGATTCGGCATCAGTCGCCGCATCACCTGTCTGTTCAACGGCCCTATCCGGGGCAACGACTACCCCTTCCTGCAGGGCAAGCACTGCGGGAAAGTCCTGGGATGCGCCCCTCGTCTCCACGCCGACAGCCGGACCGTCGGGATTGGCGGCCTCGCCGGACGCCGCACCGCCCTGGGGCGGTATGGAAGATGGAATCTGTACCATGTCGTTCTCTTAAAATTCTCGTGTGACATGGCATATGCAGTTAATGTGCCACAAAGGCAACGGGATCTTAGCTATTATTAACCCGGCAACAATATATATCGTATTCAGCCGTGGCGTGCCGGTTCGCAGCAAGGCGGCCCATCGCCGCTGTAGTCACTCTACAGCAAGATGGGGCAACGCAGTCTGCGGGCCGGCGCGCCGCGGCCTGTCTTTGAATATCATAGGGTTAGGGGCTTCAGGCAGGCACCGGACCTGCGTTCCAGCGCTTGGCAAGGGAATGACCCTTGCCTGCGCACTGCGCCTTGTTCCGGCGCCTGCCTGCAGCCCTGAATGCGATATATATTGTTGCCGGGTTAATATTAACCCGGCAAAACCGGGGAAACACCTACTCACGCAACCCAAGAACGTCCTGCATATCGAACAGGCCCGTATCGCGATCGGAGACCCAGCGCGCGGCGCGCGCTGCGCCCTTGGCAAAGGTCATCCGGCTGGAGGCCTTGTGGGTGATCTCCACCCGCTCGCCGATGTCGGCGAACATTACGGTGTGTTCACCCACGATATCGCCGGCGCGAATGGTTTCGAAACCAATGGTCTTGGGGTCACGCTCGCCGGTGTGCCCTTCCCGACCGTAGACGGCGCACTCTTTCAGATCGCGTCCGAGGGTCTCGGCCACCACCTCCCCCATGCGCAAGGCAGTGCCGGAAGGGGCATCCACCTTGTGGCGGTGATGGGCCTCGATGATCTCCACGTCCACACCGTCACCCAGCACCCGGGCGGCGACCTCCAACAGCTTGAAACAGAGATTGACCCCCACGCTCATGTTGGGGGCAAAGACGATGGCAATATCCTGCGCCACTTCGGCGATCCGGTGACGCTGGTCGTCGGTCAGGCCGGTGGTGCCGATCACCATCCGTTTGCCGGCGACGTGGCAGGTCTCCAGATGGGCCATGGTGGCGGAAGGACCGGTGAAGTCGATCACCACATCAAAGTCATCGACGCGGTGACTGAGGGTGTCGGCAAGGCTCACTCCGAGTTCTCCGACACCGGCGATGACCCCGGCATCGCTGCCCAACAATGGGCTTCCTGGCCGCTCGGTGGCGGCGCCCAGCGTCAGATCCTCCGCTTCCGCCACCGCTTGTATCAGCGTGCGGCCCATGCGCCCGCCCGCGCCCGCAATTGCCACTCGTACCATGTTTCCCTCCCCCGCCATGCGTTTCGCCCCACTCCCCAGCCCGATCAGAACCCCATCCCTTCGAAAAACTTCTTGACCCCGTCCAGCCAGGAGGAGGAATGCGGATTGTGTTTCTTGCCCCCCGCCTGTACGCTGTCCTCGAACTCATGCAGCAATTGTTTTTGCTTCTCCGTCAGGTTCACTGGCGTCTCGATGATCACCCGGCACAGCAGATCGCCAATACCTCCGCCCCGCACCGACTTCACACCTTTGCCTCGCATGCGGAACAGCTTGCCGGTCTGTGTCCCGGCAGGCACCTTGAGCAGCACCTTGCCATCCAGGGTAGGGACTTCCAGCTCACCACCGAGTGCGGCGGTAACGAAGCTGATTGGCACCTCGCAGTACAGATCATTGTCGTCACGCGTAAAAATGGCGTGTTCCTTGACCTGGATCTGTACATAGAGATCACCGGGCGCGCCCCCATGTTCGCCCACCTCACCTTCACCGGCAAGGCGGATACGATCCCCCGTATCCACTCCGGCGGGCACCTTGACCGACAGGGTCTTGTGCTCCTGGACCCTGCCCTGGCCACGGCACGACGGACAGGGGTCTTCGATGACCGTCCCCCGCCCATGGCAGTTCGGGCAGGTCTGTTGTACGGAGAAGAATCCCTGCTGCATTCGAACCTGGCCCTGACCGGCGCAAGTAGGACAGGTCTTGGGTTGGGTGCCCTTGCGCGCGCCGGTACCGCCACATGCGGCACACTCCACGGCCGTGGGCACACGGATCTTCACCGTAGTGCCGGCCACTGCTTCCTCGAGCGTCAGATCCAGGTTGTAGCGGAGGTCAGATCCGCGGCGAGCCCGGCTGCCGTGGCTGGCGCGCCCGCCACCACCAAAGATGTCGCCAAACACATCACCGAAGATGTCACTGAAGCTCGATCCACCGCCAAAGCCGCCTGCCCCGGGGCCGGCGCCATAACTGGAATCCACGCCGGCATGGCCAAACTGGTCGTAGGCCGCGCGCTTCTGATCGTCGCAGAGGATTTCGTAGGCCTCTTTCGCTTCCTTGAATTTTATCTCGGCCTCCTCCGCCCCTTCTCCGGTATTGCGATCCGGATGATAGCGCATGGCAAGCCGCCGGTAAGCCTTCTTGATTTCGGCCTCCGTGGCATTCCTGCTGACCCCCAGTATCTCGTAATAATCACGCTTTGACATTTAGCCTCTTCCCCACCCACACGCGAAAACCGCACGCCGGAGAATACCCCCAGCGCGCGGCCTGTTGACCAAGATAAGACGAGGAACTACTTATCGTCCTTCACCTCTTCGAACTCGGCGTCCACAACATCCTCCTCCTGCGCCCCGCCGGCGGCGCTTTCGGCACCCGCTGCACCCCCTGCACCCGCAGCGGCGCCAGCCTCTCCACCGCCACCCTGTTGTTGGGCATAGAGACGCTCCGCCATTTTGGCCGACGCATCGCTCAACGCCTTGGTCTTGGCCTCGATGGCGTCCTTGTCGTCGCCCTTGACCGCCTCTTCCAGCTCCTTGATAGCGGTTTCGATGCGGCTCTTCTCGTCGCTCTCCAGCTTGTCGCCCAGTTCCTCCATGGATTTGCGGGTTGCATGGATGAGGTTGTCCGCCTGGTTACGCACCGTGGCCAGTTCATGGAACTTACGGTCTTCTTCGGCATGCGCCTCCGCATCCTTGACCATGCGTTCGATCTCCTCCTCATTCAGGCCGGAGGAGGCCTTGATGACAATGGATTGCTCCTTGCCGGTCGCCTTGTCCTTCGCAGACACGTTGAGGATACCGTTAGCATCGATATCGAACTTGACCTCGATCTGCGGCACGCCCCGTGGCGCCGGTGGAATATCGGTGAGATCGAACCGTCCCAGCGACTTGTTGGCCGAGGCCTGTTCACGTTCACCCTGAAGCACATGCACGGTGACCGCGGTCTGGTTGTCGTCCGCTGTGGAAAACACCTGCGTGGCGCTGGTGGGGATGGTGGTGTTCTTTTCGATCAGCTTGGTCATCACGCCACCCAAGGTTTCGATACCGAGGGATAGCGGCGTGACGTCAAGCAACAGCACATCCTTCACCTCGCCACCCAGCACACCGCCCTGGATCGCAGCGCCGATGGCCACTGCCTCGTCCGGGTTCACATCCTTGCGCGGCGCCTTGCCGAAAAACTTCTCGACCATTTCCTGCACCTTGGGCATACGGGTCTGGCCACCCACGAGGATCACCTCATTGATGTCGCCAGTGGAGAGGCCGGCATCCTTGAGCGCCAACTTGCAGGGGTCGATGGTGCGCTCCACCAGATCCTCCACCAGCGATTCCAGCTTGGCCCGGGTCAGTTTCATGTTGAGATGCTTGGGTCCCGTTTGATCGGCGGTGATATACGGCAGATTGATGTCCGTCTGCTGGCTGGATGAGAGTTCGATCTTGGCCTTTTCCGCCGCTTCTTTCAGGCGCTGAAGGGCCAGCGGATCATTGCGCAGGTCGAAACCTTGCTCCTTTTTGAACTCATCCACCAGATAGTCGATGATACGCAGGTCGAAGTCCTCGCCACCGAGGAAGGTGTCACCATTGGTGGAGAGCACCTCGAACTGGTGTTCACCGTCGATCTCGGCGATCTCGATGATGGAGATGTCGAAGGTGCCACCCCCCAGATCATAGACCGCCAGCTTCTGGTCGCCCCGCTTCTTGTCCATGCCATAGGCCAACGCGGCCGCGGTGGGCTCGTTGATGATACGCTTCACGTCGAGGCCCGCGATGCGGCCGGCATCCTTGGTGGCCTGACGCTGGGAGTCATTGAAGTAGGCCGGTACGGTAATCACCGCCTCGGTCACCTCTTCTCCGAGGTAGTCCTCGGCAGTCTTCTTCATCTTCTGCAGCACCTTGGCCGAGATCTCGGGCGGAGCCATCTTCTTGCCATTGACCTCCACCCAGGCATCGCCATTGTCTGCCTTGACGATCTTGTAGGGCACCATGGAGATGTCGCGTTGCACCACCTCGTCGTCAAAACTGCGGCCGATCAACCGCTTGATGGCAAACAGGGTGTTGTTGGGATTGGTGACCGCCTGGCGCTTTGCGGCCTGACCGACCAGGACCTCCCCTTCGCTGGTGTAGGCCACCACCGACGGTGTCGTGCGATCACCCTCGCTGTTCTCTATGACCCGGGCCTTGTTGCCTTCCATCACCGCCACGCAGGAGTTGGTGGTGCCCAGGTCGATGCCGATTATCTTGCCCATAACGCTGTTTCTCCGCTCCAAAATTGTTGAATTCGTCTAAAACCTTGTTGTTCTCTCAAGTGGGGGTGATACCCCCTTTTTCAAGCCTGATCAGTCAGCACCCTCCGGCGCGGACTGGGAGACCATGACCAACGCCGGCCTCACCAGACGGCCGTTCAGGGTGTACCCTTTCTGGATGACATTGACCACCGTGTTGGGCGGAACATCGCTGCGGGGCTGCATGGACATCGCCTGATGCAACTCCGGATCGAAGGGTTCGCTCTCCGGATCGATCTGTTCAATGCCGAACTTGCTCATCACGTCGCTCAACATCTTGAGGGTAAGATCCATCCCCTCCCGAAGCTTTTCGACACTGGCGTTGTCGTCCTGGGCGGCGCTGAGGCCAAGTTCCAGGCTGTCCCTCACGCCCAGCAGCTCGCGCGCAAAATTCTCCAAGGCATATTTGTGGGCGTTCTCCAACTCCCGTTCCTGGCGCTTGCGCAGATTGTCGATGTCCGCTTGCGCCCGAATCAACTGATCACGCGTCTCTTCCGCCTTTGCCTGGGCCTCTTCCAGTTCTTTGTGCAACGCCTCCACATCGATCCCGTCGTCCACCGCTGAGTCTGCCTGGTCGCTCTCTGGTGGCGCATCCGGAGACACTTCTTCATTTTGGGCCTGCTGGTCCTTTGCCATGCTTACTGTACCTCTTCAACGAAAATTGATTCGGGTCGGCGGCCGGCCGCTTCCACTGGGCGCACGGCCGGACGCCACTGACGACGATGCACTATATGGGGATACTCAACGTTGTTTCAAGGCGGCGCCAAGCAATTTTGCGGTCACGTCCACCACCGGGATCACCTTCTCATAGGCCATCCGCGTCGGCCCGATCACCCCGAGCACACCCACCACCTGGTCATCCACCTCATACGGCGCAGTCACCACACTGCAATCGTCCAACAAGCGATAGCCGGACTCTTCCCCGATAAAGATCTCCACCCCCTCCGCTTCCAGACACTCGTCCAGCAGATGCAGGATCTCCCGTTTCTCGCTGAAGGCGTCGAACAACTGGCGCAGGTGCTCCATATCCGCGAGTTCCCGAAATTCCATGAGATTGGTCTGCCCGGCGATCACACAATCGTCACCTTCCGTCACCTCCATTGCCTTGCCCGCCATCTCGACCGCATCGACCATGATGTCATTCATGCGTTCGCGGGCATCGCTCATCTCCCTCACCAGACGGTCGCGCAGAGTGCGGATATCCTCCCCCTTGAATCCCTGGTTGAGATAGTTGGCCGCCTGCTCCAGCTCGCTCCGGCTGAACACTCGCCGCGTATGGATGATGCGGTTGTGCACCTCCTGCTCATTGGTCACCAGGATGGTCAGCACCCGGTTGTTGGAAAGCGGCAGGAACTCGATGTGCCGAAACGCCACCCGGTCGCGGCGCGGCACCATCACCACGCCGGCCATATTGGTGATGCCCGACAGCAGTTGCGAAGCGGACTCCAGAAGATCGGACGGCGCCTCGCCCTGCTCCAACTCGCCCCGGATATGCTCGATCTCCACTTGGTCCAGAGGCTCCAGGGTGAGCAAGCAGTCGACGAACAGCCGGTAGCCCCTGATGGTGGGCACCCGTCCAGCCGACGTATGGGGCGACGATACCAGCCCCATCTCCTCTAGATCGGCCATGACATTGCGCACCGTCGCCGGGCTGAGATCCAATCCGGTATCCTTGGCAAGCGTGCGCGAGCCCACGGGCTGACCCTCGCGTATATAACGCCGGATCAGGGCGCGCAGGAAATGCTGGGCCCGCTCACTGAGGGCACCTTCTGGAATCGGCTTTTTTGTCACCACGTTACATTCACCCCCTTAGGGGCCTGCCCGATGAAAAATTTAGCACTCACATAATAAGAGTGCTAACAATTAAAAGTAGCAATCAGGAACAGGAAGTGTCAAGACCGGCGCCGTTAAACAAGGTAACATGGCCGGCCGGTTGGCTGGACATTCCACCCATGCTACCTTTCGCCAACCGTATACGGGATGGAGGCGATGAGCGACAGATTCAAGCAGGTTGGGCTGGTAGGCAAGATGGGGGACCCCCAGGTTCGCGACACGCTGCTGCGGCTCCAGACCTACCTCCGCCAGCACCAACGTGAGGGCCTGTTGGAAGAGAACACCGCCACCCTGTTCGATCCGCCCCCCGACGTGCCGACCCTGCCCCTCTCCGGCCTCGGCAAGCGCTGTGACCTGGTGATCGTCGTGGGTGGCGACGGGACGTTGCTGCGGGCGGCGCGCACGCTGGCCGCCAGTGACGTACCGCTCCTCGGCATCAACCTGGGCCGGCTCGGTTTTCTGGTGGACGTATCGCCCGATGACATGCGGGAGATCCTGGACCAGGTGTTCGCCGGCGACTACGAGGAGGAGCAACGTTGCCTGTTGCACACCCGGATCGGCGAGCGCCCCGACCAGGGGCCCACCACCCGCGCCCTGAACGATGTGGTCGTCCACAAATGGAACAGTGTGCGCATGATCGAATTCGAGACCTACATCGACGGCCTCTTCGTCAACGCCCAACGTTCCGACGGTCTGATCGTCTCCTCCCCCACCGGCTCCACGGCATACGCTTTGTCGGGCGGCGGCCCCTTGCTGCACCCCTCGCTCAACGCGCTGGTTCTGGTGTCGATCTGCCCCCATACCCTGAGCAACCGCCCTCTCGTCATCAGCGGCGACAGCGTGATCGAGATCCGCGTCGCCGACCGGGACCGGGAACATGTACGGGTCGCCTGCGACGGCCAGTCCAATCTCACCCTTTCCGCGGGTGAAACCGTACATATCGAGAAGGATTGCCATCCGGTGCGCCTGCTCCACCCACGCGGGCACGACCACTACCAGATCCTGCGCGCCAAACTGGGCTGGGGCGAACATCCCACCAGCGGCGCCTGATGCTGGTTCATCT
>Ga0256841_1001418_pt1 | contig 20937 bp, 18 predicted proteins | sample 356308metaG_FD_185971 | JGI IMG/M metagenome (GOLD analysis project Ga0256841, IMG submission 185971) | Hydrothermal vent microbial communities from Mid Atlantic Ridge, Atlantic Ocean - 356-308 | ecosystem: Environmental > Aquatic > Marine > Hydrothermal vents | place: Atlantic Ocean: Mid... | reverse complement strand
ACTGTATTGCGCAGCAACCGGCAGTAGTGGGCTCTCTCGGTGGCCTCTCTCTTCTTCTCCGCATCGTCGGCGCCACGCAGCTCGGCAGCGCCGTAACCCGCCGCCGTCACCGCTGCGACAAGCTGCCCGACACTGGCTGTGCCGCGAACCATGGCGCTGTGCTCTGCAAAATTCACCGTTGCCGCAGTCACGCCCGGCACACGTTTGAGCGCCTCCTCGGCCGCGGCGACGCAGCCCGCACAACTCATGCCGGAGATGGAAAGATGGATGATCTGCTCTGCCACGATTGCTACCGGTACCGAAGTCACCCCTGCCTGCAGCAACCGGCGAAGAACACTCCACCGGAGGAGGACACCATCGATTTCGTGACAGGATGTCGAAAAAGGAGCTCTTTCATCAGCCCGTCAGAACGGGATATCGTCGTCGAAATCCTCGAGCCCTCCTGCAGCGGGCTGGTTGGCGGGGGCTGCTCCTGTGGACTGGCTGCGGGCCGGAGCACCCTGACCGAAGTTTGCGCTGCCGCTGCCGGAACCACGGCTGTCCAGCATCTGCATCTCGTTGGCCACGATCTCGGTGGTGTAGCGATCATTGCCGTTCTGGTCCTGCCACTTGCGGGTCTGAAGTTTTCCCTCGATATAGACTTTGGAGCCCTTTTTCAGATATTCGCCCGCAATCTCCCCGAGACGGCGAAACAGCACCACTCGGTGCCACTCGGTCCGCTCCTGCTGCTCACCGGTCTGCTTGTCCTTCCACTGCTCGCTGGTGGCGACAGTGATATTGGCCACCGCTCCCCCATCAGGCATGTAACGGACCTCGGGATCGTTCCCCAGGTTCCCGATCAATATTACTTTGTTGATACCTCTCGCCATCACTCTCTCCTATCTCTCGGATTCACTTGAATAACCAGCCAGCGCTGCTGCGTCGATACGCTCCGGATCCACCTTTAGATAGGCGACCCCGTCGTCTGCCAGCACCACCGCCTCCTCTACACCCTGTTCAGCGAGCAGTTCCCTGGTCAACTGCTCGGCACGTGCAGTATCTATGGCCCCCACATTGATCAGGTAACTGCTGAGATAGCGCGGCTCACGCATGGTCACCGCCAGCCAGAACCAAACGCCGGCAACCAGGGCACTGAACAGAAACACTCCGGTAATACCAAAACGCCCGTTGAGCCAACCTCCCATGAAACCACCCGCAAACGCCCCCAGAAACTGGGAACTGGAGTAGACCCCCATGGCCGTACCCTTGCTCCAGGCCGGTGCCGTCTTGGCTATCAGGGAGGGGAGGGTCGCCTCCAGCAGGTTGAAAGTGGTGAAGAACAGCAGCAGCGCCAGTACGATTCCAATGATGTTGTCATGGGAGAGCCACATCCCGATCATCGACAGCCCCAGCCCTAGGATGGCGCCGCTGAGCACCTGTTTCATACGCCGTTTCTTTTCCGCAATGATGATGAAGGGAACCATCGCAACGAACGCCACCAGCATCACTGGCAGATAGATGTGCCAGTGATGATTCACCGGCATCCCCACACTGTCACGGAGAATGTGGGGAACCACGACGAAGATCGCCGTCAGCGCCATGTGCAGGGCAAAGATCCCAAAGTCCAGGCGCAACAGCTGACCGTTGCTCAGCACCTCGCGAAACTGCTCCGGTACCGCTTCCGTATCCCGGTGCAGATGGAGATGGGTTGGCCTTGGAACCCAGAGCTGCAGTACTCCAATCCCTCCCAGTGCCATCACCGCTGTCAACCAGAAGATTCCGGGCACACCAATCCAGTGCTCCAGCATCGGCCCCGCCACCAGCGCCACGGAGAAGGAGATACCGATGCTGATACCGATCCCGGCCATTACCTTCAGACGGTGCTCCTCCCGCGTGAGATCTGCCGCCAACGCCAGCACCACGGCCGCCACCGCGCCGGCTCCCTGCAGCGCCCGTCCGATGATGACCCCCTGGATGGTACCCGACATCGCCGCTACCACGCTGCCCAGCGCAAAGATCAGCAGTCCTGCGGTGATTACCGGCTTGCGACCTATGCGATCCGATACCATTCCGAACGGGATCTGGAGCACGGCCTGAGTAAGCCCGTAGATCCCCAACGCCACTCCCACCAGCGTGGGTGTCACGCCAGCCAAGTGTTCCGCATAGAGAGCGAACACCGGCAGGATCATAAACAGGCCGAGCATGCGCAGCGCGTAAATGCTGGCCAGCGAAGCGGCGGCACGGCGCTCGACCGGCGTCATGGTTTCGGAGATGTTCGTCTGCATGGGAGTCGGGTTCTTCCTTTTGCTTCTCACTGCCAAAGGATCTTATAGTAACAGGTTGCGTTACGTTGAGAAAAAGGTGAAATGGACACTATCAAGCTCCGCGGGGTGAAAACCCACAACCTGCAGAACATCGATCTGGATCTGCCCCGGAACAAGCTGATCGTTTTCACCGGGCTCTCCGGTTCCGGCAAGTCATCCCTGGCATTCGATACCATCTATGCCGAAGGGCAGCGGCGCTATGTCGAATCCCTCTCCAGCTATGCGCGCCAGTTCCTCTCGATGATGGAGAAACCGGATGTCGAGCATATCGAGGGTTTGTCGCCGGCGATCTCCATCGAGCAGAAGTCCACTTCTCACAATCCGCGCTCCACCGTCGGCACCGTCACCGAGATCCATGATTACCTGCGGCTGCTGTTCGCCCGCGCGGGGGAGCCGCGCTGCCCCGAACATGGCCATGTGCTCCAGGCCCAGACAATCAGCCAGATGGTCGATCAGGTGATGGCCCTGCCGGCGGGGAGCCGTCTGATGCTGCTCTCTCCGCTGATCCAGAACCGCAAAGGGGAGCACCTACAGATCATCGAGGAGCTGCGGGCCCAGGGTTTTGTGCGCGCCCGTATCGACGCACACATCCATGAACTGGATGAGCCACCAGTGCTGCAGAAGAACCAGAAGCACACCATCGAAGCGGTCATCGACCGCTTCAAAATACGCCCGGGACTGGAGCAGCGCCTGGCGGACTCCCTGGAAACGGCCCTGCAACTCTCCGATGGAATCGCCCGTGTCGCCTCCCTCGACGGAGATCGGGAAGAGCTGGTTTTTTCGGCCCGATTCGCCTGCCCGACCTGCGGCTACTCCCTCGCCGAGCTCGAACCCCGACTGTTCTCCTTCAACAATCCGGCTGGCGCCTGTCCGGCATGCGACGGGCTCGGCGTAAGACAGTTCTTCGACCCTGAGCGGGTGGTCAGCCATGCCGCCCTCAGCCTCTCGGCAGGAGCCATCCGCGGATGGGACCGGCGCAATGCCTACTACTTCCAGATGCTGGAATCCCTTGCCAGACACTACGACTTCGATATCGACACCCCCTTTGAAAAACTGCCCCAGAAGATACAGAACGCGATCCTCTATGGCAGCAACGGAGAGCAGATCACCTTCAGCTACCTCAACGATAGGGGCGGCTCGATGGTCAAGACCCAACCCTTCGAGGGGATCATCCCCAACATGGAACGCCGCTACCGCGAAACCGAATCGAGCGCCGTGCGGGAGGAGCTGGCCAAATACCTGAACCAGCAACTATGCCCCGAGTGCCAGGGCAGCCGTCTCAACAAGGCAGCCCGGCACGTGTTCGTTGCGGATCACTGTCTGCCGGAGATCACCTCCATGCCGGTCGGACACGCCTATGAGTTCTTCCTCGACCTGCACCTGCCAGGGCGCTTTGGAGAGATAGCCGCCCCGATACTGAAGGAGATCACCTTGCGGCTGCGCTTCCTGGTCAATGTCGGCCTCGACTATCTCACCCTGGAACGCAGCGCGGACACCCTCTCCGGCGGTGAAGCCCAGCGAATCCGCCTGGCAAGCCAGATCGGAGCAGGACTGGTGGGAGTCATGTACATCCTGGATGAACCATCCATCGGGCTGCACCAGCGCGACAACGAACGACTGCTGCAGACACTCACCTACCTGCGGGATCTGGGCAACACTGTCATCGTGGTGGAACATGACGAAGATGCCATCCGCCGCGCAGATCACATCGTCGATATCGGCCCCGGGGCCGGCGTCCATGGAGGAAGGATCGTCGCCCAAGGGGATATATCCGCAATCATGCGATGCAAGGACTCACTTACCGGACAGTACCTCTCTGGCAGCCGCTCCATCGAGATACCGGCACAACGCCGCCGACCGGAACCGGGGCGCGTCCTCCGGCTGTACGGCGCCAGCGGCAACAACCTCAAACAGATAGATGTGGAGTTCCCGGTGGGGCTGATGACTGCGGTCACCGGCGTCTCGGGTTCGGGCAAATCCACCCTGATCAACGACACCCTCTATCGCCTTGCGGCACGGGAGCTGCATCGCGCCGGTACCAACCCGGCCCCCTGCAGAAGAATCACTGGCCTGGAGCAGTTCGACAAGGTGGTCGATATCGACCAGAGCCCCATCGGACGTACCCCCCGCTCCAACCCCGCTACCTACACCGGCATATTCACCCCGATCCGCGAACTGTTCTCCGCCACACCCGAGGCACGGGCCCGGGGGTACACACCGGGACGCTTCAGCTTCAACGTCAAGGGCGGCCGCTGCGAAGCCTGCCAGGGGGATGGGCTGATCAAGGTGGAGATGCACTTCCTGCCCGACATCTACGTGCCCTGTGATATCTGCAAGGGAAAGCGCTACAACCGGGAGACCCTGGAGGTGAGCTACAAAGGGAAAAACATCCATCAGGTACTGGAGATGACCGTCGAGGACGCCCGCTCCTTCTTCGACGCAATCCCCCCATTGGCGCGCAAGCTGCAAACACTGATCGATGTCGGCCTGAGCTACATCAAACTGGGACAGAGCGCCACCACCCTCTCCGGAGGGGAGGCCCAGCGCATCAAGCTGGCGCGCGAACTCTCCAAACGGGACACGGGAAACACGCTGTATATCCTCGACGAACCCACTACCGGGCTGCATTTCCATGATATCGAACAGCTTCTGAGAGTGCTCCACCGGCTGCGCGATCGGGGCAACACCATTGTGGTCATCGAGCACAATCTGGACGTCATCAAGACCGCCGACTGGATCCTGGATCTGGGACCGGAAGGGGGAGAAAAGGGCGGCACCCTGGTAGCATGCGGCCCTCCGGAGAAGATCGCCGCCAACCCGCTTTCCCATACCGGGCGATTCCTGAAACCCCTGCTTTGCCACCCCGAGGCCGATGCCGAAGAGCGCCGATCCGCCGGGGTTTGATTGCAATGATGATCCGGAATATAATGTGATGCAGCTAAGCTCTGGCCGGAGCGGGTTTTTTGTTGCAGAACTATTGCAAAAGGAGAGGCAACATGGGGCTGTTCGACTTCGCTGCGGAATTTGGCAAAAAGCTGTTCGGCAAAAACGATGACCCCGCCGAGAAGATTCAGCAGGAGATCGAAAAAAGCAATCCCGGGATTTCCGGCCTCGGGGTAGAGTACCAGGATGGCGTAGTCCACCTCTCCGGGAATGCGAAGTCCGCCGATGCCATGGAGAAGGCGGTACTGATGGCCGGCAATGTCCGTGGTGTCCACTCGGTCAGCGCCGATGCACTCGATGCGCCGCAACAGTCCACCTCGGTCGAATACTATACCATTGCCAAGGGCGACACCCTGTCAGGTATCGCCAAACAGTTCTACGACAACGCGATGGACTATCCGCTGATCTTTGAAGCGAACCGGGAGGTCATCGAGGACCCCAACCTGATCTACCCGGGGCAGAAAATCCGCATTCCGGCAAAGAGCTGAACCGAACCACGTTCAGAGTAAGGAGGAGACGACAACAACAAAAGGGGAATTAAACAGTTCGACATAATCACGGCCATGCTCATAACGATGGAGGGGCATGAAAGATTTGTTTGTGCATAAAACGAAGCGAAGGAAGTGAAAAAATGAAACTATCTAGACCTTGGGAAAAAGCAACCCTTGCAGCATCGCTGGTGTTGGCGCTGGGTGCCTGCTCCCACACCCACGCACCGGAAAAGGCAGCAGCCATCAGCACCGAGAAGTGCGCCTCGTGTGAAGCCAAGCTGGCGGCCATCAAGAGCCGCGAAGCTGAACTGGCCCGCAAGGAGCAGGCCCTTCAGGCAAAGGCCAAGGAGCTGGCCAGCCAGCAACACGCCGTAGCCGCCGCTCCCGCAGCCGAAGCCGGCGACCACATGCTCCCCCCGCAGGCGAAGCCGGGTGAGTGCTATGCCCGCGCATGGGTTCCACCGAAGTACAAGACCATAACGGAAAAGGTACTGAAGAAGGAGGCCAGTAGCCGTTATGTGGTAATCCCGGCCAAGTACAAGACCGTGAAGAAGCGCCTTCTGGTCAAAGAGGCATACGAGAAGCTGAAGGTGGTTCCTGCCACTTACAAGTGGGTCGAAGAGCGCGTTCTGGTCAAACCTGCCGGCGAGAAGATCGTAACCATTCCTGCCAAATATGAAACGGTTACCGAGAAGGTGCTCGACAAGCCCGCCCATACCGTCTGGAAGAAGGGCAGGGGACCGATCCAGCGTATCGACCAGGCAACGGGTGAGATCATGTGCCTTGTAGAGGTTCCTGCCACCTACAAGACCATTACCCGCAAGGTGCTGAAGAGCCCGGCAACCACCAAGACCATCAAGACTCCCGCCGTCTACAAGACGGTGAAGAAGCGTGTGGTGGACAAACCCGAGCACACCGTATCGGTCAAGGTTCCGGCCCAGTACAAGACCATCACCGTTACCGAGCTGGTATCCCCCCCGCAGACCAAGACCATCGAGATCCCGGCGGTCTATTCGACTGTGACCCGCCAGGAGAAGATCTCCGACGGACATATGGAGTGGCGTAGCATCCTGTGCCAGACCAACATGACCCGCAGCCGCATCGCGCAGATCCAGCGCGCCCTGAAGGCGAAGGGCTTCGATCCGGGCCCCATCGACGGGGTTATCGGTTCTGAAACCATGGCAGCTGTCAATGCGTTCCAGCGCAAGAACAACCTGCCTGTGGACAAGTATCTCAATATAGCGACCGTCAAGGCGCTCGGGGTATCCACCCACTGATGCTGGCGAAAAAGGCCACCGCAAGGTGGCCTTTTTCCTTCATCCATCTGCGGCCATCCGGCCAAAAAGAAGCGGCTCTGCCTGAAGACAACAACAGAATGGAGAGCCTCGAATAACAGACAGCTTTCCAGAATGGAACGGAACATTTTCCTGCCTCGGCAAGCACTATTCAGTCACAACCTATCTGAAAAGGAGAACAGAGTATGGGTATGATTCAGGAGTTCAAGGAGTTTGCGGTCAAAGGCAACGTAGTCGACATGGCCGTGGGTATCATCATTGGCGCAGCCTTTGGAAAGATCGTGAGTGTCCTGGTCGAAGGGGTCATCATGCCTCCTATCGGCATGTTGCTGGGTGGAGTAGACTTTTCCGATCTATTCATCAATCTGGGTTCGGGAACCTATGAAACCCTGGCTGCGGCGGAGAAAGCCGGAGCACCGGTGATCAAGATCGGCTCGTTCATCAATGAGATTATCTCCTTCACTATCGTTGCCTTTGCTGTATTCCTGCTGGTGAAGGGGGTCAACAGCCTGAAAAGGAAAGAGGAGGAGAAACCGGAAGAACCGCCCAAACCCAGCGAAGAGATCCTGCTGCTGCGCGAGATCAGGGATCAGCTGAAGAAATAAAGCAGCTCAATTCGCTATCCACCCGATGATGCACCATTCGGTGCTCATCGCTTGGATATCTGCCGATTCGGGGTGCAGGCGGGGCAGCGACGATGGCCGTTCCATTGTCTGTTGCAACCGCCACCCGGATGGCAGAGTCCCCTTTGACCCAATGATTTTCTGATAAAGAGCCGCCGTGTGCTGGTTTGCAGGCGGCGTTACCCCATCTGGCTGTAAAGCGGCTACAGCGGCGGCGGACCACCTTGCTGCGAACTGGCGCGGCGCCACAGCCGGATATGAAGTGTGTTGTCGCCAATAGCAGCTGCATCCTCGACGGCAAGCCGGGAACACTGTGTCTGGCGGCAGAAGAGGCTACGGAGCTCCGGATAGCCGGATTCAGGCATGGCTACAGAACCGGTCATCGAATGTATCGGGCCTGGAGCCCTGTCTGAGAGGCACTGTAACGGCATACCCGGAGCGCCTCCCTCCTGCCGGGAACCAGCAGCAGTGGCTCCCCTGACGCTCCCCGTATTCAGCTGCGAATGCCGGTCCCTTTTTCCAGCAACCATAGTGCAAGCAGAAACAGCAATACCAACAGGGCCATGATGAGACCTATCGCAGTGCCAATGCCGATATCCGCCGTCCCCAGAATACCGTAACGAAAACCGTTGACCATATAGAGAATAGGGTTGGCAAGCGAGAGCTGGCGCCAGAGCGGTGACAGCATGTCGATGGAATAGAATACCCCTCCAAGATAGGTCAAGGGGGTGAGCACAAAAGTGGGAACGATGGAGATGTCATCGAAACTCCTGGCGAATATAGCATTGATGAACCCCCCTATGGAGAACAGGGCAGCCGTCAGCAGCACGATACTCACGGTGACCCACGGATGCTCAACCCTCAGCTCGGTGAAAAACAGCGCCACCCCCATCACCAGCAGACCAACCATCAACCCCCGGGCCACCCCTCCCAGGGTATATCCCAACAGGATAATATAGTTTGGCATTGGGGAGACCAGCATCTCCTCGATACTGCGGTGGAACTTGGCGCTATAGAACGACGAGACCACGTTGGAGTATGAGTTGGTGATGACCGCCATCATCACCAGCCCGGGCATGATGAATTCGTTATAGCCATAGCCCGCCATACTGCCAATCCGCGGCCCAATCAGATTCCCGAAGATGATGAAATAGAGCGAGGTAACCACTACCGGCGGCAGCAACGTCTGCAACCAGATGCGTAGAAAACGCAACACCTCACGAAGCACGATGGTGGTAAGCGCAACGCGGCTGTTCATCGTGAATCATTCACCAGATGCAGAAACAGCTCTTCCAGACGATTTGCCTTGTTACGCATGCTGAGTACCTGTATCCCCAACGCCGTCATGCGCTCGAAAAGCTCGTTCAAGGGGCGTTGGCGAGAAATCTCCACCTCCAGCGTACGGCTGTCGAGCAACCGGACCACATGGTTCCCCAGTACGGGAGCCTCTGTCAGAGGATCTCGGACATTGAAGATGAATGTCTCCATGTCCAGCTTGCCGATCAACTCGCTGACCAACCCCTGCTCGACAATCCGTCCCTTGTTGATGATGGCCACCCGCTCACACAGTGATTCCGCCTCCTCCAGATAGTGAGTGGTGAGAATGATGGTGGTTCCGCTACGGTTCACCTCTGTCATGAACTCCCACATGGAGCGGCGAATCTCGATATCCACCCCCGCTGTGGGCTCATCCAGGATCAGTAACCTGGGTTGATGCACCAGCGCCCGAGCAATCATCAGACGCCGTTTCATCCCTCCAGAGAGCTCACGGGCCGCCCCACGCCGTTTCTCCCAAAGACCCAGCCGCTTCAAGGCGACAGCTGCCCGCGCCACTGCCTCCCGGCGCGGGATACCGTAGTATCCCGCCTGGTTGATGACGATCTCCTCCACCGGCTCAAAGATATTGAAATTGAACTCTTGGGGAACCAGGCCGAGACAGCTCTTGGCCTGCGCCCGCTGCCGGTCGATGTCCATTCCAAACACCTCCACTCGACCCGATGTCTTGTTGACCAGTGAGTTGATGATGCCGATCGTGGTGGATTTTCCCGCACCATTGGGACCCAGCAGGGCCACAAAGGCGCCCTGCTCGACCTCCAGATCGATCCCCTTCAACGCCTCGAATCCGTTTGCATAGGTCTTTCTCAGATTGCGAATGGTGAGTGCCCTGGTCATGCCGAAGATACCCGTCTGATGGCTGCAAGGCGCTGCTCCCGCAGTGCTTGCCCAACGGCGGCGCCTCTCAAGCCCTGGGCCACCAGCGCCGAGGGCTCGACTGCCGCTGCAGCCCGATAGGCCGTGCGCATGATCTCCTTCTGCGGCGGCGTGCGATCCTCGTAGCCGTAGCGCCCGCGCGAGTCAGCCTCGCAGCTGAGCAGATACTGCTCGAAGCGGTGAGGCCGCCGAAAGGCATCCAGTTTGTAGAACAGCTCCAGCATGGTACTGCAGCGCAGCTCCGCGACACGATGAAAATGGAGATGGTAGCGGGTCACCAGCATCGCCAGCTCCCGGAAACGTCCGGGTAGATGCAGCCGCTCACACAGCCCCACCACCAGCGGTACCCCCCTCTCCTCGTGTCCTACATGACGTGGCCACTGCTCCCGAGGAGTGGTTCCCTTGCCGAGATCATGCACCAGCGAGGCAAAACGTACCTCTGTATCGTCAGTCAACCGCGCCGCCTGATCGACGACCAGCAGGGTATGGATCCCCACATCCACTTCGGGATGATGCTTCTCGGGTTGCGGGACACCGAACAGACGGTCCAGTTCGGGCAGGATCCTCCGCAGGGCCCCACACTCCCGCAATACTTTGAAAAAGGGGGATGGCTCATCCTCCCCCAACGCGCGCTGCAGCTCGGCCCATACCCGCTCCGGTACCAGCGCATCCACCTCTCCCGCTTCCACCATTTTCCGCATCAGCATCATGGTCTCCGGAGCAATACGAAACCCCAGCGCAGAGAAACGGGCTGCAAACCGGGCCACCCGGAGAATGCGTACCGGATCTTCCACAAATGCGGGCGAAACATGGCGCAGGATGCGCCGCTCCAGATCCCGTTGCCCGCCGTAGGGATCGATCACCGTGCCATCTTCGGCCATCGCCATGGCATTGATGGTCAGATCTCGGCGCGCCAGATCCTGCTCCAGCGTCACGTCCGGTGCTGCATGAAAGACGAAACCGGTATAGCCGGGGGCCACCTTGCGTTCGGTACGTGCCAGCGCGTACTCCTCATGGGTCTCGGGGTGGAGAAACACAGGAAAATCCCTGCCCACCGGCACGAACCCCTGCTCGACCATCTGCTCCGGTGTGGCACCCACGACCACCCAGTCACGATCGGTCACCGGCAGGCCAAGCAACCGATCACGGACGGCCCCTCCCACCATGTAGATCTTCATTTTGCGTATATCCATTGCCAGAAAGCTGTCCGCGACGGCTATAATCGGTTTATCATCTTACCATCTACTGCTCCGCTACAGACAGGAACAGGGCACTGCCAGAAATAGACGCAAAGGGGGAGACAATGGCATTCACATCTATCAATCCAGCCACCGGAGAGGCGCTGGAGAACATTCCCGGATGGGGTTCGGATGAACTGCAACGGGCCCTCGCCCAGGTGGCAGCCGCAACCCCCGGCTGGGCCTCCAGCCCGTTGCAGCAGCGCTGCACCCTGATGCGGCGCGCAGCCTCGGTACTGCGTGACCGTCGTGATGAGCTGGCTCGTATTATCACCACCGAGATGGGCAAACTGTTCAGGGAGGCGTGCGCAGAGGTGGACAAGTGCGCCCTGGTGTGTGACCACTATGCCGACAACGGCCCTCGCTACCTTGCCGATGAGCTGATCAACAGCGATGCTGGCAAGAGCTGCGTCACCCACCAGCCGCTGGGCACGGTACTCGCCGTCATGCCCTGGAACTTCCCTTTCTGGCAGGTATTCCGCTTTGCCGCCCCCACCCTGACCGCCGGCAACACCGGGGTGCTCAAGCACGCCTCCAACGTCCCCCGCTGTGCCCTCGCCATCGAGTCGGTATTCCGGGAGGCAGGTTTTCCCGACGGGGTATTCCGTACTCTGCTGATAGAAGCTGCGCAGGTAGAGGAGGTCATCAAAGACCCACGCATCCACGCTGTCACCCTTACCGGGAGTGAACCGGCCGGGCGCCGAGTTGCCGCCGTGGCGGGAGCTGCACTGAAGAAAACGGTTCTGGAACTTGGAGGCTCGGATCCCTTCATTGTTCTGGAGGATTGTGAACTGGAAAGCACCGTCAGAGAGGCTGTGGCGTCCCGCTTCCTCAATGCGGGACAGAGCTGCATCGCAGCCAAGCGGTTTATCCTGGTGGAGTCGGTGGCAGCATCCTTCCTGGAAAAGTTCCGGTCTGCGGTAGAGTCCCTGCAGCCGGGTGACCCCATGCTGAGCAGCACTACCCTCGCCCCCATGGCACGCTGCGACCTGCGTGACGAGCTGCATCGACAGGTCATCGACAGCATCGAACAGGGAGCCATTCCTCTGACTGGCTGCGCACCTGTGGAGGGGAGCGGCGCCTTCTATCAGGCATCGATTCTGGATCGGGTGGAGCCGGGAATGCGAGCCTATGAGGAGGAGCTGTTCGGACCCGTCGCCACCGTTATCCGGGCCAGGGATGAGAATGAAGCGATGGAGATCGCCAACAGCAGCCGTTTCGGTCTGGGTGGAAGCATCTGGACGGCAGACAGCTCCCGGGGAGAGCGCCTGGCACGGGAACTCCAGGCCGGCTGCTGCTTCGTCAACGGGATGGTAAAAAGTGATCCACGCCTCCCCTTTGGCGGCATCAAGGCATCAGGTTACGGCCGCGAGCTCTCCTGGCAGGGGATGCTCGAGTTCGTAAATACCAAGACCATATGGATCAAGTAGCAATGCGGGGGAGTAACTTCCCGGATTGCTTCACATACCCGCGTGCCAGCTCAGTGGGGCTGTCACTGAGAGGGGAATTCAAATACCGCGTAGTAAGCGGATGCGCGGAGACGTCCAGGGCTACCCCTGCGCAGGGATGGCGCGATTCAGAGACAAGCCGACAACCGTGCAGCAAGAAGAAAAAGGTGGCTGGGGAACTAGGATTCGAACCTAGATTGACGGAGTCAGAGTCCGCTGTCCTGCCGTTAGACGATTCCCCACCAGATGAACCCGGGGGACAACTCCCCCGGAAAGTTGAGCAAACTAGCGCTTGGAGAACTGGGGACGCTTGCGTGCCTTGTGCAAACCAACCTTCTTGCGCTCCACCTCGCGCGCATCACGGGTTACATATCCTGCCTTGCGCAGCACCGGGCGCAGCGTTTCATCATACTCCATCAAGGCCCGGGTGATTCCGTGACGGATGGCGCCGGCCTGACCGCTGATACCGCCCCCTTTCACCATCACCTCCACATCCAGCTTGTCGGCCACCTCTGCCAGCTCCAGCGGCTGCCTGACCACCATGCGCGCAGTCTCTCGCCCGAAATAGTGCTCCAGCGAGCGCCTGTTGACCGTGATGTTACCGCTGCCGGATTTCAGATAAACCCGCGCCGTGGATGCCTTGCGGCGCCCGGTACCATAGTGATGCTTGTCTGCCATATCGTTTCCGTCGTGTATCCAGGTTTCAGATGTCCAGCGGCTGCGGCTGCTGGGCGCCATGCTTGTGTTCGGCACCGGCATAGACCTTGAGCTTCCGGAACATCGCCCGACCCAATGGGTTCTTCGGCAGCATCCCCTTCACCGCGGTTTCGATCACCCGCTCCGGCGCACGCTGAATCAGCTTCTCGAAGGTGATGGATTTGATACCGCCGGGATATCCGCTATGCCGGTAGTAGGTCTTGGCAGTCGCCTTGTTGCCGGAAACACGCACCTTCTCCGCATTGATGACCACGATATAGTCACCGGTATCCACGTGGGGCGTATATACCGGCTTGTGCTTGCCACGCAGCCGCCGGGCAATCTCGCTGGCCAGACGGCCCAGGGTCTTGTCCGTGGCATCCACCAGATACCAGTCACGCTTCACTTCGGAAGGTTTTGCGCTGAAGGTCTTCATATCCAATCACTGCTCCAAATGAGGCAACCCGCCCAAACTAAAGACGGGGAATCCTACAGCACTCGCCAACAAATTTCAAGCACTGGGGATAATCCATCAGGCGGCCTTCAGTACCACCTCCGCAACCCGGCGCTTACCCACCTGAACCACATGGGTGGAGCCGCCCGGAACGCGGATGGTGCGATCCGTGACCCGCTCTCCGTCGATGCGAACCGCTCCCTGCTTCAGCATCCGCAGCGCCTCCGAGGTACTCGCGGTCAACCCCGCATCCTTCAGGAGGTTGGCGATGGGCAGAGCATCTCCTTCGATGGTGAGCTCCACTCGGGGCAGCTCCTCCGGCAGGGCACCATAGCGGAAACGGGAGACGAACTCTTCGTGAGCCTTCACGGCCGCCGCATGACCATGGAACCGCCCCACCAGCTCCTCAGCCATCCGGATCTTGACATCCCGAGGGTTGGCTCCCTCCTCCACCTCCCCTTGCCAGGCGCGGATCTCACTGAGGGGGCGAAAGCTGAGCAGTTCCAGATAGCGCCACATCAGCTCATCGGATACCGACATCAGTTTACCGAACATCTCGGCGGGAGGATCGCTGATACCGATGTAGTTGCCCAACGATTTGGACATCTTCTGTACGCCATCCAGCCCCTCGAGTATGGGCATGGTGATCACCACCTGCGGCTCCTGGCCATACTGTTTCTGCAGCTCACGCCCCACCAGCAGGTTGAACTTCTGATCGGTGCCACCCAGCTCTATGTCGGCCTTCATGGCCACGGAATCGTAGCCTTGGATGAGAGGATAGAGAAACTCGTGGATGGCAATCGCCGTGCCACTGGTGTAGCGCTTGTGGAAATCATCCCGCTCCAGCATTCGCGCCACCGTGTGACGGGCCGCCAGCTGGATCAGCTCGGCGGCACTCATCCCGTTCATCCAGCTGGAGTTGAACATCACCAGGGTCTTGTCCGGCTCCAGGATCTTGAAGATCTGCTCCTCGTAGCTTCTGGCATTCTCTATCACCTCGTCCCGGGTGAGAGGCGGACGAGTACTGTTTTTCCCGGTAGGATCGCCGATCATGCCGGTGAAATCACCAATCAAGAACATCACCTCGTGCCCCAGATCCTGAAACTGGCGCAGTTTGTTGATCAGCACCGTGTGGCCAAGGTGGAGATCCGGCGCTGTAGGGTCGAACCCCGCCTTGATGCGCAGAGGCCGATCCTGCTTCAGCTTCTCAATCAACTCCGACTCAAGCAGAATCTCTTCACACCCCCGTTTGATGAGCTCCAGGGATTGTTGCAGCGAAGACATACGGTTACTCCCCTTTTTCGAATGGATTGATGATTACCGGGACAAACCATAACAAAGCCCCTTTCAAAGTGCATCTGTCCACCACAGCCTGGGGTTCCATCACCGGGTATCTCTGAAATTAGCAATTTTTTCGCAAGAACAAGGGAACCCCCCGCCTGGAAGCGCGGTGCATAACGGGACAGTTGAGAATTCGAGCACGGGGCTGACGCTGCTATCGCGGAAAAAGCCCATTTCAGAAGTGCCCTATTGTTTGTGCCGACAAGATATTGCACCGGTTAAATAAATGGGACTATTATACAGGCATCTGGCCAGAGGGTTGTCTCAAGTTGCGCCTTTCCCGTTCCGATACCCGTAACAAGGGAAAGCAACACGAACTCAATGATGGAATCTCGAAGACAGGCAACAATACGACGGGACAACAACACCATGGTCCTTCCCCTGCGGCTTCTGCTGTCGATTGCCGGGCTGGTGGTGGCGACCACGCTGTTTGCAATGGTGCTGGACTCCCCCGGCCAGCGTGCTGCACTGCCTCTGGCGATCCCCGCAGCCGCTGGCGGTGACGGCGGTTCCTCCAGTGATCCCCTCCCTCCCCCACCGCTGCGGGTCACCATCAAGTCGGGCGACTCGCTCTCCGCCATCTTCGACCAGGTGGGCTTGAGCCAGCAAGAGCTGCAACGGGTGCTCGCCCATAAGGAGGCTCGCCACACCCTGCGTGCCATCCTGCCGGGCAAGGAGCTAAGCTTCCAGCTCGAGGAGGGGAATCGCCTGCAGCGGCTCAGTTACGCAATCGATGCAACCCGCACTCTGGAGGTGCGCCGGGAGGGGGATGATTTCCGGGCCACGACCATCGAGTACCCGCTGGAACACCGCGTGCAGTTTGCCAGCGGGGAGATAAAGAGCTCACTGTTCCTGGCCGCCCAACAAGCCGGGCTCTCCGACAAGACCACGATGGAGATGGCCGATATCTTCGGATGGGATATCGACTTCGCCCTGGATATCCGCTCGGGGGATCACTTCGCCGTACTCTACGAGGAGCTCTACCGTGACGGAGAGAAGGTGCGCACCGGCAATATCCTCGCCGCAGAGTTCACCAACCGGGGGAAAAGATACGTCGCCATCCGCTACACCAATCCGGAAGGGGAGTCCGGCTACTACTCTCCGGATGGAATGCGGATGCGCAAGGCATTCCTGCGCACACCGGTCAAGTTCACCCGCATCAGCTCGCGCTTTGGCAAGCGATTCCACCCGATCCTGAACCGTATGCGCTCCCACAAGGGAGTCGACTACGCCGCACCAACTGGCACCCCCATCCGCGCCACCTCGGATGGGAAGGTGATCTTCAAGGGGCGCAAAGGGGGCTACGGCAGAACCGTCATCCTGAAACACGGGAAACGCTACAGTACCCTCTACGCCCACATGTCCCGCTTCGGAAAGGGGCTACGCACCGGGAGGGCGGTAAAGCAGGGGCAGATCATCGGCTATGTTGGCCAGTCGGGCCGCGCAACCGGTCCGCATCTGCACTATGAGTTCCGTATCAATGGGGTGCACCGCAACCCCCTCACCGTTCGGCTCCCCAGGGCGATGCCAATCGAAAAGAAATATCGCAAGGAGTTCCGGCGCATAGCCGAAAAGATGTTGGCCCAGATGGAGCAGCGTAAGAGAACGATGGTAGCCCGGCTAGCCCGGCAACCTGAGGAGTAACCAGACAGGATGTCGTCATTCCCCTCGGTCAGATGAGCCCCTTGTATATCGGCCTCATGTCAGGGACCAGTCTGGACGGGGTCGACACCGTATTGGTAGAGTTTGCCGAAGATACGCCATCCTGTATCGCTACCCATACCGAGCCCTACCCCGCCTCCTTGCGTGACGCCCTGTTGACGCTGTGCGAACCGGACGCCAAGGTAGAGACGATGATGGCGCTCGACCGCCGGCTGGGGGAGTTCTATGCCCGCCAGATTCGGCAACTGCTGGCCGCCGCGGGGGTTTCTCCGACACGGGTGAAGGCGATTGGAAGCCATGGGCAGACCATCCGCCACCTTCCCGACCACCCATATCCAACCACGCTGCAGATCGGCGATCCCAACACCATAGCCCAACGCACCGGAATCACCACTGTCGCCGATTTTCGGCGCCGCGATATGGCGGCAGGAGGAGAGGGCGCTCCGCTGGTACCGGCATTTCACCGCGCTGTATTTCATCGACCGGGAGAAAATCGCGTAGTGGTCAATATCGGTGGTATCAGCAACATCACCATACTCCCTGGCGATAGCGATGCCGCGGCAAGCGGGTTCGACTGCGGACCGGGAAATGTACTACTGGACAGCTGGGCCGCCCTCCATCTGCAGATGCCGATGGACAAGGGTGGTGCCTGGGCCGCCAGCGGCAGTGTCGATGAGGAGTTGCTGGCAAGGATGTTACGGGATCCCTATTTCCGGACCTCCCCTCCAAAAAGCACCGGCCGGGAACGGTTCAACCTGCAGTGGCTGCAGGCCCACGGCCGCATCGACAGCGCACCACCGGCCGACATCGCCGCCACCCTGTGCGAGCTGACCGCCAGTTGCATTGCCACTGCCATTGGTCACCACGCACCACAAACCACCTCTATCCTGGTTTGTGGAGGGGGAATACACAACAAGACCATGATGGAACGTCTGAGGCATCTGACAGCCCCTTGCCCGGTAAGCTCCACCAAAGACCATGGCATCGATCCGGACTGGGTAGAAGCAACCGCCTTTGCCTGGCTGGCGAAGCGGACACTGGAGGGAAAGCCGGGTAACCTGCCCGCAGTCACCGGAGCACAGGAAGCCGTGGTACTGGGGGCAATCTATCCCTGATGTGAACACCGCCGGACGGCATGGTGTCATCTTCCGGCAGTGCCCCCTGAAGCGCATCGTGGAGGAGCCTGTTGGGAGGAGTACTCGTTCCCCGCCCACCTCCCGCTGCCCACCATGAGCTTACAACCCAAACCTGAAACCACGCTCTCAAGTTTCCATCTCACCCGCCGATACCCTGTCTGTCTCTGAAGGAAAAATATGGCGCGAACTGAACCATGAAGCTGCGAATACAACCAACCGATCGGGAAACACTGCTCTCCGACGACGTGTTTATCATCTCGAAGACCGATACCAAGGGCCGGATAACCTATGGCAACGAGGTATTGATAGAGGTCTCCTGCTTCCAGGAGCATGAACTTCTCGGCAAACAGCACAATATCGTCCGCCACCCCGAAATGCCCAGAGGAATTTTCCACATTCTGTGGGAATTGATTCAGGCGGGAAAAGAGTACAACGGCTTTGTAATCAACCTTCGCAAGGATGGCGGGTTCTACTGGGTATTCACTAACGTCACCCCGAGCTACGATGCGTCCGGACGGCTGATCGGCTACTACTCGGTGCGCCGTAAGGTCAAGCGGGAAGCGCTGGAGATCATCAGACCGATCTACAAGAAAATGCTCGAGGTGGAGAAACAGGCCGGTGCGAAACAGGCAATCACTGCCTCCAGGGCGGTACTGAACGACATACTCAAGGATAAAGGGACAAGTTATGACGAATTCGTTTGCACGCTTCAGCATTGAACATCTGCTCCCCGCTGTTGCCCTTTTCACCATCGTCCAGACAGGTTACACAACCTGGAACATGGGCCTCGATCCGGTCCTGCTCCTCGCCGGGTTGGCGGTACTGGGTATCGTTGCAATCGCCTACAGAAACATTCGGGAAAACCAAAGGCTGGAACAGCAAATCGTCACCCTGTGCGAACAGATGGCCAAGGGGGAGCTCGAGTCGAGAATAACCGGGATCTCCCCATCCCTGGCCTCGTCCAGAACCGCCCTTGCATTGAACAACGCGCTGGATCAAGTAGAGGTCTACATGCGGGAGACCGCTACCCTGATCGAATACCAGAACCAGCACAAGTTCTACCGCCCGGTACTGTTGACCGGGATGCACGGCAGATTCAGGGCGGGGTTGCAGCGGCTGGAACAGTCCCTCGACGAGATGGAACAGGGGTACTGGCGCAACGCACAGAACAAGATGCAGAGCGAGATATCGGAGGCAAAAACATCCGGACTGCTGAAGAACCTGCAAGACATTCAGCAGGATCTGATGACCATCACCGGCGAAATGAAGGACATCGAGCAACGCTCCGGAGAAGCGGCGAGGAACGCCAGGGAGAGCAAAAATGCAGTGCAACGGGTGATGGAAAACGGCAATCAAATCAGTGAAAAAATGGTCGATCTGCGCAGCTCGTCCACGGAGCTGAACCAGAGCAGCGAAGAGATCACCCAGGTGGTCGGTCTGATAACCACCATTGCCGAACAGACGAATCTGCTGGCACTGAATGCAGCAATCGAGGCGGCCCGCGCAGGCGAGCATGGGCGCGGGTTTGCCGTGGTTGCCGACGAGGTGCGTGCCCTGTCGATCAACACCAAAAATGCAACCGCGAAGATCGAAAGCATCATCAAGAAGGTGGTAAATGCCAGCCGCATGATCGCCGCCAACTCCGAGGAGATCGACCAACTGAGCACAACCAGCAACACACTGGTCTCAGAGTTCGAGCACTCCTTTACCCAGTTCTCGGAAGTTGCACAGCACACTCATGAGTGGGTATCCCACTCCGACATGGTGACCAACGTCTCGCTGACAAAAGTCGATCACCTGCTCTACATGCAGCGAGCCTATCGCGCCCTGGAAAAAGGGGCCGACTCCCCGGAAGGGAAAGCCGTGATGGTCGATGAAAACAACTGCCGTTTCGGAAAGTGGCTGCACACCGATGATGGAGGCGGACGCTATAAAGATCTGCCGAGCTTTTCAGGCATCGACAGGCCGCACCACATGGTTCACCACAACGTCCACCGGGCCGTAAAACTCTCTGCCGAGGCGTGGCAGAAGAATATCGCTCTTCAGAACGAGATCGTGGAGGCCATGAGAACCGCCGAGGAAGGAAGCAGCCAGTTGATGGCCACCCTGGGATCCATCATCGAAGAGAAGGTGAATCTCGACGCAACCAGAGGCGCTGTTTCGCTAGCAAGATAGGACCAACAACAGAAGTTACCCATGGGGGGAGAACGACTGTGCATAAACGCCGATTCAATGGCCGGAACGGAATAACCTGTAAACAGGAGCCAGCATCCCGACCAGCCCAGCCACCATCGCCGCATAGCCGATCCCCATCAGCGACAGGTTGATCCCCCACTCCTGCAGCAACAGCAGGCTCAGCAGGTCGGCATCCAGCATCTGCCCCACCATCACGCCGAAGGCGACGAACAGGATCCCGAAGGCCAGATAGACCAGCGCCATGCCGATCGACGGCACGCCGTAGCGGTCGATCATGGCGATGGCGGAGGCCACCACCACGAAGATCCCGAACAGCTGCTCCCACATGCTCAGTCTCCCCTGCGCCAGCCGAATGAAACCAGAAAGAACAGCGCCGCCACCAGCACCACCGCCGGCCCTGCCGGAAGATCCCACTGCAGGGAAGCCCGCAGCCCGCCGCTCACGGCGAGACAGCCGATGAGACTGGCAATCAGCGCCATCTGTTCCGGCGTGCGCGCGAAGTGCCGTGCGGTAGCGGCGGGGATGATCAGCAGGGAGGTGATCAGCAGAATACCCACCACCTTCATGGAGACGGCGATGAACAGCGCCAGCAGCAACATGAAACCGAGCCGGGCGGGAACCACCGCCCCCCCCTCTACCCGCGCCAGCTCTTCGTGTACTGTGTCCGCCAGCAGCGGCCGCCAGATCAGCGCCAGCCCGGCCAGCACCAGCAGGCCGGTGGCAAGGATCCATACGATATCTCCCCTGGTCACGGAGAGAATATCACCGAACAGATAGCCCAGCAGGTCCATGCGCAACCCCTCCATGAAGGCCAGCACCACCAGTCCCAACGCCAGCGCGCCGTGGGACATGATCCCCAGCAGGGTGTCGCTGGCCAGCCGCTGCTGGCGCTCCATCATT